>Ga0180432_10004416_pt1 | contig 19345 bp, 14 predicted proteins | sample SS_ome_10_FD_132414 | JGI IMG/M metagenome (GOLD analysis project Ga0180432, IMG submission 132414) | Hypersaline lake sediment archaeal communities from the Salton Sea, California, USA - SS_1_MS_2 metaG | ecosystem: Environmental > Aquatic > Non-marine Saline and Alkaline > Hypersaline >...
AGGCAGTGAAGCCTGCCGTTCCCAAGCTGACCGGGCTTCTCAACGATGAGGTTGGCCTCGTCCGTGGGGCTGCTGCGGCAAACCTGGGGCTGGTCGCACAGATAGATGCCGAGTCGGTCAAGCCGGCCGCGCCCAAACTGGCTGAAATGCTTGACGACGAAGATGCCAACGTACGGCGCAGTGTGATTGCGGCCCTGGGGGGCCTGGCCACCTCCAGTCTTGACGTGGTGAAGGACGTCGCTCCCAGGCTCATGAAGATGCTCGATGATGATGATGCCGCCGTTCGCGGCCACAGCGTGTCGACTCTCGGTGTCATCGCCGAGGGCGATCCCGATATCGTCAAACCCGTCGTCCCGAAGCTGGTGGAGTTGCTCGACGACGAGGACCACCTTGTACGCGGGCACTCCATATCCGCCCTACTGGCAGTCGGTCGAAGCGGCCTCGGTGTGGTGCGGGACGCCATGCCCAAGCTCGTCGCGATGCTCGAGCATGAAGATGTGAACCTTCGCAGCGCCGCTGCCACCGCTGTGGCGCAGGTCGCCCGCGTTGACCCCGACATGGTGCGCGATGCCGTCCCCGGGTTGAAGAAGCTGCTCGAGGATGAAGACGCATACGTGCGTGGTGCCGCCACCGTCGCACTGCGCATGCTGGAAGATACGTAGCGGGAAGGCATCAGAGACACCGTCACCGAGTCCCGTCGGCACGGTGCGGCGCGGCGTCTGCTACCGGTCCCAAAGCCGGAAGGGTGGATACCTGTCTGTCATCAGCGATGCGTAGGCGTACACCCGATAGGTCCACCGGTTCAGGCCAACAAGAAGGTCGAAAAGGTCATTGGGATACCTGCCGGTGAACAGAAGGATCACGCCAGCGATAAGGGCGAGGAGGAAGACCAACCCCCCGCCGTTGCTTTCACCACCGCCCTGGAAGATGCCCACTATGATGTAGTGAGGGATCGCCAGAAGCCACCACTTGACCAGCACCAGCCCGCGGGAGAGCCTCTCGGGGTACTCCACCTCCAGATCGGCGGGATAGCCGCCGGCCCGCAAGGTGAAGGGCGGGTACCGGTCGGTGCCCAACACCTGGTAGGTGTAGAAGCCCACCCGCCATGTCCATCGCATGACACCGACGTTGAAATCGAACAACCCTCTGGGGTACTTCGCGGTGAACAGGATGGCGAAGAAGGCGATGATAGTCACCACGAAGAAGGCTACCCACAGAAACGCCAGCACGATGTAATGCGGCAGCGCCAGCAGCCATTTGAGGAGCCACCAGCCACGGCCGGGTGGTTCGCTCAGTTCACCTGTTATCGATACCGGGTAAGTCGCCTGCTGTTCCGACATCGGCTACCTCCTTGGCTGCTCTCTCCGGGCCATCCGCAAGGTTGGTCAACCTATGGTCCCGAGACACGACCTTGCGACCGCAGATTCTAGACTCTTCCACCGCGCCTGTCAACAGGCGACCGCTCTCGCCGCACGGAACACATGCCCTGCCGGCTGCGCCCGCGGTCACTTCAGGCAAGAGCCAGACCAGCCGATGTGCGCCCCCTTTCGCGCCGGAAGGCGTTACTCCTGGCGGCTGGCCGTCTCTTCACGTCGCGCCGCGGGGCCGGTCTCCGGGATGAGCAGCCCGGCGACAACGAGGAGAAACGGAAAGACACAGGTCACCCCCAGGCCCAACTGGAGGGAACCGAAGGCTTGAGCAACGTACCCCGCCATTATCGGGCCTATCGAGGCGCCGGCGGTGAACATGCTCCCGACAAACGCGGTAGCCACAGCAAGCTCGCTGGTCTTAATCCGGGGTAGCTCGTAGGGTATGGTGTAGATGATGGGGAAGTAGACCTCCGAGAGCCCCCACAGGAACCACAGGACGCCAAGCAGGGGAAACGAATTGGCGAACAGGATTCCCAGCGTCAACGGAGGCAGGAAGAACCCCGGAATCCACAGCAGAGGCTTGCGGCGGCCGATCTTGTCCGAGATGACGCCGCCGACCATGCAGCCGATCATGAAGCCGTAGTAGGTGAGTCCCAGGCAGTAGCTGGCCTGCTCCAGCGACACTATCCCTTCCTGCAGGGCGAACTTGGGCCACAGGGTCTCCATGGCACCGAAGCACAGCATGTCGCCGGTGATGCCCATGCCCAGCAGCCACAGGGCCTTGTACCTGACCAGCGCCTTGATGGGAAAAGGCTCACGGGCCTCGCTGGCGACGTCGGTGACGGGGTGGGGGTTCTCACGGCCAAGGACCATCCACCCGAGGAAGGTGAGCGCGGAGAGCCCGCCAAAAAGGTAGAAGGTGTTCCTCCAGCCGTTGAGCGCCTCTATCAGGTCGCCGGTGACGAAGATGACGGTGGCTGCCGCGGCTCCAATGCCTACCGTCAGGATGGAGTTCACCAGGGTGATCCTGCTCGCGGGAAACCACTGCCGCACAAGGTGGGGACGGGCGGGAATTCGAGCCAGGGTAATGGCCATGAAGGCGATACGGGCGGCGAGGAGTATCCAGTAGTTGGGAGCCCATCCCTGAAGGAACACCAGGGGTACGCCGACCAGCGTTGACACGGCAACCAGCCTCTTGGGGCGGTAGCGCGCCAGGAGAGAAGCGAAGGGAATGGACAGAAGCGCCGGCACCATCCAGTTGAACGAGCCCAGCCAGCCCGTCTGGCTCAGGCTCATTCCCATTTCCTCGCTTATGGGAGGCAGGAGAACTCCCAGCGAGAACATCATGGCGTGCACCATGGAATCGATGGCCATGAACGCCCCGATTACCACCCAGCCGTAGTTCCACTTCCTCCCAGCGGGGCCTTCCACAGTGCCAGCGTTCGGGGGTGACTCAGCAGCTATCTTCTCGACCTCGTTCAGCCTTATTGTCGTCAGTCGGCGCCAGCCGAGGAAACACCGACCGAGAATGTACCACACTGGCCATTGGGTCGACAATAGTCCGTGCAGGTCCTGGAAACGAATATCTCAAGAGAGCGCTTCAAGGGCGTACAACTCGACGGCTTTTCGCAGGGAGGAGAGGGCGGCGTCTTCCGGTGCAGGGCGCGGCCTAGACCCCGGCGGGCGGCTCTGTCTTCAACGGGCGGGTGCTCACCACGAGGCACAGGGCGACAACGGCGAGTCCAGCGAAGACGAACCATGTGCTCCGATAGGTGCCCCAGGTGTCGTATACCCACCCCGCCAGGGGAGGACCGCTGAGGCCTCCCAGCATGTTGACACCAATGATGAGGCCGAATATGGTGCCGAAGCTGGCTCTCCCGAAGTACTCTCTCCCCAGCGAAGGCCTCAGTGAGTTGCCGCCCCCGTAGCCGATTCCAAAGAGGAGGAGGAAGAACACGAGAAGCCACGTGCCCGCTGTGCCGGCAAGGGCAAAACACAGTGACCCCAACCCCATCATGCCGAAGGCCACTGCCGCCATCACCCTTCTGTTGACCCGGTCTCCCAGCCAGCCCAGCCCGAAGCGCCCGACAATGCTGATCAGGGGCACCGCGGTGGCGACAACCGTGGCCATCGACCTGCCGATGCCAATGCTGCTGAGATACGGCATTACGTGAGTGACTATCGAGCTCACCAGCAGGACCTGAACGGTGTAGGCGAGTGCCAGTTGCCAGAAAGTGCGACTCTTGAGAGCGGTCCTCACCCTGATCTCGACATCGACATCGACGGACTGTACTGGGGGTATGCTGCCATCGCTGTTTGGCGGCTGCGGTACCGCACCGTCAGGCGCGTAGCCGTACTGCTCCGGTTTGTGTCGGAAGAGGAGTGACAGCGGGAGTATGAGCACCACCATGCCCACCGCCAGGATGGTGAGCGTGGTGCGCCAGTCATACACGTCGATGAGTTTCACCATCACCGGTATCAGCAGGCCGCCGAAACCGAAACCGGACACCGCTATGCCGCTGGCCAGCCCCACTCTTCTGTGGAACCAGTTGGTCACCGCCGTCATCAGCACCGTCATAGTGCAGCAGCTAATGCCGACGGCCATGAGCGCCAGGGCGCCGTAGAACATGCCCAGGGACGTGGTGCGGCTCAGCAGGAACAGCCCGCTTGCGGTGAGCACTGCTCCGCCGGAAATGAGGCGCCTCGGTCCCCAGCGGTCAGCGAACACACCCAGCAAAGGGGCGAGAAGTCCCGCTTCCACGCCGAGCAGGGAGGGACCAAGCGCGATTCTCGTGTAGCTCCAGCCCATCTCGTTGGCTATGGGCTCGAACACAGTGGTGAAGCCGTAGAAGACAGCTCCACCCACGTAGAGCGCGGTGAGCAGCGATGCCCCTACAACATACCAGCCGAAGAACACACTTCGAGGCTTCCAACTGGAAGGAATGAAACGGCGAGCCATACGTGTCACGTTGCCAGGTCGGCGTCGCGCAGGTGGGAGCTGGCAGGACGCCGACCTCAGACCACTATACCCGATACTACCACGATGGCTGTGCAGCCTGCAAGGCTCACCTCATCAAGAGCCGCGTTCACCCCGGGTCCGGGTCAATCGCCACGGTTCTCCGCCAGCAGGTCCAACAACTGCCCGTGCGTGGACAGCTCCTGCACTACCCGTACGAAGTCGCCCAGAGAATCGTAGTAGCCGCGCAGCTCTTCAAGCTGCTCGCCGACGGGGCTGACCGAAGCCGGGCTGAGCGCGTAGGTGCCATGAAAGGCGAAATATGCCTGGTTGAGCTTGCGTATGTAGTACCCTTCGCTCACGAAGACCTGTCGCCGCTCCTCCAGGTACTGCTCCGCCTCCTCTATCCTTCCCTCCGAGAGCAGGCTGTCGAAGGTGTCTCTGGTGTGACGCATCTCGGCCTGGAAGTCGAAGCGCACCTCGCTCCCAGCCATCGCTTCTCCATCCGGCAAAGGCTCCTCTATTGGAGGCGGGTAGATGCTGTCGGCTATCTCGCCCCCCATGATATCGGCGACTGTCTCGTTGATTTCCTGCATAACGCCGCCCTGGAAATAGGTGCTGCCCAGTGGATGGAAGAACAGGTACTGGTGGCTCCACTCGTGCGCGGCGAGAAACACGCTGTTGCGCAGGTCCGCGCTCTGGGTGATGATGGCCGGATAGGTAGCGATGCCGCCGAGGCTGACAACAAGCGCGGAGAGGTCGTGACTCTGCAGAATGGCAGTCTCCAACGCTTCAACCTGCTGCAGCGTCACGTCCGGGGAGAGCAACATCTCATCGAGGCGCTCGACGTGGTCACGCGGCGACAGGACGAGCAGGTACGGCGGCACTTGAAAGACGAAGACAACCGGTGGAAACACCAGGTTCCACTGGCCGAAGCTGGAACCGAGCCCCTCAGACGTCAACACCAATGTGATCTCACGCTCGATGTGGGCTTCCGCCCGGGGCGCAAGGGCGTGATAGCTCCGTTGGACGTCCTGAATCTCCTCCTCTATGCCGGCCAGCCCGGCGCTATGCGCTCCGTGCAGCGACACTTCACGCCGCAAATCAGCCTGAAGCCGCGCCAGTTCGTCTCCCAACTCGAAGAAGTCTCCAAGGATGGTGTCATCCCGTGTGGACGGGGGCACTGCCAGGGAGACGGCGGCCTGGGTCACTTTGACTGGCAGATAGTGAAGATGCCAGGCTGTCAACGAGAACGCGTGGCCCGATGCTTCCTGCGACAGGATGGCGTCAGTCCGGCTCTGGTGGCATCCGGTGGCGAGGAGGCTGAATCCAATCACAAGGCAGAGAAGCAGGAGACAGGCGGATTGCAGACCGAGGCATCTCTTCATCTCACGTCAACGCGGATATGACTTCCGCATTCTACAGTCTGGTGTGGACATCAGCAACGCCTCGCATACACCCCACTGGAGTCAGGGGGCTTGCCGCCCCACTGGGGTGTGGAAGGCAGCCACCGTGTACACTACATTGCGGTCTCTGTAGGTCCAACCACCCTGTAGCGTCCGAAAGCCTGGGCCGGAGGCCGGCAGAGGAGCAGCAGCGGAATGCCCGCCAACGTGGCCAGCGCCAGGGCAAAGAAGGCCGACTGGTAACCGCCGGTGATGTCTCTGAGGCTGCCCACCAGGATGGGAGTCAACACGCCGCCTGCGGTCATCATAGCCATGGAGACGCCTTGAATCATGCCGATAGAGCGCCGCCCGAAGTACTCGGCCAGGACCACCGGCCGCACCGCTATGACGCCGCCGTAGGCGGGAGCGAACAGAATGAAGAAGGGTATCAGGTGCCACACACTCTGTACATACGCCAGGACGACCAGGCCGGCCGCCTGAAACGCAAAAAGCACCATCAGGATGTACCGCGGTTCGCGAAAATCAGCCAGCCAGCCAAAACCAAATCGACCTATCAGGCTGGTAAGGGTCATGATGGTGACAGCGGCCCCGGCCATGGCTCCGACGAGAGCCAACCCCTGCTCCTCTATCGGGTCGGCAAGATAGGGAATCAGGAAGATGGCCACCGCGTTCAGCGGGGCGAACGACAGCAGGAAGATCGCGGAGAGGAGCCAGAAGCTGCGTTCCTTGAGCGCCTGCCTCGTGGTCAGCCCCTCCACCTCTTCCAGTGCAACGTACGCCTGTTCTTCAACGGACCATTCCTCGCCATCCGGCTGAAGACCGTACATTTCCGGCCGGTGCCGAAGGACAAGGCCCAACGGCAGTCCTACGACCCACATGCCCACGGCCATCATGATGAGAACGGTGCGCCAATGGTAGCTGCCCAGGAGCCAGGTCACGATCGGCACCAGCAGGCCGCTTGCTCCTGCTCCCGCGGTGTACAGGCCCATGGCGCGGCCGCGCTTCCTGATGAACCAGTTGGAGATGTTGGTCATCGGCATTACCCCGGCGCAGACGCTGGCGCCCAGGGCCACGACAAGGTAGGTGAGATAAAAGGTCGCCAGGGAATTCGTGAAGCTGAGGAGCAGAAAGCCCAGGCCCATCACGCCGGCGCCGACGATGGCAGCGGGCCGAGCGCCGAAACGGTCGACGAGATAGCCTGCCAGCGGTGCAATAGGGCCGGTCTCGGCGCTGCGAAGCGAGAAAGCCAGAGAGACCTGAGTCGTGCTCCAGCCGAATGTCTGCTTCAAGGGGTTGATGAAGGCGCTGAAGCCGTAGAAGTAGGTGCCGGCGAGATACAGGCTGATGATGGCATTGGCCAGTACGATCCACCATCCGTAGAAGATGGTTTTCCGTTTCGCCGGTTGCGGCGTCCCTTCACCAATCTGCATCACACGCTCGGACGCAACCTCCGGTTGCTCGCAGGACAGCAAGAACACATACGCGGACAGTCAGAGGCCGGGCAGTGTCTTCGACCTCGGTTCGGCAGGCTGTCCCGGCACGCACCACGCACGCTGTTCAACATGGTGCGGCTAAGACCGAACCTGCGGGTCGAGACGAGTAGCATTCTAGTCCATGCACTGTGGCGTATTCAACTCGCCGTGGCCGGCCACGCGCTGTTTTGGTGACAGCGCCCAGCCGAAGCGCTCACCGTCGCAGTGAAGCTATGTCCGTTCGTACGCTCAGGTGCTTTTCGCTCGCCGCCATACGTCCCACCTGTGAAACCCTGCCGCAGCGAGAAACGACACCGCCGCTATCGTCCCCCAGATAAACGGCGGGTCATAGGGGAAGGCATCCAGCAGCACCCCGCCCAGCAGCGGGCCAAGCGATATGCCCAGCGTCTGGCTCAATCCGAAGAAGCCCATATACCGTCCCCGCCAGTCGCGGGGAGACAGGTCGCTCACCACGGAGAGCGTCGTGGGGGCGAAAACGATCTCACCGGCGGTGACCACTGCTATTGCCCCGAGGGCCCACCCGAAGCTGCCAATCCAGCCGAACCACAGATACCCGATGCCGTACAGGAGCCCGCCCAGAATCAGACTCCTTGCCTTACCCAGCCAGTCGATGCCGCGAGCCACCGGGTACTGGAAGCACACAACGATCAAGCCGTTGACAGTGAGCAGCAGCCCGTATTGCGCCGTGGAGAACCCCAGGCGGTCCACAGTGAACACCGACAGAGTGCTGCCCAGGTGCGCCATGCCGAGAAAGACCAGCAGACTCAGCCCGACGAACGCCAGAAAGGTGCGATTGGCGGCCACGGACAGCACACTGCGGAAGTCCGCCCGGTCGCCCTCGCCATGATAGGACTCGCGAACCAGCAGCAGCACCAGCCAGAAGGCCAGCGCAGTGGCGACGGCTGCCACGCCGAAGAGCCAGCCGTACGAGACGAAGGTAGCCAGATAGCCTCCCAGCGCTGGCCCGGCAGCCCACCCCACGTTGCCACCCACACGCATCAGGCCGTAGGCCTCGGTCAGGCGCTTCTCGGGCGACAGGTCCGCCACCATTGCCGACACCGTCGGCTGTATGGTCATCAGAACCGAGCGCCCGGCGATGTAGGTGATGGCGATAGCCCAGATTGGCGCGGAGAACCCGATAAGGACCGACAGTCCGGCGTAGAGGACCACGCTTATCCCGAGAGCCGCCAGTAGCAGCCTGCGCCGGCCGAGGCGGTCCGACAGCACCCCACCCACCGTCTGGCTCACGGCGGCACACAGCCCCCCGGCCAGAATGATCGTGCCTACCAGGGCCATCGGCAGATCGCGCTCTTGATACAGGTACAGCGCCAGAAACGGCAGGCAGATTGAGAAACCAGCCGACGTCAGGAGACGGATGGACGTGATAATCCATATACTGGAGTCGAAACGCCCAAGCACACTTCGGCGGAAACCTTGAGTCAGCAGTGAGAACAGGTCCATAGTGAACAGCAGGACCGTGCATGAGCAACCTGTCGAGCCCTACGACGACTGGTTGATGGTCAGGCAGCTACCAGAGGAAACCGGACGCCGAGCCGAACCCAGGGGCGTTGGCATCAGCGGTACTGCAGTCCAGATAGAGGCCGCTCCCACCCCAGATGAAATACAGGCAGTGGGAATGCTCTGAGTCGGCCTCAGGTGCATATGCACAGCCAGAGCAATCGATGCCGAGATGCTCGTAGTCGCTTAGACGTTCGGGATGGGTAAGCAACAGGCTCACCACCTCGAGGGGGCCGAGCCCAAACTCCCTTTCGTCGAAGGTGTTTCGCGCCTCAGAGACGGAAGTGGCCCGGTGCCGCAGACCACACTGAATCCCCAGGACCAGGTAGTCCCCCGGCGTTGAGCGCTCAAGCTCATTGAGAGCCTTGCTGCTCCTGTCAAGGAGTCGTAGGTGCTCGGGGCCCAGTTTGCCTTCCCGGCCGTTGCAGAAGCAGGAGGGATCCCACATGAGGAACCCAAGCACTCTTTGGAAAGCCTCATTGTATGTATCTGCTATGCTGGATGGCTTGGGCACTACCAACCACCCCTCCGCTCCGTGGGGAAGGGACGCCGGAATCTCCACCTCGCACCTCAAGCCGGGGAGCAACATGGCAAAGCCTCTCAGTTGTTCCTCCACCGACCTCAAGCCCCACGCAAGAGGATAGCCATACTCACTTGAAACGCCTTCGTCAGCGCCAGTATCGCCCACCTGGAACAACACTTCGGAAGGAGGAGCACTACCGATGAGAAAGGCCTCAAAAGCCGCCCCGTCCATCGCCCTGACTGCGTGGGGATACTTCATCATGGTCTCAATCAGGTCGAAGCGTTCTATCAAGGTCTGTTGTACATCCTCTGGAGCCGCCCCCGCTTTGAGAAGCAGGCCTACCAGCTCAATCGCCTGCTCAAACGTTACTTTGGCCAATGTGTTCCTCCTCCTGGGCCGCCGGCAGTGGCCGACTGGCGGGACGGGCCGTCGACTCCTTCAGACTATTCCCGTGCAATACAATTGTCAACAACACTTTGCGGCATGGCGAAGGCCGGCATGAAACCCCGGCATCGGTCCCGGGTTCGCTGCTACAGAAGCCCCTCACCCGCTGCGACCCGCCACAGTCTGTCGGCAAGCTGCGATATGTAGTCTCGATTCTCAAGCCGCTCCTGCCAGTCGAGAGGAAGAGCATCGACCCCAAGGTACGCACCGGAAATGGCTCCGGCCATCGATGCTATGGTGTCGGTGTCTCCCCCCAGGCTCACTGCGTACGTCACCGTCGAGACGAAGTCGGCGGCGTGCGACAGGAAAGAGAATATGGCCGTGGGTACCGAGTTGAACGCCTCGATACCGTGGCCCAGTTGCGCCACCACTTCGGTCCTCTCGTCGACCCGCTCGAGTAGCCAGGAGAACCTGTCCAACCTGGAATGGTACACGTCCTCGGTACACCAGTCGCGCAGGCGCGACACGAAAAACGGCGTGTCAAGCGGGTTGGCGGGGTCTTCGGCGACAGCCATGGCCACCGCCATCGCCTGAAGCGCCGCGCCCTCGACACCGAGGGGATGGGAATGGGTGATAAGGCTCGACCCGTGGGCAACCTGTCGGAGCTTTGTCGGGTCGTTCCACAGCAACAAACCCACCGGTGAGACCCGCATGGCTGCGCCGTTGCCGAAGGAGCCACCGGGATAGACGTGTGCTGATGCCTGGTCCCACGCTTCCCCCGCGGCAATGCGGCGGAAGACCCGTGGCGGCCCGGGGCCGTAGCCGCGCCACGGTTCTCTCGCGTAGTTGTCGACGAAGCGACTTGCCATGTGCGCCCCGTCGAAGCCCCGGCAGTCCACCAGGGACTCGGCGATGCCGATGGTCATGTGGGTGTCGTCGGTGTAGATGAGAGGGCCGGCAATCGCGGTCACAAGCCCTCCGTCGTAGCGGGCGGCCATTCGGTGCCCCTCGCGAGAAGCTCCAAGCGCATCTCCGAGGGCCGCTCCCAGCAGCGACCCGAGGAACTTCGCCCTGAGCTGTTCGGAGTCAACCATCGCCACGAATGATACCGCACTCGAGTCCTCCGCCTCAAGCCACATGAGGGACAGACCCGAGAACGCATCAGCCCGACAAGTGATTGCCCCTCCGACGATGCTGCGCAATGGCACTGCCCCCGATGACGACGGGACTGGATTGACGGGTAACTGGCGAGCAACTAGAATTGAGCAATGTATCCGCAGTCGGAGGAGAGCTAGCCATGACGTCTGACCTTGACGAACGGATCGAGAGCCTGGCCACGTGGATGTACGAAGCCAAACACCTGGTGGTCTTCACTGGTGCCGGGATCAGCACCGAATCGGGCCTGCCCGACTTCCGCGGACCGGACGGGGTTTGGACTCGCAAGGCGAAGGGCCTGCCGACTGAGCGTGGCGATTTCTCGGGAGCCGAGCCGAATGAGGGACACAGGGCTGTCGCCGAACTCCTGAGACTTGGCAAGCTGGCCTTCCTCATCTCTCAGAATATCGACAGCCTCCACCTCAAATCGGGCATCCCCAGGGAAATGCTGGCGGAGCTTCATGGCAATGTGACCACGCTCAGGTGTACCCAGTGCGGTAGGGAGATGGACAAAGCCGGTGCCCCCGACAGGTGTTCTTGCGGAGGCACGCTCGTGTCAAGCGTGGTCGACTTCGGGCAATCCCTGCCCCCAAAGGACCTCGCCGATTCCTTTGAGCATTCGGAACGTGCGGACGTGTTCCTGGTCGTTGGCTCCAGTCTGGTGGTGACACCAGCGGCCGAGATGCCGGGAGTCGCGTTGCGCTCTGGAGCGCGGTTGGCGATCATCAACGACGGCGAAACACCGTACGACCGGGTTGCCCACCTGAGGTTTCACGAGAGGATTGGCGAGGTTCTACCCCAGGCCGTGCAGCGGCTCAAGGAGCTTCTGGAATCAGCGTGACGGCCCGGGCTGGCGCTGCTGACCCGTGCTATCTACGGCTCTATATAGAAGCTGGGGTCTGATGTCACATTGGCGTCGAACGCCCGCTTCATCTTCCGCTGCCACAGGTGGCAGTCACTGCAGGCCGGCCCATGGATGTCGTGGGCCTTCGGCCCCAGACTCCTCGCGCCAGCTCCCATATAGCCAGTCCCGGAGCCCGTTTCGCCGTAATGGGTGAAGTCTCCTCTATGAAGTCGGCTGCCCTTTTCGCTGAGTCGGAGTCAGCCGGGTCGTACATCAACAGCTCCTCCACATGCGCGAAGCGACCGTTTTCGTTCATCTCCAAACCCCAGGCCCATTCCACTCATCGAAGTGCAGCTTGCCAGCGGCGAAGCATTGGCGCCGGCGCCAATTATGCGGCGGGTCAAGCCCCTATTCATCGCTTCAACCTGAAGTTGAGAGAATATGACATACGGTTCCACCACCGCTGCGCGACAGTACCACGCCGGTCTGCCTGCATTCTTATGCTGCCTGCAATATGGTATCATAGGGTACGGAGCTACCTATCTTCTTTCGCTTTGCCGTTGATAGCGGCGGCGCACAAATGGAGGCAGAATGAGATTCGGCTTGGCAAACAGGAGCAGCACAGTCGACCTGGGAGACTACCGGCCGCTGTCAGTAGTATATCAGCTCAGAAAATCAATCCTGGACAAAGTCAGGAAAGGCGAAGACCCGCTACCGGACATTCAGGGAAGGGAAGAAGCCAAACAGGACGTCTTGAGGGCGCTGTTGTCTGGAGCCCATGCCTATCTCGTCTCGGAGGAGGGAACAGGTAAGACCAGGTTGGCCAGGTCTCTGACCAAGCTCTTGCCCAGCGTTCCCGTGATAAAGGGGTGCCCCTATAACGATGACCCCCTGTGGCCCAGGGATTTCCTCTGTGCCAGATGCCGCGCCTCGAGAGACCCTGTAAAAGAATACGGGGTCGAGTTCGTTCAAGGGCACAGAAGGTTCTCCCGCATTCAGGGCAATGAGTACACCAACGAAGCCAAGCTGCTCGGGTTGAAAGACATCCAGGCCATAGCCCAGGGAAGGTCACCTTCCGACCCGCAGGTGTTCACCGGAACCGGTATTCTCAGGGCCAATCGGGGCATCCTCTTCATTGACGAATTGCCTGCCATACGGACCAAGGTCCAGGTTCTGCTGCACCCGGTTCTCGAGGAGAAGAAGGCAATCCTCGAGGAATACAACTGGGAGCACTGGCTGGACCTCGTGCTGATCGCCACCGGCAACCCATTGGGGTTCAGCCATGTCAACGAGGTGCCCCGGCCTCTTCTCGACAGGCTGGAATTGATCTACATGGACCTGCCCGAGGAAGAAACAGAGAGAGAGATAATGCTGAAGGAGAAGTTCAGCGTAGGGACAGATTATCGCCAGGCGCTGGAACAAGCAGAGTCACCGCCATACCCCAGCCTGGAAGACGTAGAGAGGAAGGTAGCCGCTCCGTGGTGGATTATCGACCTGGTCAACGGTGCGGTGAGGCAGAGCAGAACCTGCCAGTGGTTGGAGAAGACGGCATCAATCAGGGCAAGCACCAGGGCGATTGACCACACGTATGCCTCGGTTGAACTGGAGAACCGCCAGGTCGCCAATCTGACAGACGTAGCGCACGCTCTGAAGCTGGCCTTGCGAAGCAGGGTCGGCCTCAGGGCTGACCTGGTCGACTTCGAGAGTGCGAAGAACAGCGTGGAGAGGTGCGATGAACTGGCCGAGTACCTTCTGTGTCGAGCCCTGGCGGATCTGGACTTTCAATGGGAAGCCAGCAACCAGAAGCTGGCTGCCGAGCTGAACTCGCTGCTGACAGAGGGCACAGGAGACCTCATCTCCGGTCTGCCGGAGTGCCCGGAATTGAATAAGGTGATAGCGCAAATGAGGAGGATTGCCCAGGAGAAGGCAACCGACGACCTCAACGCAACCGAGCGGGACCTCGCCTTGCGGCCGGAGACGCTCGGCCGAGACCTCCTGCAGGAGTATGACCGTTGCGCTGTGGAGACTATCTGCAACCTGGCATGGCACAGGAACCTGATCGGTGACCCGGTCAGAGAGAGGCTCTTTGTTCCTCAGATGGGCACCTTCTCCCAGCGGAGGCAATGATGACGCAGGTCGACAAGTGCCTGCCAAAGGCGTTTGAAAACGACAGAACCCTGTCGGATATTGCCCACCTGAGGAATCGTTCGCTTGAGGACCTTCTGCGGCAGGTCGAGTTTGGCGAGAGCGACCTGAGGGAGAAGGCCACCAAGCACGCCAGGCAACGCCGCCAGGAGGAAAGACGCAAACAGGCCGAGTACGTGCAGAGGCTGAAACACCACGAAGAACAGCTATCCTATCAAATCATGGAGGGCATTCTTCAAGACCAGGACATTGATGAGATTGTCGACAGCGTAGTCACCGACCAGCTAAGGAAAGAGCTGACGCAAAAGGCAAGCGCTGCGAAATACAAACCGAATGACCTGACCGTTGAGGACCTGCAAAGGAGCCTGCAGGAATACATCGACCGGGGCGAGCTGCATCTGGAGCAAGGAAAAATCAGAATCACCCCGAAAGGGGCAAGGAAGCTGGCCAGCCAGGTGTTGCGGAAGATCCTCAAAGACCTCGTCGACCCACAACTCGGCCCTCACGCCGTGGAAGAGATAGGTTACGGGCCGTGGATATCGCCGACGTCGAGGAAGTATGAGCCTGGCGATGACTACGCCATGATTGACTTCGAGAAGACACTTCTCAACGCTCTGGAGAGGAAGTCACCAAGTAGGTCCAGGCTCAAGTTGGAGCCCGAGCATTTCGAGGTCTACGACGAAGTCCACGAGACGAAGATGGTAGCGGGCATGATAATCGACCAGTCAGGGAGCATGAGTGGCGAGAAGTTCAATGCTGCCATCGACACGTCCCTGGCGTTGGCTGAGCTGATAAGGCGCGAACCCGACGACTCATTGAAGGTCTACCTGTTCTCTCACCACGTCAAGGAGATCGCTCACTACGATATCGCCAATGCCGGTGTCCCGCAGGGTTTCACTGACATAAAGGCCGCTCTCTACGCCTTCAGGAGAGAGACCTGCAACGCAAAGGGCGACCGACAGGCGTATCTGATAACCGACAGTGAGCCGAACACGGAAGATGGCAAGTTTGTTGGGTTCGACAAGGCAACCGCCGGCGTGCTTCACGAGGCTCTCCACTACCGCAATGCGGGTATCACCCTGAACCTAATCATGCTGGATCAGAGTCCGAAGCTGAGGCAACTGGCGTCGGTCTTGGCCAGGCAGAACCTCGGGCGAGTGTTCTTCACATGTCCGGCGAGGTTGGGGGAGGTGCTGGTGGAGGACTACCTCACCTACAAGAAGAAGATGGTCAAGAACTCGAGGTAGTGACCGAAGGCTGGCTGCTCAGCAGACGCTCATTCCACGGCCTCGTCGGTTCAGTTGTTGCTCATGGATTCAGGGATCAAAGGCAGATTCCAATGACGGAAACATGTTTGCTCAAGTGCCTGAAGCTGCTGCGCAACGGTGACTATTCGCTGACTGAGCAGGAGATTGCCGACAGGGTTGAAGAAGATCTGGGCTACGTGGTCAGTGCTCTGGAGAGACTGGGGGGAAGAAGACTGGTCGCCAAGACAGGACAGCACTACAGCTACCGCAGAACAGAGGCGAATGAGGAGTTCTCAAGGCGGATGTTGGCCGTTTACGACAAGATAGGCAAGAAATCCGAAATGGAATCACTTGTGATTGGACTGCTTTCGGCGGCCGTCCGCGACAAACACCTGCTGAAGGAGAGAACGCTGCTGAGAGTGCTGGGAGAAGAGGGATTCGGTGGCGATGAAATAGGCGCACTGCTTCAAGAGCAGGTCGACGAGGGACGAGTCAGAAGATTGAGAGTGGCACTGAGAAAAGAGACGGACGAATCCTTCCCCTCTCCTCCAGTCATTCCATGGCACTACACGTCACGTCTCATACGGATGAAGGAAGACGAGTACGACAAGGTCAGGAAGAGGTGGGGTGACGAAGGCTTCTTCGTGCAGGAAGAGGACTACCTCATAGCCAATTTCCCCCCAGAAATGTCCGGACCCGCAGCCGAATACCTCTACCGGGCAATGGCTCACGTTACGCAGAAGATCGAGGAAGAGTCGTATCAATGGTGGCTCGGGCTGAGAGTCGGCTGCAGGTACTTCAGCCTTGAATGACGTATTGCCCGCTGACCTCAACACACTGAGACCATCGCCGACGTCGCAGCCAATGCGCATCAGCTAGTTTACATAACGCTACGGGTCTCGTTTTCACGCTGCCGCAGTCTCACCGCCCTTTGACTTTGGCAGCGCTTTCTAGTATAAACTAGGAGAGCACGGCCTGGCCCACGAGGAATCGGGCCAGCCGGTTCACCATCGTGTGAGGTGACATCTATTTGGGCAAGAACGAGTTTGACAAACTAGTCTCAATAGTCCTGCCTGCCCTCAATGAGGAGGAGACTGTCGGCCGGGTCATTGACGAGATACCCAAAGAGGAGCTGGCACGCAGAGGCGTTGGTGTGGAAGTCGTGGTCATTGACAACAACAGTACCGATGGAACGAAAGAAGTCGCCCAGCAGAAGGGGGCGAGGGTTATCGTCGAGCCGGACAGGGGGAAAGGCAGAGCTGTCAGAGCTGCGTTCCGCTCAATCGACGGCGATTACGTATTCATGCTCGATGCAGACTACACATACCCTGCCACGTATATCCCCGCCATGCTCGACCTGCTGGAGGATAGCTGGGACGTCGTACGCGGGTCTCGACTGGGGGGACAGATAGAGGCCGGCGCCATGAGCAGGTTGAACCGCGTCGGCAACCACCTGCTTGTCTTCATGGCTCGAGCCTTGTATGGGGCGGAGATCAGTGACCTGTGCACCGGTCTCTGGGGCTTTCGCAGAGAGGTTGTAGAGAGTCTGAAGCTCGACTCTACCGGTTTCGAGCTTGAGGCCGATATATTCGCGGAGGCGACCAAGAGGCGCTATAGGGCGACGGAGATTCCCATTCGCTACCGACCGCGGCCGACCCCGTCAACACACGGGTCGTGGAGGATCGGCTTCAGAATAGGCCGAGCACTGGTAATTAGGAGATTCCGCTAGGGGCCTATCGTGCTACTGTCCGTCGTCCTATGCACACACCGCCTCGATAGTTACCAGAACGTCATTGACGCGGTTGAGAGCCTCCTGCGTCAGACTTACCATGATATGGAGATCATAGTGGTGGTCGACGGAAACCACCGTCTGTCAGAAGAAATCGCCCAGGTGTACCAGGGTCGCGAGAAAGTGAGAATTCTGGCGACTGGGGACAAGATAGGTGTATGTGGAGCGAGGAACGCAGGCATCGGCGTTGCACAGGGTGAGGTCGTGGCCTTCACTGACGACGACGTTGTGGCCGACAGCAGGTGGATAGAGAGCCTGGTTGACACGTACCAGACTCATGACGCCGTTGCCGTTGGCGGCAAGATCCTGCCTATATGGACTGCTACGGAGCCAAGCCATTTCCCCGCCGAGCTGGGCTGGCTCGTCGGCATAACCCACAACGGCTTCGCCGAAGAAGAGGTCTCCGAGGTACGAAACGCCTTCGGGCCGAATATGAGCTACAGGAGCGAAGTCTTCGAGAAGATAGGCTTGTTCAACGAGCGGTTCGGACTGGGTGCGAGAGGTGCCGTCCAATTGCAGGGCGAGGAAGCTGAGCTCGCCCTGAGAATGAAACGGGTCCTGGGCCGCAGCGTCACCTACAATCCTCAGGCAGTTGTCTATCACAAGGTTCCCCCGTGGAAGACGACTTCGCGATGGATGTTGAGGAGGGCCTTCTACCAGGGATACTCGAAGGCACTGCTGAGAAGGTCAATACCCGGCCATGATACCCTGTCAGTCGAGCAGGCGTACCTCAGACGCCTGCTATTCAAGTATGCTCCAAGCAGGACCAAGAGGCTTCTACTGAGATCCGACCGCGCCGGAGAGTTGAGGAAGCTTGGAATCCTTGCTGCCTCTGTCGTCAGCGCCAGTCTCGGGTTCTTGTGCGGGTTTGCCAGGAAGACTCCTCACGGTTCGGCGTAGTTGAGCGTGATAGACGAAACTCGAAGCCACACGAAGACGCTTTCTATCCTCACCCTGGCGTTCTTCGCCGCAGCAATCTACCTTATCTCGATATACCTGGCCTACACCAAGTTCAACAACACCAGACTGATCGACCCTCTGGCAGAGGTCAACTCGCTTTTTCCGCTGTACTACGTTGCCATCGGACTGACTGCCGCACTATGTGTAGCGTGCGTCTTCATGCGAGTCAACAACAAGTATCTGCACATGCTGTTGGTGTGGATGCTCGCCATGATGCTGTGGTTCACCCCTTACTATCTCGCCGGGTTCGTGAGACTCCCTGATGGCCCGTGGCACGTAGGCGTAGGGCTCCAGATATCCGAGGTCATGAATGGGGCGACGGTCACCTTCAGCGAGTACGCCTGGTCCTTTCCGGGCTCTTTCTTCTACCACCCTGTGTTCCTCTCCGTACTCGGCATCGAGGCGACTGGCTACATCGCGCTTCTGTTTCCCTTCGTCTGGATATCGCTGTTCGTTCTGCTGTGGTACGTCGTGGTGGCCAGGCTATTCGATGGCAGAGTGGCCTTTCTGTCGCTGTTGATTGCCATACCAGGGCTCCATTACATACAGAGTCATCCTTCGCCTCACACTCTGGCTGCGCTGCTGATGCTGTCAGCGTTGCTGCTGGCACTCACCCGGAGCAGCGCGGCAAAGATTCTCGCCATCGCGATGGTCGTGGTTATCATCGTCTCCCATCCCACTACACCCCTTCTGCTCGCCATATTCCTTGCCGCAGCTTTGGTCACGAATATGGTCTACTTCCGCAGATTGGGTCGTACCGAGGTGGCGCTGGGCGGTATTCTCCTCCTGTGCTTCGTCGGTTGGTGCCTCTGGATGTCGTACTATCACACAGTACCGACTGGCGCGGTGATTGAGGGTGAGTTGGTGCATGGGGTCGCGGTGCCCACCAGCGTCGGGGTCTCTCAACAGTATCTGACGGAGACGGCGTTCGTCTTCGCAGGCGTATATCACCTGAACAGAGCTATCTACTACTTGTACGCCATTCTGGCTTTGGCTGGGATTGCGTACCTGGCAGCTAAGACGTTCATCCGCGAGAGAGGCGTGCGCAACTGGGTTGCCAAGGTGGGAGGCATAGAGCCGGGTCAGGCCTTGATGGCAATGGTCGTCCCACCCCTCATTGTCTTGAGCATGCTGTTGGCTGAGACGGCGCCATGCCTGCTGGAGACGGGCCTTACCTTCGCTGTCCTCGCCCTCTCATGCGTTGTAGCGTCGCTCATTCCCTTCTCGGAACGGTACAAACGCCGTACGATGGGGGCCATCGCCGCCATTGTGCTCATCGGGCTGTTGTTCCTGACCTTCTCGTTTCCCACGGTCGCGTACCACATCGATGCCTATAGCAGTTTTCCTGAATCCGAGGAACGTGGGTTGATGTTTGTAGCCTCGAGCGTCCCGCTGGATAAGGGAATGCTGGCGACCAACTCGCCGGCCCAGTTGGCGCTGTACCTTGAGCATCCGCTGCATGAGACCGAATTGGTCCCTCTTCATTACCAGGAACTGCCGGACCTGGGCACATTGCTGCCGCATGTCTATGTATTCCGCAGTACCGGCTACTACT
>Ga0180432_10004419_pt1 | contig 19336 bp, 17 predicted proteins | sample SS_ome_10_FD_132414 | JGI IMG/M metagenome (GOLD analysis project Ga0180432, IMG submission 132414) | Hypersaline lake sediment archaeal communities from the Salton Sea, California, USA - SS_1_MS_2 metaG | ecosystem: Environmental > Aquatic > Non-marine Saline and Alkaline > Hypersaline >...
GTTGCCCCTGCTAGCGCCGGGTATTCATGGGGACCAGCGGTACGCGCAGGTCTTCATAAATCTCAACACCGATGATAGCTGATTCAATTTCTCGCAATCCAAAGATGATTTCAGTACCAAAGGGGACTCCCTGGTTTGACAACTCGATAGTATTGGAGGGGGCATCTGTGCCGGACAAAAACCAGCAGTCTTCATAAAACTCTCTGTAAATAGGCAAAATAGTTATGGATCCGAAGCTGAGAATGTGGCCGGACTTCAATACTATCGCACAGTTGAAAATCTTCTGCCCAACGACCAATGGTATCCGCACTATCACGACCATAGTACTAGCAACGCTTTCGTTCAGGATCCTGTGAGCCCCAATCCTTCCAGCCCTTTACTCAGCAGGTCCTCGTCAAATTTCTCCCGCAAAAGAACATTGCCAAAATGCTTCTTCAGCACTTTTGAAGGCACAATATAAAGTGGTCCCAATTATAAGACATCGCACGCCTCCCTCAAATTTGTTTGCTCAATTTTTTGCCCGTTCCCGGACGGCTTCTCCATTTCAGAGCTTTAGCTACACCCAACCACTAAGAGAACTGGCTAAACGACACCTTCCTATTTGGGGAAAGTGTGCTGGAATGACCTATTTCGCCAAAAGGGTTTCTGATTATGCTATGGATATCCTAGCTGCTATGGATCTGTTAGTCAGACGCAACGCTTTTGGTGGACAAAGATAGTTTACAGACGGGACTATTAATTCCAGCTCTGAGGGATGGGCCGTTTCCGCTGCTTTCATTCTGCTATTCAGCTTTTGGGATTGGGGTGCTATAATGGCTTAGGGTTATGTTAAGGAGTTAAAAGGCTCGGATGCAGCAAAGCATCGGCTCTGAAACAGAAAGAAAGATAATATCGATTCTAAAGGTCTTGAGTGAGTTTTCGGAACCGGTGGGGTCGATTACAATCGCTCGGGAACTTGAACGACGCGGGATTTTTTTGAGTGAAAGAGCAGTTAGATATCATCTTAGGATAGCGGATGAGCGTGGCTATACCCAGCCGGAAGGTCAGGATGGTAGAACGATCACTAAGGCTGGACTCGACGAGGTCAGGGAAGCACTAGCTCCAGAACAGCTCGGTTCCATACGCGAGAAGCTCGAGATGTTAGCTTTCCAGACCACTTTCGACCCTCAAAAGAGGACTGGCCAGCTATCCATAAATACCTCCCTTATTGATAATAAGAACTTTACCGCAGCACTATCAGCTATGAAGGACGCATTCAAGGCTGGACTCTGCGTTAGTCACCTAGTGTGCACGGCATCTGCGGGCGAAAAACTTGGGTCCGCGATTATTCCCAGTGGGAAAATTGGCTTGGCCACCGTTTGCAGCGTAGTTATGAATGGGGTACTTCTGAAGGCTGGCGTTCCTACAGAGTATAGGTTTGGGGGCCTCCTCGAGGTTAGGAATTCAAAGCCAAGGCGCTTTGCGGCCATAATCGACTATGCTGGCACCTCTCTCGATCCATCTGAGCAATTTATTCGTGCCAAGATGACTAGCGTTAGCCAAGCTGCCCACACGGGCAATGGTAAGATATTGGGCGTTTTCCGTACAATACCGGCACCAGCGAGAGAAACCTTCGAAGAGAAGCTTGCCCTGCTGAGAGAGGCTGGCATTAATAGTGTCTATGCCGTGGGCGATACGAGCGAGCCGCTTTGCCAGATTCCAGTGAGTCTGAATCGGATTGGCATTGTGCAACTCGGTGGACTGAATGCAATCGCCGCGGCTGTTGAGGCTGGAATTGAGATCGAAAACATAGCCGAAAGCGGACTAATTGATTACAACCAGTTGGTGAGTTTTTGGCAGCTCTAGAATAAGCATCTAATCCAGCGGATTAGCTTAGTTATTTACGTGCTCGTTCTTATCTTCTCATAATCGTGGTTCTTATTCATGCTGATTGCACATTTGTCAGTTTTGTTCAATGATAATTCGGCACATCACACAGAGCGTCAGATTGTAAATGCGCATAATCCATGTATCCGCGGCTGACAGAATGTAATCTCATTGCATGCAGGTAACATTTGAACAGACACTAGGGCGGCTGCCATTCCGTGCGTATGTGCAATTCTACAAGTAAGTTTTCTAAGTGTTATCTGAGAAAACTCTGGCTATGCTCCAGCCTTTTTCGCAGAGCCGTACTATTTCCCTCTTTTCCTGGTTTTAAACAGCTAGGGATGATGGTCGATCCTCAAAGCTGCCCGAATAGTGTAGTGGGACACCAGATTCGTGTCAAGGCGGTACATCTGGATAGCTATCTAAAATTCTAGCTGCAATAGTGTCAACGTCTTCACCCCCCCCAACTTCGTAGTACCTGAAATAGCAGTTTTCGGGTGGCTCTGGCTCATGTAATCGTGTTAATAGTCTTTTGTGCAAATTTGAAATCTTGCCCAAACGCCAGAGCTTTTTCCCACCAAGGCTGACATACGCTATTTCATAGACTCCCGGACCCCTAGGCACGTTATCAACGTTTTCTTTAGTGAATTTAATCCAGCTCTTCTCTGCTCCCACTGAAGTCGCCCTCACAATAGGCTTCTATGATGGCAGGAAACCCGTAATATGTACGTCTATCATATCATATCATAGCCGTCTTCTCATTATGGGAACTCCTCATGGTAAGTTAATGTGAGATTGCTAACCATATCGTTAGTGTTAGCCATGTATCTCGGCCTCCCCATGTTTTTAGGCTCTTGCGCAGGTGGATGATGCGTCCAGATGTTACCTATACAAGCTGGCTTTCTAGCTTGCCATCAGTCACAGTAAGCATCGTAATGGTGACTGTGCCACTTATGGAACCAGAACTGTCCTTTGAACCCACGCTGCTACTCAGTCCACTATCAGCAATAACAATGGCAGCATCATTTAAGCCAGCCAGGATAAAGCCCAATAGTATTGTTATGAGAGAGACGAAAACAACTACCCTCTTCATTCTGGCACCGTTAGATTCGATTATACCTCTGGGGGACCAAGAATAGAAGGCATCGTTAAAGAACAGCCATTCTTGAAATGCTCTCGGTATCTTCTCAGTACTTATGTGGAGAGTGGGGTGGGCACAAGAATATCACTGCCTTAGCGCACGTTTAGATCCTTAACTTAACAAAAGGGTATATTGTGTCCTCTTAAGGCAATATGGCTACTGTTCTGCCTGCGTCGCAGTAGAGCTGTCCTGAATAGAAAAATGATAAGGGCCGGGGAGCTTGACTAAAGATGCGTCACAGATTAGGATATGACTAATAAGTTCTCGCCAACATCGGGGGTGTGCTGGGCCAATCTGAACAAAGTCGTATGATTACTGAAATACCTCCAAGGAGTTGAAATTATGCTTGAGTATGTTGTCACAGGGATTCCTGGCGCCGACAAAATTCTTGGGGAGAAAGGAATACCGAGGGGCCACAGCATCTTGGTTGCTGGAGGGCCTGGCAGCGGGAAGACCACCTTCGCTATCCAGTTTCTGTATAAGGGCGCTACGGAATACAACGAGCCTGGAATCTATATATCACTGGACGAAGACCCTGACGATGTGAAGATAAACATGGCGAAATTCGGGTGGGACATTGGCAAGCTCGAGCAGGAGAAAAAGCTTGCTTTCATCAATGTTTCTCCGGTTCGGGTGACATCATCAGAAAAAGCCGGACTCATTCAGCTGGGGATGAAGGAGTTCAAGCTTATTAAGCTGTTAGAGGCAATCAGAGAAGGTATAGATGAGGTTAAAGCCAAGAGGGTGGTTATTGACCCCATTACTATCTTCACCCTGCAATATCCCGACGAAGTGGAGCGCATATACGCTATGAGAGACTTGATAGCTGATTTTAGGAAAACTGGCTGTACCAACCTGTTAATCTCCGAACTGAGAGGCACAGGCTTGGAAAGGGAGCATCAATTCGAGGAGTATCTGGCACAAGGGGTTATCCTGCTGCGCACGGTTATGAAGGATGACAAGTTGACCCGGATGTTTCAGGTAGAGAAAATGCGCGGCCTAGCTGTTGACAACCAGCCGCGCCCGTATAACATAACCAGTAGCGGAATAGAGGTATATCCTACCCTGACTGTCTTCAAGTAGGGAGGAGAGGGATGTCGTTAGCCAAGATACAGGAACCGCCAGATAAAGGTCTGACCCTGCTGGCTGGTGCTCCTGGAGCCGGGAAATCCACCTTCTGCCACCAAGTAGTCCTGAAGAGCATAGCTCTAGACAAGCCGGTCATCTTCGTCACCAGCGAGCGACGCCCCGCTGACATCATAGAGCTATTGCGTGAAAGGGGTATAGGCGAGATAGTCGGGTTGAACTTTGTTGATGCCTTTACTGAGACAGTGGGGCTGACATGCACCCAGCGCTCAGACACGGTGTGTGCTAACTGCACCGACTTAAACAGCCTCAGCATCGCCATTACCGGATTACAGGAGAGGACGGGGCCAAAGGGTGTCCTTCTTGTTTTTGATTCCCTCACCTCTCCATATCTCTTTAATGGTATGGAGGTAATCAAGTTCATGAGGTTGTTTCTATCTAAGTTTGCCTCTGAAGGGAACTCGGTGTTGGCCTTGATGGATGAGGGCTGCGGCAAGGAAGAAGACCTGGGAGCCATGCTGAGCGTTGCCGATGGCATCCTCAGGATAGAGACGAAAGAGGGCTCAAGAATCATAAACGTGGTCAAACACCCCAAAGTGGCACCAACAGAAATCAAGCTGCCAGTAACAGGAAGCACCGCTGTTCCATTTCGTGTTCTGGATACTTTTTGGGAGTCGCACGCTAAATATGGTTTTGGGACAGGGGGTAAACCACCAATTCGCACTGAGATGGGGGATTTCGTGAACGTCTTCTGGCTAAGTTTCGTCATCTGGGCTGGGATGCTCTGGGACCCCAAGAGGTTCCCCTCCATGCTTTACGACCTGACAAAGGATACTGTTGGCCAGGCGATAAAATTGGTTATGGGTAAAAAAGCACCATGGTATTTAAGGCTATCGTTTAAGGTCCTCCGCCCGAAAAGCTGCAGCAATGTCAGGGCGGTAAAGAGAGTCTTCCCGCGTTTCGAAAAAGGGCGACGTGAACATGATAGAGACAGAATGTTGGAATATGTTAGTGAAATCTCGAAAACAGATGAGCACTATTTTAGAGCCTACGAAGGTGCCTCATGCTGGGGTCTGGAAAACATTGGAGCACCATTATGCTTCAGTGACGCCGCCGACCTGGCCGGGACGTTGAAAAGTATGGAAAAACAAGAGCGGGACTGGAATGTGGTTGAAACGGCATGCGTCGGGGAAGGGTCCCCCTACTGCGAGTTTAAAGCAGTCCCCGGTGAATTGAGCGAGCTCGAAGCCCGCCTCACGGCATTAGACAGCTCAATAGTACAGAGGATAGTGGAGCGGCTGATAGAACATGTCGCCGCATTCATACTCCAGGGAAAGCCCCTGGGCGAGAGACCAACGCTGGGAAGCGGGGTTTACACACATGGATTCGTAGCTGGCCTGGCGCTTCCAGCGTTAGCCAGTGAAAGATACCGAATGGCGATTAGGATGGGTGGTGCTATGACCGGGAAAATGCTTGGCGAACACCTGACGAATGCCGGAATAAGAGAGGATGAAGTAGTTAAGCGTGTGATTGATTTCATGGAATACTGCAAGGTGGGAAAGGTTACCGTAGGTGAGACGATAAAGATTAAGGAAAACTGCGAGACCTTCGGATTAGAAATTGGGGAGCCTTGTTGCTTCTTCACCACCGGCTTCCTAAATGGCCTTTTCTCAGCGGTCAAGAACCAGCATGTCAGGGAGGTAAGGTGCATTGCTGCCGGTGACCCCTACTGCGAATGGGAAATCGTATAGTCAACGATAATAGTAGGAGCTAGCGTGGAGAAAAGGAGACTGTCATTAGCCGAAATAGAGGAGGTACCAACAAGCAATCTAATTCTGCTTTCAGGGCCTCCGGGAGCTGGGAAATCTACCTTCTGTCATCACGCGGTGCTAAGCGGCTTGGCCATGGACAAACCAGTCTTATACGTGACCACGGAGCATGGGCCTACTGAGGTCATAGGTCTTTTAAGAGAAAAAGGCATGGGCGAGCTTCCGCCTAACGCGCTCAATTTCATTGATGCCTTCGGGGAAACTGTGGGAGTGACAACCCCGGAGCGGCCAGATACCGTGAATGCCAACTGCGACGACCTGAACAGTATAAGTATGGCCATTGCCAAAGTGCAGGAGAAAATTGGCAGGAGAGATATTTTCCTTGCTTTTGATTCCCTGACATCCCCCTACCTTTTCAACGAGAAGGAAGTGTTCAGATTTATGAGGCTATGCCTGGCGAAGTTCGCTTCGGAAGGGAACTCAGTGCTGGCTTTAATGGATGAAGGCTGCGGCAAGGAAGAAGACCTAGGGGCCATGATGAGCGTGGCTGACGGCATTATCAGGATGGAAATAAAGGAGAAATCAAGGATTATCAATGTGGTAAAGCACCCCAAAATGGCGCCGACCAAAATTGAAGCCTCGATGACCCCTTCGACTGGAATCGGTGAGTTTACCTTCGATCCACGTATGGTGACAGAGTTCGTGCAGGCGCAGATGAGGAAAGACGGAGCCTGGATAAGACCTGAGGTTGGGGATTTCGTGAACCTGCTCTGGCCAAACCTAGCCCACTGGAGTGGCATGCTCTGGGACCCTAAAAGGTTCCCGACGATGATATATGAAATAAACAAGCAGGAACCATGCCGCATGATTGGGAAATTCTGGGCGTATTTCCCCTGGCGTATGAGACTTGGCCGCAGATTACTAATGCCAAAGCAGTTTAGCACCGTCAAAGACATGAAAAAACTGTATAGGTTTTATGAAAGGGAACCATGGGATCGTAGCTGTATCGCCGAATACCTTGCAGACATATCTAAAACGGATGAACACTACGTTAGAATATACGAGAACTACGAATGCTGTGGGTTCGAGAACATCGGCACTACGATAGCTTCACATTTCCCGGGTGAGAGTGCCGGCCAACTTAACGGGTTTGAGGGGGAAATAAGGGACTGGAACTTCATTGAGACTAAATGCGTGGGTTTGGGAGACCCCTACTGTGAATTTAAATTCGTGCCCAGGGAAATTGATGAGCTGAAGAGTTCTCTAGAGAAAGACGTCTCAGTTATTGAAAAAATACATGAGCGGTTAATGGAACGTCTTATGGGATTCCTGCTTCATGGGAAGCCTCTGGTAGAGAGGCCCAGGTTGGGGGAATATATTCACATTCACCCGGTCATGCACGCCATGGGTTTTCCCCATGTGGCTGGTGAGAGATACACGATGGCACAAAGGATGGGTGGTGCCAGGTCGGGGAAGAAGCTCGGTGAGCGCCTTCTGGAAGCGGGGATAAAGGAGGACGAGGCGATAAGCCGAGTCATTGGCTTCATGAATTACTGCAAGGTGGGAAAGGTCACATTAGGTGATACGATAAGGATAAGGGAGAACTGCGAGAGCACCAGGGACAAGTTTATGATGACTGATGGGCCATCATGCTTCTTTACTTCCGGTTTCCTGAATGGACTCTTCTCAGCCGTCAAGAGCCAGCACGTCAGGGAAATAAAGTGTATCGGTACCGGAGACCCATACTGCGAGTGGGAGATTATATAGTTATTAACTCAACTACGCAGGGATCGCTAGCCCTATGGCATAAGTTGCCGCCGCAGCTAATGTCCCAATAGCCATCATCTCCAGCCCGCTCCGAATCCAGCTTTTCCTGGTGAAGATGGCCTTACTAGCTCCAACTCCGAAAAGGCAAGCTATACTGGCGATTACTGCGGTTATCACCGCCGAAGTTACCTCCATAAAGGCGAAGGGAAATATGGGAATAACAGAGACGATAGCAAATGATAGCCCGGTGAGAAAAGCTGCTTTGACCGGAGGCCATGATTCCTCTGAAGTCAGCCCAAGTTCCTCTCCGATAGTGAATGCTGCACTTGACTCCATCTCAGAGGCTACTCTGTCGGCGATAGCTTCAGCTTCCTGCCTCTTGAACCCTCTTGCCTGGTAGAACCTCACCAGTTCCACCCTTTCCTCTTCAGGGCTCCGCTTCTTCCTAATTCCTTTCCTCTCGCTTTCTTTCTCCGTTACCTCTTTTTCTGACTTTGACGACAGGTAGGAACCAGCACCCATGGAAATGGCCCCGGCGATTGCCCCAGCTACACCAGCTATAAGAATAAGGTGGCTTTCTGTGACCGCTCCATAGACCCCAGCTACCAGCGCTAGTATTGATACTAGCCCATCATTGGCTCCAAAGATGACATCTCTTACTCCGCCACTGCCTCCCATCTCCCAGCCCTCCATACCCAATACGTCTTTTTTCATCCTCTCTATATGCAACCGCTCATCAGATGCTATCCTAGTCCATGTCTCTGATGTAGCCATATCACCAACATTTGCGGCCTGGATAGCCAAATCTTCGGTGCTCTCATCCTCCGCAATTATGGCCCACTCGAAAAATCCCCTGGTGCCCAAAATGCGCATCATGAGGCTAACCCTTAGGTCTACGAAGACAGTCCTGGTGAGCCTCTGGCGTTCACCTCCTAATGCCTCGATTTTCTCCGCCCAGTATTCGGAGTCCTTAAATTCGTCGGCACTGATTTCCACTAAGAGACGCTTTGTTCTTTCATCCGTTGCTTTCTTGGCAAGCCTTTCATATCCCTTGGCTTGCATAAGCTTATCAGCACGGATTTTCTTAGCTGTGCCTAGAAGCGTTCTTCTTTCCCTATTTGTCAATACGTCCATTGCTACTTCTGCTATTATGAATTATAGCATAGGCTTGTGCGTTCACATTTGCTATGGCCTTATGAGAACAAGTTAGCGTAGATAGCCCATACTCACAAAGATACCTAGTAAGGGTACTACTACATCCTTCGCCTTTCCATCACACAAAAGTCCATTATATTCAAGGGTCACATTTGCCTGGTTTGTTTAATCCACAATAAGAGGGCTTGACATCCGCAGATTGGTTTAGTTTTCCGGCAATCCCGACTGAGGTAAGGATTTAATCTTCCCTGCCAAAAAGGGAGCTAGCCTTCTTGTCCTAAGTGGCGAGACTAAAAGCCAAGACAAAAGTTCTTTGTTCTGTCCACTGAGCCCCACCATCCTATAAAAGCTCGCAAGTGTCTGGCAACAGTGTAGCAAGAGCTCGCAGATGATTTTCCGAGCGTTAGCAGCAGACAACTGCAGAGGGATAGCAGAACCTCGGACTCCCGCAGCCTGCCAATGCCTTGGCCCCGTGCGTAGTCGCTCGCCCTGCCCATACCCCGTTTCCGAAACACTGCACCCAGACCAGTCCTCGGAATCAGTCCAGTTTGCGGCTCCAGTTCTGCAGTGTTAAAATCTCTGGCAACGGTATGTGGGCAGAATACCAGCTTCAGTAGCGAAACTTAGAAATAGACCACAGTAATGAAGACCCTAGCGCTTGATGGCATAAGGATATTGAACATGTGCTTTATCGGCCCTGGCGCTCTCTGCTCTGAGATGCTTAGCGATCTTGGCGCCGATGTAATTAGGATCTCTGATATACACCCTGAGGGTCTCAGCGCCCTACCTTTGATGGTGTTCGAGCAGTGGCCAGGCTTGCGCAACTGCCGTACCTTCGCCCTCAATCTAAGAACGGAGGCAGGCAGGGAGGTCTTCAAAGACTTGACGAAGAGCGCCGACGTGATGATGGAAGGGTCACGACCCGGAGCGAGCAAGCGCCTGGGTATTGACTACGACACAATGAAGGCAATCAACCCGCGAATTGTGTACGCCGCCCTGACAGCTTATGGGCAGGACGGGCCCTACCAAGATATACCCGGCCATGAATTGAACTGCGTAGCGATCAGCGGTCTCTTGGATCTGACCGGCCTGAAGGGCGGTATGCCCGCCATACCTGGTTCAATTGTCGCCGCTTGGTCTGGGGGCCTGTCTGCCGCAGTTGGCATCCTGGCAGCCCTTATAGCACGACAGCGGACAGGGAAAGGCCAGTTTCTGGATGTTTCCGTTACAGACGCCATAACGGAAATAACTTCCACGCAGACGAATCCGTACCTCTACAAGCGTGGCACAGTCCCCAAGAGAGGCGAGACCATCTGGACTGGGATGTATCCCTGGTACAACGTCTATGAAACAAAGGACAGGAAATACGTTACTATCGCCACACTGGAGCCGAAGTTCTTCGCCAATCTATGCCGCCTTCTGGGCTGCGAGGGTTTTATCCCCCATCAGTTCGACGAGGGTCAGAACAGGGACGAAATGTTCCAATTCTTCAAGGCGAAGTTCCTGACGAAGACACGGGACGAATGGACAGCGTTACTGATGCATGAGGAGACCTGTTTTGCGCCGGTCCTGGGTATTGATGAAGTGGAGTTCGATCCCCATCTGATCGCGCGGCAGATGATCCTGGAGTCCGATCATCCAACAGCAGGCCGTCTTAAGCAGATTGGCTCAGTGCACAAGCTTAGCGATTCACCAGTCGAGGTAAGGAACTGGGCCACCGGCTTTGGGCAGCATACCAACGAGATTCTGCGCGAGATGGGTTATTCGGATAGCCACATCAGTGAACTGCGTGAGGCAGGGACGATTGGCTGAAGGAGAGAACTTGTATCGACTCGTTGACTCTGACACCCATCTGGTGGAGATAAGCTAGGGGCGCAGACTCCTCTCATGGCCCAGTTCAGGGATTCGAACTCGTCAACACCATAGGCAGAAGGCTAGTTCGAAGGTTCTCGTTCTGTCTTTCACCCACAATGACCCACCATGCTGGACCAAATAAACCTTCAATGGGCTGCCTCCTGACCTTATTACCTCGGAAATATGAGTATATCACACTACTGGCGCCAGCTTGCTCAGGCAATCAATCTGTATTCTTTGGACCCCAGGCCATGCCTTAGAGCTATTGCGATCTGGGGAGAATCATAAGGATCTGGCAGCAGCCTGTTCTTTGCTTTATAAGAACCGAGTATCTTCAGTGCCTCTATATCAATAGCAACCAAGTCTCCCGAAGCCATGATGACCCCTGGCTCCACCAATTCACCCTTATTGGGGCCTCCAGAGACGAAAGCTTTCCTCCCATCGACAATTATGAGGTCAGGTTGCAAGGCAAGGTTAATTTCGGCAACCTTCTGCTCCAGGTTCCTGGCGTGAAGAGCACGTCGTTCGCCGGGGTGTATTAAGCCCATTGCAAGCTTCAGGGCCCCGGAAAAGCGTGCAAGATTATGGGTCTTCATACAGGGTAAATATACTATCTTGTCAGCTTCATAGGCTGAGCGCGGCATGGGGACGGAGCTCAGATAATCCCCATTAACCTTAACATTAACCCAATCATCAGGCCTATCCTCGAAAGCAATAAGCTCCACCCCTAAATGACGCGCTAATTCGAACATGCCCACCTTCCTGAACACGGTTCTGGTGGGTCTCCATATCCCTCCGGCGCTTTCGCCTATTGTGACTTTTGCTCCCGCTGCTAGGAGGAGTTCAACTGCAGCACGTAGAAACATCAGATCAGTAGAGGCAGGAAACGGGTCCTGGCTGTTAAAATTTGGCTTAAGCAGAACCCTGTCACCATTTCCCATCCCCTGCTCCAAGGAACCCAGCAGTGCGATAGTCCTATCAATAGAAGCCCTGATGTCTCCACCTGCCATAACCCTGGCCACCAGAACCTTGCCATTTCTGACCCACGGGTTGGCAGGGCGAGGCCTCGGGTCAACAAGCGGAATATCCTTGGGCGTCCTGTCAGTAAGGAAGTGATAAACCCCAACAAGCTTATCGCCAAAATCCGTCAACTTCAGCTCCCATGTAACAACAGCGACTTTTAAGTCTCTTTGTAACAATCATTATGGACTAGTCGAAGGCTCTTGGACAACCCTTTCAGATTTCTAAACCAGCCAGTAACATCATCGGTTCCAATCCACCAGTCCCACAGAATGGCTAATTGTGCAAGGCAGAAGGCCGATGAAGCAATCAGAGGGTAAGAGCAAAGCGCCAGGGTATTGTATTAAGCTTACTACTAAGAACCGTGCTCCCTTCTAAAGAATGTGATTGTTTAGTGCCCCTTCTATACGCTTAAACCGAGAATGTATGTTGCGTCCGTACAAGGTTTAAGGCTAAAATAAATGGCACTCCTGATTGGAGGTAATTCTGATATGCGAAAACCGCTTGAAGGTATACGGGTTCTGGAATGGGGAGTCTTTCATGCTGGGCCAGGAGGCACCGCTATCCTTTCCGATATGGGAGCTGAAGTTATCAAGGTCGAGCAGCCGGGTATCGGCGACCCCGTGCGGGGGGCGGACTACAAAGATGTCTCTTTTAAGCTTCCTGATGATACCAACCTTTTCTATGCCGGAGCCAATCGTGGCAAGAAGAGTATAACGCTCAACCTGAGCCATCCTCAGGGCAGGCAAATCGCCTACAACCTGGTCAAGAAATCCGATGTTTTTTTCTCTAACCTGAGAGCCAGCACCGTCAAAAAGATGTTTATGGACTACCAGACCCTATCACAGATAAATCCCAGGCTGATCTATTCCTCGGTAACGGGATTCGGCCGCCGAGGACCCGACGCAGATAGAGGTGCCTTTGACTTTCAGGGCCAGGGGAGATCGGGCATGATGTATGCCTTTGGCGAGCCCAACACACCCCCGCTTTTAGGGCAATTCGGAATTGTTGACCAGGCAACCGCCATCATGGCCAGCTACGAAATAGTGATAGCTTTATTCATGCGTGAGCGCTTCGGCATAGGGCAAGAGGTGAACGTCTCCCTCCTCGGCACCGCCTCGTACCTGTTGTATTTCAACTATCTAGTCCCCCTCATGCTCGGTCGTGAAATGCCCAGGCATGAGCAAGCTCGTGCCAGCGCTTTGCGCAACTACTACCGATGCCAAGACGGTAACTGGATAGTCCTGACCCAGCCACCCAGTGAAAGTGGTTGGAAAGAAGCTTGTAATATTCTGGGCCTTCCCGATCTGGTGGACGATCCGCGCTTCAACACCGAGCGCAAGAAGCTTGAGAACTCAAGAGAGTTGGTTTCCATCTTCAGCAAGGCATTTGCCAGCAAACCGAGAGATGAGTGGCTGAGGTTATGTACTGATAAGAAGATCCCCATATGCGCCGTCAACACCGTCACGGAGGGTATCAACGACCCACAGATGATAGAGAACGACTATATTGTGGATTTTGAGCACCCCAAGATGGGGCATCTAAGAATTCCCGGTTTTCCTATCCATTTCAGCCAGGCTCAGATTAATAACAACCTGCTAGCACCCGAGCTCGGCGAGCATACAAACAGTGTGCTGAAAGAGATAGGCGGCTACAGTGATGAAGACATTGCTCAATTCAGAGAGGATGGGGTAATATAGCCACAGATGCTTGCTCGAATGAACAATACGCTAGAAAGTGCAATCATAAAGAGTAGCTAGGGCATCCCAGTTCCGCTGGCGATTTACAGTGCTTCACGTCAAGGTCGTGGTGGGTGGATATGGCGCTAGGTTGGAAGGTATCACCCCCATAAATCCAGCTACCGAGGAGCCCCGGCTGAGGATTGACTTAGCCGCCGACCTATTGTGAGGCTGGAGCCGGCAGAAATGTATTCTGAAGGTCACCAATCAGGTACCTGCGTGTTGCTGGAGAGTCCAGCGTGTCCAAATCCCAGCCTTTGGGCGCAAAAACAGCGCGGATTACCTCCGGCTCTGGATAGAGTCCTATTTCGCCGCCCATGACCTGAAAAATACGGCCGTTTATCTTCTTAGCGGCATCGGTGCACAGCCAAACCGCCAAGACCGCTACCTGCTCAGGCGTCATGTCGCCGCGTGCTGGTACAGGTACCCAATAATTTCCTACCCCTGGGATTCCAAGAATGTCCTGCGAAATTCGTATGTTATCCGCCAGTGCGGAAACAGCGCCCATACGAGTCCCCCTCGCAATCGGTCTAATCGCATTGCACCTGACATTATATTGGCCCAAATCACGTGCAACAGTACGCGTCAAGCCAACAATTCCTTCCTTGACAGCAGAGTAGTTGGACATGCCATACTGACCGAGACCAGCATGCGAAGCTGTGTTTACAATCACTCCACTACGCTGCTCGCGGAAGATGGGCCCTGCATGTCTAATGGTGGCAAAACTACCCTTTAAATGAACGTCTATCACTGAATCCCAGTCATCTTCAGCCATTTCGTCAATTAATCCAGGCCGCACAATTCCAGCGTTGTTAATGAGTATATCCAGCCGCCCAAAAGCCTCAAGCGCCGTCTCGATGATTCGCCTGGCCCCCTCCATGGTTGCCACACTGTCGGTGTTGGCTACAGCCTCGCCACCCTCCCCTAGGATTTCGTCGACAACTCGTTGCGCAATACTTTTGTCAGCACCCCTGCCTAACATGTCGCAACCAAGGTCGTTCACGACCACCTTGGCACCCTCACGAGCGAGCAGCAGAGCCTCTGCACGCCCAATCCCATGCCCAGCACCAGTGACAACCGCGCTCTTTCCCGCTAATCTATTTCCGGAATCGGTTTTGGCCACAGTTAATTCCTCCTTTCAAAACTGGCTTGTATTTCATCTGAAAAAGGTAGACATTCTGGCACTGCAAAAAATTGGTAGCATGTCAAAGAAGTGCATTTCCCGGAGCCACGTGGGGTTTTTCCGCTAAACCTCTCTTGGCCAAGAATGTATCACCCCACCCCTCCCACCGTCAACCTGCTACACAATTCGCCAGATTGTTGGTTACCGAACAATATAGGCAAATGTAACCCTTAAACAGAATGGCTTTTTGTTAACACACCCTATTGTATGCCACAATATCGGCTGCCCAGAAATCACCCTTGGAGTAGTACGTTCCACCTTCACCCTTTAATTCGCCAGTTACGATAACCCTATCGCCATTGTTGATTCCTTCTACGTCTACTGCTGGCCTTTCGGTGCCATCATTTTGTACCATCAACCCGTACCAAACTTGTACTGTCCTACCGCCGGATGTCAATTCAAAGCATGGACAGTTTAGTTTCCCCAACAGGCCTACCTCACCATAGATTTTGACTTCTGTATCATATACCGGGGCATTCAGTAATTCAGCAACAGTCAATGTCCCTTCGGGTTTTTCTTGACCAGCGCACGATCCAGCTACGAGAGCCAATACGCACAATAATGCAATACTGGTGAGTAATCTTGCTTTGATACTCATGGCCCACCTCCGTTACTCTATTACCCTATCACACAAACGGAGAAGGTGCCAAATTGGTTTAGTCTAGATAACATCAAGTCGCGGTACGAGTGAAAGTTCAAGCCAGTGGCACAACTTGACGAAACGTGCATTCCGCTTAAAGGTTCGACTTCCGGTTAGCCCACCGTTTAGGACGAAAGGTAAAACTTTCGAGAAGACTTTCACGCTGGCATATTTGCACAGGATCGAGTCGCCCAAGGTCACGACATGGTGCTAAGCCATCATATGCAAACCGAGGAAATCATTTGGGTCTAAGGATGGCGTGGGGCAGGCACCTACTCTATATGGCTGCCTCTCATGCTGACGCTGGAGGCCTAGATATAACCTTATACGGAGTAATGGCCAAGTGCTGTGCCATCGATGTGGCCGCGAAAGTCACCACCGAGGCAATTCAGAATTTAGAGGATAATCGTTGCCATACACTTGCTGGGCAGTCTTGAAACAGGCTAGCAGATGATACCCTTCTGGCGCAGTTGCTCTATCTGGGTTTTGGTGTAGCCTATCTCAATGAGAACTTCATCGGTATGCTGCCCTAAATCCGGTGCCAGGGTTCTGACCTCCGCTGGAGCACTAGAGATCTTAACCGGGATACCCATCATCCTCACTTTCCCAGCCCGGGGTTCGTCAACCTCGATTATCAGCTCATTTTCCAGCATCTGAGGGTGGTAGAAGACGTCCGCTGGCCTGAGGATAGGGGCAGCAGGGAGGTCGGCTTCTTCAAACAACCTCATCCATTCATCCCGTGGCTTAGTTGCAAAAATACCCTCCAGAATATGGTAAAGCGTATCACTGTTCTCCGCCCTCTTCTCATGGGTGAGAAAGGCCGAGTCGGTGGCTAAATGCTCGATATCCAGTACCTTGCATAAGCCAGCAAATTCCCTATCGCTAACTATCACTATGATAAGATATTCACCATCTCGGCAGCGGTAAGGGCTGTACATGGCCTGATCGGCGAGACTCCTGGGGGGTGAGGCTGCATCCTTCTCGGAACTGACCAGCTCCACTGACTGCATGGATATGGCCGCAGCCAGCAACGAGGTATCCACCTTTTGCCCTACCCCGGTTTTCTCCCGCATTAGCAAAGCCAAAGCTATGCCATAGGCAATCAGGATAGGAGAGGAACAATCGGCCACCCAGACTCCTGCTCCCAGCGGAGTGCCGTTCGGCAGCCTTCGCCGCCCATGAACTCCGGAAACCGCTTGAACCACTCGGTCATACGCAGGCTTTGTGACGTAGGGGCCTTCTGGCCCATAGGGAGTAAAGTCAAGGTAGATAATCCGTGGATTAATTTGATGCAAGGTCTCATAATCATACCCCAGCTTCTTACAGGCCTCCGGACGGTAGTTGTGCAGAAATACATCTGCCCTTTCCACCAACCTGTATACTATTCGCCTTCCTTCGTCGCTTCTAATATCCACGGCGATGCCCCGCTTATTGCGATTGAGAAGCAGAAAGTGACGGTTCAGGGCCCCCTGTTCAGTCTGAATAGGGCTGGCAGTAAGAACCCGGCGGCCTTCGTCTCCCCAAGGAGGCTCGACTTTTATTACATCAGCACCCTGATCACCGAGGTACATGCCACTGCCAGGCACTGCCCACATTTGAGATAGGTCCAGAACCCTTATCCCTTCCAACGGGTATCTCATCTTCACCTCACCAGACTCTCCCTGTCACAGAGACTAGCTAAAGCTGCGGCATATTATATCAGTTCCGCTATAGTGTTAACAGAGGCACCTCAAAGGGTATGTCGTCAAGCTGAAGGCAAATGGAATTGAAGCAACTGCTGACGAAAAGCCCCGCTGAAGCGCAGAGTCAGCGGAAAGCCAATTGGTGCAGCATGTACTGTGAAGGCTCTTTATCCTGAGGGATTAGACACTCTGAAAGTTGGTTGGTCTAGCCTACCGCGATGCAGCCAGCAGCTTCACGAATGGAGATGCGTTAACGCGTGTGTTCTTTTTTCTCTTGATTACCTTATGGTCCAAGAGCTGGATCTGAAATCTCATCTCCCAGGCGTTTCAAGGTGGTGATGGCTTGCTCTGAACCTCAGCCCAGTGCACACTGGTTAATATGATTCCCAACTTCAGTCTGTTTCTATTAGACCTGTAGAAGGCAAAAGTAAACAAGAGAAGCAAGTTTCCAATATGTTCCTCCGTGCAGGGAGCAAGTCCAGCTGGGGAGGACAAACGAACAATTGCATAGCTTGTTACCCGATTGCATTGTTGATGACTAACATACTTCATCACATGGTGGAGCACACTCAATAATGTGTCGTATCCCTGGCAAAGTTGCGCGGAACTGTCATCCCCCTAGGTGACTCTCCCTGACAAGCTACTCTTAGATTCTACGTTAGAACTCCTCCGTTTTCGTGGGAATGTACCTTCTGTCCTCCATTAGAAGGATACTCTGAGCCTATCGGCTACTCCAACCTGGAGCGTCAGGTCTCAGGGGTTCGTTACGGAATTGCCACCTAATTCTGTGGCCAGTCGCCCACTTCGCACATAATGCCAACAAATTAAGGTGCCCAGAAGAGATAGGATACCCCCTATGTAGAAAACAGGATGGATCCCCAAATGGTCCAAAATAATACCTGACAGCAAAGGAGAAATTATTATTCCCAAACTCCCCGTAGTATTGAATATACCCATCCAGTGTCCCATCCCTACCTTCTTGCCGACCAGTATGGAGTCACTTACGGCAACAGACATTGCTAGTGCAGCCCCGATACCTACAAAGGAGCTGGCAAGCAGAAGCGTTACCATATTGGGACAGAATGGCATTACCAACAGTGCCACTGTGCCTACGAACAAGCCAGCAAGCTCCTGATACGGCTTCCTACGCACACCTAACCTGTCTGACAATCGACCGAAGGAGGGCTCCAGGATACCAGCAAAAAACAGGGCAACGGAAATGACAATCCCTAACTGGGAGGGATTCATGTCCATTTCTGAAGCAAGCAAAGGCAAGAACGACATAATGACTGCTGCCCTCAAAGCAACGACGAATCTTGTGAGGAGGCTTGTTTTCACAATACTGTATTTGAGAAGCTGCCTAAGCCCCATAGCTTCTCCTGCTGTCTCAGTTTTCTTCGTTGTGGTAGTGTGGGTTCTCCTCACTTTCTTTTCCTTCGGTAAAAGGACTAACGCCGCCAAAAAAGCCACTGCGCTCAAAAGGCTCGCACCATAAAATACTGCGTTGAATCCCAGCGTGTGATGCAAAACCCCTCCGAAGAGAGGGCCTGCTGCCATCCCTAGGTAAAAAACCATAGTTACTGGCCCCATCGACGCACCTTCTTTCCCCTCTTCCACAAACTCTCCGGCATAGGCCATTACAATAGGGAGCACGATCGCCGCACCTATCCCATGGATTAGTCGTACTACCGTGAGCTGATACTCATTGTCGGCTAACAGGTAGAGGAGAGATACTACCGAAAGAAGCAGAAGGCCTGAGACAACGAAAATCTTCCTTCCTATCTTATCGGAAATATTCCCCACAACAGGCATAAAGCCTGCACGGGAAATCGCGAAACCTGCAAAAATCGCGCCTATCCAAATACCACTAGCTCCAAATTCCTTGGCGAATCCTGGCAAGAGGGGGGATATGATTCCTAAACCCAGCATTGCCGAAAATGCAGAAAAGTACAAAGCAAATGATTGTCTCTTGTCCACTAGCTCACCGCATATATGATTTTCGAAAGACGTCAGGTAACATCTGTAGACCGTTGTTGACCACAATAGCCATCAAAATTGCTCAGGTCCAAAAACAACCGCCTTCTGAAATGCATAACCGTAATACCAGAATTGCGACTAACATTGCCAAGTGGCACTTCCAGAAGCTCTCTCTAAGGAGATTTCAGGTTATGGCTCAATTCTCCTGTAAAAGCAACTGACGTGGATACTTGCCATGCCAGGTATTCTATATCCCTACCAACTCCTTTACAACCCCTCGATTCTGTGTTGCAGGATTGATGCATCAATGCTAGCAATTGCTTAAATTGTTGACTTATCGCACTATTTGGCTTAATGTGCAGCATATTTGCGACCTTTCCCCACAGTCTTATGAAGCAGGGCAACCCGAAATAGCCACTAGGTGTGAACAGATAGCAAATGGTCTTATTTATAATTA
>Ga0180432_10004420_pt1 | contig 19333 bp, 16 predicted proteins | sample SS_ome_10_FD_132414 | JGI IMG/M metagenome (GOLD analysis project Ga0180432, IMG submission 132414) | Hypersaline lake sediment archaeal communities from the Salton Sea, California, USA - SS_1_MS_2 metaG | ecosystem: Environmental > Aquatic > Non-marine Saline and Alkaline > Hypersaline >...
GACATGAATATAGAGCACATTGTTTCTGCCCACATCATTTCTCATCTGTCTTATTGCTTCCAGAAAAGGCTGCCCCTCAATATCACCCACAGTGCCGCCTACCTCGATGAGAATGACATCAGCTTTTGATTTCTCCGCAAGCTGCTTGAACCGTGTCTTAATCTCGGTGGTGACGTGGGGCACTACCTGGATGGTGCCGCCAAGGAATTCCCCGCGTCTCTCCTTGGCGATAACCGCACTGTAAATCTGACCGGAGGTAATGTTACAGTCGGCGGTGAATTCAGCGTCAATGAAACGCTCATAGTTACCTAAATCAAGGTCAGTCTCAGCACCGTCCTTGGTGACAAATACCTCACCGTGCTGGTAGGGTGACATTGTGCCCGGGTCAACATTGAGGTAGGGGTCCAGCTTCTGCACTGACACGTTGATATGACGGTTTTTCAGGATGTTGCCGATTGAGGCGACAGTGATACCCTTCCCAACGGAACTGACTACACCACCTGTTACAAAAATATACTTCGGCATAAAGGAGAACCACAAACTAAGAAATCAGGAACATTACTAATCTTTCTCGGAGATATACTTAAGAATGCCAATAAGATTAACCACAAAGAGTATCTGGATTCGGGTAACGCCCTTGGCACTATTTATAATAGAAAAGTCCTCAAGTGTCAAGTACTTAGTGGGGAAAACGAACAACTTTACATATATTCTAATCGGGCAGGCACAATTTGTCAAGTTTTAAATTTAGCGGTTTTATTTGCCTTTAGTTAAGGGGGTGAGGTTAAGATATTGAGACAAACAAAATAGAGCAGTACCCTGCATAAGCAAAATTGACAGCATTCAGAATGGCATTGTAGACTTATTTTAGTATTGCCCGGCACATGCACTTAGAGGAGAGGAAGATGAGTTTCTTGGGACAGGTTGACCCGGAGGTCAGTAATGCCATCGGTCTGGAGGAAAAAAGGCAGCAGGGAACAGTAAACCTGATTGCTTCTGAGAACTATGCCAGCAAGGCTATTCTCGAAGCGCAGGGGTCATTTTTAACTGATAAATACGCCGAAGGCTATCCCCACCAGCGCTACTACGGAGGGTGTGAAAACGTGGATATCGTTGAGGATTTAGCCATAAAGCGCGCCAGGGAGCTGTTTCATGCCGAGCATGTTAATGTTCAGCCGCACAGCGGGGCCCAGGCAAATATGGCGGCATATTATACCCTGCTGGAATATGGTGATGCTGTTTTATCAATGAGCCTGGCTCACGGCGGGCATCTTACCCACGGCGCTGAGGCGAGCTTTTCCGGTAAGTCCTATAATTTCATAAATTATGGCGTTAACCGTGAGACGGAGAGGATTGACTATCCGGAGGTGGAAAGGCTGGCCCGGGAGCACCGCCCCAAGGTAATTGTGGCTGGAGCCAGTTCTTACCCGCGGATTATTGATTTTGAACGCTTCCGGCAGATAGCTGATTTAGTCGGGGCGAGTCTTATCGTTGATATGGCTCATATTGCCGGTATGGTAGCCGTGGGGCTGCATCCCTCGCCGGTACCCTATGCCGATATAGTGACTTCAACCACGCATAAGACCCTGCGCGGGCCGAGAAGTGGTTTTATCTTATGCCGTAAAAGCCTGGCGGCTTCAGTGGATGCCGCTGTCTTCCCGGAAATGCAGGGCGGCCCCTTCATGCATGTCATTGCGGCCAAGGCGGTGTCTTTTTATGAAGCGATGCAGCCGGAGTTCGCTGACTACCAGCAGGCGGTGATGGATAATGCTCTTACACTGGGCAGTGAGCTGCAGCGGTTGGGACTGCGCCTGGTATCCGGCGGAACCGATAACCACCTTGTTTTAGTTGACCTGACCGAGGCCGGCGTTACCGGTAAAGAGGCCCAGGAATCCCTGGAGGCAGCCGGTATTGTCGTTAACCGGAATGCCATTCCCTTTGATTCCCGTCCCAACTGGGTTACCAGCGGCATCAGACTGGGCACACCGGCGGTGACCACCCGTGGCTTTGGCACCGAAGAGATGAAGCAGATTGCCTCCTTAATCATCGAGGTTATCAGCCATGCCGGTGATCAGCCTACCGTTCAGCGGGTGAGGCAGGAAGTTGCCGGGCTCTGCCAGCGCTTCCCGTTACCCGGCGTGGTTACTGAGGTAGTTTAATCTACCATCTTTTTTACTTGTCTATTTACTCACTTCTGTATCATCCTTCATAGTTATGGTTGATGCCCCTGGCTGTTTTTGGTTTTTTAACCAGAAACGGATTCAGGAGACGGTGGAGTTTATCTTACCGGGGTGAGAGCGGTTGGCATTTAGTGCTATAATTAGTTATGGTTTAAAGCTGTGTTCAGAAGGAGAGACTAAACAATGAACGGAATGATGGACGAACTGAAGGTATTCACCGGTAATGCTCATCCGGCTCTGGCTGAAGAAATAGCCGATTATTTAGGGATACCCCTGGGTAAGTGTGAGGTTTTTCAGTTCAGTAATGAGAACACCTTTGTCCGTATTCTGGAAAATGTTCGCCAGCGGGATACCTTTGTCGTTCAGCCTATCTGCTCTCCGGTGAATAACAGCCTGGTGGAGCTGCTGATCATGATTGACGCCCTGAAGCGGGCATCAGCTGGCCGCATTACGGCGGTAATACCCTACTATGGCTACGGACGTACCGACAAGAAAGACCAGCCGCGGGTGCCGATAACGGCCAGGTTGGTGGCTGACCTGCTTACCGTAGCCGGGGCGAATCGGGTGCTGACTGTAGATTTGCATGCTGAGCAGATTCAGGGTTTTTTCAACATACCGGTTGATGAACTGACCGCGCTTAATATACTGGCCCATCATTTTGCCCAGAAAGGCCTTGCTGACCTGGTGGTGGTGGCTACTGACATCGGTATCAGCAAACGGGCACGGGACGTGGCGGCCAGGCTGAATACGCCGCTGGCCATCGTGGAAAAGAGGCGCCTGGGTAATGAAGACAAAGCGGAGACGATAAATGTCATCGGTGAGGTTAAGGGTAAAGTGGCGCTCACCGTGGACGATGAGATAGATACCGCCGGCTCCCTGGTGGGCGTGGTTACGGCGCTGATAAATTTGGGGGTGAAAGAGGTATATTCCTGCTGCACCCACCCTATATTCTCTGGCCCGGCTGTCGGGCGGATAGCTTCCTGTCCGGCTAAAGAGGTAGTAGTTACCAACACCGTGCCGGTAAAAGACGGCAAGAAAAATGATAAAATTACGGTACTGTCAATAGCCCCGTTACTGGGTGAAGCGATTAACCGCATTCATACCGGGCAATCGGTAGGAGCCTTGTTTGAATAGGGACGAGAAGCTGGTTGAGGTCTATCGGGCAAACAACGAGATGGAAGCTCAGGTAATAAAGAGCTTGCTGGAGAGTTACGGGATACCCTCCCTCCTGAAGACACATGGTACGCAGTCTGTGTTTGCCATTACTGTTGATGGCATGGGTGAGGTTACGGTCATGGTACGGGATTCGGTAGCTGAGCAGGCCAGAGATTTGATTAGAGGTAAGGATAATGCTTAGATGGCTGGGTGGTCTGGTTGATTCTAATGAAAAAGAGCTGAAGAAGCTTCAGCCGCTGGTTGACCTTGTCAACAGTCTTGAGCCTGACTTCGCGAAGCTCAGTGACGCTGAACTGCGTGCCAAGACGGACGAGTTCCGGGCACGGATAAAAGACGGCAGCTCACCTGATGAAATTCTGCCGGAGGCATATGCCGCGGTCAGGGAAGCCGCCAAACGAACCATCGGCCAGCGCCATTACGACGTGCAGTTGATGGGGGGTATCGTCCTGCACCAGGGCAAGATTGCCGAGATGAAAACCGGTGAGGGCAAGACCCTGGTGGCCACCCTGCCTCTTTACCTTAATTCCCTGAGCGGAGGGGGGTGTCATCTGGCCACGGTTAATGATTACCTGGCCAGGCGTGACCCGTACTGGATGGGGCCTGTCTATCACGCCCTGGGGCTAAAGGTAGCCAGTATTTACCCGATGCAGAACCCGGATGAATACTCCCCGGCACGCCTTTATGACCCGGACCATGATTCCGGTGATAGCCGCTGGCGGCACTTCCGGCCCGTTTCCCGCAGTGAGGCTTATCAGGCGGATATTACCTATGGCACCAGCAGTGAGTTCGGCTTTGACTACCTGCGGGACAACATGGTTATTGATCTTTCCCGGTGTGTGCAACGTCCCTTGAACTACGCCATCGTGGACGAGGTGGACAATCTGCTCATTGATGAGGCGCGCACTCCCCTTATCATCAGCGCGCCGGCCGAGGAATCAGCCCAGCGTTATCAACTCTTTGCCCGCCTGGTACCACGCCTGCGGCCGGATGATGATTACACGGTAGATGCTAAGTCACGCAGCGTAAATCTGACCGATGCCGGCATCAGTAATATGGAGAGGGTACTGAAGCGGGAAGGTGTGTTGAAAGCGGCGGATTTATATGACCCGTCCAATCACTCGCTGATCAGGTACCTGGAGAGCGCTCTTAAAGCTCAGGTGCTCTACAATCGTGACCGTGACTACGTGGTAAAGGACGGTGAGGTAATTATTGTCGATGAGTTCACCGGGCGCCTGATGTACGGAAGGCGCTATTCGGAGGGGCTGCACCAGGCGATAGAAGCCAAAGAGCATGTCCGCGTGCAGCGGGAGAGCCAGACCTATGCCACCGTTACCATACAGAACTACTTCCGTATGTATGATAAGCTGGCCGGGATGACGGGTACCGCCCTCACCGAGGCCGAGGAATTTTACAAAATATACAAGCTTGATGTAGTGGTGGTTCCTACCAATATGCCGATGGTTCGTGAGGACTTTAATGACCTGATTTACAAGACTGAGGAGGCAAAATTCCGGGCAGTGGTGCAGGAGGTTAAGCAGCTTCACCAGCAGGGATGCCCGGTACTCATCGGCACCGTATCTATTGAGAAGTCAGAGTACTTGAGCGATTTGCTGAAGAGACAGGGTATCCCCTGCCAGGTACTCAATGCCAAGCTTCATGAGAAAGAAGCGGGAATCATCGCCCGGGCGGGAGAGACAGGGGCGGTAACCGTGGCCACCAATATGGCCGGACGTGGTGTTGATATTGTCCTGGGGGGAAGCCTTGACGGGCAGAATGAACCAGAATGGCGGGAGAAGCATGATAAGATAATTGCGCTGGGTGGTTTGCATATTATCGGTACGGAGCGGCACGAGGCAAGGCGGATTGATAACCAGCTCCGGGGTAGGGCCGGCAGGCAGGGTGACCCCGGCAGCTCACGGTTCTATGTATCTCTGGAGGATGATATTATGCGCCGCTTTGGCGGTGACCGTATGAAGGGCATCATGAACCTGGTGGGTATGGATGAGGATGTCCCCATTGAGAATGCCATGATTAACCGGGCGATTACCGATGTGCAGAAACGGGTTGAGGGTTACCATTTTGATATGCGCAAGCACCTGGTAGAGTACGATGACGTGGTCAATAAACACCGCGAGGTCATTTATGACGAGCGGAGTAAGATTCTGGGTGGCGCTGACCTTAAGGCGAATATCCTGTCAATGGTCCAGGATGAGATACGCGCCATTGTTGCCTCCCGCATACCGGATGAGCGTGGCATTGATTGGGATATCGCCGGGCTGATTGCCGACGTGGGCACTATCTTTCCCCTGCCCCCGCAGTTAAATGAGCAAGCTTTAGCTCAGTTGAAGCTGAAAGAGATCGAGGAGCGGCTTGTTGAGTACGCTGATAATTTGTATCAGCAGAGGGAGGAGGAGACAGGGGCGGATAATATGCGGGTGATGGAGAGGCTGGTGATGCTGCGCGTTATCGACAACCTGTGGGTGGAGCACCTGACGGCAATGGAGCATATGCGCCTTGAGGCGGGGTGGCAGGCTTTGCGGCAGACGAAGGCGGTGGACGCCTATAAGAACCAGGGCTACAAGCAATTTCAGATGCTGCTTGATACCATTCAGCATGACGTGGCGCATACTATCTATCGGGTGAGTGTTGAACGCCGGGAAGCTCCCCGCCCCGAACCCTCTCCGATGGCCCAGGCAGCCGGTCGCGCCGGCGCGGAGAGCCGGCAAAAAGTAGCGGTGAGTGGTAAAAAAAAGATAGGCCGTAATGACCCCTGCCCCTGCGGCAGCGGTAAAAAATACAAGCACTGCTGCGGAAGGTGAGGAAAGATGAGTGTGCGTCTTTTAAGCAGCCATGCAAATAGCCGAATAAAGCCAAATGCAAAACTCGGAAATAGCCGCGATATTTAATAATATTGCCCGTCTGCTAAGGCTGAAAAAAGATAATATCTTTAAAATCAGGGCCTATGAGAAGGCGGCGCATGAGATTGAACGGATGCCGGTGGCGGTAGAACAGATGGTGGTGGGGGGGAGATTAAAAGAAATCCCGGGGGTGGGCGAGGCGATTACCCAAAAAATTACCGAACTGGTGACCACCGGTAAGCTCGCTTACTACGAGAGGCTTAAGGCGGAACTGATGGAGGAGGAGCCTTCCGCTCCAGAGCAGGATGTACCGGACAGCGCCGGATAATCAAATGGTATCGGCTGATGCAACTTCGGCCGGAGATGCCGCGGCAATCAGTCACCTGGAACAGGCGATTAATGCCGGTAAGCACTGGTATATCGCTTTGCTTGAGGCTATCGGGCTATGGACCAGCGCTGAGGAAACCCGCCATGACCGTACCTACCGCTACCTCATTAACGGTGAAGCCTTTGACTGGCTGCTTCTGGCGGAACGGCTGTGTGAGTCGGTGGATGGTTTATTGCCCGTTGCTGAGAAGCAGGCGTTTCTTTTCCATGGCAAACCTCCGCTGGCATTGAGCGCCGAGGAAGTCAGGAAGATTCTCGGAGATAGTAAGTTCCGCCAATATCTTAATTACTTTTACGGCTATACTGTAGAGAGTGCCCTGCTGCTGACTGTGCAGGAAGAGGTATATAAAGAGAGGCATATATCAGGTCTTCGCAATGAGCATGAGACTGCTGATGAGGCTTATCAGCGGATATATGGTGCTGCTAAGGCAGTACTGTTAAAGCAGTTCCGGCAGGAGAAGGGGTACCCCAGGCCCAGATCCATCACCATCAGTGAGCTAAAGGAGTTTACCTACTGGCGGTTCCAATACCGGCTAAAGCACTGCGAGAAGGCTAAGGTCGCCAGTGATACCAGAAAGGCGATAAACTATCTAAAACGTCAGTGGGCCAGAAAAGGCTGCTATGGCGCCCTGGTAGCTGATTCACTGGAAGAAGCCGGCCAATATTAGCCGTGCCGGTTCTCCACGGGCGGGCACGGATTCAGGGTTTATAATCCCTCCCCCTCCTTGGGGGCTCTGACTATCAGCATTGGCCATCTTCCCGCTCTCAGTATTTTATCGGTAACGCTGCCCAGGGCCCAGCGGCTTAGGCCTGACCGCCCGTGAGTCGACATGGCAATCAGGTCAGCATTAATTTCCTCAGCGACTTTGAGAATCTCGTCAGCAGCTTTACCCGCACTTACTCTGGTATTAACGGTGGCCCCTTTATTTCTCAGGCCTTCAGCAACACTGCTCAGGTAGTCTTCTGTCTTCTGGATAATTGGTTGTAACTCCTGTTCCGTGTAGGGTACGGGGACACTGGCTTCACCGGCAACGACGTAATAGGCCATCGCTGGTACCGCTTGAAAGAGGGTGATTTCTACCTTGTGGTGTGGCACCAGTTTGGCAACCAGATCCTCGACGGCGGTTAAAGCCGTCTCACCCACCTTCGAGCCATCCAGAGGTAACAGTATTTGGTCATACATAGTCCTCACCTCACTGAAATTGACTGATTTGCTGATTGAGCCTTGCTAACTTGTCAGTAAGAGCGCTGAGCTTCTGTTGTTCCTTCTCAACAACCGCCGCCGGTGCCTTGGTCAGGAAGGCGCTGTCCTGCAGACGGGTTTCCAGACGGGTAACATTGGCCTGAGTTTGCTGCATTTCGTCCTGCAGGCGCTTCTTCTCTGCCGCCATGTCAAACATGCTGGCCATGGGGATGACCACTTCAGCTTCTTTGAGCACCAATACCAGGGCATTTTCACTCGCTGCTGTTTGCGGGCGTTCGTTCAGGAAGGTGACTGGTCTGGCTCTGGCCAGCGTCTGGATAGTCCCGGTATAGGGTGTGATTGTTGAGGTTAGCTGGTCGGCATAGATCTGCGCCGCAATCCACCGTCCGCTGTCTACCTGGTATTGTGCGCGTACATTGCGGATGGAGCGGATTATTTCAATAATAGTGGCCATGGTTTCTTCCGCCTGCGGGTCAAAAGCCTGGTTATCAGCGCCGGGATAGGGGGTAATCATGATGGATTCTGCTGACCAGTTCAGGTGTCTTTTGATGTGTTGCCAGAGCTCTTCGGTGATGAAGGGCATGAAGGGATGCAGCAGGCGCAGTGAGGTCTCCAGCACATGAACTAAAATGGGAATCGGTGAGGGCGACTCACCGTTAGTGGCGAGGCGTATCTTAGCCAGCTCAATGTACCAATCACAGTATTCGCCCCAGAGGAAGTCATGGATCTGCCGCTGTGCCTCGGCGAACTGAAAGTCCTCCAGCAGTCTGGTTACAGTGGCTATGGTTCGGTTCAGGCGGGATAGAATCCAGCGGTCTTCCAGTGGTAGTTCGGTAAATTTGATTTGCCAGCCGGTGCTTCCGGCGGCAATATTCCTGACCACATAGCGGGTGGCGTTCCACAGCTTGTTGGCGAAGTTGCGGCCTGTCTCCAGCTTGGCCGGGGTCAGCTTGCTGTCATTCCCCGGTGATGTACCGGTAATTACAGAGAAGCGCAGGGCGTCAGTGCCGTATTCCTCCAAGGTATCCAGCGGGTTAATCACGTTGCCGCGCACCTTGCTCATCTTCTCCCCACGCTCATCACGCAGCAGACCGTGGAGGTAAACGGTGCGGAAGGGGATATCGCCGGTATCTTCCAGCCCCATCATAATCATCCGGGCTACCCAGAAGAAGAGGATATCATAGGCGGTCTCCATCACCGTGGTCGGATAAAAATAGCGCAGGTCTTCGCTGTCATCGGGCCAGCCCAGAGTGGAATGGGTCCACAGCGCCGAGCTGAACCAGGTATCCAGAACATCAGGGTCTTGCTCAATATTGGACGAGCCGCATTGACTGCAAGCCTTGATATCCTCAACCGCTACCGTAAGCTCGCCGCAGTCCCGGCAGTACCACACCGGGATGCGGTGTCCCCACCAGAGCTGGCGGCTGATACACCAGTCGCGGATATTCTCCATCCAGTTGAGATAGACCTTGGTGAAGCGGGCAGGCACGATATTAATGCGCCCGTCTTTGACGGCGTCAATCGCCGGTTTCGCCAGGGGCTTGGTATTGATGAACCACTGTTTGCTGGCGATGGGCTCAATCACTGTCTGGCAGCGCAGGCAGTGACCGACCGCGTGGCCGTAGGGTTCCACCTTTTCCAGAAGCCCGTCCCTTTCCAGGTCAGCCAGTATGGCTTCGCGGCAGGCGTCCCTGTCCTGCCCGGTGTAGGGACCGGCATTCTCGTTCATGGTGGCGTCGGGGTTCAGTATGTTTATCAGGGGTAGCTCCTGCCGCTGCGCCACCTCAAAGTCCACCGGGTCATGGGCCGGGGTTATTTTCACCGCGCCGGTGCCGAAGGCGGGGTCAACCGCCTCGTCGGCGACAATGGTTATGGCGCGGTTGACCGCGGGCAGGATTACCTGCCTGCCGAGCATATTTTTAAAGCGCTTGTCCTTGGGATTTACAGCGACAGCGGTATCACCCAGTATCGTCTCGGGGCGGGTGGTGGCTACAGTGATGAAACCATCGCCTTCCGCCAGCGGGTAGCGGACATAGTATAAATGGCCGGTTATATCTTTGTGTTCTACCTCAAGGTCAGAGAGGGCGGTGGCGCAGCGGGGGCACCAGTTGATAATCCGTTCCCCACGGTAGATTAACCCTTTTCGGTAGAGGTTGACGAAGGCGGTACGCACCGCCCGGCTAGGGCCCTCGTCCAGGGTAAAGGCTTCCCGGCTCCAGTCGCAGGAAGCGCCCAGCCGGTAGTGCTGCTCGGTAATGGTCCGCCGGCATTTTTCTGCCCACTGGTGCATTCTCTCCAGGAATTTTCCCCTGCCCATCTGGTGACGGTCTATCCCTTCTTTAGCCAGCAGCCTCTCTACCACCACCTGAGCGGCGATGCCGGCATGGTCAATCCCGGGCAGCCATAGTGAGGGCTCGCCCTTCATGCGGTGCCAGCGGGTCATGATGTCCTGCAGGGTGACGAATAATACGTGACCGATATGGAGCTCGCCGGTGACGTTGGGCAGCGGCATGATGATAACGAAGGGCTGCTTACCCCGGTCTATCTTTGGCTGGAAATAGCCCTTCTCCAGCCAGAATTCATACCACTTCGGCTCGGTGCTGCCCGGCTCGTAAGCTTTGGGCATTTCTTCTTGAGTATCTGGGGTCTGTGTCATGAAATCCTCTTCCTAGTCGTATTATTTGGCAATTTTACGGGTATCCCCGGTACTGTTGACTTCTCCCTCTTCATTCCCCTTTCTATTTTAAGTGAGAGAGATGAATTTGAAAAGAGGGGGTGAAGCCCCCTCCCGGACAGCCCGATAAGATTTAATATTCTGCATCTGCCACAGCCCTTTTCCCCCTTTCTTAGAGTGAGACTAAGAGGGATTTAGAGCATCCCTGCCACCCTGTCCAGTATTTTCTCGGCTACCTCTCGCTTGGTCAGCAGGGGCAGTTCTTCTACGTTGCCGTCCCGGTCAATCAGGGTCACTTGGTTGGTATCAACATTAAAACCACTGCCGGCAGCGGTAATATCATTGGCTGCAATCAGGTCAAGCTGTTTCTGTTGTAGTTTCTGGCGGGCGTTTTCTACTAAATTCTCACTTTCGGCAGCAAAGCCAATCTTGAGGAAGCTGCCACTAGCCTCTGCCAGAATATCAGGGGTTCTGACCAGCTCCAGCGTCAGGCCGGGGCTGTCCTTCTTGATTTTGTTCTGGGTGATATCCTTCGCCTGGTAGTCGGCTACAGCCGCCGCCATGAGCAGGACATGGGCTTTAGTAACTGCCTGGCTTACCGCCTCTTTCATCTCGGCGGCAGTCCTTACCCGAGTGATTTCAACACCGGACGGTGCGGGCAGGGAGGTGGGGGCAGTTATCAGCCTGACTTCCGCCCCTCTGTCCCGGGCGGCCTCAGCCAAAGAGTAGCCCATCTTGCCTGAGGAGCGGTTGCCAATATGGCGCACCGGGTCAATCGGTTCCTGAGTGCCACCGGCAGTAACCACGATGCGTTTGCCGGCCAGGTCGCCAAGATTGTCCAGCACTCCGGTGATAGCAGCAATTATTTGCTCGTTATCGGCCAGCCGTCCCCAGCCCGTTTTACCCGAGGCAAGGCGGCCGTGGGCCGGCTCAACAATGATGAAGCCCCTGGCTTTGAGTCTGCCCAGGTTCTCCTGAGTGACGGGGTTCTGGAACATATTGTCGTTCATGGCTGGAGCCAGGATGACCGGGGCTCTGGTAGCCAGCACTACACAGCCCAGCATATCATCGGCAATGCCGTGAGCCAGCTTGGCGATGGTGTTGGCCGTGGCCGGGGCAATCGCCACTACATCAGCCGCCTCAGCCAGGGCGATGTGCTCAACGCTGTACTCGGAGGCCAGTTCAAACATATCGGTTACCACCGGACGTCCGGTGATATTGCGCAGTGTCAGCGGTGTGATGAATCTGGTAGCGGACTCGGTCATGACCGCTTCCACTCTGGCGCCGGCCTGCGTCAGTTTGCTGGCAATATCGGCTGCCTTGTAAGCGGCGATGCCTCCGGTTATGCCCAGGACTATGGTTTTATCGGCCAGCATTATTGCCTCCTTGTCAGCTTAGGCCCGGTTCATCAGATAAATGAGTCTTAATCCAATCAGCGTTAAGTCGGGATTTATGGTGTCAATTACCGGGGTTTCCCTGGCGACGAGATTGGCATAGCCGCCGGTGGCCACAACCGTGGCTTTTTCCCCCAGCTCCTGCTGGAGGCGGTTCACGATACTCTCGACCAGGCCCGTGTAACCAAAGACCAGGCCGGACTGCATGGCTGAGATAGTGTTGGTGCCGATAGCCCGCTCCGGACGGCTCAGAGCTACCGATGGCAGCATCGCGGTTCTTCGGAACAGGGACTCGGCAGCGGCGGCGATACCCGGTGCGATGGCACCGCCCAGATAGTCGCCTTCTTTCGATACGGTATCGAAGGTGGTGGCGGTACCCAGGTCGACAATAATTACCGGGCCGTCATAGAGATGGTGGGCGGCGGCGGCATCGACGATACGGTCAGCGCCGACCTCTTTGGGGTTGTCCATACGTATGCTTACTCCGGTCTTGACCCCGGCGCCAATCACCAATGGCGATGTGTTAAGGTAACGTTCGCCTATCTCCTCAAAAACAGTGGTTAAGGCCGGCACGACACTGCACAGGGCTATTTTGGTAATGTCAGTCGTCTTCAGCCCCTGGTGTTGCAGCAGGTCAATCAGCAAGGCAGCATACTCATCAGACAGGCGGTGTGTATCAGTAGCTACACGCCAGGTAGAACGGAGCTTTTCGCCGTCAAAAACCCCTAGCGTAATGTTGGTATTGCCGATATCGATGGCCAATAGCATGGGTATTCCTGTCCCGTTAATTTACTTTTTCCCCTTTAATTCTCTAATCGCCAGCGGCAGCGCCGGTAGAAGGTCGGTAGCGGTCATCCCCGCATCTCCGAGCATACTTTCCATCATCTCGCCGGCTTTGCCATGCAGGTGGACTCCCAGAGTAGCTGCCGCAAAGAGTGGCAGCCCCTGTGCCGCCAGCCCGGCGATAGCCCCGCTGAGCACGTCCCCGGTGCCGGCTGAGGCGAGCCCGGGATTGGCGAACGGGCTAATCCGGCAGCACCCATCGGGCGCGGCGATTACCGTATAAGCGCCTTTGAGAACAATTGTTTTTTGCCACTCCGCGGCTTTATTCCGGGCGATATTCACCCGGTCTGATTGTATTTCTTCTACCGATACTCCGCATAGCCGCGCCATCTCACCGGGGTGCGGGGTAAGTATAGCATCATTGGTAAGTTCCTGCCACCAGCTGGGTATTCTGGCCAGGGTATTGAGGGCATCAGCGTCAAGAACCAGTGCCGGTAGCCCCGGCTGTAGAAAGACGGCGCTGACGAATTTCATAGCGGTGTTGCTCTGTCCCAGCCCGCAGCCGAGAAGCAGGACGTTATACTGTCCGGACTGACGGCCGATAACATCGGCAGCCTGGGCGGCTATGATTCCGGGTTGAGATTCAGGCAGGGGAAGGTACGTGGTTTCGGTCAGCTTGGCAGCGAGAATCATCTGCAGGCTGCCGGCGGTGGCCAGTGTCACTAACCCGGCGCCTACTCTCATGGCGCCACTGCAAGCCAGGTAAGCAGCGCCGATGTAGTTAATCGAGCCTGCCGCGACCAGTACCCTGCCGAAGGTGCCCTTGTTGGCGCTAAGCGGGCGCCGGGGCAGGGTAGTTCTGGCCCAGTCATCGGTGATAAGCTCAGTTTTTATCTTTTCGGCCAGATGGCCGGGGATACCAATATCGGCTATGCTCAGTTTGCCCACCCTTTCGGCGCCGGGGAAAGTGAACAAGCCATACTTGGGAAACCCCAGCGTAATGGTGTTGTCGGCATCAAGGCAGGCCGGGTCAGCAGTGCCGATGTCCGCGTCAAGCCCGGAAGGTAAATCAACGGCAATGATGCGGAAGTTGTTTTCCTTCTCTTTGGCTGCTCTCACGCTATTTAATACCTGCTGTGGGGCTCCCTGTAACGGGCGGAGTTTTCCCGTCCCGAAGAGGGAATCAATCACGCAGCTGGCTGAAGAAAGCATCTCATTAAATTTTGCCAGGCTTTCATCCTGCGCTGCGGCGACACAGGTTATACCCCTTTGCTGAACCTGCTCCAGATTGGCATCTTTATCCCGCTCAGCACAGAGGTAAACGCTGACCTGGGCGCCCCAGTCGTGAAGGTGACGTGCCGTCACCAGCCCATCCCCCCCATTGTTGCCGGGGCCGATCAGGATAAGAATGTGTTGCCGGTTGATATGGTCCAGGATTCGCCTTACCTCTTCGGCAATGGCTTTGCCGGCATTTTCCATGAGCTGGCTGGGGGGCAGGTTAATACCGGCACAGTCCTGTTCAATCCGGCGCATCTCATCACTGGTTACGATTTTCATAGCAACACTTCCAGGATGTTGTACTGTCTGAGTGTAGCAATATCCTCGGCTGCGGTCAACCTTGCTGTGATGGTAAGGTGTTGTGATGCGTGAACCTCTTCAATTTTTCCGTCATCGCTTCCCAGTGAGTGCCCTGCCAGTAGATGCGGTGGCAGGCGGGGCATTCCATATACTGGCGGTGTGTTCGGAAAACATAGGGTGGCACGCGGCCTTGCACCTGTTCCCGGCTTCTTTCCTCCAGTGCCTGATTGCATTCCAGGCAGCGGGAGAATGGCCGGAACTGGCACTCAAGGCCAAGCGCGCTGATTAGCTGTAGCATCTGCTGCTCGGGTTCATCACCGTTAATTAAAACGGCTTTGAGCCGGCCGCTGGTGACCAGCCGTCTCTTCATAATCTCGGCATCTTTGGTGATGATAATCCTCCCCTGGGACAGTGCCTGGGCCACCATCCGGGAGTCATCACCGCTGTTAAAGAACAGGGTATCATAGCCCATAAGCCGGAGCCATCGGGACAGCTTGCCGACATTCTCATCAACAATAAAACCTGGTTCGTTAATTGTATTCTCTCCTGACTTACTACAGTTTTATCAGCATATTTTCTTGGGCCAGCCGGATAGGATAATCGGACGAGTCGGTAAGGGCGGCCACTTCCGCAGCTATTTCCTTTTCCTGTCCGGGGTTCATATGTACCGTGACTACCGGCGGCAGATAGCCTTTTAGCTTCCGGAAACACTCCAGCTCGTTTGCCAGCAGGCTCGGAGTGAGGTGGCCTTTATCACGGCAAAATTGCTCATAACGGTTAGGGGCGGTAAGCTCGATGATAATGAGGTGGGGTGATATCTGTCGCCAGCAGTCAGCCAAGTCCGGGCCGGTATCTCCGGTGTAGAATAGGGTTTTGCCATCAGGAGAGGTTATCTGGTAGCCCACCGCGGCAACGGAGTGGTTCACGGGAATGGTAAGTAAATCATAACCGGCAACCTGCTGGCTCTCGTAGGGTGGCATCAGTGTGAAATTGATGGTCGGCTTTCCCTCAGGGCGGTTAAAGAAATCAGGATATATCTGGTCATTTAAAAGGTAATTTGAGAGGGCGTCATAGACTTTCTGGATAGAGTACACATTGATGGTGGTCTCATGGAGCAGGGCATTCATGGCGATGGCGGGGATATCCCGGATGTGGTCGTAGTGCTGGTGAGTAAGCAGGATAGCATCAAGCTCAAATTGCGCCGCCAGGGTCAGGCTGGAAGTGAGTGCTCCGGCATCTATCGCTAGGGTATCATCAATGAGCAAAGTGACGGGCTTGATATCCTGCGCTTCGCAGTCATGTGCTCCCAGAATCCTTATTTCCATTGTGCCTGCCTCGCGGGTATTTACCTAGCCGGAGATAAGGAAAGGATTGAAATTGGTTTCGTGGTCATAGGTATCTATCGCCTCTTTTTTCTTCAGAAAATTGACCGCGGCATAGGTCAACGGGGTAGCCAGGGCTTCAATGATAGTTTTGGCCAGCCAGTGGTACAGTATCATGATAGGCACGAAAGAGGGGGTGCCGATAAAGGCCAGGGTGATAAATATTGAAGTATCCAGTCCCTGCCCGACAACGGTGGAGCCGATAGTCCGGCTCCACAGCCAGCGCCCGCGAGTGAGGATTTTCATCCTGGCCAGGATAAAAGAATTGGCAAACTCTCCGATAAGGTAACCGCAGAATGAGGCGGCAAGCAGCCTGGGCGTGTAGCCCAGAATACTCCGGTAGGCTTCCTGTCCTTCCCAGAAGGGAGCGGGGGGCAATATCTGTCCTATCCAGGCAAAAAAGACGAAGAGCAGATTGCAGATGAAGCCCAGCCAGATTACCCTTCTTGCCCAGCGATAGCCATAAACCTCGGTGAGGATATCGCCAAAGACATAACTCAGCGGAAAAACGAAGATGGCGGCGGGCAAAATAACAGGGCCGAAGCTGATTACCTTGACGGCGATGATATTGGCGGTTATCAGGCAGGTGATAAAGATGGCGGTGATAATCACCAGCCGGTGTGAGATTACCATGACTAAATCCAGTGCTGTCGGCGGAAGAAGTAGAGCATGCCGCCGATAATGATCAGGCAAATAAGGAATACAAAGAGCGAGGAGAAGGGCGATGAGGCAAAGGGTCCCAGTGGAATGTTCATGCCGAAGATGCTGGCGACCACCGTAATCGGCAGCAGGATGGTGGCAATAATGGTCAGCATGCGCATGACATTATTGGTGCGGTTGGATGCCAGGGAATCATGGGTGTCATTTAACCCTTCGATTATCTCTTTATATTCGTCCAGTCCGTCCCAGATTCTATCGACGTGGTCGGTCATATCGCCGAAGTAGACGGACAGGTCCAGCGGGGTAAAGCGGCGGATCCTCGGTTCCAGGCTGCCGATAACTGCCCTCATCGGCCAGACAATGCGGCGAAAGGAGATGACATCACGCCGCAGCAACGAGATATCTTCCACTGCCCGGGGCATACCGTTACTGGCGAAAATATTATCCTCGGTTTGTTCAATATTGGCGCCTATCTTGTTCAGGATAGGGAAGCAGTAATCCACCAGGCGGTCGATTATGCGGTAGAGAAGATAACCGGTGCCCTGCCCCAGATTTTCCTGGCGGGCTTCTTCCTCCAGCTCGCATTCGCGGAAAAGCTTCACCAGTGGCTTGAGGTCGCCTTTGTGGAGGGTGATCAGATATTTTTCGCCGACGAAGATAGATAGCTGACCGGCGATAGTCACCCGTGCCTCCTGGTTAAATACCGGGAAATGGAAGACCAGAAACAGGTACTCTTTATATTCGTCTATCTTCGGACGCTGGATACGGCTGAGGCAGTCATCCAGGTCCAAGGGGTGGAAGTGGTAGTTCTCGGCCAGGTAGTCCGTCTCGGTTTCCGTCGGCGGTACAATATCAACCCAGGTCAGGTCACCCCAGTTAACTGATTTCAGGTTGAGTTTCTTCTCTGCAACCGCGGTTACGGGCCGCTCTTTTCCCCGGCTGGTCTTTCCTTCCTTCTTTTTGGCACGAGAGCTAACCATGATAGACTCCCCCGTTATCAAACTGCCTCTATTCTAGCACAATTATTGTTGGATAGCACCATGTCTGGTATACTAAAATGCGTTTGGGGGAAATTGATGGCTGGCCCAGGCTGGAAAGACAGGTTAACTCTTCGGATTAAGAAAACGCTGGGAATGAACATATTCCTGTGTGATAGCTGCAAATGGAACTGGCGGGGGGCATGCCGTAATCCAGCACGCCCCAATGCCACCTGGTGCCCCGAATATGAAAAACGGGGTAAATAGCTTACTTTCTTTCCACTACCACTGCCATTCCCTGTCCACCGCCGATGCACAGGGTTGCCAGACCGAACTTAAGGTCACGCCGCTTCATCTCATGAGTCAGGGTGACCAGGATTCTGGCTCCGGTACAGCCGATGGGATGCCCCAGGGAAATACCGCCACCGTGGAGATTGGTCTTATTCATGTCAAAGGGTAATTCTCTCATTACCCCCAGTGACTGGGAGGCAAAGGCTTCATTCAACTCAATGTAGTCGATATCCTGCAGGCTCAGGCCAGCCTTTGTTAGCCCCTTCTTGGCAGCTGGGATGACACCCAGTCCCATGTAGGCGGGATCAATTCCGCCAGAGGCATAAGACCGGATAGTGGCTAATGGCTTAAGGCCGAGCTCACTGGCCTTTTCCGCTGACATTATCACCAGAGCCGCGGCAGCGTCAGTGATGGCGGAGGCGTTACCCGCCGTTACTGTGCCGTCTTTCTTGAATACCGCCGGGAGTTTGCCGAGGGCCTCCATTGAGGTCTCTCTGGGGTGTTCATCGGTATCAAATAGCTTGGTCTCTTTCTTAACCCTGACCTCAACCGGGACTATCTCTTCCTTGAAAATGCCGTCTCTAGCGGCAGCCAGGGCTCTCTGGTTACTCACCAGGGAAAACTGGTCCTGCTCCTCTCTGGAAATGCCGTATTTTTCGGCAATGTTTTCCGAGGTTATGCCCATGTGGTAGCCGTAGAATATTTCCCACAGACCATCGTGAACCATGCCGTCGATTAGCTCAGTGTTAAACATCCTGGCTCCCCACCGGGCTTTGGGGAAATAGTAAGGAACGGCACTCATGTTTTCCATGCCACCGGCAATGATAACGTCGGCATCACCGGATTTTATCGCCTGGGTAGCCAGCGCTACTGCCTTCATACCGGAGGCACATACCTTATTAACCGTGAAGGCAGTTGCTTCCTTGGGGATACCGCCATAGATTGAGGCCTGCCGGGCGGGATTTTGCCCCTGACCGCCCTGGATAACGTTCCCCATGATAACCTCGTCAACGGTTATTTCCTGCAGGGAGTCGTCCCAATCAGCGTATTGCTGCTCCAGCTCGATCAGCTCGGAACTCAGTGCCTCAGGAGTATAGCTGAGCACCTCCTTATCTCGCTTTGGGCGGAGACCTGCCTTCTTCAGTGCCTCTTTGATGACTAAGGCTCCCAGCTTTACTGCCGGGATATCCTGCAACGAGCCACCATAGTTACCGATGGCTGTCCTTACCCCGCTGACAATTACTGCTTCAGTCACAGATTCTCTCCTTCCAGCATGTTGCTGTTTTTAATTAGCCGGTATCAGCAATATTTATTAAGAGGAGGATAGCCCAATCCTGGCTAACTGGTAATTCCGCTGATAACGATTACAGTCTCAGGTGATATTGGGAATCAACATTTGATAATAATTCTGACCCGTGGAATCCCATCTGAATTCTAACAAAAGAACTATGCCGACGTCAAGAAAAGGCTTATTGGGCAGTTTCATTCATCAGGGAGTCTGCGGGAGGTAGAGGTGATTTGATGGGAAAGGTTAGTATCAATTCTTCCGGGAACATTGACAGCTGAATTGAGTTAGTGTTATATTTTTTTTGCTGGCAGCGTAGCTCAGTGGCAGAGCAGGGGACTCATAAGCCCTTGGTCAGTGGTTCGAATCCACTCGCTGCCACTGTTTTTTGAGCCTGTTTTGCGCATTTCTTAAGTCCCCCTAATAATTTGCTTAACAACCGTGCCTAAATTTTGCGACATTTTTGCGAGAGATCTATATTCTAAAAACTCATGTGACATCGTC
>Ga0180432_10004421_pt1 | contig 19332 bp, 18 predicted proteins | sample SS_ome_10_FD_132414 | JGI IMG/M metagenome (GOLD analysis project Ga0180432, IMG submission 132414) | Hypersaline lake sediment archaeal communities from the Salton Sea, California, USA - SS_1_MS_2 metaG | ecosystem: Environmental > Aquatic > Non-marine Saline and Alkaline > Hypersaline >...
CGCCGACATCTACGCCCTGTTCGAACACATGCACTGACACCCGGACTGAACGATGGCCGAAGAGGATAAAGAAGCACGAACCGAACGCGCGACGCCCAAGCGCCGCGAGGAGGCGCGCGAGAAGGGCAACGTCGCCCAGAGCCCCGAGGTGGGCTCGGCCATGACGCTCTTCTTCGGCCTGATGTTCATTTACTTTGCCGGCTCGTTCATCAGCGTGCGGTTCCGCGATTTCATGCGCACGACCTTCGTGCACTACACGAGCGTTGAGGTCACGCCGGCGAGCATGCAGCACATGCTCGTCGGGATCATCACGCGCGTGGCCGTCATGATGGTGCCGGTGATGCTCCTGTTGCTGCTCGCGGTGTTCGTGGCCTCGTTCATGCAGTACGGCTTCCTCTGGTCGCCGCAGGCGCTCAAGCCGCGGTGGAGCCAGATCAGGCCGACCCTGAGCCGACTCAACCTCTTCAGCAAGGACAAGCTTGTTGATCTCGCCGTCGCCGTCGGCAAGATCGCGCTCATCAGCCTTGTTGCGTACTGGTCGCTCAAGGTGTATCTGCCGCGTTTCGTGCCGCTCATGGACGAGACCGTGCCGGAGATCGCCGGCTTCACCGTCGGCGTCGCGTTCCGGGTGGTCATCCGCATCATCGTGCTGCTCATGGTGCTCGCCGCCCTCGACTTCCTCTGGAAGCGCCACCGCCGCGAGGAGAAGCTCAAGATGACCAAGCAGCAGGTCAAGGACGAGCGCAAGAACCTCGAGGGCGACCCGATGATCCGTGGCCGCATCCGCGGCCTCCAGCTCAAGGCGAGCATGCAGCGCATGATGCAGAACGTGCCCAAGGCCGACGTGGTCGTCACCAACCCGACCCACTACGCCGTCGCCCTACGCTACGAGCCCGAGACGATGCCCGCACCGCAGATTGTCGCCAAGGGCGCCCGGCTCCTGGCCGAGCGGATCATTGAGCTTGCCGGCGCGCACCACGTGCCCGTCGTGCAGAACCGCCCGCTCGCCCAGGCGCTTTACAAGGTCGTCGAGGTCGGCGGCTTCGTGCCGGTGGCCTTCTACCACGCCGTGGCCGAAGTGCTCGCCTACGTGTACGCCATCGGCCGGGCGCGGCAGGGCATGCCGCTCGGCGTGCCGGTCGGGGCGACGCCATAAGACGCTGAGAAACATGTGACGTATCGAGGGACATGATGCCCAGAACGGCTCAACAGACCAGGCTCGCCAGATTCGGCAACGTCGGCCTCGCTGTCGGGGTCGTCGGCGTGCTCATCGCCATCATTATTCCGCTCCCGAGCGGCATCCTTGACGTCCTGCTCACGGTCAACATCACCTTCTCGGTGCTCGTGCTCCTTGTGGTGATCTACACCGAGCGGAGCCTCGACCTTGCGATCTTCCCGTCGCTCCTGCTCTTCGCGACCCTTTTCCGGCTTTCGCTCAACGTGGCGACCACGCGCCGCATCCTGCTTGACGCCGAGGCGGGCCAGGTCATCGAGGCGTTCGGCAATTTCGTCGTCGGCGGCAACTACGTCGTCGGCGCCGTCGTCTTCCTCATCCTCATCATTATTCAGTTTGTCGTCATCACCAAGGGCGCGAGCCGCATCGCCGAGGTCGCCGCGCGCTTCACCCTCGACGCCATGCCGGGCAAGCAGATGGCGATTGACGCCGACCTCAATGCCGGCCTCATCTCCGACGACGAGGCGCGCGAGCGGCGCCGGCTGATCGGGCGCGAAGCCGACTTCTACGGCGCCATGGACGGCGCGAGCAAGTTCGTCCGCGGCGACGCGATCGCCGGCCTCCTCATCACGGTCGTCAACGTGCTTGGCGGCCTCTCGATCGGCGTGTTCCAGCGCGGCATGGCCGTCGGCATGGCCGCCCAGCGCTACACGCTGCTCACGATCGGCGACGGCCTCGTCGCGCAGATCCCCTCGCTCATCATTGCCACCGCCGCCGGCGTCCTCGTGAGCCGCGCCGGCTCGACGGAAAAAAGCATCGGCGAGGACCTCACCTCGCAGATGCTCCAGAAGCCGTGGGCGCTCTTCCTGACGTCGGGCGCGCTGGCGTTCTTTGGGATTATGCCCGGCCTGCCGACGCTGCCGTTCTTGTTCCTTGCGGCCGTTGCGGGCGTCATCGGCTACCTCATTTTGCGGGCCCACAGGCAGAAGGCCCAGGCCGCCGAGGCCGAGGAGGCGCACAAGGTCGAGCTGCCCGAACCGGAACGGATCAAACGCATGCTGCGCGTGGACCCGATGGAGCTCGAGATCGGCTACGGCCTCGTCCCGCTCGTGGACGGCTCGCAGGGCGGCGACATCCTCGACCGCATCACGATGCTCCGCCGCGAGGTCGCCATCGAACTGGGCCTGGTCGTGCCGCCGATCCGCATCCGCGACAACCTCCGGCTCGGCCCGAACGCCTACAGCATCAAGATCGAGGGGACGCCGGTCGCCCGCGGCGAGCTTATGGTTGGCATGTATATGGCGCTCAACACCGCCGGCGCCGCCGAGGCGCTCCAGGGCATCCAGACCACGGAGCCCGCCTTCGGTCTTGCGGCCGTCTGGATCAGCGACGCCCAGAAAGATCGTGCCGAGGCGCTCGGCTACACCGTCGTGGACGCCGCGAGCGTGCTCGCTACCCATCTTGCCGAGACGATCCGGCAGCACGCGGCCGAGCTCCTGAGCCGCCAGGCGGTCCAGGAGCTTCTCGACAGCGTCAAGAAGGACTACCCCGTGCTCGTCGAGGAGCTGGTGCCGAACGTGCTCAGCGTCGGGCAGGTCCAGCGTGTGCTGCAGAATCTTTTGAGCGAGCGCATCAGCATCCGCCAGTTGCCGACGATCCTCGAGACGCTTTCCGACTACGGGGCGCTCACCAAGGACACCGACGTGCTCGGCGAGTACGCTCGCCACGCGCTCGCCCGCGCGATCACCAAGCAATACGCCGATGCCGAGGGCAAGGTCAACGCGGCGCTCATTGATCCGCAGCTCGAGCCGCAGCTCGCCGGCGCGATTCAGAAAACCGCGCACGGCTCGACGCTCGTGCTCGACCCGAATACCGCTCGCCGGCTCACCGAGGCGATCGGCCGCACCGTGCAGCAGGCGGCAACCGTCGCATCGAATCCGGTGCTCTTGTGCTCGCCGACGCTGCGGCTTGCGCTCAAGCGGTTCCTTGGCCGCGACCTCGCCAAGCTCGCCGTGCTCTCCTATAGCGACGTGAGCGCCGAGGCGGAGATCCAGTCCGTGGGCCTCGTGCGGCTCGAGCCGGAGGCCGTGCCCGCCGAGGCCGCGACATGACGAAACATACCCGCGCATGGAAACGGGAACGCAACGCAAGAGGGCAGGTAAAGTGAAGGTCAAACGCTACACAGCGCCCACGATGCAGGAGGCGATTGATCAGGTCCGCCACGATCTCGGCCCGAGCGCCGTCATCCTCCACTCGCGCAAGGTCGGCCGCGGCGGGTTGCTCAACGTGCTCGGCAAGCCGGCCGTCGAGGTCACTGCTGCTCTGGCCGAGGAGGCCCGTGGGCCGCATCCGCCTCAAACGATGCCCCCGGCGGATCGTGAACTCGACGAGACCGAGCAGCCGACGGACCACCGTTTGGCTGCGTATTTCCGCCCGCCGCCGACCGAGGCGGCAGCCGAACGCGGCGGCAGCGTCGTCGAGGACATCCGCCGCGAACTTGTCGCCTACGACGTGGATGCGCTCCTTGCCGAGGCGCTCCTTCGTTCCGCGGTTGAGGATCTGCGCACGACAGACAATGCGGGCCTCATCCGGGAGTACATCGAGAAACGGGTCGAGCGTTTCATCCGGGTGACCGGGCCGATCCGCCTCGAGCCCGGCACGCCCAGCATCGTCGCGCTCGCCGGGCCGACCGGCGTCGGCAAAACGACCACCGCCGCCAAGCTCGCCGCCCACTTTGCCTGCGTCGAGCGTGAAAACGTCGCGATTATCGCTGCGGACGTCTTTCGTGTCGCGGGCATCGAGCAGATGCGCGCTTACGCCAAACTTCTCAATATCCCGATTGATGTGGTGCTCACCCCGACGGACATGCGGAGCACGATCGCCGGCCACAGCGACAAGGACCTCATTCTCATTGATTCGGGCGGGAGCAGCCCGTACGACTGGATGCACGTCCTTGAGCTGACGAGCTTCCTGAAAGAGGCAAAGAATGCCCAGGTCCACCTCGTCCTGAGCGCCGCGACCCGCTGCAAGGAGAACCTCGCCGTCATCGAGCGCTTCTCCTCGATGGGCATCCACGGCATCGTGTTCACGAAGCTCGACGAGACAAGGGACTACGGCTCGCTCCTCACGCTCGCCATCAAGTCCAAACAGCCGATTGCCTACCTGACGGCCGGCCAAAACATTCCCGATGACATCGAACACGCTTCGCCCGGCAAGTTGGCACGAATGATTCTTCACACGCAGGCGGAAGGGAAAGCAGCGCAGCCGACCCTATCTGCTGCGCAGGAGTAAGGTGTTGAGCACAATGCATCAACTGGGGCACACCTCTGTGCGAATGGGCGAGGAAATTTTTTCCTCGGCGTCCGCCAAAACGGGCACGTTTCCCTGCTCGGCGAGAGCGATCGCCTTCACAAGCGGCAAGGGGGGCGTCGGCAAGAGCAATATCGCCGCAGCCACGGCCATACTCCTGGCCGGCTACGGCAAACGCGTGCTGCTCGTGGACGGCGATCTGGGCCTTGCGAACATTGACGTCCTTTTCGGCCTGAGGCCGCGGCTCACGCTCCAGCACGTCGTCCAAGACGGCCGGACTCTCGACGATGTGCTCATCGAGGGGCCCGGCGGCATTTTTGTCCTCCCGGCCGGCTCAGGACTCCAGGATCTTGCCACCCTCGGCCAGGCACGGCTCGATGAGCTCCTCGCCGCGTTCCGCGCGCTCGACTCCCGGATGGACTACATCCTGTTCGACACCCCCGCGGGCATCTCACTCACGGTGACGGCATTCCTCGATCTGAGCGATCGGCTGGTCCTCATCACTATGCCCGCGCCGCCGGCACTCACCGACGCGTACGCCCTCATCAAGGTACTCTGGAAGCGGGGCCGTCGCGGCGGGATCAGCGTGCTCGTCAACCAGGCCGACGAGGCGGAAGGCCGCGCCATGTTCCGCGGGCTGTCCTGGGTGAGCGAGCAGTTTCTCGACCAGCAACTCGACTATCTTGGCTATCTCCCGCGCGATCCGCTCGTGGCCGAAGCCGTGCGGCGCCAGCAACCGGTTGCCCTCGCGTACCCGGATGCGCCCTTGGTGTCGGCGCTGCGCACGATCGCGCGCACATGGATTAACGAGCAGGCGCCACCGGCCTCGGGCGGCATCGAGGCGCTCGCCCGCGATGCGGTGGCGACGACGACGACCAGTGACAGGCGTGCTTCATAGAGTGGCGCTCGCCCTCGCGGTGGTGGCGTTTCTCGTCGTGGCGACCTCGTCCGTGCTCGCGGGGGCCGCGCCGATGAGCGTCGTCACGCGTGGCGTCATCGCCTTCGTGGTCTTCGGGGTCTTTGGCCTCGTCGCGCTGCGCGGCGTGGTCCGCCGCGTCATCGGCGAGCTTGCCGCCCCCGACGAGGACAAGCCAGAGCAGCAGGAGGCGCAGAAGACGGCCCCACAAACGGATGAACAACACACGCAAAACCCCTCGACTCCCACACCGGAATAGGGGGTGTGCAGAGGACAACCGCTGGATGAACCACCAACTCGAGACGCTGTGGAAACAGTTCCTTCAGAACCGCGCCGACGCGGCGGCCAAGGATGAGCTCATCCTCAACTACCTGCCGCTGGTGAAGTACGTCGCGGGGCGGCTCGCCATCACCCTGCCGTCGCACGTGGACATCAACGACCTCATCGGCTCGGGCGTGATCGGGCTCGTGAGCGCGCTGGAGAACTTCGAGCCGAAATTCAAGACGAAGTTCGAGACCTACGCGATCATCCGCATCCGCGGCGCCATGCTCGACGAGCTCCGGGCGCTCGACTGGGTGCCGCGCTCGATGCGCGAAAAATTCTGCGCGCTCCAGCGCGCCTACACCAACCTTGAGCAGACGCTCGGCCGACCCGCGCGCGACGACGAGGTCGCCGCCAAGCTCGGCCTGAACGTCACCGAGCTCAACGCGCTCATGAACGAGGAGCGCTCCGTGGCGTTCCTCTCGCTCAACGAGCTCCTGAATCCCGACGACGGCGACCGAAAGGCCGTGAGCATGATTGATGCCGTCCACGACGAGAATCAACCGTCGCCGTTCACCGCCGCCGACACGAAGGAGAAACGGGGGATTCTGGCGCAGGCGATCCAGGAGCTGCCCGAGCAGGAGCGCATCGTCATCGCGCTCTACTATTACGAACGGCTCATGCTCAAGGAGATCGGGCAGGTCCTGGGCATTTCCGAGTCACGCGTCTCGCAGGTTCACACGAAAGCGCTTACCCGGCTCGGCGGCAAGCTGCGCCGGTCCGAGTCGTCGGTCCGGGCCCTGGCACGTACCGGGCATCCGAGCCCCGGGTAATTGCCAAGGAGTGTTTGGGCCGCGAGGGGGTGCGACATGGTTGAACCGGTCAACTACCAACACACGCTCGCGCGCACCCAGATCGCCGAGCAGATGCAGGAGACGGCCAAGGAACAGCACATCGGCGATAAACAGGCGTTCGCCGCCGAGCTGAACAAGCTCGAGAAAGTTCGCGAAAAGCAGACCCAGCAGGCCGAGCAGGACCTCGAAGGCGTCAAGGTGCGCGAGGAAGAGCAGCGCAAACGGGAGCACGAAGAGAACGACAAGGAAAAGGACGGGCCGGACGAGAAGGAGCACACGAGCCCGCCCGAGCGGATCACGGACGATCCCGACCATCACATTGACATTACCGCCTGAACGGCCGGGAGGCACGACGATGAACCGAAAAGCGCTCTGGATCGTCCTGATCGCCCTGGCGTGCGTGCACGCGGGCTGCTTCGAGCGGGCGAAGAACCGCGCACAACTCCACTTCGCGCCCCAGCACGCGATCACCAACTGGTCGCGCGACGCCCGGTTCGACCAGCTCGGCATTCGCCGCGTCGCCGTCCTGCCGTTTGTGGATCGCAGCCGCTACGCCGAGGCCTCCGATCGGCTGACCGAGGCTTTTACGCTCGAGCTCAGGAAAACGCGCAAGTTCGACGTCATGGTGTGCACGGTTGACATGCCGTTGGCGCATCTCGCCGCGACTCGGTCGAGCTTCGATCCCGTCGAGGCCCGGCTGCTCGGCGAGACGCTCAACGTGGACGCCGTCGTTCTCGGCGAGCTCCTCGAGTACGAGCCCTACAGGCCGATCGCCATCGGCCTGCGTGTCTTCATGATTGATACGCGCAGCGGCCGCGTCGTGTGGACGGTGGACGAGACGCTCGACACCGGCGAGCTCGCCGTCGCTAACCTCGCTCGGCAGTACTACTACGACCTTGTGGACCCGGGCGCCTCGGAGTTCCTCGACGACCGCGTGCTTCTGTCCATGCGGACGTTCGCGCGCTGCGTTTGCTACCACTTCGTGCGGACACTCGACCGGCCGCTCTCGGCTATTGCTCAGCCGCGCGAAGCGCCTTGAGGCGGGTTTTGACCTCTGTGGCGTGCGGCCCGTCGGGCGCGAGACGGAGAGAGCGTTTGTAGTCCGCCCGGGCCTTGTCGAAAGCGGCGGCTTGCTCGTAGGCAAGGCCCCGGCGGTAAAAGTTTTCGGCATTATCGGGCTCAAGCTCGATCGCTTCGGCATAGGCCTCGATCGCGCGGTCGTACGCCTCGTTTGCGATGAAGGCCGCGCCGAGATTCTTCCAGGCCGCGAGGTATCGGGGCTCGAGTTCGAGGGCTCTTTGGTAAGACGTGATGGCCGTGTCCGCGTCGCCGGCCATGAGGAGCGCGTTCGCCAGCGCGTTGCGCGCCGCGGCGGTCTCGTCGAGCTTGACCGCCTCGGCGAGTTGCTTGGCCGCTTTCTTGTACCGCTCCTGGGCGTAGAGGAGGAGGCCGAAGTTGTACCGCGCGTCGAACAGCGTCGGGTCACGGGCGATCGCCGTCCGGAACGCCTTGGCCGCCGCGTCGAATCGCTTGGCGTGGAAGAGCGCCGTGCCCAGGTTCGAGCGGAACAGCGCCTTTTCGGGCGCGCACTTAACGGCGAGGGCGTAGGCCTCGACCGCCTCGTCGAGCCGGCCCTCGATGAAGTGCACGTTGCCGAGGTTGTTGTAGGCGCGTGCGTCGTTCGGCGCGGCGCGAATCGCCGCCTCGAGCTGCTCGATCGCCTCGTCGGTGCGGCCGGCCTCGAGAAGCGCCGTCCCGAGGTTGTACCGGGCGCCGGCGTGGGTGGGGTTGACCTCGATCGCGCGCCCGTACGTTGTGATCGCGCGCTCGACGTCGCCCTGCTTGAGGTACACGTTGCCGAGGTTCGTGTACGCGGCGGCCGAGTCGGGGCAGAGCATCAGCACCTGTTTGTATGCCGCCTCGGCCTCGGCGAGTCGGCCAAGCTGCTCGTCGAGGTAGCCGATCCGGAACCGGACGTCCACCGCCTCGGGCCGAAGCGACACGAGTCGTTCGAGCGCCCGCACGGCCTGGTCGTACTCTCCGGCGAGCGCGCACGCGTGTCCGAGGCGCGAATAGCCGAACGGCGCCTCGGGCCGGAGCTCGGCGACCTTGGCGAACGCCTCGATCGCCTGGTCGAGCGCGCCCTGGCTCTCGCGGACGCAGCCGAGGTTGTGCCAGCCGAGCGGCGAGTCCGGCCGGAGCGCGGCGACCGTGGCGAAGGCCGCCGCCGCCTCGTCGAGCTTGCCCTGCTCGAAGGCAAGGCAGCCGAGGTTGTTGTACGGCGAGGCAAACCAGGGCCGCTCGGCGATCGCCTGCCGGTAATGGCGTGCCGCCTCGTCGGTCCTGTCGTCGAGCGCGAGCAGGCAGCCGAGGTTGTAGAGCGCGACGGCGTCGTGCGGATGCTCGTGGACGAAGGTTTCGAGGAGCGCAAGCGCCTCGTCGCGCTTGTCCTGCGCGTTGAGCACGATGGCGAGGCTGTTGGCCGAAAGCGAGTGAGCCTCGTCGAGCTCAAGGCCCTTGCGATACGCGGCCTCCGCGGCGGTCAGGTCGCCCGTGGCAGAGGCGATTGTGCCGTGGAGGTGCGCGAGATCGGCCGTGCCCGCGATGAGCCCATCGAGTTTCTCGGCGAGCGCCTTGGCGCTCGCGAGATCGGCCGGGTCTTCATCGAGGAGGTATTGCGCGAGGTGCGAGCGCGCCAGCAGGAGCATCGCCTGAGAATTCGCGGGGTCGGTCTTGATGAGCTGAGAGAGGATGCCGATCGCCTCGTTGTACCGGTCGAGCTTGAAGTGCTCGAGCGCCTGCGCATAGAGCGCGGCGGGGTCGTCCGCGGCGTCCGCGGGCGGCGCGACGATGAGCGCGGCGAGGACAACGGCACAAAATCCGTAGAAATTCATCGGTCTGATCCTTATCGAGTCGTGTCGGACCGCAGCGCGTTCCTCGACGAGAAAGGCTAACACACGGCGGGCGCCGAGTCAAACGAATACGGGCCCGGCCCAAGGAGAATCGCAGTGGAATCGTATGACATTGTCTGCATCGCCCAGCACTCGTGGCATGGGGTGTGGGCGCGGCCGCAGCAGCTCATGAGCCGGTTTGCGCGCGAGCACCGCGTGCTCTTCGTGCGGCCGATCTCGGTTGCGCATCTTCTCACCAATCCGGCCGAGCGCAACTGGAAGCCGTTCCGCTGGGTCGAGAGTAACCTGTGGGTCTACTCCCCGCTCATGCTGCCGTTCGGGCGGGTACTGCCCGGCGTCCGCCTGCTCAACGAGGCGCGCATCGTCCGGCTCGTCCGGCGCAAGATCCGCCAGCTCGGTTTGCGCGACTTCGTTCTGTGGTTCTACGCGCCGATGTCGCGTTACCTCGTCGGGCGGCTCGGCGAGGCCGCCGTTGTGTACGACTGCACCGACGCGTGGGAACAGTTTGAAACGACCCAGCCGTTCTGCGTGACCCGCGACCGGATGCTCTCGAGCGAGGCGGACGTCCTTTTCGCCGGCACGGGCAAGGTCTATGAGACGCGTCGCGACTGGAACCCCAATTGCCATCTCTTCACGTGCGGCGTGGACTACGCCCACTTCGCCGAGCCGGCCCCGGTCCTCCCCGAGGACATGGCGGGCCTTCCTCGCCCCATCATTGGTTACGCCGGGCTCATTGACGACGCTCGCATGGACTGCGAGCTGCTCGACCGCATGGCGTCGTCGCATCCCGAGTGGTCCATCGTGCTGGTCGGGCCCGTGCAGGAGAACGTGCTCATTCGTAATCTACCGCACCCGAACATCTACTTCCTCGGGCTCAAGTCGTACGACGAGCTTCCGCGTTACGTCGCCGCGTTCGACGTGGCGATGGTCCCCTACAAGGTGGACAAGGCGACGCACAACATCAATCCCACAAAGCTCCTCGAGTACATGGCCGCCGGCAAGCCGGTCGTCTCCAGCGCGCTCGACGAGGTGAAGAGCTACTACCTTGATCGCCTCTGCATTGCCGAGGACCGTAACGACTTCATCCGCTGCGTCGAGCGCCTCCTTGCCGACGAGACGGCGGTCCCCATTGACGGGAACCGCGCACTCGCCGCCGAGCGGTCGTGGGAAAGCGTCACGACCCAAATGTTGGAACTGGTGGAGCAGCAGTTATGAGCGTCGCCTTCGCCCAGATCGAGCCGACCACCGTGTGCAACTTGCGCTGCGCCATGTGCCAGCGCGACCGCCTCGAGTCCTTCGGGCACATGCGTCTCGACCAGTTCAAGCACATTCTCGACGAGCTCGACGGCCTTCGCGCGGTCAAGCTCCAGGGCCTCGGCGAGCCGATGCTCAACCCGGACTTCCTCCCGATGCTCGAGGCGCTCAGGGCGCGCGGTATCCGGAGCTACTCGGCGCTCAACGTCACGCAGATCAACGCCGACAACGCCGAACGCCTCGCTGCGGTCGCCGATCGGATCGAGCTCTCGTTCGACAGCGCCGATCCCGCGGAGTTCGCCAGGATCCGGCGCGGCGCGAGCCTCGACGACGTCATGGACCGCATCCGTGTCCTCGTCGAGGCGCGTGATCGTCGCGGCCAGTTCCTCGAGCTGAGCGCGAACACCGTCGTCCACACTGCCGACCACGACGCGCTCAACGGGCTTTTCAGGCTCGTGAGCCGGCTCGGCCTCGACCGGCTCAATCTCAACGTCGTGCAGTTCTGGGACATCGGCGAGGGCGAGACCTCGCCCGGCACGCTCGACGCAAAAGACCTCGCCAGGCTCGCCACCGAGGTGGAATCCCTCTCGTGGGACTGGAGCCTGCCCGTGCGGCTCGCCGCCCCCGAGGCGGGCTACGAGAACTGCCCCTGGTATCGCGGCGGCATCTACGTCTCGTGGCAGGGGTACGTCACCCCATGCTGCCAGCGTCCCGATCCGCGCACGATTCATTTCGGCAACCTTTTCGAGCAACCGTTCGAGGCGATCTGGCAGAGCGACCCCTACCGCGCATTCCGCGACACGCTCGCCGCGGGCCGGCCGCCCGAGGCGTGCCGTACCTGCACGATGTATTACGCACATGGCGACACACCATGGATATCGTCTATCTCTCCGGCTACGATTTTCGAGGCTTCGTCCGGTTCCGGCCGCAGCACTTGATGACGCGGCTCGCCCGGCGCCACCGCGTGCTCTACGTCGAGCCGACCCGCGCAAAGAAGTGGCGTCGGCCGTGGCGTTGGGGCCGCCTGCGCCGCGAGCAGGACGGCCTCCTCGTGCTTGAGCCGCCCGTACTGCCGGGCCTGCGCTGGCGCCGCGCAATCAGGGCGCTCAACGAGGCCCTGCTCCGCCGCCGGATCAAGGCCGTGATGCGCCGCCTCGGCTTCCGTGACGTTGTCATTATCGTCGGCACGCCCTTTGCCCGAAGAATTGCTTGCTCGCTTGGAGGGTGCCTCGTCGTCTACGACTGCAACGACGACTGGGCCTCGATCCCGAAGCTGCCCGCGCGCTACCTGCGCCGACAAGAGGAGCGCCTTGCACGGCGGGCCGATCTTGTTTTCGCCACGAGCCGGCGGCTCTTCGAGCGGCTCGCGCGTTGGAACGAGCGGACCCGGCTGCTGCCCTCGGGCGTGGACGTCGAGCATTTCAGCGCCTCAGTGGAACTCCCCGAGGAGCTGCGCGAAATCGCGCCGCCGATCATCGGCTCCATCGGCTCGGTCAACGCTACCAAGGACGACCTTGACCTGCTCGAGGCAGTTGCCGCCCGGCGGCCCGAGTGGTCGTTTGTCTTCGTCGGGCCGGTCATGGAGGACGTGGACCTGGAAAAGTACCCGGCGCTCGGCCGGCGTGCGCGGTTCCTCGGCGCGCGGCCGTACGAAGCGCTGCCGGCGTACGTACGCGCGATGGACGTGTGCCTGCTCGCCTATCGGTCCAACAATTTTACCGCGTCGGCGAACCCGACCAAAGTCTTCGAGTACCTGAGCGCGGGCAAGCCGGTGGTCGCCACCGCGCTCGACGACCTCGCCGGGCTTGAGCCGCTCGTGGCCGTCGCCCGCGGCACCGACGAGTTCGTCGCCGCGATCGAGACGGCCCTCGATGGGCGCGACGGCGACGCGATGCGTCTCGCGCGCATCGAGCGTAGCCGTGAGCGCTCGTGGGATTCTGTTGTGCACGAGTTGGAGACTCAGATCGAACAGTGTCTGATCAAAGAACCCGCTGTGCTCGGGCCTTCGCCTGACGCGCCCCTGGGCCGCCATGCTTTTCGAGTTGTTTGCGAAAAGTGATTGACGAAGCCGCCGCGGTGCGGTATATGGTTTTTGAGCTCACTCGCACGGCGCGCCGCACGGGAACGGGCGGTCGCCGGAAATGGTTCAAGCCGCCAGGGCCTACGATATTCCCGCAGTCAACCTGACCAAAAAGACACTCCATGAAAACCGCCGCAATCATCCAGGCCCGCATGGGAAGCACGCGCTACCCGGGCAAGGTGCTCGACGAGATCGCGGGCGTCCCTATGCTCCATCACATCGTCGAGCGCACCCGGTACGCCGGCCATGTGGATGCCATCGTCATTGCCACGACCACGAACGCCGACGATCGCATCCTCCTCAAGCGTGCCCGCGAGTGGCAGGTCATCGGCTTCGCCGGCCCCGAGCGTGACGTGCTCAAGCGCTACCTCGCCGCCGCGAACCTGGTCGAGGCGACCGTTGTGATCCGGCTGACCGGCGACAACCCGCTCTTTGAGCCGAGGTTCATTGACGCGTGCGCCGAGGCGCTGCGCCGCGAGGATGCCGACTACTCGTACGTTGACGGGTGCATTCTCGGCACGGGCGTCGAGGTGATCACCGTCGAGGCGCTCAAGAAAGAAGACGCTCTAGCGACCCTGCCGCATCAGCGCGAGCATGTGACCCCTTACATCATGGAGCACCCCGACAAGTTCAAGACCGTCGCCGTCCAGGCCGAGCCGCGCTACCGCATGCCCGAGGGCGTCCGCCTCACGGTGGACACCAAGGAGGACATCAAGCTGGTCCGGCGCATCTATCGGCGTCTCTATCACGGGGAGCGGGTCGTCTCGCTCGCGCGCACCGTTGAGCTGCTCAAAAAGAACCCCAAAGGGGTGGGGCTCAACAAGGACGTGTTTCAGAAGCCGCCGACGAGCAGCGAGGTCGAAGAGGCCGAAGCGGCGGTCGAGGAACCGCCGGAAGAAGAGGAAGCGGCCGTCGAGGTCGAAGTCGCCGAGGAGCCCGCCGAGCCTGAACCGCCGCCGATTTCTCTCCGGGTCGAGCCGCCGAAGCCGCGCGAAAACGACAAGCTCGACGAGCTCATGGCGAAAGCGCTCACCAAGGAAGAAGAAGAAGCCAAGCGCAAAGAGGCGGCGCCCCAGCTTCAAGACGTCCTCGACAAGGCCCAGCAGGAGGCGGCGCAGGCAAAGCCCGTCGATACTCGTGCTCTTGACAAGCTCTTTCGGCCGGAGCCGCCTGCGGAAGAGGCCGCCGCCGAGGAGGCACCTGCCGAAAGCGCCGAACCCGCCGAGCCCGAAGAGCCCGAAGAGCCCGAAAAGCCCGAAGAGCCGGACGCGCCCTGATGCACGTCGCACCGTTCGTTATGACCATGACCGAGTGGGAGACCGTCTCGTGCACAGTGTGACGATCGCCGGACGCAAGATTGGGCCGGGCGAGCCTGCCTACCTGGTCGCCGAGGCCGGCGTCAACCACAACGGCGACCTGGACACGGCCGAGCGGATGATCGAGGCGGCCAAGCACGCCGGCGCCGACGCCGTCAAGTTCCAGTCGTTCCAGGCCGCCGAGATGTGCGACATGGAACTCACCGAGACCAAGGACGTCGAGGGCGTCACCGGCGGCACCAAATCGTCGTTCGAGATGTACGAGAGTCTCGAGCTCTCGCCCGGGGCCCACGAAAGAATCTTTGCGAAGGCGCGCGAGGTCGGCATCACGCTGTTCACCTCCGTGTTCGACCTCGGCATGGTCGAGCGCCTCGCCGAGCTCGGCACGCCGGCGTTCAAAATCTCCTCGGGCGACGTCACTCACTTGCCGCTCATCCGCCGCGCCGCCGCCACGGGCCGACCGATCATCATTTCGACCGGCCTTTCGACCGAGGCCGAAGTCGGCGAGACCGTCGCCTGCTGCCGTGACGCGGGCAACGACGAGCTGATCCTGCTGCAATGTACGAGCACCTATCCGCCGGCCGACGACGAGGTCAACCTGAACGTTATGGCCCGCCTGCGCGAAACGTTCGACGTGCCGGTCGGTTTTTCCGACCACACGCTCGGCATCGAGGTGCCGATCGCCGCCGTCGCCATGGGCGCGTGCATGATCGAAAAGCACTTCACCCTCGATAATACGATGCCCGGGCCCGACCAAAAGCTCTCGCTCGATCCCGACGGGTTTGCACGGCTCGTCGCCGCTGTGCGCCGGATCGAGCGGGCCCGTGGGTCCGCAGAAAAGACGCCAACCGCCGGTGAGCAAGCTTCGCTCCTCGACAGCCGCCGCAGCCTCTACGCGGCGCGGGACATTGCTGCCGGCGAAGCCATCGCCGAAGATATGATCCGTATCCTCAAGCCGGCCAAAGGCATCGAGCCGAAATCGCTCGACGCCGTCATCGGCCGCACGGCCAAACGCGACATCAAGCGGATGGAGCCGATCCGCTGGAGCGATCTCTGACGACGACCGACCTGTCCCCGTTCACCGGCGTTCAGCGACTCCTCCCGCCCTAATCTTCTCGCACAAGACCACCTTTGTTGGTATAAGACCTGAAAAATGGGGAGAACGAGAAGCGATGGCGAACAGCGGCGCTGAGGAGATGTTCTCGCTCAAAGGCAAAGTGGCCGCGCTCACCGGCGGTGCGGGTGTTTTGTGCGGCGCGATCGCTGAGGGTTATGCGCGTGCCGGCGCGACGGTCTATTTGCTTGACATCAACGAAGAACAGGCGCGCGCTCAAGCCGAGAAACTTCGTAAGGCGACTCGCGCAAAAGAGATCATCCCGCTCCACTGCGACGTCCTCGACAAGGCCGGCATCGAAAAGGCCCGGGACGAGATCATCCGGCGCTCGGGCCGGATAGACATCCTCGTCAACGGCGCCGGCGGGAACCATCCTTCCGCAACGACCAAGCCTGATGAGGGCATCACGTTTGCCGACCTGCCGGAGGAAGCCTTCCGCCGCGTCTTCGACCTGAATTTCATCGGTACCGTCCTGTGTAGTCAGGTCTTCGGGCGCGCCATGGCGGACCAGGGTTCCGGCAGCATCATCAATATCGCGTCCATGAGTGGCATCACGCCGTTGACGAGAATCCCGGCCTACTCGGCCGCCAAAGCCGCGGTGATCAACTTCAGCCGGTGGCTCGCCGTGGACCTGGCGCAGAACTTTTCCCCGAAAATCCGCGTCAACGCGATCGCGCCCGGCTTCTTCGACACGCCGCAGAACCACTTCCTCCTCTACCGCGAGCAGGACGGCAAGGAGGTGCTCACCGAGCGAGGCGAAGCGATCGTGGCCGCCACGCCCCAGGGCGCGTTCGGCAAGCCGCAGGACCTCGTCGGTGCGGCAACGTGGCTCGCGTCCGATTCGGCGGCATTTGTCACTGGCGCCGTTATCTGTATTGATGGCGGCTTCAGCGCGTTCTCGGGCGTCTAGCCCTGGACAGAACAACAAAGGGAGGGTTCGATGAAAGTACTCAACGGGCACACGCTTCCCAAGACGATGCAGGTCGTCGTCCTCGAAAAGCCCGAGACGCTCACGGTCAAGGAGATCCCGGTCTGGCCGGTCGAGAGCTACGGCGACCCGGACCTTGTGCTCGTCAGGGTCGAGGCGTGCGGCATCTGCGGCAGCGACCTGCGCTACTTCGTGGGCGAGAACCCGTGGGCCCAACACACCCTCGGCCGCCACGTCGAGAACCCGCCCAACATCGTCCTTGGCCACGAGTTTGCCGGAACGGTGGTGGCGGTGCTCGACGAGAAGAACGCGCACCTCCTCGGCAAGCGCGTCGCGCCCGTCTGCAGCAAGGTTTGCGGCGTCTGCCGCTATTGCCGGACCGAGCGCGAGCACCTCTGCCCGAACACCATGCACACCGGCCACGGCCAGGGCTGGGGCAAGCAGGATTACTACCCCGGCGCATACGCCGAGTACGTGCCGGTGTGGGCCAAGGGCTGCTACACGATCCCCGAAAGCCTGCCGTTCAACGAGGCCGCGATGATGGACATCCTCGCCGTCTGCACGCGCGTCGCCAACCAGGGCCACATCCGCCAGGGCGAGCCGGTGCTCATCCTCGGCGCGGGGCCGGCCGGCAACGGCATCGGCCAGATCGCCAAGCTCCTCGGCGCCTCGAAGGTCGTTATGATCGGGCGCTCGAAGATCACCCTCGACATCGCCCGCGAGTGCGGCTTCCCGGACGTCATTGACTCCAAAGCCGCCGGCGACGACGAGGCCGCTATCCGTGCTCAGCTCGGCGAGGCGGGCGCGATGACCGTCTTCGACTCGATCGGCACCGAGCGCAGCATCAAGATGGGGCTGCGGCTGCTCGACAAGGCCGGCACGCTCGTCAACATGGCCGTGCACGACAGCGAGCTGCAGCTCAACCAGATGGAGCTCGGCAGCGAGCGGCGCATCGCCACTGCTTGCAACTTCCGCGCGCACGAGTACCCCGTCACCCTCAACTGGCTGATCGAGGGGCGGATCAACGTGCGCCCGTGGATCAAGACCGTCGCCCGCGCGGAGGTCCCGGAGACCTTCCGCAAACTCCTCGACAAGGAGAAGGGCCGTCAATTCTTCAAAGTCGTCATAACGGATTAGTGCTACCGGGAGGACGTATGATGGGCAGCGTGTGTTTGCATGTTCGCAAGCCACTGGGACAAGGCTATGTAGAGATCGTCGAGCCGGGCTTCGCCGGGCTGAAATACCTCAGCCTTGGCATGCTCACCCTGGCGGAAGGCACAGAATATGCTCTAGACACCACCGATAGGGAAGCTGGCCTCACTGTGCTCGGAGGCCGTTGCCGTGTGGAGATCGGCGACACCGTTTTCCCTGAAGTGGGAGCGCGGCCGAACGTCTTTTCAGGCACCGGCTACACGGCCTATCTTCCCCCGAAGAGCCGAGTTAGAGTGAAAGCCCTGACGGACATGCAGGCGGGGCTCTGTTGGTGTCGTGCCGAGAAGGCCGGCAAGCCGGTTCTGATCGAGCCTTCGGGGGTGCGTGCGAGGCCCGTCGGCCGCGACAACTGGAGCCGCACGGTCTACGACATTATTTATGAAGGGAACGTGGACACCCAGCACCTCATCGTCGGCGAGACGCTGAACCCGCCCGGTAACTGGTCGAGCGTGCCGCCGCACAAGCACGACGTGCACGACCCGCCGCACGAGGCGGAAATGGAAGAGATCTACTTCTATAAGTTCGACCCGGCCCAGGGCTATGGCTTTCAGCGGCTCTACAACGACCGGGACCTTGACGTGGCTTACGTGCTCGAGGACGGCGACGCGGTCGCGATCCCCGGCGGATACCACCCCGTCGTCGCCGGGCCCGGATATCAGTTGTACTACCTCTGGTGCATGGCCGGCCGTGGGCGGACGCTTCGCCCCAAGGCCGACCCGAAGCACGCCTGGCTCGAGCAGGAAGGCTAAAGCGAATGCGCATCGAGCAGCTCATCGAGCGAATTGACCAGCTCCCCGTGATGTCGCCGGTCCATGCGCGCCTCATGCGCATGATCCAGGACACCGACGTCTCTGCCCAGGAGCTGAGCGAAGCGATCGCCGAGGACCCCTCGCTCACCGCCCAGGTGCTGCGGCTGGTCAATTCCGCCGTGCACGGCCTCCCCAAGAAAGTGGGCACCGTCTCACAGGCCGTGTTCCTGCTTGGGTTCGACGCCGTCGCCAAGCAGGTCCTTGCCCGCGCCGGCGCCGCGCTCAAGGAACCGGCCGAGAAAGCCGGGCCGCTCGACTTCCGCGCGTTCTGGCAGCACTCGGTCGCCGTCGCTGTGGGCGCGCGCACGCTTGCGCGGCGTGCCGGGCATCCCGACGAGGAAGTGGTCTTCGTCGCGGGGCTCCTTCACGATATCGGAAGGATCCTCATGGCCCAGTTCGTGCCGGACGATCTCGAGCGGGCGATGGAGCGGGCCGCGCGCTTCCGCACGCCCCTTGTGAAGGCCGAGCGCGAGACAATCGGCTTTACCCATGCCCGGCTCGGCGCGCGCCTCGCCGAGCGCTGGGACCTGCCGGACCTCGTCGTGGATGCCGTGGCCTTCCACCACGGGCCGGACCTCACCGAGCGCTACAACCTCGAGACGCGCATCGTCCAGGCGGCCGACGTGCTCGCCAAGGCGATGGACCTTGGCTCGAGCGGCGACGGACGCGTCGGCTCCATCCCGCGTGAAACGAGCGAGCTCATGCAGCTCGAAGCGCCGGACCTCGAGGAGCTCATGGGCGCCATCGCGGCCGAGTTCAACGAGGTTTCCTCTTCCGTGCTTGCCGTCCTGCGCGAGGGGCCCGCGCACCCCGCTGAAAATGGGGTAAAGCGCCCGGCAAAAACTGCCGATACACTGCATGATTGGTAGGCACTGTTCTTGCAGTAGGGGGATAGCATGGATGTCAAGAAGGTCAACGGCTCAGTCCAGCTTACCGAGCACGTCAAGCCGGTGAGCGAGAAGAAACCGGGTGCCAAGGGGTCCGGGAAGGTCGCAAAAGCCGACAAGGCGACCGGCACGGGCGATACCCTTGCCATCTCGGACGAGGCTCAGGAGCGAGCAAAGATTGCTCGGCACATCAGCATAGTGAAAAAGATGCCAGACATCCGCCAGGACAAGGTCGCCGAAGCGAAGCGAAAGATCGCTTCCGGCGAGTACAACCGCCCGGACATGGCCAAGAAAATCGCGGAGAGA
>Ga0180432_10004422_pt1 | contig 19329 bp, 11 predicted proteins | sample SS_ome_10_FD_132414 | JGI IMG/M metagenome (GOLD analysis project Ga0180432, IMG submission 132414) | Hypersaline lake sediment archaeal communities from the Salton Sea, California, USA - SS_1_MS_2 metaG | ecosystem: Environmental > Aquatic > Non-marine Saline and Alkaline > Hypersaline >...
CAGTTCTGGAGCAAGCGGCAGACGTCGACCGGGTACCAGTCCGGTGGGCGGCATTATCTGACCGGAGAGATGCAAACCCTGTACTGGATTCACGTGGCCGACCCGGGCGTGCACACCCTGGACGTGCTGAATCACTCGAGCGAAAACGGCGCTGCGGTGCAGTCCGTGAAGCTGTACTGGATCCGCAACGGCCTGCCCGCGGTTCAGAGCGACGAGAACCGGCAGTACCTCATCCACACCGAGCGCCAGATCTATGGCGACCAGGGCTTCAACGGCGCGGGCGCGATCTTCGACAGCCGGCCGCCGAGCCCCTCGCCTGTCCAAATGCGCAGACGCGCACTGGAGGAGGACAGGGAAGAGGCCGAGACCCTGGCCGACCGGATCGAGGCCGAACAGGCGGAACTGAGCGCATGGGACCGGCGCATCAACCATCTCATCTATGCGACCGGCGCGGCGCAGCGGTACGCGCGGTACCTGCGGTTCATCGGGCAGAACCAGCACATCATCGGCTCGTTCCAGTACAACGAGGGGAACCGCCCCCTGACCCCGGCGCCGCGCATCGCCACGGCGCGGGTGCCGTCCGCGTTTCGGCAGCTGCTCGCGCACGTCCTGGACCTGTATGGCATCGGCGTGTACTCCGGGCTGGAGGTCGGGCAGTTCCATTACCTGTCCACGCAGGTGAACAACGCCCAGGTCGCCCAGGGCGAGGAGACGGTCTGGCTCGTAGACCGGGAGGGCAAGCAGCTCTACCGGTACCGGTACCATCCCACGATCTGCTGCCAGAACTGGGCGCACCCGGATTACCGCGTCGAGTTCGCGCGTCTGTTGAACGACCATCTGCGCACGTTCGGGCACCTGTCCCACTACCGCGGGGCGCACATGCTCTTCGGGCCGGTGGTGGTGCCCATGTACTACCCGGCGTTCATCGCGCCGCAGGACTTCTCGGACCCGTTCTTCCTCAGCTACGACGACACCTCATTCCGCTTGTTCGAGCAGGACACCGGCGTCGCCCTGCCGATCGACCCGCAAGACCCCTCCCGATTCGAGAAGCGCGCCACGCTCGTGCGCAGCAGCGAGGAAATCCACGAGCAGTTCCGCCAGTGGCGGTGCGAAGAGTTCAACCAGATCATCGCCGAGGGCCTGGACGTGCTCCGGGCCGGACGGTCCGACCTGTCTCTGCTGGGGGTGCTGTGCACCTCGCACCCGACCTTGTTCAAGACGTGGATGGACAGCGACCGGCCGGCCGAGGACTTGCTGCGCGACTACGGGCACGACATGTCGCTGTGGCACGGTCGCGAGAGCCTGGGCCTCGGGCGGTGGACCATCGGATGGCGCCAGTCCGGTGCCGGCGACAATCCGTACGAATGGCAGAGCCGCGAGAGCCAGGAGTACGCGCAGGCCTTCGCCAATCCCGACGGTCCCAACTATGTGATGGTGCGCACGAGCTGGATCGAGAGCCGGTGGCACTACGAGACCGGCGAGGTGTTCGGAGACTGGGGCTACCCCGCGCTCGTGGACGGCTTCGACTGGGTGGTCAAGCGCACGCACCAGCTCACCGTGCACCCCCTGTTCGCCGGATATCACTGCCGCGAGGCGTTCATCCAGGCGATCATCACCGCGGACCCGAATATTCTGATCACCGGGTTCACGGACCATGCGCTCGTGATGGGCCACCAGAGCCGGCTGCGGCCGCTCCTTGTGCCCTTCGCAAGCCTGCCCAAGGAGCACTTCGACCAGGTGCTCGACACCGACCTGCACACGAATGTGGCCATCCGCAAGCTTAATCGCGACGAGGACGCGTACCTGTACGTGGCGAACCCCGGGTACTGGCACATCGACGCCACGTTGACCGTGCGCACGTCCGGCCAGGTGACCAAGGTGCCCACCGGCGAGGCGATGGACCTGACCGGCGACCCCGACGGGGAGCGCACGCTTTCGGTCTCCCTGGACCCGTACGGCCTGGTGGCGCTGCGCGTAGACGCGCCGGACCTGGAGGTGGTCTCCTACGAGACCGGCGACCCCCAGCCCGACGAGCTCGCGTACCTGGAGCGCATGGGCAACCGGGTGGGCGACCTCCTGGCCGAGGAAGAGATCCGCGTGGTCCTGCCTGTGGCCGACCGCGAGTACATGGAGGGCGTGCTCGAGGACGTTCGCAGCGCGCTCGCCGAGGGCGAGTACGCGAGGGCCTGGTATCGGCTGAAGACCCCGCGGTACTGGTCCCTGTGGCACGACTTCTTGGAGAAGGCTGCGCGCGAGATGAGCTTCCTGCCCGAGGAACTCAACACGTCCCGGCGAGAGACGACGGTAGAGACGCCCGTCATCCGCGCACGGCCGGCGCCCGATGGGGTCACGGTCGACGGCCGCCTGGACGAGGCGGCCTGGGACCAGGGCCCCTTTCGCACCGGGTTCGTGAACCAGGAGGACATGCCCGCCGTGGCGGAGATCGGCGTGCAGGTGACCTACGACGACGAAAACCTGTACGTCGCCTTCGCGTGCGCGGACAAGAACGTGCGAGAGCTCAAGGCCACGGCAGAGCGCGAGGACCAGATCTGGTCCTCGCGCGACGACGTGGCGGTCGTGTTCTTGCAACCGGACGCGACGCGGCCCGAGTACTACCAGCTCGCGTTCAACACCCAGGGCATCCGGTTCGACCAGCACAACGTGGCCGACGATCATGACATGGCGTGGACCCTGGATTGGCAGACCGCCGTGCAGCCCGATGCGGACCGCGCCTTGTGGACCGCCGAGGCGGCGATCCCGTTCCGGGGCCTGGGCCTGGACGGGCCCGGAGAGACCCAGTGGCGCGCGAACTTCCACCGCGTATTTCGCAACGGGAAGGTGGGCCCGTTCTCCTGGTCGCCCGGAGGCGAGAGCTGGCACGACACCCGCGCGTTCGGTCGGCTCGTGTTCGAGTAGCGCGGTCCGATCTCCAGTCCCCGCGTCGATTCCGAGGCAGGGTCTCGCGCAGGACGCCAAGCCGGATGTTGTTTGAAACGCGCGCAGCGCGTTTTGCGGGAGATTGGAATGATGCATCTATCTGTTTTTCCCCGCCTGATTGCCGTTATCTCGTTCATGTCTGCGGGAGCTGCGGCCGGCGTAGCCCAAGAGAATCATGGCATTATTCCCGCGCCCGCGCAGGTCAAAACCGGCAAGGGCCATTTCGCCTTCAATCCTGCCACGCGGATTCTCTACGATCCGGATTTGAAGGGCGGCCGGGACCTGGCGGATCTCTGCCGCGCGGAATTGTCCCGCAGCACCGGCTTTCCGCTTGCCACAGGGACGATATCGGCGTCGGATGACGAGAACGTATTGATGTTCCTTGCCGCGGCTGCTACCGATGAATTGGGGTCGGAAGGCTATACGCTGACGGTGACGCCCCGGAACATCAAAATCACTGCCGCGGCCGCGGCGGGCTGCTTTTACGGATATCAGACCCTGCGGCAACTGCTGCCGGTGCAGGTGTACAGTACCAGCGCGGCACCCGGTGTGGCCTGGCAGGCGCCAGCCGTGACCATTAAAGACCGGCCGCGTTTTGCCTGGCGCGGGTTCATGCTGGATGTGGCCCGGCATTATTTCGACAAAGACACCGTGAAGAAGCTGATTGACGCGCTGGCCCTGCACAAATTCAATATTCTCCATTTGCATCTGACGGATACTAACGCCTGGCGGCTGATGATCGATCACTACCCTGGCCTCACCGGTCCCGAGGTGACCCGGGCGTCCTATTACAAAGGCCCCTACAAGACATTCTTCACCAAGGAGGACATTCGTGACATCGTGGAGTACGCCCGGGTGCGACAGATCTCGGTGATTCCGGAAATTGATATGCCCGGCCACTCGCGCGCCGCGGTCACGGCCTACCCGGAATTTGGCCACGCCGGTGCGCTGAATCCCGGTAAGGCGGAGACGTATGTGTTCCTGAAGAATATCTTAAGCGAAGTCATGGACCTGTTCCCGGCATCGTATATCCATATGGGCGGGGATGAAGCTCGTCTTTCGGAGTCGCTTCTCTCCCTGCCGGAAGTGAAAACACTGATGGAACAACAGGGCTTGCAGACTCTTCAAGACCTGGAAGGCTATTTTGACAAACAAATCACGGATTTTATCGTTGAGAAGGGAAAAACGCCGTGCGGGTGGGAGGAGGCCAGCCGATTCGATTTGGATCCTGCTTTCATCGCTTTCTGGTGGATGGGCAGACATGTGAACCACGCGTTGGACAAGGGCTATCGCGTGGTCGCCTGTCCGTACAAATACTGCTACCTGCACCAGGGCCAGGAACTCGGCGAAGCCGGCCACCCCGGCTATCCCTTGCCGATCGTTAATGACCGGTTGATATACGGCTGGGAACCGACGGCCGACTTTCCGGAAAGCCAGGCGTCGCAGATTCTGGGCGTTCAGGCCTGTTTCTGGACCAGCATTGTTCACTGCTGGGAATACATGAACCTTCCGCGGCTCGCCGCGCTTGCGGAAGTCGCGTGGTCGCCCAAGGGTACGCGGAACGACTACGCGGAGTACGCTCGTCGCGTGGACCGGCAGATCGAACGTTATCAACAGATGGGCCTGTACTTTCGGGAACCGGTCGCCAATATCAAGATCGGCGAATGGTCGCCCGGGGCGGGCAAAACAGAACTGGATCCCCTGGCCCTGGATATCACCCATCATCTCCACGAAGCCCAGACCATCGGTCTGGTCTTTTACCTGCCCGAGGATTCGACACCGGTCGACAAGATCCAGACCGTCGAATTGCTGGAAAACGACCAGGTGATTGCATCCGCGCGCCGGCTTTATTTCTGGAGTTATAAGTCGGAAATGTTTAAGACGCACGTATACACCTTTGACGTTGACGCCTACCGGCCGGGGGCGACGTACCGCGTCCGCGCGACTGCCCGGCCGGGCCGGCGTTTTAAGGCCGTGGTGTACCTGCGTCCTTTCGTCCAGCCGGAAACCTATAGCACGAGCGGGGCGCCCTGGCACTACTGGCCCGCGAGATTGGCCTCCATATTCAATACCCGGACCGACCGACCGTTGCCGGCCGGCGAAAACATGCTCCGCAACTCCAGTTTTGAGGAAGACGAAAGCGCTCCGTATATCGACTACTGGTTCATGTGGTATCCGGACAATGCCGTGCTCGACGATACGGTGGCGAAGCACGGCTTGCGTTCGGTACGCCTCAAGCCTCTCCGGTACGACCGCGACATTACGTACAAGTACGTGACCAACCTGGAAAAAGGCAAGACGTACACGTTGAGTGTCTGGGCCAGGGCGGACAAGCCGGATTCCCTGCTGCTGGCATATATCGGGCCGGAATCGTCGTATCCGCGAGGACTCTGCAAGCGGTTTCGGGTCGGGGCCGATTGGCAGCGCCTGCGCTGGTCGTTTGCGGTTTCGGCGGACATGGACGCAAAGAAGGACCAGTTTCAACTCGGGCTGATGAATCCCGAGTTTTATTATCCCGAGTGGGATACCGGAACCCTGGACAAGGGCCAGCGTTCCACGCGCCGCAAGGAAGGATCCGACCAGATCGTGGTCACTCCGAAGAACGGCGTCATATGGCTGGACGCCGTCCAGCTCGAATTGGGAGAGACATCCACCCCCTACAAACCGGACCCATACGACTCGGAAAACGAGTAAAGGGGAATGGACCATGACGGCGTTTCCCAAGTCGGGCAATCGATGCGTTCTGGTCGCCGTGGGGGTCTGGACGGCCCCGGACAGACCGAGTGGCGCGCGAACTTCCATCGCGTGATCCGCAACCAGAAGGTAGGGCCCCTCTCCTGGTCGCCCGGAGGCGAAAGCTGGCACGACACCCGCGCGTTCGGTCGGCTCGTGTTCGAGTAGCGCTCTTCGATCTCCAATCCTTGCTTCGCCGCCGAGGCAGGGCTCCGCAAGAGACGCCCAAGCCGGGCCGCAGGAATCGGGCGCCAGGGCTTGTCCTCTGCGACAAGCGCCATTGACGCCGCCCATGAAATCCGTTAGGACGGGTCGCGCAAGGTGGACGTTGCGCGCGGTCCGGATGGCGCCGGAATCGAGTAGGGTGCGAGAGAGAATGCGTACCGCACACATCCAGACCGTCCGCACACACGGACGTACGGGACAAACCCTGCACACCAGAAGCGAGGGGGACATCTTTCAAGATTGGCGAGCGGGCGCGTGCCCGTCGTCACATCGCATATAGGAAGCCCGCCTGTTGAAAAGGGACCCGTCATGAGGAAGCGTGTAGCCGTTGCCTGGTGTGCCGCAGCACTGTTCGTCCTGTGCCTGACCGTGGGGTTCGCCGTGCCCGCACTGGGCGCGCAGGACGCGGACCTGCCCGAGCTCGCGGTCGCGGCCGTGGACCGGGCGCCGGTCATCGACGGCCGGCTGGACGACGCCTGCTGGCAACGCCCGCCGGACATCCGGCAGTTCCTCCAGGTCGGCGGCAAGGGCGCGCCCGCCGAGGCGCCCACCCAGGTGTGGGTGGGCCGCGACAGGGGGTGGCTCTTCCTGGCCTTTGCGTGCACGGACCCGAACGTGGAGGCCATCGACCCCGCAGACGTGTCCCGCGACGGACCCGTGCACCGCGACGAGTCGGTCGAGATCTTCGTGAGCCCGGGCACCGACGGGAAGACGTACCAGCACTTCATGCTCTCTGTGGGCAACGTGCAGTCCGACAACCGCGGCGACATCGAGCGGGGCGACCGGCACATCCCCTGGGACGCCCACTGGCGCTCGGCCACGGCCGGCCAGCCGGACCAAGGCCGCTGGGTGGCCGAGGTGGCCATTCCGCTCTTCTATTTCACCTCCGAGGCGGGGCGCGGCCGCTGGCGGTTCAACGTGTGCCGCAGCAAGTGGCACGACGGCCAGGAGGCCGGCAGCTGGGCGTTGCTCAGCGCCTCGTACCACGATTCCGCCCGGTTCGGCGTGCTCACGGGCCTGGCGGGCCTGGAGCCCGCGCCGGTGTTCGCGCCGGTCATCGCCGAGGCGCGGATCGGCAACATGACCGACCTGCCCGAACGCGAGTACGAGGTGGTCGCCGAGATCAAGAACCACGGCGCCGCGCCGGGCACGGTGGCAATGAGCGCGGCGGACGTGACCGACTCGACCGCGCGCTGGGTGGACCCGAACCCGGTCCGGCTCGCGGCCGAGCACCAGACCACGGCCAAGGCCTGGATCGAATTCGAGGAATACCAGCCCCGGTCTTCGCGCGCGCGCATCGTGCTGCGCGACGATCTGGGCGCGTGGCGGTTCACGCGGCGCATCTCGTGGGAGCGTGCGCAGGAGCCCTTTGCCGCGCGCATGGACCGATCCTACTACACGGACGAAGACGCGTACTTCCTGGTCTATCATTCTCCGCTATCGGCGAACGTACTGGAGCAGTGCCGCGTGCGCGTGACCGGGGACGCTCTCGCCGAGGAGGTCGTGGTCTCCCCGGTTCTCCCCTCCGGGCGCATCCGTCTGCCCCTCGTGCTCGGCGAGCCCGGGTCCTGGACCGTGACCGCGGCACTCGAGCTTGCCGACGGCAAGGAGCTCAAGGCGGTACCCTGCGAGGTCGTCCGGCGCGCGCCCAAGGCCGCGGGCACCACGGTCAAGATCGACCGATGGCGGCGGTGCGTGCTCCTGGACGGCGAGCCCGTGTTCCCCTACGGCTTCTACCGGGCCCCGCCCGAGAACTACGAGCTCATGTCCGGGATCGGGGCCACGAGCGCGGTCGTGTGGCGGCCCCGTTCGCCGGAGGACCTGCGCGCGGCCCTGGACACGGCGCACGAGCACGGCATGAAGCTCTTCACCTCGCCCGTTGCGCACGCCACGTGGAAGTACGGCGGCAACCGCACCGAGGTGCGCCTGGCCGCCATGCGTGAGGTCATGGACACGAACCTCGCCGAGCTCCTTCAGCCCGTGGCCGACCACCCGGGGCTGTTGGCGTACCACATCTGGGACGAGCCCTTCCGCACCGAAGAGGTGCGCGACGGGCTCAAGGCCATGCACGACGCGCTGCACGAGCTGGACGGCTACCATCCGGTGAGCACCGGCGACTACATCATCCTGGAGAAGGACCCGGTGTGGCTGGACATCATCGACGTGGCCTTCCCCCACCACTACTGGCTGCCCACGGGCGTGGAGAAGCGCGTGGACCGCAGGTACCTGGCCCGGCTGCGCGAGATCCGCAACGCCAGCCGCGAGCTCATGAAGCCGGTGTGGTTCGGCATGGTCAACGAGTTCCATTCCAAGACCCGGCGCATGATGACGCCCCGCGAGCGACGGCTAAACGCGTATCTCACGCTGATCCATGAAATCACGGGGCTCTATTTCTTCGCCTGGCCGACCGTGCACGAGCAGACCCACGGGGCCATCGCCGACATCCGCGGCGAGATCGACGTGCTCAAGCCCGCGCTCTTCTCCCGCACGCCGGCGCAGACCTTCACCCTGGAGAACGCCGACGAGGACGCGGTCCTGGCGCTTCTGAAGCCGCACCCGGAGGGCGGGGGCGTTCTCCTCGTGGCCAATACGCTCAAGACCCCGGTCGACCTGACCGTGTCCGTGGATGGCCTGCCGGCCGAGGCGCGGGTGTCGCGTCTCTTCGGCTCGGTGTCGCCCCAGAGGACGCAGGACGGCGCATGGATCGACCGGCTCGACGCGTACGCCGTGCGCGCCTACAGGCTCTCGGCCCTGCCCGCGGCGGAGGCGGGCCGGCCGCTCGCCATCCGCGCCGCGGTCACCAACCGCGACGAGATGCTCGCCGGTCTGGAGTCGCGCACCGGCGCACAGAACCCGGTGCCCAACCCCGGGTTCGAGCAGGAGGGCGGGTGGTCAGGCGTCGAAGGGAATCCGTCCGTGACGCTCGACACCGACTTCGTGCGCTCCGGCGCGCGCGCCCTGCGGCTCGAGCGAACGGACGCGTCCGCGGCCGGTGACCGGGTCCTCAGCGAGCCCTTCGTGCTCAAGCCCAACACCCGCTACCGGATCGGCGCATGGTTCTTCGGCCGCATCGAGAGCGGGCCGAAGAAGTGGGGCGGGCCGAACCTCTCGGTAGCGAGCGAAACCGTGGAGGGGTACCGCCTGAACCTGCAGACGCATGTCGAGCACCTCCAGGGCCGGTGGCACCACCGGTCGGGCCACCTGGACGTGGGGCCCGAGCCGGAGCGGATCCGGCTGCGCATCATGGCGGGGACGGGCAAGTACAGCGGCACCGCATGGGTGGACGACGTATACGTGGAGGAGCTGGGCCTCGAGCGCTCGCGGAACCTGATGCCCAACTCCGGGTTCGAGTACGCCACGCTGCCGGGGTATCCGGACCGATGGAGCGCCGGCCCGTTGACCCAGTACCTGACGCCCGAGACGCTCACGCCCAACCCCGACGCCCTGGTCCTCCAGGACAAGGAGGTCAAGTACGAGGGCGAGAGCAGCCTGCGGCTGCGCGGATACAACTGGTTCCACAGCCAGCCCACGCGCGCCAACAACGGCGTGCGCCTGGACGGGGACACGGACTACGTGTTCAGCTGCTACATGAAGGCCGACCGGGAGGACTACGAGGTCCGCCTGCAAGTCGTGGACGGCGAGCGCCACCACGTGCACGTGGGCACCACGTGGGAGCGGTACCACATCCCGGTGCACACGCCCAAGGGCAGCGTACACCTGCACGTCACCGGCGTCACCCTCGGGTCCATGCGCTACGACGGTCCGGCCGAGGACCTGCCCGTGTTGTGGATCGACGCGGTGCAGTTCGAGAAGGGCGCCGAGCCCACCGAGTACGTGCCCGACGCCTACAACCTGTCCGACCCGTCGTGGATGAGCCTGGAGTAGGCGTTCACGCGCACACGGAAACGGGGCCTCTCGCGAGCGTGAGGGAACGCCGTGGGAGGCGCCCGCCTTTCGGGCGCCCGATCGTTCGCGGCCCAAAGCACACGTCGGCTCGAGGCCCGCTCGGTGGGCAAGGAGATGCGCCATGCCCGGTGACCAGGCGTTCGTGCGCGCAACGGACTCCGGATTCGCGGTCGGGAACGGGGCGCTCGTGCGCGCGGTGCGCGCGACGCCCGGCCGCCAGGGGTGCGTGACGCGCGCCGTGGAGAATCGGCTGACCGGCACGCGCCTCGCGGTCGCGGGCCCGGAGTGCGTCGTGCGCCTGGACCGTGCCGGGGCCCCGGTCACCGCGGCCGCATGCACGGTCCGCGACGTGCGCGCCGAACGCCGCAAGCGCGCGGGCGCCGCGCTCGTCGTGGACCTCGTGCACCCGGCCACCGACCTGCGCCTCACGATCCGGTACGAGGCCCGGCCCGGGACCTGGTGGCTGCGCAAGCGGCTCGTGCTGCACGCGGGCGATCGGCTCGTGCGCCAGGTCGCCGTGGACGCCCTGGACCTGCGCGGCGGCCACCGTGCGCGGTTCGGCGGGTTCGGCCAGCCCCTCTTCCTCGACGACGAGTTCTTCCTCGGGCTCGAGTATCCCGCGGGCACGAATCGTGCGGCTCGCGGCGCGCAGCAGGTGCGGCTCGTCCACTTTCCGGGGCGCGCGGGGCGGGTCGAGGCCAAGAGCGCGGTCCTGGGCGTGGCCTCGAACGCGGTCAACGACCGGGTGCGCGACCGGTTCCTGGGGTACGTGGACCGCCACCGCGCGCAGCGGCCGACCGCGCGCCAGCGCCAGTACTCCGGGCCGGTCGACGACCGGACGCTTCGGATCGTGGGGCGCACCTTCCGCGACCGGGGACTGCCCGTCCACGGCATCTACCTGCACGGCGACCAGAACGTGTTTCGGGAGCGGGGGCTCATGGACCTCCAGCCCCGGGACAAGCAGTTCGCCCGCGACCTGTCGCGCGGCAAGCTGGAGGGGCCGCTCACCCTCGACGCGCTGCGGCGCAAGGCGGCGCGCCTCTTGGGTGGGGGGCTCGGGTTTCACCTGAACACCGGCGGCGGACGGCACAGCGCGGACCACGCGTACTCGCGCGAGCGATTCGACATGATCAGCCCGGACTACTACTGCATGGCCGACCGCCGCGTGCAGGAGAAGATGCGCGCGAACCTCGTCAAGCTCATCGAACGGTACGACGCGCAATTCTTCAGCTTCGACTGGCTGTGGTGGACCACGGCCTGGGAATGCCCGCACGCCGGGCACCGCGGCCACATCCGCGGCGCCCGGTACGGTCGCGAGGCGATCACCGACGCGTTCATCGACCTGGCCCGCGCGCTGCGGCGCGCCAAGCCCACGATCGTGCTCGAGGACCTGGAGGTCGAGCTCTCGCCCTGGTGGCTGTGGTGGGTCGACGCCCTGTGGACCTATGCGGGCGAGGGCACGAAGCTCAGCCACGAGCTCGTGGACGGCAGCCTGCGCGACTGGCTGCGCAAGACCACCGTGTACCCCATGAACGGACTGTGGTACGCGGTGAACCCGCCGCACGGCTGGGGCCCGATCCCCAGGCCCGACCCGTGCCGCGACGGCGAGGAGGCGGTCGCGCGCTGGCGGACCCGGTACCAGGGCCTCACCCCCGAGCCGGGCGAGAAGCCCCTGCGCGAGTTCGCCGACGACCTGATCCTCCACTACCTGCGCGGCAGTCCCATCGACGAGATCTACTACCGCATCCCGGACCTCACCCACGACGAGCGGCGCGTGTACGCCCAGGTCATGGCCTGGGCGCGCGACCGCGAGCGCGTCCAACTCGCGGACGCGGTCTATGTCCTGGGCGATCCGAAGAAGCGACAGGTCTACGGTCTCGTGCACATGCTCGACACGAACCGCGGGCTCCTGGGTCTGTACAACCCCTGCCCGTGGCGAGACGCGACCGTGACCCTGCGCCTGGACGAGGCCGCGCGCTTGCGCAAGCACGGCCCGCCCGTCACGCTCGACGCGGTGTATCCCTGGCGCGCGCGCATCGGCGACGGGCTTCGCTGGGGCGATCGCGTGCGCGCGACCGTGCCCGGCGGATCGCTTGTCGTGTTCGAGACCCGGCCCGCGCGCCGCGCACGCCGGGGTCCGCCCGCGACCGTACGCGCCGCGCACGTGCTGCCCGCGGACGCGCTGCGGGTGGCCAACCTGCGCGTGCGCACGACCGGCAAGCGCACGCGCCGGGTGCGCCTCGCCTTCGACCTCGGCCTGGAGGAGAACGAACGCGCGCAGCTTGTCGTGCTGGCCGAGACCGACTTCGACGAGGAAACAATCCTCACAACCGACCGGCTCCGCCGCCGCTACCGCACCCTCTACGAAGAGACGCTTCACAAGGCCACCGTGGGCCGCGGCCGGCGCGAGAACGCGCAGCGCCGGGCCGAGTCGCGGCTTGCTGCCCAGCACGCAATCCTCGCGGACCTCGTGGTCGGCCGGCCCACGTGCGCTGCCACGCGCGACGGGCGGCCCGTGGACCTGGACGCGGCCTCGAACGCGCGGCACAAGCTCATCCGCTGCGCGCGCCACCCGGTGCGCACGGCGGCCGTGCGCGCGTTCAGCCGGTTCCGCAGCACTGCGCCGCTTCTTCCGGGCCGGTACGCGGTGGAGGCGACCCTGCCGCACCCGGCGACCGTGCTCCACGCCTGGCTCAAGCGCACGTGCGTGCTTGCGGACGCGGCCGCCGCCGAGCATGCACACGACACCGGGCATGCGGCCGCACCCGCCGCTGCGAGCGGCGCACGTGCACAGCTCCCCACGGACTTCCATCACCGCCCGCGCGCATGCGTGCTGCTCGTGGGGTGAGAGCGGGGGCGAAGGAAGGAGCCCCTACGCGGCCCGCACGCCGGGCTCTCTGTCAGCCCCGCACGGCAAGCCGCCTTGCATCAATGTCCTTCAAGAAGCGTTTGACCCGACCTCTACCCGGGAGTAGAGTTCAAGTCACAGGAGGGCTCGACGAACGAGAGGCGGCCTCCAAAAGCAGCCCGTGACACCGGTGAAGTCTGTGTGGCGCATACTGCAGTGGTTTCTCGTTGCATGGGGACTCGCGTGTCTCTTCGCCGCCGTCGCCCTCGGCGGCTTTGTCCTATACTGCGTCGGCATGCGCAACGTTGCGAGGGTCGATTCTGCCGACAAGGAGGACGTAGCCTTCGTCCTCACCTCGTGTGCGCTGGGCCATCGGCAAATCAAGGACGTGGTGCACAGCTACCAGTCCGCTCGCTCGCTCACGGGCGACCACCTTGACGCATACGCAGTCAGGGTCTCACGCCTTGACCCGGCCGACTTGACTGGGGGCCTGACTGAGGAGATGTTTGAGTCCGGATGGTTCCGATGCGACCAGGTGGACGGTGTGCTGAGAGATGCGATCGACTTCGCTATCGCCTTTTCTCACAGGAACGCCATCTCCTGGTTCCCGCGCGAAGAGGAACTCCGGTCGGACGAGATGTATGTCTACCCGGTGAGCATCCATTGCAGGGGCACCCGTCCAAGAGCCGTAGTGCTTGCCTTTCTGCGGCCGAGAGACAAGATGATCTACTACATGAGCGCCAAGGTGTGAAGGCAGCGAGATCAGCGGATCAGCGTCTGCACCCTCGGCCAGCGCCCGCTCCTACCCCAAGGCACGACGCACACACAAGGAGCACTCGGATGCGAGACAATCGCCGGCTGGTGCTCGCGATCCTGGCCGCTGGGCTCGGGGCTGCGCTCCTCGTGGCGGGTGCGACCGCGTGGCTGCGCCACCGAGACCGCCAAGGGGTGGCTGTGGCGCGCGAATGGGCGCGCCTCGCACAGCTGCCGGCCTCAGCCGCGAATCTCACGGTGCGCCGCGCGGGCGGCATGTTCGCGCGCGAGTTCGTCGTCACCTTCAACGCGCCCCTGCTCGACATCAACGCCTGGCTCGCCCGGTCGCCGGGCACGCGCGGGCGCACGCCCCGGATCGAGGACGGCACAGAGACCTACCGCATCCGGCCCGCACGCGGCGCGCAGTTCGCCGAGGTCGTTGTGCATCGTCCGTCCCGCGCGGTGCGCATCCGCGTGTACTGGAGCTAGCCTCTCGCGCACGACCACGGCCCGCCGCGTCGCGGACATTCCCGCCCCGTGTGCGGCTCACGGAGCCGCTCCCCTTTCCGAAAACCCTTGACGCCTTCGGCGCCCTGGTATTGACTCCTGGCAGCGCGCGCATGGTGTGCGCGTGGACCTGCCGCAGGCGACAGGCCTACGCAGGAGACTTCATGCCCCCGGACGAGCCCACCAAGCTGCTGGTCTTGTGGACGAGCGGCGACCGCGAGGTCGCGCTGCACATGGTCCTCATGTACACGGGCAACGCGGCCCGCTGGGAGAGCCGCGGCCGTTACGACCCGGGCGCCGAAACCGTGGCCCTCGATGCGCCCGCCTTCCCCGTGCACCTGCAACTTCGATTCGGATAGGGACTCCTGAACCGCTTCCCCAAGGACCCTGTCATGTCAAGCAATGCCTCCAACCCTTGGTGCGAAGACCGGCTCGTACGCGTCGGTATGGCCGGGCCATCGGTGGTGGACCATGACTTTCTTGAGGCGGCTCTCCCCGACCCCGAAGAGCGCGCGAATGCCTGGGAGGCCGTCCGGGCGATCTACGAACGCAACGACCCGTTCCGCCTCGTCAACGCGTTCGCCGACGCGGGCGTCGAGGTGATCGTTACGCACGCGAAGAACCACCTGGGCGTCGTGTATTTCCGCAGCCGGATGGGTCGTCCGCTCTCGCTCATGGGCGACAGCGACTGGCTGGCTGCGGTGGGCCAGGCCTGCCAGGACCGAGGCCTCGCGCTCGTGGCGCAGTTCCAGGCCTCCTACGACACGCGACAGGCGCGCACACACCCCGACTGGACCATGCGCGACCGCCACGGACGCAGCACCGGCAAGCTCTGCATCAACCAACCCGCGTGGCGGGTGTACCTGCATGGCCTCATCCGGGAGGTGGTCGAGGGCTATCCGGTCGCGGGCGTCAACCTCGACGAACTCGTCTTCCTCTGCCACTGCCCGCTCTGTGCCCGGCGCTTCCGGCAGGAGACCGGCTACGATCTGCCCATCGCCGAGGATTGGGCCGATCCTGCCTGGCGGCGCTTCACCCGGTGGCGGTACGGGTGCGTGCGCGACTTCCTGACCGACACCCGGCGGGTGGTGACCGACGCGAGGCCCGACGTCACGCTCAGCCTTACCGCCTACTGCGCCTCGCACGGCACGCACCGGAGCGGCCAGCGCATCGCGGACCTCGCCGCCTCGCTCGACTACCTCAACGTCGACTTGCGCGGCGGCGTGCGCGCGGGCGAGACCGCCAGGCGCTTCCGCGCCTTCAGCCGGCTCCGGCCCGAGGTTTGGCTCAACGGTATCACCGACGTGGGCCTCGAGCACGGGCGCAGCCGGGCCGAACTCCTCTACGGCAAGCCGCGCGTCGAGTACATGATCGATGCCATGAGCATCGTCGCGTCGGGTGCGGCCGTGAATATCGACACCCACGAACGCGACCGCGCCGCGCCCGCCCTACGGAAGAAGATGATGACCATGATCCGCGACGTCGCTGCCGAGGTGCGCAAGCGCAAGCCCTGGATGGGGCCAGACTGCCGGCCGGTGCGCTATGCGGCGGTGCTCTTCTCGGAGGCGAGCCGTGACTACTTCGGCGCGGCTCGAGGGGACGAGCGCATCTATCGTCACGAGTACGCGGGCGCCTACACGGCGCTCCTCACGGACCAGGTGCTTGTCGAGAGCCTCGGTGAAGTCCGGCTCTCGCCGGATGGACTGGCGGGCCTTCGCGTGCTGGTCTTGCCCAACACCTACGCTCTCTCCGACAGCGAGGCGCGCGCCGTGCGCGGGTTCGTGGAAGGCGGCGGGGGGCTGGTGGCCACGCACCAGACCTCGCTCGCCGACGCAGACGGCACCCGGCGAGACGACTTTGCGCTCGCAGATCTCTTCGGCGTCACCTACCGCAGCCGAGCCGACGAGACCTTCGACTTCGCAGCATCCAAGCAATGGGCCTTTGACCACCACCTCCGCACGATGGGCGCCTGGCATCCGGTCACCGACGGGGTCTTTCCCGGCGAGGTCACCTTCACCGCGCCCTGGTTGCAGGTCGCCCTCCGGCCGGGTGCGACCGCGCTCGCCGAGGTGGTCGATCGCATGGACTTCGCCGCCAGCGAGCACTACCCGGCCGGCACCATCGTGGCCGTGGACGTCTTTCGCGAGACCGGCATCCCAGCCGTCACAGCCCTAACGTACGGGCGGGGACGCGTCGTGTGGTTCAACAGCACGATAGGCGCATTGGCGTCCGTGAATGCCCACCCGGCCGCGCGGCGTCTCTTCCTGAACGCCGTGGACTGGGCCGGGGGCCCGCGGCCCGTGGCCGTCGACGCGCCCTCCTGCGTGGAGGCGACCGCCTTCCGCGACGATGGGACCGGGCGACTGGTGGTGCACCTCGTCAACCACCATGCCGTGCTGGCCGGCCACACGGGCGACCTCCATCCCGTGAATGTGATGCGGCGAGAGTTCCGGCCCGTGACCGGTATCCGCGTCGCGATCGACGGGACGCTCGTCGGGGCCGCGCCCGGACGAGTCTACCGCGCGCCCGAGCAGACCGACCTCGACGCCCGGCTGGCGGACGACCGCCTCGTCTGTGCCCTCGACCGGCTCGAGCACCACGCCATGGTCGTGATCGAGGGTTTGCTGGATCGTGACGGGGCAGGAGCGGCATCCGCGCACGGCTGACCGCCCGCTCCCTGCGGACTTCCACCGCCGCTCGCGCGCATGCGTGCTGCTCGTGGGGTGAGGGGGCATGCGCTCGCATCCGGGCCCGTCCGCGCCCAAAACCCCTTGGCGCGGCGCGCCGCGGACATTCTCGCCCCGTGTGCGGCTCACGGAGCCGCTCCCCTTTCCGAAAATCCTTGACGCCTTGCCGGCCCTGGTATTGACTCCTGGCAGCGCGCGCATGGTGCGCGCGTGAACCTGCCGCAGAAGATAGGTCCACACAGGAGACCCCATGCCCCCGGACGAGCCCACCAAGCTGCTGGTGCTATGGACGAGCGGCGACCGCGAGGTCGCGCTGCACATGGTCCTCATGTACACGGGCAACGCGGCCCGCCACGGATGGTGGGACCACGTGTGCCTGTGCCTGTGGGGGCCCTCGCAGCGCCTGTTCGTGGAGGACGGCGAGGTCCGGGCCCGGGTCCAGGACTTGCGCGCGAACGGCGTGCGCGTCACCGCCTGCACCGCGTGCGCCCAGCAATACCGGCTCGTGGACGCGCTCAAGGACCTGGGCGTGGAGGTGTTCGGCATGGGCGTCGTGTTGACGAACTGGCTGAAATCGGATAACAGGGTCGTCACGTTCTAGGGGCTGCCTGCACCGAGCCGGGCTGGCCTTCCCGCAGCGCGGGCTGGAAGAGGAAAGCCAAATGGCACCGACCGACCCTCAGCCGAAGAGTCCGCCTTCCTGGCAGCGTACCCGACTGCATGTGCTTTTCGGACTCGTCTTCCTTCTGCTGTACATCGCGTTCTTCTACGCGATCGTGCATCCGAAGTTCCTCAGAGATATGACGAGTCGCACAGGCTACATTGTAGGAAGCAGGACCCTAGTGAATCGCTGTTCGGTGCGTCCAACACGGCTCAACATAGCTCTGTACTATCTGTTCTACCCCGCGATCCTGCTCCATGATGCGGCGTTCAACGAACAGGTCGTGTTGGAAGGGAGCGGCCCGTTGGGCACTGTAGACGGCCGCCGCTGCGAGCCTGGGGCGGCCGTGTCTCAGGCGACCTGCGCGCCTACGGAGAGGCGGGGTGAAGGATTACACGAGCCGGTGCGCGTCTCGCGTGAGCAGGCACGTCCTGCGCAGCCATTGGAGGACCGTTCATGACCCGCATGCAGTGCGTGGGCTGGGCGTTCGTGGTCCTGTCCCTGGCCGCGCTCTTCCTGACCACCCCGAGTCCGCGCGCGGCCGGCCATGTGCTCGCGCCCGGATTGATCCCGGTCTTCGGCGTGGCGTTCTGCCTCGGGTTCCTGGTCGCGCAGGCCGCGGCCGTGTGGTACTGCCGCAGCGTGCGCGCGGGCGTCGCCGCAGCGCTTGCCGCGGGCGTGGGACTCTTGCTCGCCTGGTTCGGCTGGTCCATGGACCTGTGGCAGGGGTTTGAGGAGTACGACATCTCGCTCGCGCGACACCTGCTCATCGGGGCCTCGTGCGTGTCCGGCCTGGTGCTCGGCGGGGGGCTGGCCAAGCCGGGCGTCAGCGGGTTCGAGCCGCCCGCGGACCGCTGAGGCGACGTGCCGATGCGGGTTTCGACCACAAGGACACGAGAATCGACGTATCGACACGCGTTCGCACCCCTTTGTTGATCGAAGGCAGGAAAGGAAGCGCGCATGAGCCCCGCCCGACGGGACCCGAAGGCCTGGGTCGACGACACGTTCCGCAGGATCATGATGGGGTTCTTCTTCCAGGACCCCAAGCAGATCGAGCGCACCACGGGCGCCCCGGTGTCCGAAGAGGCGCGCGAGGCCATGCGCAAGGACGCGGAAAAGTACCTGGACCCGCAGATCTACGTGCGGGCGCTCCAGCGCATGGGCCTCCAGGTCCTGTACCATCACGCCAAGAGCCACAACGGCGTGTGCTGCTACGCGACCAAGGTCGGCCACCGGTTCAGCCTGATGGGCGACCGGGACTTCTTCGGCGAGCTCGTGACCGCCTGCCGCAAGGCGGGCATCGTGCCCGGGGCCATGTACCAGGTCGGCATCAGCCGCCTGCAGGCCGCCGAGCACCCGGACTGGCAGCAGCAGGACGCCACGGGCAAGCGGTGCTCGCGGCGGCTGTGCCCGAACAACCCCGCGTGGCGGGCCATGGTCATGGCCCAGACCGAGGAGATCGCCCGGTACGACATCGGCGCGTTCATGTACGACGAGCTGTCCTTCTTCTGGCACAGCATCGGCACGGCCTGCTACTGCCCGCACTGCCGGGCCAAGTTCCGCGACGAGGTCGGTGACGACCTCCCCGAGACCGAGGACTGGGGCAATCCCCTGTGGCGGCGGTTCGTGCAGTGGCGCTACGACAACATCGTGGCGTTCGTGCAGGAAGGCGACGCCATCCTGCGGCGGGTGAACCCCGACATCGCACACACCAGCGTGTACTACGGGTATCCCACGAACACCTGGCGCCATGCCTGGGACACGGACCGTACCGCGTCAATCTATGACTACCTGCTCTGCGACGTGAAGGACGCCGAGCGCGTCTCGTACCGCGCGCGCTGGTACCGAGCGCTCAAGCCGCATCGCCGACCCGAGATCAACTGCATGAACATCTTCCCCTTCGGCAGCTACACGCACTACCACTACTTCGACCGGAACGTCCCCAAGGCGCGGGAGGTGTTTGTGGCCGACGTCATGACCGCGCTCGCCAACGGCGCCACCCCGGGGTTCGAGTGCATGGGTTGGTCCAACCACGAGTTCTGGGACAAGAAGAAGCGCACCATGTGCTCGCC
>Ga0180432_10004423_pt1 | contig 19328 bp, 10 predicted proteins | sample SS_ome_10_FD_132414 | JGI IMG/M metagenome (GOLD analysis project Ga0180432, IMG submission 132414) | Hypersaline lake sediment archaeal communities from the Salton Sea, California, USA - SS_1_MS_2 metaG | ecosystem: Environmental > Aquatic > Non-marine Saline and Alkaline > Hypersaline >...
ATGCCTTTCTTTATGCAGTGACATTGTTTTGTATAGATGCATGATATTGCATTGGAATGGGCATTTCGAGGCTTTTTTCATTTCAAACGGAATCAAGCCATTCAGAGTATGCTTCTTGTGGGATTAGCCTGCATAGTCCTGACAAACGCTTATGTAGCCAAGGCAGACTTCGAGTTCAGTACTCCCACCAATCTCGGGCCAATAGTCAACAGTTCGGATACGGATGTTTGTTCGAGTATTTCGGCTGATGGCCTGTCACTCTTCTTCGCATCTTTCCGGCCGGGCGGTCATGGCGAAGGTGATATATTTGAGGGTGATATATATGTGGCGACACGAGAAACCAGAAATGAGCCTTGGGGCGAACCGATCAATCTTGGATCGACTGTCAACAGTTCATGGCATGATGCCGGGCCGAGCATATCTTTCTCTGGACTAACACTCTACTTCTTCTCTGATCGGCCTGGAGGGCACGGGAACCAATGGGATATCTGGATGACAACACGACAAGCGCTGTCGGATCCCTGGAGTACACCCGTGAATCTTGGGCCAATGATAAATGGTACATACAGCGATTTTACGCCGTGTATTTCGAAGGATGGCTTGACGCTCTACTTCTCCTCCGATCGCCCCGGCGGGCATGGAAGTTGGGACATTTGGCAATCAAAGCACGTGAGTGCAAATGACGATTGGGGAAACCCGGTAAATCTTGGCCCCAACGTCAACAGTTCGAGTTATGATCAAGCCCCGAGCATCTCAGCAGATGGACTAACGCTCTTCTTTGAGTCCGGTCGGTTTAACAATACCGATATATGGGTTACGAGGCGAGCAACAACAGAAGACGAATGGAGCACCGCAGTCAACCTTGGACCTCCCGTCAACAGTCCGAATGCAGAGAAGCTACCAAATATTTCGGCCGATGGCTCTACCCTCTACTTCTCTTTTAAGTTAGTTGGCGATGATGCAAGTCACTTCGACCTATGGCAAGTGTCCATTCTGCCAATCGTTGACTTTAATGCTGACGGAATTGTCGACGGCCTTGATGTATGCATGATGTTGGACTACTGGCATACAGACGAGCCGCTGTATGATATTGCCCCGATGCCTTTTGGTGATGGCATAGTCGATGTCAAGGACCTTGTGCTCATTTCCGAGCACTTGACGCCGAAAGAGGTTGATCCTAACGCTGTGACGCCCTGAGAAAATGAAGGTGGGGCAAGCCCCACCCTACGTTCTGGATTCCTGCCCATTCGGCTTCGCTCAGGGCCAGCTCTTCGCAGAAATGACAAGGATGGGCATTGGTAGCAATTGCCGCGGCTCGCGGAGAGAACCGTGGCAATTTCATGCATCGCTTATATATAAGTGAGAAGTGGTAAGAACGCCCTGTTGGTATTTCGTGGCGACTCTCCATACACTCCCCAAAACATAATCTGATTGAAATTCGAGCCATTTTTTTGTAGAATAAAGCGTTGCGACATGCATTGATCGCGGCATTTATTTCGCAAAAATATGGATTTTCTGTTACAGAATTCGCTAACCGTCGTCTATTAGGGTGGGTAAGCTGTAAGTGGCAGAAATTCCGAAAGGGGCTGTATGGAACAGACAACCGAGCGAGGGATTAAAGATTCACAGACGAACAACGGCGTAGACGAGGGCCAGTTAATGGCTCGCCTTCACAAGGGCTACGCCAGCCTGAAGCAGCAGATTCACAAAGTGATCGTCGGCCAGGACGATGTGATCGAATCCATGCTCTGCTGCATGCTCGCCGGGGGCCATTGCATCGTTCAGGGCGTGCCGGGACTGGCAAAAACAATGATGGTGCACGCGATAGCCGACGCGATGAAGCTGAAGTTCAACCGAATCCAGTTTACGCCGGACCTGATGCCGTCTGACATAACCGGCGCCGATATTATTCAGCGTGATCCGCAGTCAAAGCAGAGAAGAATGGAATTCGTCAAGGGACCGATCTTTGCAAATGTAGTCCTCGCCGACGAGATCAACCGGACACCTCCCAAGACGCAGGCGGCCCTGCTTCAGGCCATGCAGGAGCGGGAGGTAACCGTTGCCGGGCGGACATACAGGCTCGAAGAGCCGTTCTTCGTGCTGGCGACTCAGAATCCTATCGAGCAGGAAGGGACGTATCCCCTGCCGGAAGCCGCCCTTGATCGCTTCATGTTCATGATCTATATCGACTATCCCAGTGCCAAAGAGGAGCATATGATTGTCAAACAGACCACTACGAAGAAGAAGATTTCGGCCAGACAGGTGCTCGGCAGGAACGATATGGTGCTTTTTCAGGAAATTGTTCGCATGGCGCCGGTCAGCGACATGGTGATTGCATATTGCATCAAGCTGGCCCGAGCAACCAGGCCCGATGACGCTCACGCAACGTCGATGGTAAAGCAGTATCTCAAATGGGGCGCCGGGCCGAGGGCGGGCCAGTTCATGACGCTGGGCGCCAAGGCAAAGGCGCTGATAGACGGGCGCGTCACGCCGAGCTTCGAGGACGTGCAGGCCGTCGGCAAGCTGGTGCTGCGGCACCGCGTTATTCCGAACTTCAACGCCGAAGCCGACGGCATCAGCGTAGAGGGGATTCTCGACGATCTCGTAGAGAACGTATCGATGCCGAAATAGGCTTTTGGTAAGTTGAGCCGGATTCATTCGTAGTAGAAACCGCGAATTAACGCGAATGAACACTAAATAATAAATAGTAAATAATAAATCAAGCCGTGAAACAGAGCCGTAGATATCTCGATCCAATATTTCTGAGCAAGCTCGGTAATATGGATCTTGTGGCCCGCTGTGCGGTCGAAGGTTTTTTTTCAGGACTGCATCCCAGCCCGTTCCACGGCTTCAGCGTCGAATACAGCGACCACAGGGAATATCACACGGGCGACGAGCTGAAATTCGTCGATTGGAAAGTCTTCGGCCGCAGCGACAAGCTTTACATAAAGCAGTTCCAGCAGGAGACAAACACCACAGCATACATATTGCTCGACAGCAGCAAGAGCATGTCATTTGCCGGCAACGGCAGCGTCAGCAAGCTGAAATACGCATCGTTTCTGGCCGCGGCGATGAGCTATCTGATGCTCAGCCAGAGTGACAGCACGTCCCTGATTTTGTTCTCCGAGAGAATATCGAAACGCATTCCCCCACTCTCAAAACGCACGCATTTGAACACGATCCTGGCGGCTCTCCAACACAACAAACCCGCCGGTCAGACGAATCTTGCCGGAGTGCTTCGCACGGTCGCCGAGACTACAAAAAGACGGGGAATCGTCATACTTATTTCCGACTTGCTCGACGACGAAGCCGACATTTATAAGGGTCTGGCGCATTTGAAGTTCCTCAAGCACGATGTGATTGTTTTCCAGACGCTGGACCATCAGGAGCTTAATCTCGACTACGAAGGGCTAATTCAGTTCGAGGATCTTGAATCCAGGGCCAAAATGCGAACATTCCCTCAGTCGCTGCGGGAAGGCTATCACCAGCGCGTGTCGGAGTTCCTGGACGACATCGAGAAGACCACCGGCAACAGCGGCATCGATTATTGCCTTCTCGACACGTCCAAAACTTTGGACCGTGCATTGGTGGCGTACCTCGCCAAACGAAAGAGATTGATGTGAGTTTTGTAGAATGGACATTCCTGTTAGGCGGACTCGCGGTTGCCGGGCCTGTAATCGCACATCTGCTCGCCAGGCCCAAATTCCGCCGGCTGCCGTTTACGATGCTTAGGTTCCTGCGCACTGGACAGGTCGAGAGCCAATCCAGACGTAAGTTGCGCGATCTGTTGATACTATTACTCCGCTGCGCAATAATTGGGTTGATAGCGATGCTATTCGCCAGGCCGCTTTTGCACGTCAATCCCGAGCCGAAGCAGGAAGGATCTGTTTTCTTTTTGGGACTCGACAATTCAATGTCGATGGCGTATTCCGATGCGGACGGCAGCTACCTCGACAGGATGGTTGACCAGGCGGTCGATTATATTCGCTCGGCTGATGCCGATCCGGGTGCTCAGGTATTCAATATTTACGCTATGGCATCCGGTGAATGGTCGCGAGATGTGAGCAGGGAACAGGCACTGGCCGAGGTCAAGGCAGTGAAAATCGAACCGGACAGCGCAAGAGTGAGAGATTTTCTATCCGGCATGAGCCAACCCAATCGTCCGAAACATTCAAACGGCAAAATTTCAATCGCCTTACTTAGTGACTTTACGCCACAGACTTTGAATCAGCTTGTCGGCATCGAGGATCCCGCGGTCGTCGCTGAGATTGACCACAAGGTAATTGTCTCGACGCGGCCTTTGGACAACGCCGCGATAATTGATGCCCGTACGATCGGATTTGCCGATGGAAAATTAGCTATAAGCGTTACCGTGGGCAACTTCGGCCAGACCGAACAAGACCGGCGATTAACCGCAAGCACAAGCTCGGACGGCACAACCCCTGTTGAGATAAGACTCTCACCGGGGCAGCGCGGGACCTATCAGGTCCGGATTGAAATTCCTGACGCCGGACGGGAACAACTCTGTTTGCCCGTGGAATTAAGCTTATCGGGATCAGACGGGCTCAAAGAAGACGATACGTTTTACCTTGGGATCTCAGTGCCCGGACAAAAGGACGCTAAAGTCCTGATTGCCGGAGACAGTATCAATCAATTGTTCTTGCTGAAGACCGCGATGGATACCCTCTCACGGACGAATCCATACAACACGCTGAATATTAGGCAAGTGCTCTTCGATGACCTTGCCCGGTCGGACCTTAACTGGGCCGATGTGGTGGTTTGCTCGACGATAAACAAGCGGATGGAAACTCTAACTTCGGACATGCTGAATTTCGTGAAAACCGGAGGCAGGCTTGTTACTTTCGTGACAAAAACGGTCACCGGCGGAGCAGTCGAGCAATTGTGGCGGCGGGATATTATTGCGGCAAAACCCACCAAAAGTGTGCTCAAACGAATCTATCTGCAACCTGAACCTTCCGGTAGCCGATCTGTAGACGTTGACAGTACTGCAGCAAAATCGCTCGCCAACTATCGCGTCGACAGGATCCTAATGAAAGGTTACCTTGAATGTACGCCGCACGCCGAGAGCAGATGCCTCTGGCAATTTCAGGACGGCACCGGTTTCATATACTCCAGGAAATACGGCAGCGGCTGCTCAATCTTTGTCAATACCAGCGCCGACGATTCGCTCGGGACGCTGACCAAATCTAATGCCTCTGTGGCTTTTTGCCGGTATTTGCTTGGCCGGAGCAGCCGGATCTCCGATCACTGTTTCGAGCGTGATGAACGCGTTTTGCTGCCCCTGCCTGAAGCAGATTCATCTTCGGCCGGGCAGAGGCAATTTTATGTAAAGACCTGCGACGGCAGGAAACGTCCCGCGGCCACTATAGACTCTTTTCTTCGAATTCCGGACCCGTCCGGTATCGGATGGGTCAGAACTTTCGGCAGGCAGCCGACATACGCAGGAGTAAACCTGCCCAAAGGTGAGACCGATATGGCCAGGCCGACCGACGACGAGCTGGCCGGGATTATGAGCCGGGTTTTTTACAAGAATGCTGAGAGAGACGTTTCCGAAGCAGGAACACTCGACAACACACAACGCAGGTCACTGTGGAAAATTATCGCGTCGCTTATCATATTGTTACTGCTCGTCGAGCCGGTTGTTGCCAATAAGATGAAACGATAGAAACAAAGTGATATGCCGGAAAACATAGAAGACAAATTGAACGCCCTCGTGGGACGAGTCGGCAAAGTCAGACGATGGCTGGTGACGCTGGCCATCCTGAAGATTGCCGCGCTGTGTCTGGTCTTTGCATCGGCCTACATCGGTGTTTATGCGTGGCTCGATCATAGACTGAACTTCGGTGAACTCGGCAGAATCACGGCACTTATCCTGCTGCTGTCGGGACTCGGCCTTCTATTGCACCGGCTCACCAGATTGCTGCTCAGCCACGTTTCCTGCAGCGGCGCTGCCAATCACATCGAGAACAGAAAGAGCTTCAACCAGCAGCTCGTTACGGCTATGGAATACTACGAGAACAAACAGGAGTATCCGTATTCGGTGGCTCTCGCCGAGCAGCTTGTTCTTCGAATCGATGAAGACTGCCGTGATTTCAACTTCGATTCGACTATCGAGAAATGGCACGGATATGCTCTCGGGGCGATCATTCTGTTCGGACTCGTCACAGCATGGTTCTATATTCGTGACAATTATCTCTATTTCTCTTCATACTTCGCCAGACTCTCACACCCGGTAGCTTCAATTGCACCTTTGTCATCTACGAGCCTGGAGCCAATCACAAAGAACATCGTCGCCGAGCCCGATTACGAAGTGACATTTGCTGCCGAAATCCGGGGGCGTATGCCGGAACTGGCAAAACTGGTTCTGGTTAAGCTGGAACCGGAAACCGCCGAAGAGGGGCAACGCCCAAAGCTCGAAGAAACGCAGTTGCGGCCGACCGTTGAAGAAAGCCGGACACCTCGTCTTGAGACATCCGGGAGCTTCTCGGAAACGGGTCGGTTCAAGTACCGCTTCGAGACAGAGTCGGCTGCAACGGACTGGCACGAGCTGAACATCTGCCCGGCACCAGAAATCGAGAGCATGACAGCAAAGGTTGCAATTCCCAAGAATCCGGCCAGGAGAGAGTGGATCAAACCATATACCGAACAGATCAACAACCAGACTCTGGAAGTAATTCATAGCAGCGATATTGCGCTGAAAGTCCGGACAACCGACAAGCTCAAAGAGGTCGCGATAACCGGACTGGACGGCAAAACTGTTACGAAGCCTTTGAACGGGGCCAATGAATTCACCTACCACTTCAACGCCGACAGAAAGGGAGCAATTAAGTTTGACCTTGTAAACGAGCAGGGACTAATAAACGAGAGTCTGCCCGAACTTGCAGTAGTAGCAAAAACCGACGAGCCGCCGAAGTTCAGACTGATCTGCCCGGAAGGTGATTATCTGACTACCGACGTCGCGAGCGTGCCGATCACGTTCGAAATTACCGACGACTTCGGCCTGGATTCGGCAAGAATGCATATCGAGGCGCCGGGATATCAGCCGAAGGAACTGGACATTCCGGTAGAAAAAGGGGCCAAGAACCAAAAGCACAACTATACCATCGAACTTGAAAAGTACAATCTGAGCGTCGGCGACAGTATCCTGTTTCACGCCGAGGCGACAGATGTTGATACAGGCTCAGTCCAGAAAAACCGGACATCGAGCAGTGAAGTCTACTTCATTGAGATCAGGCCATATAGACAGAGCTGGCATCCCGGTCAGGAAGCAGGTTCCGGCAAGGGAGGAATGCCGCCTCCCGTTGAGCTTCTTAACATTCTCGAATACACTCGGGCGATTCTGAAAAAGACCTGGCCCATTGCCTCCAGGCCCTACCCAATGGAGCAGGAGCGCTCGGCGCTGGATTCCATCGACAACGATGTCCGTTACTGCGCCGATCAATTGGCCATAATTCGCGACGATCCGGAATACGGATTTACCGAAGGCCACAAGGCGGCGCTCAATGCGATACTGAACCATTATGAGCGGGCAAGCGGATATCTATCCGAATACAATGCGAATTCGGCGATAATGCCGGAGAAAGACGCCTACCGACTTTTACGCAAGTTCATTATCGAACTCGAGCTTCAAAGGAACCCGCCCACCAGCGGCCAGGGCCAGCAGCCGAAGCAGCCCGATAGTGTCAAAATGCAGGAGAATCCGGAGTTCTCACAATACGAGAAGGAGCGCATCGAGGGAGAGATAAAGAAAGTCCAGCAGGAACTGTCCAAACTGAAGCGGCAGCAGAAAAACCTGAGGCAGACCTTCGAGAACTTCCTCAAACAACAGGCCCACCGGCAGAACGCCGAACAGCAAACTGCCAACGACAAGTCATCAAACGAAAACAATCAGGGATCGGATTCGAGCAATCAGAGCAGCCGGCAACAGGACAACGCTGCCACCGATCAGAAGAGCAAGGGCTCTTCGGGCGGCCAGGGCAGCGATAGTGAAAAGGCATCCACAGAAGACAGCAGCGCTTCGCAGGATCAGGGCGCCGGAGAAGGTAAAGGTGCTTCGAACGACCCCGGGACCAGCGAAAAGCAGGCTCCTGCCGGTAGCCAAAGCGACTCTAAGGGCAAAGGTGCCGAAGAAGGCAAGGCAGCGACAGGAGAATCCAGTTCGGGTGGCCGTCAAAAAGACAGCGGAGGCAGGGGTGATTCCAAAGGACAGGCCTCAGATAGGAATACAAATCAACAGGGGAACCAAACCGGCAAAAGTGAAAGCTCCACTGAAGCTCAAAACGGTCGGCAGGGTCAGGGCGGCGGACAGCGCATGACGGCCGACGCCGAGGCAAGGCTGCGAATGCTCCAGGCAAGACAGCGAGCGCTACAGGAGCAGGTGGCTCAGATAAAGCGTGATTTGCAGCAACTCCCCCAGACTACAGATAACGAAGGTACCCAGAGCCGATCCGAGGCACAGGAACACCTGGACCAAGCCATCACGAAGATGGACGATTTTCAGGAAAAACTGGCCGAAGCACGCTACAGGGCAGAGATGGACCGGAAGGAATCTGAGAGAGCCGTCGAGCTGATGGACTCGGCCAGGCGCGAGATGGACCTTGCGGCCGAAGCGCTGGATGGCGAACTCGACTTGACCGAAGAAGAGAAGCTGGCACGTGAGGCTCAGAAGATGGCCGAGCAGCTCGCCGAGGATGCGGACGCTCTTGATGAATCTGTCACATCGGAGCAGCAGCAGGACATGCTGGCCAGGCTCGAAGCTGCCAAACGTCTGCTTGAGTCGATGCCCGAACCTCAGTGGGCCACGACAGACCAGATCAAGAGCGTGCAGTCAAGCCCCGCCCTTGTCCTTACAAGAGGATCGGGGCTCGCTCCGGCAGAGGCGGCCAGACAACTGGCTCGGCAGTTCTGGTCGATTTCCATAGAGGCCAGAAAGCGCCGGCAGCAATTGAGCGAAGACGAACCTTCCGACGTCAAGTTCTACAGGCAGGAAAACGAGTTTTTCGAGAACGCGGCGAAGTTCGACGCCGAATCGGTGCAGAAATGATATTTGTCGACTATCCGGGACATCTTGTTGCAGTGCTGCTTGTGGCAGTTTTTGCCGCACTGACTGTCCTCGTTTTCCGTATTGGAAAGATACAGAACGTCAAGCTTCGCCGCTACAAGTTGCCGTTGATCCTGCTCCAATACGGATCAATTCTGATATTGCTTCTGATCCTTTGGAATCCGTCACGTGCAAAAGTCAGTGAAACATCATCGAACAATTCTGTTCTGGCTATTTTTGACACCAGCGAAAGTATGTCCGTAGTCGAAGATGGCCGGCTTACCCGGCTGGACAAGGCGCTTAACGTATTCAATGAGACATTCCAGTCGTCAGACGATGACGGCGCCGGATACAGAATATTCGGATTCGACAGTCAAAGCTATCACAGCGGATCGCGGGAATTCCTGCGGCGCTGGGGCACACAGACGGACATGCACGGTGTCTTTGCAACACTGGGCAGATATGACCGCACAGATGTTTCGCGCCCTAAGAACGGCACCCAGAACTACACCGACCGGACCTTAAAGTCCCCGGCCACTAAAGACCAGGTCGTAGGAGCCGTCATTTTCACGGACGGGCAGGCCGACGACAAGAACATAGCCACATATCTGCCACTCGCAGACAAGAATTTCCAGACGGTTTTTGTCGGCGTCGGCTCGAAAGACAAACCGGCAGATATAGCCGTCACATCAATCAATGCCCCTCCACAAATGGCGGTTGACACGGCCTGTAATATAACAGTCGGTATTAATGCAAGAAACCTGCGGCAGGAATCTGTGAAAGTTGAGTTGCTCAAAGACAATCTCTTGATAGACACCAGGCAAATCCCCGCCAATGCATTTGCTAAGCAACATTCAGTTGAAAGTTCTTCCAATAGAAGTGTTAATGTGGAATTCGCAGTCGGTGCCGACAGCCTCGGCAGTCACGTGTACTCGGTCCGCGCCGCGAAACTAAAGCGGGAAGTAAATCAGGCAAACAACATGCGAAGCACGGTCATTGACGTTGTTGAGGAAACCAGGCTCAAAGTCCTCCTTTACTCGCAGGTGGCCAACTTCAACATCGGCAAGGTCAGGCAGGCTCTGACCAGAGACAGCAAGATTCAGCTCGACCTGAGCCTGGATGTGATCAGGAGGTCTTCATTGGCCGAGAAGGCATCAAATATGTGCGGGTACGTCAAGCTGCCGACCGATCGGCGCGGATTCTACGAATATGACATAATAATCCTCGGCCCCTGCGACATGGCGGCCTTGACGAAAGTTCAGATCGACGGCTTGTACAGCTTCGTCGTCGACAGAGGCGGCGGTCTTGTCCTTTTGCCGGGCAAGGTCGAATTCGGACCGGCAGCGTGGGCAAGGAAGAAGGCAAAAGCGCTTGTCCCGGTCGTCTTCGATATCGACGAGCCGACTATATGGCCGAGCACTCCCGACAAGCTGAAGTTGACACTCGAAGGCATTGACAGCAACATCATTGGGCCGGAAGCACTTGAGGATTATGATGAGCCGGCTTTGCCGTACTATAGAATTCCTTACAGCAAACCGGCCTCCACAACTCTGGCTGCCATTAAGGACACGCCGGTCGTTGCCATTCATAGAATCGGACGTGGAAAGGTTTGTCTGCTCAATGCAGCTAAACTTCATCGATGGTATCGTGAAGACCTCGGGGGAGGGCTGCTCTACAAGACGATGGCCGGGCTGACGGCTCATCTGGGCAAGATAACAAAACGCGAAGCGGGAATTGAATTGTTCGCCGAGCGGATCGAAGGGCAGACCGAAAAGGTGAGGTTTCAGGCGTACGTCTGCGACGAGTCGTTTAAACCTGTGGTCGGCGCCAACGTGTTATTGAGCATAGCCGATGAGGTCCTGAGCATGGATGACCGCGGTCAGGGTTTTTATATGGCCCAAATCAAGGATTCTCACGGCCAATCAACTGTCGCGACAGCCCAGGCTGAGATTAACGGCGTCTTTCTCGGCGAGACGACCGTCGCAGTGGAATTACCGCCTGTCAGGGCCGAGATGACAAACACGGACCTGGACGAACAGTTTCTGCAGGCACTCGCAGGAAAAGTCAATGGAAAGTATTACCACGTCGATGATGTAGAAGATAATGTTGCGCAGATTTTCGAAGCACGTGCCGGCGTAGTCGGTTCACGACGAATGACCAGCATCTGGCCCAATTGGTTTCTGCTTGTAGTTCTTTGTATTATGCTCAGTTTGAGCTGGTTTCTCAGGCGATCCATCGGTCTGGTTTGAAAGGCTTGACGAAGAATATGAAAAGAGTAATTGTTGCGACAATTCTGATAGTTATGAGCATACTCTCCAGTTCCGGGAAATCGAGTGAAAAAGGAAAGACGTATGCTTTGATTGTCACCGGCATAAATAAAAATGCGAAAGACCGTCAGGCCAAAGACAAGGCGATTGTGAATCTGCGCACGTTCCTTCTTGACAGTACTTCAATGAAAAGCGACAGCTTAGCTATGCTGGCCAACAGCAGATCGCTCATACAGAATGAATCGCAAGTGTCGACCGCCGAGAATTTGAAGGCGCGAATTGTTGCGTTCGCGGCCAAAGCTAAAACTGAGGACAGATTCTTATTCTATTACACAGGCCAGGCAAACATCGCCGACGATAAGCTGCGCCTCAATCTGCCCGGCGACGACATCACACACGAGCAGTTGGCGCAGTGGTTGAGCCGGATCAAGGCTTCTTCCATGCTCATCGTTCTGGATTGCCCCGGCGCAGGACTGGTAGTCGAGACTTTGGCAGGACCAGGCCGAATCGTCATCGCCGGCTGCAAGGCCGAACAACCATACAGCACGCGATTCAGCGACTATTTTGTTCCGGCTCTGGCCGACACTCAAAGCGATAACAACAAAGACGGTAAGGTATCACTGTTGGAAGCATTCACCTTAGCTTCGAAGAAACTGGATGATTTTTACCGCCGGATGAATCTGCTCAAGACCGAGACGCCAATATTGGAAGACAACGGCGACGGTAAGACGAGCGATCAACCCTGGAAGCATGAGCAGAATAATAGTGACGGGCTGGCAGCCTCGAAATTCTTTTTTGCGGACCAAAATCAAAAAGCAGCTTTACTATGAAGAATCAATGCGAAAATATTAATCGAAGGCAATTCCTGAAGAATTCATGCAGCACAATCGCCGGCGTCACATTGGCAGCGGCAGGAGTCGGACCAGCAGTGAGCGGTGCGGATACGAACGGTTATCCGGACAACGGACCCGACGACCTCGACAAGTATGATTTCCTGATGCCTCGCGTAAAGTTCGCACACGAAAGAAGGGAAGTCGACAAATGGAACGTCCGCCCCGGCGGCGATGCGAATCTGCTGCGAGAACTGAGCTTGATAATCAGGTGCAAAGTCAAGCCCATACGGCAGGCGTTCGACTGGCATCCTCAATGGGCAACCGAAGGCCAGCTCAATGCTGTGGTCAGCTTTGAGTATCTGGAAAATATCGAGAAATATCCTTTTCTTTTCATGACGGGAGAAAATCACTATAAGTTTGACGACAAAGAGAAAGCCAATCTGAAAGAGTACATTAGCCGCGGAGGATTCCTGCTGATGGACGACTGTGTTGTCGGAAACGGTGGCGATTTCTTCTACAAAAGCTCTTATGCACTTCTGGAAGAGGTTTTCGGAAGCGGTGCGGTCAAACGCATAAAACCTGAGCATGAGGTATTCCACAACGTATACGATCTCACCAAGACCGGCCTCCCGTCACTTCAGCAACAGATTCCAACAATCATGCCGGGCTTCAGACGGCCCGCTCAAGCGCCAATGCCATACATGCGCGGTCACGGGCAGAATCACGGAGCAAGAGGCGTATTTATCGGCGATCGCCTCGCCGTGTTCCTAAGCTCGACCGATCTTCACTGCGGCTGGTGCGACAGCCGAGGGGCCACCTTCGGCAGGGCCAGCTACGAGAAAACAATTCAAATGGGAATCAACATCATAATGTACGCCATTTCGCACTGAGCCGGCCTTCACGTGATACGCGACTGTCAGTCCCTCCAAATGGCTTTTCATCGAAAGCCGCTATCAGCATGTGGGTAAATATGTTATAATAGACACAGTTTGTCCAGGCGATAGCTGCAAATTAATCATATGGCGGGCCCCTGTGGGGCAAAGTCAAGGTTTGCCAGTGGCCCTGATCAACAACTGAGGAAGGTATTAGACGGTGTTCAAGTGTACGATAATCCTGACGGCCATCGCGGCCGCGGCGTTCCTGGTCAGCCCGGCCGGGGCAGCCTATCAGGCGGATATCCCTCTAGTAATCAACGAGGTCATGGCATCCAATCGCAGCTCCATTCGGGATCCCCAGGGGCAATATGACGACTGGATCGAGTTACATAACGCCGGCGCCGAACCTATCAACGTCGGCGGCATGTATCTGAGCGACAAACCGAACGATCCCGCCAAGTGGCGGTTCCCAAGCACAACAGCTATTCAGGCAGGTGGCTACCTGCTGATATGGGCTGATGACGACGTCGGCGATTTTGGCCTGCATACAAACTTCAAGCTCAACGCCGACGGCGAAGAAGTCCTACTGTTTGCAACAGACGGCAGCACCCTGATTGACAGTCTGGCATTCGGCGACCAGACTTCAGACATGTCGTTCGGCAGATATCCCGACGCAACAGGCAATTTCCGGTTCTTTGCCAATGCAACACCGGGAGCACAAAACGACGGCGCATACCTTGGCGAGGTCGAGGCTCCGCAATTCAGCCACAAACGGGGCTTTTATGACCGGCCTTTTTTGCTAACACTCGCCACGGAAACCGAAAACGCTACAATCTACTATACCCTTGACGGCGCCGTGCCCAATGAACGTATCGGGCGAATAACAACGGGTTCGGTCTATACCGGTCCGATCTCAATTCACAGCACTACCTGTCTGCGAGCCAGAGCCATCATACCGGGCTGGAAAGAATCGGCGACAAAAACCGCCACATACGTGTTGAATGCAGACGATGAGGTCAAATCGCTGCCGTTGATTTCACTTGTGGGAGATGAACGCAAGACATTCTACGAACCCGACGGCGTTATGGCTATCGTCGGAGGATCATACAGCGGCAACGGAACGTGGGTCTCCAGCGGTCCGTCAAGCCACAACAATCCGATGCATCGGGGAATGGAATACGAACGGCCGGTCTCGTTCGAGTGGATCATGCCTGAAGACAACTCCGGATTTCAGGTGGACTGTGGAATCCGCGTCCACGGCAGCGATTACATGCGCCCGCGTTACCGACGGCAGAATGGGTACTGGACGGGCAACGGCAAGTTCGCATTCAGGCTCTACTTCCGGGGCAGTTACGGCCCGAACTGGCTCGAATACCCCCTCTTTCCGTTTGAAGTCGAACGCTTCAAAAGCATAGTCCTTCGCTCAGGCCACAACGACAGGGTGAATCCATTCATCAAGGACGAAATGATCAGGCGGCTGCATAAGGACATGGGAAACGTCGCCAGCGGCGGGACGGTGGCCAACCTCTTTATCAACGGCGAATACAAAGGCTACTTTAATCCATGCGAACATATCAAGGACGCCTTCTGCCAGCAGTGGTACAAAAGTGACAAGCCGTGGGATGTTATGACCATGAGTGGAATTAGAGATGGTGACGCCACATCCTGGAACGCTTTGCTCAATTACGCCCGCAACAACGACTTGTCCCAGGACATCCATTATCAATATGTGGCCGGGCGGCTCGACGTCCCGGCGTTCATCGATTATCTGATTCTACAGCTATGGGCCGCCAATTGGGACTGGCCCCATAACAACTGGTCGGCCGCAGCCGAACACTCTGACGAGGGCATTTGGCGATTCTTCGTCTGGGACGCCGAGGGCATCTTCCGACCCGCTGATCTCAATAAATCCGGATTTTCCGATTTTCCGAGCTGGGCTTCCCAGCCGTCCGGACTCAACAATCTCAGCACACCTATCGCCTGGTTCTATCGGGCACTCAAAGCCAATGATACTTTCAAACAGGAATTTGGGGATCGTCTGAACAAACATTTCTACAACGACGGGGCGCTAACGGAAACAAATATAGAAAACCGGTTCCATGAGCTTCGTAATCAGATGTTGGGCGTGATTCCCAATATGAATATGTACACATTGACCGGCTGGGTGCCGAATCGGCACGATATCTTCCTGGATCATTGCGCTCGGGAAGGTTTGTTTACCACGGCAGGCCCGCGTTTCAGCGTTAAAGGCGTGCGCCGGCACGGCGGCCACCTTTCGAACGGAGATACTCTCACTCTGACTAATCAGGGGAGATTTCAGACAATATACTACACTCTGGACGGTTCCGATCCCCGCCCGGAAAAAGAACAACGGCCGGTTAACATAACCAACACCATCCTTTTCACTGAGAACGCCGCCAAGAGAGCACTGGTCTCGAACCGGGTACTCAGCGAGAGCTGGAAAGGCGGCGGTTTCTTCGATGATTCGTCCTGGATCCCCACCACCGGCAGCCCGGGTGGAGTCGGCTTCGAGAGACGAAGGACTCAAATGTACACAACATTCATCGGGATCAATGTCGAACAACAGATGTATCTCCGCAGCGCCACATGTTATATTCGCATCCCGTTTGCCTTTGACGGCGTTCCGGCTGTTTTCGATTTGATGACTCTGAGGATCAGGTACAATGACGGATTTGTAGCCTATCTTAACGGCACAGAGGTCGCCAGAAGGAACTTTACCGGCACGCCCAACTGGAATTCGCATGCAGACAATAAGCGATCTGATTCTGCTGCTTTGCAGTTCGAGGACATAGATATTTCGACATGGCTCGACAGTCTTCGATACGGCGACAATGTTCTGGCCATTCAAGGCCTTAATGCCTCGGCCCAGGACCTGGATTTCTTCATATCCGCTGAATTATTAGCCGGTCAAGCCGAGACCCACAACAGCGGCCAAGCCAACGTATTTCAGTTTGACGGACCGATCACATTGCCCCACAGTGCCGTCGTCAAAGCACGTACATTAACCGGAAGAACGTGGAGCGCGCTGACCGAAGCTGCGTTCTCCGTCGGCCCGGTAGCCGAGAATCTGCGAATCACGGAGATCATGTACAACCCGCAGGATCCTAACGAGGAGTATATCGAGCTGAAGAACACAGGAAGAGAATCAGTCAACTTGAACCTTGTGAGCTTCACAGAGGGCATAGACTTTGTTTTCGACGATCTCGATCTTGCGCCGGGCGAACATGCGGTCCTCGTGCGGGACACCGCTGCTTTTGCAGCCCGATACCAGGTCGGCCGGCGAGCAGTGTCTGTAAATGTCGCCGGACAATATTCAGGCAGGCTGGACAATACAGGCGAAAGAATCAGGCTCCAGGATGCTGCCGGCCGGATAGTCCTCGATTTCACCTACAATGACGGATGGCGTTCGCTCAGTGACGGCGGAGGATTTTCTCTGACAATTATCGATCCGGTTAATCCTGATACCTACAGTTGGAACGAGAAAGATTCATGGCGCCTTAGCACATACTCCGGAGGCTCCCCGGGGAGTGACGACAGCGGCACTATCCCCAGTCCGGGCGATATTATGATTAACGAAGTTCTCACCAATCCACTTGCCCGCGCCTCAGACTGGATCGAATTGCATAATACTACGGAGAAGGCTATCGACATTGGCGGATGGTTCCTCAGCGATGATAAGGACTTTCTCGCCAAATACAAAATCGCCTACGGGACAATGATCGGTCCTTATGATTACCTTGTTCTTTATCAGAATGTTCATTTCGGCAATGCAAATGATCCCGGAGCCCACGTGCCGTTCGGCCTGAGCCGGAACGGCGAGCAGGTCTGTCTCAGTTCGTCGCAGAACGGGGTATGGACCGGGTATCGCGATGTAGAAGATTTTGCAGCCTCGGCCAATGGCGTCTCGCTTGGCCGCTACTACAAGAGCAGCACGAACAATTACAATTTTGTGGCGATGAGTATTCCTACCCCGGGCGCCGCCAATTCCAACCCCAAGGTCGGCCCAATAGTCATCAGCGAGATCATGTACAATCCCGATTGGCCCATAGGAAGTGCTTACACCAATGACCAATACGAATATATTGAGCTCCATAACGTTACCAACGAGCCGGTGACTTTATTCGATTACGAGATTTTTCTGCCCTGGAAATTCACTGACGGCATCGAGTACACTTTCCCGAAAGATATAACCGTAACCATAGCTCCGAACGGAAGGATCCTTGTCGCCAAGAACCCTGAGGCTTTTTCCGTGCGTTATCCGAGAGTTCCCGCCGAGATAATCCTGGGCCCCTACGACGGAAAGCTGAGCAACTCCGGCGAGAAGCTGGAACTTTCCATACCCGGTGACGTAGACGACAACGGCAAGCGTTATTATGTACGTGTCGATAGAATCAATTACAGCGATGGCTCTCATCCGGATGACAGTCCAGGTTCGATAGACCCCTGGCCGGTCCAGCCGGACGGATATGGTGGTTCTCTGACGAGAAAGACTGCGACGGACTATGGTAACGATCCTGCCAACTGGACCTGGGCATATCCTACACCGGGGGAATAATGTTCGTAGTGACGCCGTAAGGCGCTCGTAGCGAGGGCGTCTCGTCCTTGAGGGGGCTTCTTATTTGGTGATAGCGTAGGACATTAGTCGTAAATGTCCCTTTGACAGGCTTAGAGCCTATCCTGAGCGAAGCCGAACGGGGCAGGTTCTTACGAGCGCACTACAGATCTCAGCTTCCCGGAGACGGAGTGAACGCGATCCAGTTGTCGGCATCGTTGCCGTAGCCGGTTAGTATCTTTCGTGTGAGCGAGCTGCCGTTGCCGTCGGGCTCTGTGGGCCACATGTCTATCGCTCCGGGTATGTCTTCGGGATGAAAGCCATCGCTGTAGTTTATCCTGTCAATGCGAATATAATGAGACTTGCCGGATTCGTCGATATCGCCGGGCATGGAAAGCTCCAGCTTCTCGCCGGAGTTGTTCAGCTTCCCGTCGTAGGGGCCCAGGATTATCTCAGCGGGCACACTCGGATATCGCCAGGCGAACGCAACGGGATCTCTGACAAGAAGCACAAATCCCCCGGCAGGGATTGTCACAGCCGGATCGACCGGGAAAGTGTACTCGATGCCGTCCGTGAGTTTCCACGGCAGAGCCGTTTTATGATCGTACAAAGTCACCGGCTCACCGGTAACGTTGTGTAGCTCGACGTATTCGTATTGGTCATCGGTGTAAGGACCGTCAATCGACCACTCCGGGTTGTACATGACCTCACTGATGACTATCGGCCCGACCTTTGGATCGGAGTTGGCGGCGCCCGGCGTAGCACCGGCCATCGCCACAAAATTATAGTTATCCGTGCTGCTCTTGTAGTATCGTCCGAAAGGCACCCCCGTCGCCGACGCACCAAAATCTTCAGTACTGCGATATCCGGTCAGCTCTCGGCTTTGTGCCGAACTGAGGCGTACCGCTTCGCCGTTTTCACTCAAAGCAAACGGCACCTGGCAACCGAGGTCGTTTACGTTGCCAAAATGCTCATCCTGTCGAAAAACAATATAATCTTTCGGACCGAGGATTGTGCCAGCCGCAATCTGATACTTGGCAAGATTTTTGCCGCTGTCGCTGAGGTACCATCCACCGATATTTATGGGCAGATTGGTGGTGTTATATAGCTCGATCCAATCCGAAGCGTCATTGTGCGAGTGGGCGAGGATCTCATTAATGACAACAGCACCGGGATTGGGCACCACGCCGCTGTCATCTCGCCCGGGAGAACCGCCAACAAAAGCGCTCGCGCGCCAGAAATCCTTTTCGCTCCACGCGTATGAATCGGGATTGCCCGGATCAATTGCGGTTAGCGAGAAACCTTCACCGTCGGCAATCGGGCGCCAGCCGTCTTTGTAATCGAAGTCAAGTATTATCCGGCCGGCCGCATCCGCAAATGCGATTCTCTCGCCGGCGTTGCTCAACTTGCCTGTGTACTGACCGGCAACGTTTACGGTGCTTCCATATTTATCCCTGAAGGCATCGAGATCGCGGACCACCACGATGCTGGCCCCTGCCTCCAAATTGATGTTCGGGAAAGTAAAATCTACTCCGTCTATGAATCTCACCAGATTCAGATTGATGGGCTCGGCGCCGGTATTGCTCAATTCAACGAACTCTTCTTTCGCATCCGGTGGATTGAACATAATCTCCGTGATGCGCAGATTTTCGGCCACAGGGCCTATGGCAAAGTCGGCCTCATTTAGTGCGCTCCAGATGCTCCCGTTCAAGGAACGCG
>Ga0180432_10004425_pt1 | contig 19324 bp, 17 predicted proteins | sample SS_ome_10_FD_132414 | JGI IMG/M metagenome (GOLD analysis project Ga0180432, IMG submission 132414) | Hypersaline lake sediment archaeal communities from the Salton Sea, California, USA - SS_1_MS_2 metaG | ecosystem: Environmental > Aquatic > Non-marine Saline and Alkaline > Hypersaline >...
ACGAGCTCGGGGCAAAGCTGACCCTGGGCTATTCTATGGTGCCCCTTCGGGACAAAGCTGCGAAGAGCAAAGGCGGGCTTTTTCAACAGGCCCTTACGCCCCAGGCTAGCAGCCGCCGGGCCTCCGGCCCCGGTGGTGCCGCGATTCGAGCGGGGCCTGTTGTTCTGCAGCCTCGTGGGTGCTGCCGGGCCTCCGGCCCTGGTTGTGCAATGGCCGGAGGGCGTGCGGTTTTTCAGCAGCCTGCTAGACATCGACAATCAGCGTGACGGGTCCTTCGTTGACGAGCGAGACGGACATCATGGCGGCGAACTCGCCGGTGGCGACTTTGCGTACGCCGGCGCGGCGGAGCTGCTCGACGACGCGCTCGTAGAGGGCGTTGGCCTTCTCGGGCGGCGCGGCGTCGGTGTAGCTCGGGCGCCGTCCCTTGCGGCAATCGCCGTAGAGCGTGAACTGCGAGACGACGAGCATCTCGCCGTCCACGTCGCGGCACGAGCGGTTCATCTTGCCGTCGTCGTCGAGAAAGCAGCGCAGCTCGACGAGCTTGGCGGCGAGCTTTTCGGCCTGGGCTTCGGTGTCGTCGCGGTGCACGCCGAGGAGCACGAGCAGGCCGGGGCCGATCTCGCCGGTGCGCCGATCGCCGATGTCCACGGCGGCGCGGCTCACGCGCTGGATGACCGCGCGCATGGGTGCGTCCTCGCGCATGGGTGCGCCCTCGTCGTGTGGCCCGTCATGCCTCCTCCGGTTGTTGTGGTTGGCCCGGGCGGGGCCTACATTGACTTTCGGCGATAGACCCGGCCGCCGTGGCCCTTGGCCTGCTTGAGGAACGAGCGGTCGTGGAGCTTGCGCAGCTCGCCCTTGCGTTTGTGCTTGCGCGGGTGCTCCTCGGACGAAGTGTCATCGCCTTCTTCGGCCGTGTCCGGTTCTTCGGCCGTGTCCGGTTCTTTGGCCGTGTCCGGTTCTTTGGCCGTGTCCGGTTCTTTGGCCGTGTCCGGTTCTTCGGCCGGCTCTTTCTCGGGCTGTTTGTCGTCGTCCGGCATCGGTTGTCCTCCGTGCCTAGTCGTTGGCGGCGTCTGGCTGCCTGGGTTCGATGATGTCCGTGGTGCCGTCGCGGTTGATGCGCCGGAAGAAGCAGCTCCGGTAGTTTTCGTGGCACGCGGGCCCTGTCTGCTCGACCTTGACGACGAGGGCGTCCACGTCGCAATCGTAGAGGACCTCGACGGTGCGCTGGGTGTGGCCGCTGGTTTCGCCCTTGACCCAGCGTTGGCGCCGGCTGCGGCTCCAGAAGACGGGGCGGTCGCCCGCGATGGTTTCTTTGAGGGTGTCGCGATTCATGTAGGCGAGCGTGAGCACCTGGCCGTTGGCGGCGTCCTGGACGATGGCGGGGATGAGCCCGCGGTCATCGAATTTCACCTCGTCGAGGAAGCTCACGTGCGCACCTCGATCCCGTGTTGACGCAGGTAGTCCTTGGCCTGGCCGACGCTGAACTCGCCGTAGTGGAAGATCGAGGCGGCAAGCACGGCGTCCGCCTTTCCTTCGACGAGGGCCTCGCGCAAATGTTCCAGCGTGCCGGCGCCGCCCGAGGCGATGACGGGGATGCCGACGGCCTCGGCGACGGCGCGGGTGAGCGGCACGTCGTAGCCGTCCTTCGTGCCGTCGCAGTCCATGCTGGTGAGGAGGATTTCGCCGGCGCCGAGGCGCTCGACGCGGGCGGCCCATTCGAGGGCGTCCATGCCGGTGGGTCGGCGGCCGCCGTGGGTATAGACCTCCCAGCCGCCGTCGCGCCGCTTGGCATCGATGGCGACGACGATGCACTGCGCGCCGACGCGGTCGGCGGCGCGGCGGATGAGGTCGGGGTCGAGAACGGCGGCGGTGTTGATGGAGACCTTGTCGGCGCCGGCGTTGAGCAGGGCGCGGATGTCCTCGACGGTGCGTGTGCCGCCGCCGACGGTCAGCGGGATGAAGACTTGCTCGGCGGTGTGCGAGACGACCTCGATCATGATGGCGCGCTCGTCGCTCGAGGCGGTGATGTCGAGGAAGACGAGCTCGTCGGCGCCCTGCGCGTCGTAGGCGCGGGCGCACTCGACGGGGTCGCCGGCGTCGCGGAGCTGGACGAAGTTGATGCCCTTGACGACGCGGCCGCCGGTGACGTCGAGGCACGGTATGATGCGTTTCGCCAACATCAGCGTACGGCCTCCAGGGCTTCGGCGAGGGTGACGTCGCCGGTGTACAGGGCCTTGCCGACGATGACGCCGGCGAGGCCGTGCTGTTCGTAGCGTTGAAGCATTTTGATGTCGTCCACGGTGCCGATGCCGCCCGAGGCGATGACGTCGCACGAGACGGCGCGCAGGACCTCCTCGAGCGAGTCGGTGCGCGGCCCCTCGAGGGTGCCGTCGGCGGCGACGTCGGTGAAGATGATGGTGCGCACGCCGATGGCCTCGACCTGGCGGGCGAAGGCGGGCGCTTCGAGGGCGGTGAACTCCTTCCAGCCCTTGACGGTGACGAGGCCTTCGCGGGCGTCGATGCCGACGGCGATGCGGTCGCCGTACTGCTCGACGGCGGCTCGCAGGAACGGCTCCTCGCAGGCCCGGGTGCCCAGGACGACGCGCCGAAGCGGCGTGCTGAGCACGGTGGCGAGAGTGGTCTTGTCACGCACCCCGCCGCCGAACTCGACGGGGACGGAGACGGCGTCGAGGATGGCGCGGACGGCGTCGAAGTTGGCGGGTGCGCCGCGGAAGGCGCCGTCGAGGTCCACGACGTGCAGCATGGGGGCGCCTTCGGATTCCCATCGCCGGGCGGTGGCGGCGGGGTCGTCGGAATAGACGATCTGCGTGCCGGCCCGGCCCTGGACGAGCCGGACGCACTTGCCGTCCATGAGGTCTATGGCGGGAATCAGGAGCATGGCGGCTTGTCCTTTTCGGGCTGCCGGAAACAGGCGGCGACGTTCATGCAGACCCCGTTCACTGGTCAAGAGAGTATAGGGCGCGCGTGGTCGGAGGGCAAGACAATTGGCGGGTCGGCGGGCGTGGGGTGCCCGGGGCGGGTAGGATGTGCTCGCGGCGAGCAGGATGTGCTCGTGGCGAGCAGGATGTGCTCGTGGCGAGCAAGATGCCGGCGCTACAGAGTGGGGTCGCGGTGGCGTGTCAGCGGAGGTGGGCGATGGTGACGGCGCCGCCGCCTTGCCTGGGGTCGGCGTCCTCGAAGGATTTTACACGGGCATCCTCGCGGAGGTAGTCGCGCACGCCCTGGCGGAGGGCGCCGGTGCCGTAGCCGTGGATGATGCGGACGGTTTCGAGGCCGTTGGCGTCGGCCTGGTCGAGGACGCGGTCGAGCTCGAGCTGGGCGTCCTCGACGCGCTTGCCGACGAGGTTGATCTCGGTCGAGCCCTCTCGCGCAGCGCCCGAAGGGGGCGCGTCCCCGTGACGCGCGGGAGGGGCGTGACGCGCGGGGGCTTCTTCGCCGGGGGCGTCTTCGATGAGCTCGAGGTCCTTGACGGCGACCTTGAACTCTGTCTTGTTCACGAGCACGTCGGCGCGGCGGCCTCGGGCGTAGACGCGGACGATGGTGCCTCGGTCGTTGAGGGAGGGGACCCAGACGGTGAGTCCCTCGCGGGGCTCGTCGAGGGGACGGCGGCGGACGGGCTTCGGGGCGAGCTCGCCGAGCTCCTTGCCGACGCCGGCCAGCTCGTCGTCAATGGCGGCGGCCTCGCCGGCGAGACGGTCCTTCGAGGCGATCACGTCGTCGCGGGAGCCGAGGCCGGCGATCATTTTCTCGACGCGTTTGCGGCCGTCGCGCACGATGCGGCGGCGCTCTTCGAGCACGTCGCGCCGGGCCTGGAGCGTCTCGGCCTTGAGGCGGTCCGCCTCCTTGCGTGCCAGGTCGAGTTGGGCGCGGACGCGGGCGTGCTCGTCGGCGGCGCGGCGGCGTTCGTCTTCGGCGGCCTGTCGCTCGCGCCGGAGCCGCTCCTGCTCGGCCTTGAGGGAGCCGAGGACCTCCTTGAGCTCGCGCTCTTCGGGCGACATGAGGGCGAGGCTGCGGTCAATGATGGGCTGTGGGAGGCCGATCATGCGCGCGATCTTGAGCGCATTGCTCTCGCCGGGCACGTCCATGGAGAGGACGTAGGTGGGGCGCTCGGTGTCGGGGTCGAGGGAGAACGAGGCCGTGCGGGCCCAGTCGTAGCGGCGGTCGAGGTTCTTGAGCGCGGGCAGGTGCGAGGTCACGAGCGCGAGGCCGCCGCGCGTGGCGATCTCCTCGAGGACGGCCTGGGCCAGGAGCGCGCCCTCGGCGGGGTCGGTGGCGGTGCCGAGCTCGTCGAGGATGATGAGGCTGTCCTCGGCGGCCTGGTCGAGGATGCGCTTGACCTCGCCGAGGTGCGAGGTGAACGTGCTGACGCCGCCGGTGAGGTCCTGGTAGTCGCCGATGTCGGCGAAGAAGCCGCTGTAGATGGGGAAGACGGACGAGGCGTCGGCGGGGATCGGGATGGCGCACTGCACCATGAGGGCGAGGACGCCCAGGGTCTTGGCGGCGGTGGTCTTGCCGCCGGCGTTCGGGCCGGAGATGACGAGGGCGCGGTCGGAGGCCTTGAGCTCGGCCGTCAGCGGGACGCAGCGCTCGCCGATGGCGAACAACAGCAGGGGGTGGCGGCCGTTGACGACCCGGAGGCCGCCGGAGCCGGTGACTTCGGGGATGGCACAGCCGTAGCGGACGGCGAATTCGGCCTTGCCGTAGGCGGCGTCGAGCGTGGCGCAGATGTCCACGTCGGCGCGGGCGGTATCGAGGTCGCGGCGGAGCAGGTCGGCGAGCATCAGAAGGATGCGGCGGATCTCCTTTTTTTCATCCTTGCCGAGGTCGAGGAGGCGGTTGGAGAGCTCGACGACCTCGAGCGGTTCGATGAAGGCGGTCTCCTCGCTGATGGAGTAGTCGTGGATGATGCCGGGCACCTTGCTCTTGTACTCGATCTTGATCGGCAGCACGGTGCGGTTGTTGCGCTGGGTGATGAACTGCTCCTGCAGGTAGAGCTGGGTTTTGGGTGAGCGCAGGTAGTGGTCGAGGACCTTGGCGATTTTGGCGGTGACCTCGCGCTGCTCGGCGCGGATCTCGGCGAGCAGGGGCGAGGCGGTGTCCTTGACCGAGGCGTCGGGCTCGAAGACGCGGTCGCACTCGCGCTCGAACTCGGGCAGAGGCTCGAAGGGCCCGGCGACGGTCCAGAGGCGCGGGACGTCGGCCTTGCGCTTGTCGAGGAAGTGGCGGAGGACGGCGCCGGCGTGGAGCAGGTCGGCGATGTGCACGTAGTCCTCCGGCTCGAGGAACGCGCCGGGCGTGCTGACGCGCTCGAGGGCGGGCCGCACGTCGCTGAGGCCGTCCATGGGGGGGTGGTCGCCGGCGTCGAACAGGGCGAGCATCTCGGCGACGCGGTCGTAGTCGAGCCGGACCTCGACGGACGCGGTCCGGACGGGCGCGGTGACGATGTGGGCGCGGCCGAGGTCGGAGGCGGCGCACTCGCCGACGACCTGGCGCACGCGGTCAAATTCGAGTACCTCCAGCGTTCGCTCCATCTATCTCACCTCAATGAACCGGCGGTTTTCGGGCCTGTTGAAAAACTCGCTTTATGTAAGCCTTTCAGGCTATGGTTTCGTTTGTTGCAGGCTCTGTACCCAGGGTGGCCCTTCGATGGATCTCAGGGCAGGCGCTCTGCCCCTGCTACTCTGCGAAGTAGCTTCGCTACGAAGCACGAGTCGGCAGGCTCGGGGCAAAGCTGACCCTGGGCTATTCTATACAGCCCCTTCGGGACAAAGCTGCGAAGAACAAAGGCGGACTTTTTCAACAGGCCCTTTCCCAGATGGACATTGGTGGCTCGCTTCGTTCTCTTCACCCGCAGGCTCACGCCTGCGGCTATTCACATCAATCCCCTACGGGGATTCTCACCTCTTTTTAAGTCGTTCTCTTCAGTCAGGGTCTATCTGTGAGAATGTGTGGTTCGTTCCGTTGTGCCTTTGTTCGTTTCAGGGTTGGTGTCGCTTCGTTCTCTTCACCCGCAGGCTCACGCCTGCGGCTATTCACATCAATCCCCTACGGGGATTCTCGCGTTCCCTTGAGTCGTTCTCTTAAGTCAGTGCCTCTCTGTGGGAATCTGTGGTTCGTTCCGTTCTTCCTTTGTTCGTTCGCGGATGCGGCGGAGGCGGGCGTCGTCGAGCTTGAGGTGCATGACCTTGTGGGTGCTGACGTACACCTTGCCGGGCGGCATGCGCTTGGGCTTCGAGACGTAGCGCCGCCGGGTGTAGAGCACGTCGCCCGAGCCCGCGTTCTTGGCCTTGCTGTAGGCGAGCGCGAGGGTGGCGGCGTCGAGCAAGGTTTCGCGGTCGGCGTCCTTTCCCTTCTCGAGCGGCACGACGACGTGGGAGCCGGCGTAGTCGTTGCAGTGGAGCCACAGGTCGTGGCCGCGTGCGAAGGAGATGGTGAGGCGGTCGTTCTCGGCGTCGCCGCGGCCGACGTAGATCTTGGCGCCGGTGGCCGAGAGGAAGTACCGGAACTCTTCGGCCGGTTTCTCTTTTTTCGGCACGGCAGCCTTCGGCGCCTGCTTCGGCTTGAGCTTGAGGTCGCGCTCGTCGAGGAAGCCGTCGAGCTCCTCGGGCGACTCGACGCCTTCGGCCGTCTCGCAGGCGGTTTCGATCTCGGCGAGCCGGGCTTCGGCTGGGCCGATCTCGCGTTCGGCCTTCTCGAGGGTGCGTTTGAGCTTGCGGCTGCGCTTGAAGCAGGCCTCCATGTTGGCGCGCACGCCGAGCTTGGGGTCGAGGGGCACGGTGACCGGTTCACCCGTGGCGTAGTCGGTGACTTCGATCTCGGTGCGGCCGGCGCCGTGGGTGGCGAGGGCGGTCTTGAGGAGCTCGCCGTGGCGGGCGAGCTCCTGCCATCCGCGGCCCTGCTCGATCTCGCCACGGAGGCGCTCGACGAGGCGCCGCAGGCGGCGGCGCTCGCGCCGGAGCTGGGAGAGGAGCCGGCGCTTGTCGGCCTGGAACAGCTCCTGCGTTTCGGTCTCGCTGAAGGTGTCGTCGAGGACGTAGTTGTAGAGCGTGCCGTCGGGGACGTGGGGCGGCTCATCGCCCCGCGTCAACGCGGGCCTGGGCGGTGGTTCGTACACGGAGCCGACGCGCTGGTTTTGGAGCGAGGCGAGCACTTTGCGCGCCGCGTCGAGCAGTTCGATGTGCGGGCCGCGGGGGAAGAGCTCGACGACGAGAAAGAGCGTTTCGCCGGCGTTGTCGAACGCGAACTCGACGATGCGGTCGCCGTTGAGCTGGGCGACGCCGGTGATGCGCGCGCCCTCGATGCGCGTGCGGACGTACTCGCCGAAGGAGAGGCGCCGGGGCTTGTCGCGCAGCCGCCCGCGGGTGAGGTGCAGGCGGACGTTGGGCGGCTGGAGGCAGATGAGCACGTTGTGGCCGTAGTCGGGCTGGCGCGCGGCCAGGATGAAGCGCCTGGGCGCGTACTGGAAGAAGCGCTCGACGACGGCGCCGGGCAGGACCCAGCCGAGCTCCTCAACGACGCGGGCGACCTGTGCGTGACTCAGCGGCATGATTGTCTATCTCTTGGAGAAGCCACAGAGTTCACAGAGGAACACGGTCTGTGGCCCGTGCTTTTCAATCCTGTTGTTCGAGGTCGGCTTCGGTGGCCGGGCGCTCGACGCGGTAGTCTTCCTCGAACCACTTGTCGAGGTCGGCGAGGCGGCAGCGCTCGGAGCAGAACGGGAAGAGGTCTAGCGAGTCGGGGTCGTCGGGCGAGGAGACGACGTCCTTGCCGCACGTCGGGCAGCGGGCGCGAACGGGTTTGCGTTTTTTGGGTGCGGTCATGGTGGTTGAGACGCAACGAGGGGGCCTCCGCGCTCGAAGGCCCCCTCGGGATGCGCGTGGCTCGGTATTGAAATCGGCTTTATTCGTCTTCTTTCTTGGGCGCGGTCTTCTTTTTCTGGGCGCCGCCTTCGTCGGCGTGCATCTCCTCTTTGAACTTGGCGCCGAGGCCGTCGAACGAGCCCTTGATTTTCGAGAGGTCTACCTTGATGTCGGGCGAGGTGATCGGCATATCAGCCTCACCCTTGAGGGCCTGATAGGTTGACATGCCCGCGAGTGCGAAGAAGTTGGCCCCAATCGCCTTGAGAACCACGAGGAGTATCATGAACTCGATGCCGAAAATCCATGCGCCGGCCAGCCGGGTGCCGGTCGCTTTGGTCGCCCCCAGTACGGTGCCCATCTGAACCTGTGTCACCACAGGCACTGGCGCATACGCGGGCACCGTGGGGAGCTTCTTGATGGGTGGGGCGCCGTTAAGCACGGGCGAGTTCTTGGCGCCAAGCGCCTGCCCGCCGTGCGTGCCCAAGAAGCCGATGCCCTGGGCGACCACGAAGGAGTAGATCACGACGACCAAGCCGACCGCAAGAAAACGCTTCACCAGACGGATCGGCTGTCCGTTGAGGATCCGTTTTGACTCTTTGAAGCAGGAGATTCCCTTCTGGCCCGAGGTCCCCATGATGGCGGGCAGAACGAGCACGCTGACAAAGAACTTCGAGACGTGCAGCGCGATCCACAAGGCAGCGGCGAGCATGACCAGCCCGAGAGCGATTCCAGAAATGATGGGGCCAAACTCGGGAATCCTGCCAATGAAGCCAAGACCCCAGATCACGATCAAGAGGGCCACGAACCAGAACAGATATCTCACGGTGGCGAAGAACACCACGAAGAGATTGGCAAAGATGCCGGCGATTCCCGAGAAAATGTTGCTGCTCGCGCCGCTCTCTCTCGCGGCCGCCATCTTGCAGACCGCGACCATGCCGGACAGGACGAAGTAGGCGCCCAGGATCCACCCGATGCCGCGAATGAGATATTTGAGCCAAAAGAGCCACTGGCTCTTCGCTCCGAGCTTGATTGCGCCGTCGAGGGCTCCGAGCGCGTACACGGCAACTGAGGCGATCGCGATCGCGACCGCCATGACGACAATGCGACCCACGATCAAACTGCCACTAATCGCCTTGGTCAGTTCCCCTTCGAAATTCCGATCGTTCGCCATGAGTAGACCCTCCTTATGCGCACGGAATCAGATGTATGAGACCTGACTTTGCTTTCTTGACCCGAGTTCCAGCGGGCTGGACGCACTCCGAGGGGCCGCGCGTGCCCCGCCCATAACCTCGACCGGGACAGTTGCGCAGAGTGCAGCGGATTGTCAAGGGAAATCGCGGCCGTCATCAGGGCATCCCTGACAGGATAACAGGATCGAGGGGATCAACCGGGCGAGGGCCGATGAGGTGTTGGTTGCTTTGTTCGGATGGTGGGATTCCACCACGGAGAACACGGAGGGCACGGAGACCACGGCGAAATGGGTGCGTGTGCCCAAGAGGCGGCTTCTCGTTTTGGTCGTTCATGGGTGAGTTGGCAACTGATGGACGGGTGATGAATGACTGCTGCCGCTTTCCGGGGCCTTGACGCGTGGGGGCCTCGCAGAATGGGGACAGTGGGGGTGTTGAAAAACCGGCTTTATGCAAGCCCTTCGGGCTATGGTTTGGTTTGTTGCGGGCTCTGTACCCAGGGTGGCGCTTTGCCCCTCGACGAGGCCGCTTGCGCTAACGAGCTCGGGGCAAAGCTGACCCTGGGCTATTCTATGCAGCCCCTTCGGGACAAAGCTGCGAAGAGCAAAGACGGACTTTTTCAACAGCCCCACAGTCACCAGTTTTTCTTGGTGATGCGCCTGCACTCGCTTGTGGCGGAGGCGTTAGCGCCCGAGCTGGGGCCGGCCGCGCAGCTTGAGAAAAACAGGTGACTGTCCCTGTTTCTCTGCGGTAGCGTGCCGGGGCGGCGCAGGAGGGCGCAGGAGGCGCAGGAGGCGCAGGAGGGCGCAGAAGGGCGCAGGAGGGCGCAGGAGGCGGAGCGATGGCGTTCAAGTCTCTCAGGGAGTTCGTCGGCAAGCTCGAGGCCGAGGGGGAGCTCAGGCGGGTCGAGGCGGAGATCAGCCCGCGGCTTGAGATCACCGAGTACACGGACCGGGTGTGCAAGGCGGGCGGGCCGGCGCTGCTTTTTACGAACGTCACGGGCGCGGAGTGGCCGGTGCTGATGAACGCGTTCGGCTCGATGCGGCGGATGGCGATGGCGCTCGGGGTGGACGAGGTGGAGTCGGTGGCGCGCGAGATCGAGGCGCTGCTGGCGAAGCAGCCGCCGACGACGTTGAGGGACAAGGTCAGAGTTCTCATTGAGTTGTTCCACCTGTCGCGGTATGCGCCGCGGACGGTCAAGACAGGGCCGTGCAAGGAGGTGGTCGAGCGGGCGCCGGACCTGGGGGCGCTGCCGGTGCTGACGTGCTGGCCGCAGGACGGGGGGCCGTTTATCACTTTGCCGATGGTGTTCACGCGGCACCCGGAGACGGGCCAGCGGAACGTGGGTATGTACCGGATGCAGGTCTATGGGCCGCGCGAGACGGGCATGCACTGGCACGTGCACAAGGTGGGGGCCGAGCACTATCGTCGCACCGAGGCGCGGGGTGAGCGGATGCCGGTGGCGGTGGCGCTCGGCGGCGATCCGGCGATGACGTACGCGGCGACGGCGCCGCTGCCCGAAGCGGTGGACGAGGTGTATTTCGCTGGCTTCCTGCGCAAGAAGGGGGTGGAGCTGGTCCGGTGCGAGACCTCGGAGCTGGAGGTGCCGGCGGACGCGGACTTCGTGCTGGAGGGCTACGTGGAGCCGGGCGAGCGGCGGCGCGAGGGGCCGTTCGGCGATCACACGGGTTACTATTCGCTCGCGGACGATTACCCGGTCTTCCACGTGGAGTGCATCACCCGTCGTGCTGAGCCGATCTACCCGGCGACGGTGGTGGGGCGGCCGCCGATGGAGGACTGCTACATGGCGAAGACGACGGAGCGGCTGTTCCTGCCGATGCTCAGGGCGGTGGTGCCGGAGATCGTGGACATCAACCTGCCGCTCGAGGGGGTGTTCCACAACCTGGCGCTGGTGAGCATCCGCAAGCAGTTCCCGTTTCATGCGCGCAAGGTGATGCACGCGCTGTGGGGGCTCGGGCAGATGATGTTCACGAAGGCGATCGTGGTCGTGGACGCCGACGTCAACGTGCAGGACACGAGCGAGGTGGTCTGGCGTTCTTTGGCCAATATCGATCCTCGTCGCGACATTACGTTCAGCGAAGGCCCCGCCGACGTGCTGGACCACGCGGCGGAGCGGGCGACGTTCGGCACGAAGATCGGGATTGACGCGACGAAAAAATGGCCGAGCGAGGGTTTTTCGAGGCCATGGCCCGACGCGATCGAGATGACGCCGGAGGTGAAGCGCCGGATTGATGAGATTTTCGGAGGGTGAAGAGATTCACCGCAGAGGTCGCAGAGCTCGCAGAGAGAAAGGGAGAGTCACTCCGTGTCTATGTGCGAGAATTAGTGCTTCGTTCTTCGGCGGAGGCATCTGATCGCGACGAGGGAGGCAAAGGCAAGCAGGCCCAGGGCCGAGGGCTCGGGGATGGGGGTCAGGAGGAAGGCGCGCATTTCGCCGTCGTGGAACCCGGAGCCTACAATCTGGCCGAGATCGTTGATGCCCCGGGCAGTGGTGAGATCCCATCCTGAGTCGGCAGGGATGAGGTTGTCTAAGTTGTACATCACGCCGTTCTCCCAGACGAAGGCGCGGTTGTTGCCGCTCCAGGTCCGCGCCGAGCCTACGATCTGCCCCGAGGCGTTGATACCGAAGCCATGGCTTTCGTCGCCGCCGAGGGTGCCGAGGTCGTGCATCACGCCGTCCTGCCACAGGAAGGCGTGATAATTGTAGCTGCCCTTGCATGAGCTGCCTACCACCTGCCCTGAGATGTTGATGTCGAACGCATAGGTGAAGACACCGCCGAGGGTGCCGAGGTTGTGCATCACGCCGTCTTCCCACAGAAAGGCGCGGTACCTACCATTCTCGTCGTAGGCCATCCCGACCACCTGGCCCAGCGCATTGATGCCGCGGGCCTCGCTTTTGGAACCGCCGAGGGTGCCAAGGTCGGTTGTGACACCGTCCTCCCACAGGAAAGCATGCCGATCCCCGCTTGGGGTGTAGGCCATCCCAACCACCTGGCCGGAATCGTTGATGGCGTAGGCCACGCTGCTGGCACCGCCAAGGGTGCTCAGGTACCGCACGCTGTTGTTTTCCCAAAGGAAGGCGAGCTGGCCGTGGCCGCCGACCACCTGTGCCGACGCGTTGATGTCGTACCCATAATGGACTCCGAGGTTGCGCATCACGCCATTCTCCCACAGGAAGGCGTGCGGGTCCCCGGCTGCGGTCCGCGACCAGCCCGTCACCTGTCCTGATTCGTTGATGGCATAGGCGTAGCTGTTGTCGCCGAAGGAGCCGAGGTCGGTGATGGTGTACTGCATGACGGCGGTCGCTTGGCCGGAGGACACGACGAGGGCGAGCAGTACGACGGCTGAGATGAGAATGCCCCTCTTCATTGATCGAATCCCCCTTGCGCTTGTCCACTATGCCATGAGGCGTCTCCTCAGTGCGGGCGGAGGCATCTGATTGCGGCGAGGAGGGCGAAGGCAAGCAGGCCCAGGGCGGAGGGCTCGGGGATGGGAGTGAGGAGGAAGGCGCGAGTTCCGCCGTAGTAGGAGCCGTAGCCGACAATCTGGCCGAGATCGTTGATGCCCCTGGCGTGTTCCAGCACCCATACTGAGTCATCAGGGACGAGGCTGTTCAAGTCGTACATCACGCCGTTCTCCCACAGGAAGGCGTGGTCGTCTCCGCTGGCGATTTTCGAGAAGCCCACGACTTGCCCGGAGCCGTTAACGCCGTAGGCCTCGCTTGAGGTGGGGCCGAGGGTGCCAAGGTCCTGCATCCCCACGCCGCTCTTCCACAAGAAGGCGTGATAGACCCGGTCCGCGGTGCGCGCGGCGCCCACAACCTGGCCCGACGCGTTGATGCCGAAGGCAAGGCTGTACAAACCGCCGAGGGTGCCGAGGTCGTGCATCACGCCGTTCTCCCACAGGAAGGCGTGTTCCTTCTGGTCCTCTGTGCACGCCATGCCGACGACCTGCGCCGAGTCGTTGATGCCATAGGCCTCGCGCTGGTAGCCGCCGAGGGTGCCGAGGTCCTGTATCACGCCGTTGTCCCACATAACGGCGTGATCCCCACTGGAAGTGTCCGCCCAGCCTACTATCTGCCCCGACGCGTTGATGCCAGAGGCCCCGCTCCAACCCCAGGTGGTGAAAGCCCCAAGGTTCTGCATCCCCACGCCGTCCTCCCAGAGGAAGGCGCGCTCCTTTGATCTGTCGGTGAACGTCGTGCCCACGACCTGGCCCGACGCGTTGATGCCGTAGGCCACGCTCCAGGCGCCCCCGAGGGTGCCGAGGTCGTGCATCACGCCGTTGTCCCACAAGAAGGCGTGCTCGTTCCCGCGATCATTGTAGACTGAGCCTACAACCTGGCCTGACGCGTTGATGCCGTAAGCCCTGGGCTGGCTCCAGATCTCCCAGGGATCGCCAGGGGTGCCGAGGTCGGTGATCTCGTACGGCATGACGGCGGTCGCTGGGCCGGAAGACACGGCGAGGGCGAGCAGTAGGGACGCTGAGATGATGATCCCCCTTTTCATTGATCGAATCCCCCTTGTGTTTTTCGGCTATGCCATGAAAGGTTTTCTCATACCCGGCGGAGGCATCTGATCGCGACGAGGGAGGCGAAGGCAAGCAGGCCCAGGGCGGAGGGCTCGGGGATGGGGGTCACGAGGAAGGCGCAGCGTCGCTTGTCGTAGTAGCCGGAGCCCACCACCTGGCCGAGATCATTGATGCCCCTGGACTCGTCGAAGTAGGGGGACAAGGGGTCGTCAGGAATAAGGTCGCTGATCCTGTACATCACGCCGTTCTCCCACAGGAACGCGGTCCCGCCGTCGCCCACCACCTGCGCCGAGTCGTTGATGCCGTAGGCCGCGCTCCATGACCCGCCCGGGGTGCCCAGATCCTGCATCACGCCGTTCTCCCACAGGAAGGCATGCCAGTCGCCGTCCGCGGTGTACGACGCGCCTGCCACTTGCCCCGAGTCGTTGATGTCGTAGGCGTGGCCGCTGCTGCCCCCGAGCGTGCCAAGCTCCGTCATCACACCGTCCTTCCACAGGAACGCGCGGGAGTCCCCGCTGGGGGTGCGCGCGTGGCCCACTACGTGTCCCGAATCGTTGACGGCTTTGGCCTGGCTCGAGGTGCAGCCGTCCAAAGTGCCGAGGTCCTGCATCACGCCGTCCTCCCACAGGAAGGCATGCTGGGCCCCGCCGGCGGTATACGCCCAGCCCACCACCTGGCCCGAGTCGTTGATGTCGCGGGCCGAGCTGCCGGAACCGCCGAGTGTGCCGAGGCCACGCATCACCCCGTCTTCCCACAGGGCGGCTTCGTAGTCTTCACCGCTTCCGGTCGCTGAGGAGCCGACCACCTGCCCCGACGCGTTGATGCCGTAGGCCCAGCTCCAGGATCCGCCGAGTGTGCCGAGGTCCTGCATCACGCCGTTCTCCCACAGAAAGGCATGGTTGTAGCCGGTTGAGGACGCCGACACGCCCACCACCTGGGCGGAGCCGTTGATGTCCCAGGCGTACGTGTCGCCGCGGAGTGTGCCGAGTTCGGTGATCTCGTATGGCTTTACCGCGGTCGCCGGGCCGGACGACGCGATGAGGCCAAGCAGTAGGCACGTTGAGACGAAAGTCCCCGTCTTCATTGATCGAATCCCCCTTGTTCGGTTCGCCTGAATGCGCCGGGATGACAAGGCGCTTTCAGCGCAATTCTGTAACTCGTAGAATAGGTCTAATTGCCCCGCTTGTCAAGCAAAAAAAGGAAGAACAGAGAAGGAATAGGGACGATCACGAATTTTCTTATTGCCAAACGGCCGGATGGCATGGAAGGACGGTGGAGGAATGGGCGATTGTGCCTATTGTGCGTGCGGACGCCCGTGGTCGGGACGGCCATGGTTGGGCCGGCCATGCGGGCGAGCTCCGAGGGCAAGGACATCGCTGAGGATCCGCAATTGGTGGAAAGGGTTGACATCGGTTCGGGTGCGGCGTACAAGGCACAGACATTTGGTGCCCGGCCGAGGTGCCCGGGGCTGGGACAGGTGCGCAACAGGAACGACAGAGGGACAGGGGTAAGGCAGCTATGAGTACGCTTGAGGAACTGGCAGAGGCCATCATCAAGGGAAACATCGGGGTGCCGGCCAAGGCGGACGAGCTGGTCACGCGCGCGCTCGACGAGGGGACGTCGGTCAAGGACATCTTGGAAGAGGGGCTCATCGGCGGGATGGGCGTCGTGGGCGAGCGGTTCAAGAAGTGCGAGGTGTACGTGCCGGAGGTGCTGATCGCGGCGCGGGCGATGAAGGGGGCGATGGCGGTGCTTAAGCCGCTGCTGGCGGAGAGCGACATCGAGTCGCCGGGCACGATCGTGATCGGCACGGTCAAGGGCGACCTGCACGATATCGGCAAGAACCTGGTGGCGATGATGCTCGAGGGCGCGGGCTTCACGGTGGTGGACGCGGGCATAGACGTGACGCCGGAGAAGTTCATCGAGGAGGCGGCGAAGTCGGGGGCGGACGTCGTGGCGATGTCGGCGTTGCTCACGACGACGATGCCCTCGATGAAGACGACGATCGAGGCGATCAAGGGCTCGGACATCGGCGGGGCGGTGAAGACGATCATCGGGGGCGCGCCGGTGACGCAGGCGTACGCCGACGAGGTCAGCGCGGACGGCTTCGCGCCGGACGCGGCGTCGGCGGTGGACAAGATCAAGGAAATCCTCGCCGCGTAGGTCGTGCGGCGGCGGGAAAAGAATGGTCAACCACGGAGGGCACGGAGAACACGGAGAAAAGAATCCTGTCTCCGTGCTCTCCGTGGTCTCCGTGGTAAATTCCCTTTCGTTCCCACGTGTGCGGAGGACTGCGGAGGACCGAGAACGATGCTGATTATCGGCGAGCGGATCAACACGTCGCGCAAGGGGCTGGACGAGGCGGTGGCCAACCGCGACGAGGCGTTCTTCCGCGGGCTGGCGCGCACACAGTTCGAGGCGGGCGCGAACTACCTCGACGTGAACTGCGGCACCCGGATCAAGACGGAGGTGGACGATATCGTCTGGCTCGCCCAGCTCGCACAGGACGAGACGGGGGCGCCGCTCTCGATTGATACGCCGAACCCGGCGGCGGCCGCAGCGGCGCTCACGGTGCACGTGGGCGAGGCGAAGCCGATCGTCAACTCGATCAGCGGCGAGACGGAGCGGTACGAGAAGATGATCGGGCTGGTCAAGGAGCACGGGTGCGGGGTGATCGCGCTGGTGCTCGACGACGCGGGGATGCCGGCCAACGGGGCCGAGCGGTTCGAGAAGGCGCAGCGGCTGATGGGCCGGCTGCTGGGCGACGGGGTGCCGGCGTCGAGCATCTACCTCGATCCGCTGGTGCAGCCGGTGGCGTCGGCCATTGACCCGGAGCTGAGCTACGGGCGCGAGGTGCTCTGGACGCTGAGGAAGTTCCGGGAGACGTGGCCGGAGGCGCACTGCAGCGCCGGGGTGAGCAACGTGAGCCACGGGCTGCCCAAGCGCAAGATTCTGAACCAGGCGTTCATCGTGATGTGCATCGAGGCGGGGCTGGATACGGCGATCATCGACCCGAACGACGGGTACCTGATGCAGCTCGTGCTGGCGGCCGAGGCGCTGGTGGGCAAGGACATGATGTGCGCGAACTACATCGGTGGGGCGCGCGCGGGCAAGGTCGAGTACTGGGTCAAGCCGGAGCCGAAGGAATAGGCGTTTTCTTTTGACAGGATAACGGGATCAACGAGATCAATAGGACATCTTTGACGGGATAACAGGATCGGCAGGATCGATAGGACGATCTTCTTGACAGGATAACGGGATGAACGGGATAGGGGCGGCTGAGTCCATCCTGTTATCTTGACCGAGACTTCTCTATACTCCCCCCTGAAACCAACGTACGTACGTTACGGGTGCGAGGATCCATGGCGACGGTTGTCTTTGAGCCGACAGGGCGCCGGATCAAGGTGAAGGCCGGCGAGAATCTTCTGGAGGTGTGCTGGGCGCACGGCATCCCGATCGAATCGCTGTGCGGCGGCACCGGCGCGTGCGGTAAGTGCGCGGTGCAGATCATGGGCGACCACGGGGTGGTCGTCGGCGACTTCCCGGTGAGCGCCGAGGACCGGAAGCACTTTTCGGCCAAGGAGCTGGGCGAGGGCTGGCGGCTGGCGTGCCGGACGCGGGTGGCGGGCGACCTGCGGGTGTCGGTGCCGATGCCGCCGAGCGCGATGTCGGGCCAGGTGATGACGGCGGGCGAGTCGGGCCGGGTGCGGCTGGCGCCGAAGGTGAGGAAGCATTTCCTGGAGCTCGAGCCGGCGACGCTCGAGGCGCCGACGAGCGACGCGGAGCTCGTGCTCAACGCGCTGCCGGACGGCGCGGGGCTGCGGTTCCGGCCGGGCGTGCTGCGCAAGCTGCCGGGCGTGCTGCGCAAGGCGGGTTACCACGTGACGGTGACGGTGTGGGACGGGGCGGTGCTCGACGTGGAGGCGCGCGACACGACGCGCTACAACTACGGGATCGCGTTCGACGTGGGCACCTCGACGGTGGCGGCGCTGCTGGTGGATCTGAATACGGGCAAGGAGCTCGGCGTGGCGGCGGCCTTGAATCCGCAGCGCAAGTACGGCGAGGACGTGATCTCGCGGATCTCGTTCTGCCGCGAGCGGCCGGACGGGACGGAGACGCTCGCGCGCGAGATCGTTGGTCTGCTTTCCGAGCTGGTGACGCAGGTGACGGCGAGCCACCGGGTGGACCCGGCGCACGTGAACGAGTACGTGGCGGTGGGCAACACGACGATGAGCCACCTGCTGGCCGGGGTGGACCCGTCGGCGCTCGGCGAGCTGCCGTACTCGGCGGTGTTTACGGCGTGCCAGACGATGCTCGACGGGCCGAAGGGGGCCAAGCTCGGCCACAAGCCGTTCGAGATCCCGCCGGCGAGCGGCGCGTTCGTCGGCAGCGACGTGCTTACGGGGATGGCGGCGCTGGAGCTCCACACACGGCCGGGCACGCGGCTGTTTCTCGACATCGGGACCAATGCGGAGATTCTGGTCGGCGGGCCGGAACGGCTGCTGGTGACCTCGGCGGCGGCGGGCCCAGCGTTCGAAGGGGTGAAGATCGAGTGCGGCATGATCGGGGTGGCGGGCGCGATTGACTCGTGCCGCGTCGAGGACGGCGACCTGGTCTTCACGACGATCGGCGGTGGGGAGCCGCTCGGGCTGTGCGGTTCGGGGCTGGTGGACGTGGCGGCCGTGTTGCTCGATGCCGGGGTCATTGACGAGAGCGGGCGCATGCTCTCGCGCACCGAGTGCGCACGGAGCGCGCCGCCGAAGGTCTGCGCGCGCCTCCACGAGGCGAACGGCACGACGCGGATCGCGCTCGCCGGCGAGGTGTACCTGAGCCAGCGCGACGTGCGCGAGGTGCAGAACGCGAAGGCCGCGATCGCGGCCGGGGTCGAGATTCTGCTCGAGCACCTCGGCGTCGGGCCGGAGGAGCTCGACGAGGTGCTGATCGCGGGCGCGTTCGGGAGCACGCTCGATCCGCAGTCGGCCCAGCGGCTGAGCGTCATCCCGAAGGTGCCGCTCGAGACGGTGCGCGCGGTGGGCAACACGGCGCTGCAGGGCGCGAAGCTCTACCTGCTCTCGACCGACCTGCGGGCCGAGCTGTGCGCGCCCGGCGTGCCGATCGAGCTGCACGAGCTCTCGACCGAGCCCGACTTCATGGAGCGCTTCGCCAACAACATGCGCTTCCCCGCCTAAGAGAGCATTCACCACAGGTTTTCGCCGATCACACCGATCGGCCGGGGCCAGGGGCGGAGGCAGGGACGGATGAAACTGCCGAAGTACTACTGGTGGATCGGGGCCGTGGCGGTGATTCTGGTCGTCGTCATCCTTCGCTCGGGGGAGTCGGCTCACGCTCGCGAGGACATGATCGGCTACGTGATTTGCGTCGCCGCCGGCCTGATATTCATAATCAAGATGGTACGAGACTTCTCGCGGCAGTAGGAGGACGCGCTATGGATACGCAGATGCCGGATTTGCAGGCCGTGGTTGAGCGGCTGGAGAAGGTCGACGGCCGGTGCTCCACACTGGCAAGGCAGAACCGGAGGCTGAAGGTCGTAGGGGTCGTGGCGCTGGTGCTCGTCGGGGCCGTCATGCTAGTGTACTGCGTCATAAATCACTTGACATATAGTTGGGGGTTTGCCATGATTGCCCATTATGAGCAGAACGGCTGCCCCGATTGTTTTGAGCGCACCAGAGCGAGCGACCTTGGAGG
>Ga0180432_10004427_pt1 | contig 19319 bp, 23 predicted proteins | sample SS_ome_10_FD_132414 | JGI IMG/M metagenome (GOLD analysis project Ga0180432, IMG submission 132414) | Hypersaline lake sediment archaeal communities from the Salton Sea, California, USA - SS_1_MS_2 metaG | ecosystem: Environmental > Aquatic > Non-marine Saline and Alkaline > Hypersaline >...
CTACCCCTCGCCCGGCGCGAAGTCGGAGTTCCTGTATTCCTATGTCGGGATCGCCGACCTGCCCGACACCGCGGCGCGGATCGCCGGCGTCGAGGCCGAGGCCGAGGACATCCGCGGTCATGTGATGGCGTTCGAGGCGTTCCTGCGGATCGCCGTCTCGCCCGAGGCAGCCGCTGCGCCGGTGCTGATCAGCGCGCTGTGGCTGGAGAAGAACCGCGCGGCGCTGCGGGCCGCCGCCCGCCCGGCCATCCCGCCCGCCGTTTCCGGGGCCTGATTCCGGGCGCTGGGCGGTTGTGATCGGCCCCGGCCCGTCCTAGGAAGGTCGCAGCAGACAGGTCCGGCGAACGGGGAGAGACGCGATGCGGCTGTGCAGGGATCTTGCCGATGCGGTGGGCCGGACGCCGCTGATCCGGCTGCGCCGGGCCTCGGAGCTCACCGGCTGCGAGATCCTCGGCAAGGCGGAATTCCTCAATCCCGGCCAGTCGGTGAAGGACCGCGCGGCGCTTTACATGATCCGCGACGCGGTGGCGCGGGGCCGGCTGGCCCCGGGCGGCACGATCGTCGAGGGGACGGCCGGCAACACCGGGATCGGGCTGGCGCTGGTCGGCGCGTCGATGGGCTTTCGCACCGTCATCGTGATCCCCGAGACGCAAAGCCGGGAAAAGAAGGACATGCTGCGGCTGGCGGGCGCGGAACTGGTCGAGGTGCCGGCGGCGCCCTACCGCAACCCCGACAACTACGTGCGCTATTCCGGCCGGCTGGCCGAGGCGCTGGCGAAGACGGAGGCCAACGGCGCGATCTGGGCCAACCAGTTCGACAACGTGGCCAACCGGCAGGCGCATGTCGAGACGACGGGGCCGGAGATCCGGGAGCAGACCGGCGGCCGGGTCGACGGCTTCATCTGCGCGGTGGGGTCGGGCGGCACGCTGGCCGGGGTGGCGATGGCGCTGCAACCGGGTGGCGTGAAGATCGGGCTGGCCGATCCCGAGGGCGCGGCGCTTTACAGCTATTACACGGAGGGCGCGCTGAAATCCGAGGGCTCGTCGATCACCGAGGGGATCGGGCAGGGCCGGATCACCGCCAATCTCGAAGGCTTCCGGCCCGACATGGCCTGGCGCATCCCCGATGCCGAGGCGCTGCCGGTGGTCTTCGACCTGCTGGAACACGAGGGGCTGTGCCTTGGCGGATCGTCGGGGATCAACGTCGCCGGGGCGATCCGTATGGCGCGGGAGATGGGGCCGGGCCATACCATCGTGACGATCCTGTGCGACTATGGCACGCGGTACCAGTCGAAGCTGTTCAACCCGGAGTTCCTGCGCGGCAAGGGCCTGCCGGTGCCGGGATGGCTGGATCGCGCGCCGCGCGCCCTGCCGGAGGTCTTCGAAGGGTGATGCGCGCGGTTCTCGCCCTCCTGCTCGCGCTGATCGTCGCGCTGGCCCCGGCCGGCGCGCCGGGCCCGGCCTGGGCGCAGGACGCCGCGGCCGAGGCCGCGATCGACTACGACGCCTGGGAACAGGACGCGCAACGCGCCGAGACCGTGCTGGAGGCCGGTCGCGCCTCGAACCAAGCGCTGGAGCGGCTGCGCAGCGACATCGCGGACTGGCGCAGCCGGTTTCTTGCCGCGCAAAGCGCCAACCAGTCGCGGATCGAGACCCTGCGCGGCCAGATCTCCGCGCTGGGCCCGCCGCCGGAGGAGGGCGCGACCGAGGCGCCGGAGATCGCCGACCGGCGCGCGGAACTCAACGACCAGCTTGCGCGGCTGCAGGCGCCCGGCATCGCCGCGGTCGAGGCCCACAGCCGCGCCGACGGCATCATCCGCGAGATCGACGAGACGATCCGCAGCCGGCAGGCCAGCGAGAAGCTGCAACTGTTCCCCTCGCCGCTGGCCCCGACGACCTGGCCGGAGGGCTTTGCCCTGCTGACCCGCGGGATCGAGACGATCTGGGGCGAGGTCGGGTCGGCCTGGGGCAACCCGGTGCGCCGTGCCGATCTGCGCGACAACCTGCCGTTGATCCTGCTCTATCTGGTTGTGGCCGTGGCGTTCCTCGTGCGCGGCCCGGCCGTGTTCCGGATGCTGGCGCAGCGGTTGCAGGGGCGCGGGTCCGAACAGGCGCGGCGGCTGGCCGCCTTCGCGCTGTCGCTGGGGCAGGTGGTGCTGCCGGTCGGCGGGATGTTCCTGTTCGTGCAGGCGATCGAGGCCAGCGGCATGACCGGGCCGCTGGTCGGCGCGCTGATCGCGGCGCTGCCGGCCGCGGCCTTCGCCGTCTTCGCCGCGCGCTGGCTGTCGGGGCTTCTTTTCGGCCAGCCCGGCGGCGCCGGCGGCCTGCTGCCCGAGGTCGAGGCCGGCGGGCAGGGCCGCTTCCTCGTCAACATGCTTGGCCTTCTGGTCGCCGGCGAGGTGCTTCGCGTGGCCTTCATGGGCGAGATCCGGCCGGCACCGCCGGTGGCCGCGCAATCGGTCTGGGGCGCGCCGCTGGTCGCCGTGGCCTCGATCCTGCTTTACCGGATCGGCGTGATGCTGCGCCGGCTCCATGCGGAGACGGACGAGGGCGAACTGCTGTTTCGCGACCGCATCGCGCGGCTTCTGGGCACGGCGACGCTGGTGGTCGCCGCGCTGGGGCTGGTGCTGACGGCGGTGGGCTATGTTCCCGCCGCCAATGCCACCGTCTGGCCGATGATCCTGTCGCTTGCGCTGGTCGGCGTGCTGATCCTGCTGCAGCAACTCGTCGAGGATGGCTACGCGGTGCTCACCGGCGCCCATGAGGCGGCCAAGGACCAGTTGATCCCGGTGCTGATCGGCTTCGCGCTGTTTCTCGTCGCGATTCCCGCTTTCGCGCTGATCTGGGGCGCGCGCGTCGCCGACCTGTCGGAAATCTGGACCCGGGCGCAGGAGGGGGTGCAACTCGGCGAGACGCGGATCTCGCCCGAGGTATTCCTGACCTTCGTGATCGTCTTCGCCGTCGGCTACACCGCGACGCGGCTGTTGCAGGGCGCGCTGCGCGTGTCGATCCTGCCCAAGACGCGGATGGACAAGGGCGGGCAGAACGCCATTTCCTCGGGCGTCGGCTACCTGGGCATCTTCCTCGCGGCGCTGATCGCGGTGTCGACCGCGGGGATCGACCTGTCGTCGCTGGCCATCGTCGCGGGCGCGCTGTCGGTCGGCATCGGCTTTGGCCTGCAGACCATCGTGTCGAACTTCGTCTCCGGCATCATCCTGCTGATCGAACGGCCGGTCAGCGAGGGCGACTGGATCGAGGTCGGCGGCCAGATGGGGATCGTCAAGTCGATCTCCGTCCGCTCGACCCGGATCGAGACCTTCGACCGCACCGACGTGATCGTGCCCAATGCCGATCTCGTCTCGGGCACCGTGACGAACTGGACGCGGTCGAACCTGAACGGCCGGCTGGTGCTGAACGTCGGCGTCGCCTACGGCACCGACACGAGGCGGGTGGACACGATCCTGCGCGAGATCGCCGAGGCGCATCCGCTGGTGGTGATCAGCCCGCCGCCCAGCGTCACCTTCGAGGGCTTCGGCGCCGACAGCCTCGATTTCACGATCCGGGCGATCCTGCGCGACGTGAACTTCATCCTCTCGGTGCGCAACGACATCAACCACGAGATCGCGCGCCGCTTCACCGAGGAAGGGATCGAGATTCCCTTCGCCCAGCGCGATATCCACCTGCGCAACCCCGAGGCGCTGCGCGCCGCCTTCGCGCCGGCCGCCGCTGCCGCCGCGACGACCCCGGCGAAGGCTGCCGAAACCGCCGAAGCGCCGCCGGCGCCCATGGCGACCGACACCGCCGCGCCGCCACCGCGCCCCGACGAGGACGACCTGTGACCGAGCTTCTGTTCCGCATCGATCCCTATCGCCGCGACGCCCCGGCGCGCGTTACCGCCGTGACGGAGGAGGGCGGCGTGGTGCTCGACGCCGCGCTGTTCTATCCGCAGGGCGGCGGCCAGCCCGGCGACGCGGGCCGGATCACCTGGGCGGGGGGCGGGATGGCCGTCGCGCGGGCGGTGAAGGGCGAGGGCGACGCCGTGGTCCTGCTGCCCGAAGAGGGCGCCGCGCCGCCGCCGGTCGGCGCGCAGGTGATGCAGGAGATCGACTGGGAGACGCGCTACCTGAACATGCGCACCCATACCGCGCTGCACCTGCTGTCGGTGGCAATCCCGCTGCCGGTGACCGGCGGCCAGATCGCGCCGGGGCGCGGCCGGCTGGATTTCGACATGCCCGACCCGCCCGGGGATCTGCCGGGGATCGAGGCGCGGCTGAACGCGCTCGTCGATCGCGACCTTGCCGTGACCGAGGACTGGATCACCGATGCCGACCTGGCCGCCAACCCCGGCCTTGTGAAGACGATGTCGGTCGCGCCGCCGGTCGGGCAGGGCCGGGTGCGGCTGGTGCGGATCGGCGCGGCCGCCGATCAGGTCGACCTGCAGCCCTGCGGCGGCACCCATGTCGCGCGCACCGGCGAGATCGGGCCCATTGCCATCGCCAAGGTCGAGAAGAAGGGCAAGCGCAACCGCCGCGTGGTGATCACGCTTCAGCCCTGAGCCCCGGCCGCGGCCGGGGCGGCGCCGGTATCGGCCTCCGGCAGGCCCTCGCGCGACAGCAGGATCGCCAGTGGCCGCAGCATCGGGATGTTGGAGCAGGCGATCATCGTCGCCACCATGATCGGCACCGCCAGGAACATCCCCGGCAGGCCCCAGACCGCGCCCCAGAACGCCAGCGACATGATGATCCCGAAGGACGACAGCCGCAGCGCGTGGCCCATCAGCATCGGGTCGATCACGTTGCCGATGGTGAACTGCACGGTTCCGATCACGAAAAACAGGATCGAGGCCAGCACCGGGTCGTTGGTCTGCACCAGCGCGATCAGCGCCACCATCGCGGTCGCCACGATCGAACCGATCGAGGGGATGAAGTTCAGCACGAAGGTGAGGATCGCCATCGCCACCGCCAGTTCCAGCCCCGAGACCCGGGCGATCGCGTAGACGATGATGCCGGTCACGCCGCTGACCAGCGCCTTGACCAGCAGGTAGCGGTTCACCCGCCGCATGATCGTGCCGATGATCACGCCGACGCGGTCGGCGCGCCCGGGATCGCCGTAGAGGTTGCGCAGCTTGTCGCGAAACCAGATCCGTTCGGCGAAGAGGAAGCCGACGAACAGGATCACCAGCACCGTCGCCGACAGCAGGCTGCCGGCCTGGCTGGCCACGGTGGTCAGGTAGCTGCCGATCTCGATCGAGCGCATCGATTGCAGAATCGCCGCCTCGACATCCGCGCCGAGCCAGGAAAACAGCGAGGCGATGGCCTGGGCGGAGCGGTCGGTATAGCTCAGCGCCGTGGCCAGCACCGTGTTGGCCTGGCCCAGCAGGACGGCCGACAGCGTCGTCAGCCCCGCCGCGATCAGCAGGAGCGCCACCACCGAGGCGAGCCAGGCCGGGATCCGCGCGCCGAACAGCCGCAGCCGCCCCACCGCGGTGATCGCGTCGGCGGTCAGGCTGAACAGGATGATCGCCGTGGCGAGCGAGATCAGGATGAACCGCGCCTGCACGAGCAAGAACAGCACCACCGCGAAGGCGATGATGCCCAGGAAGACCGACTGCATGCGCAGCCTCTCGCCCAGCCGTCCGCGCGCCGCGGCGGGCGCGTGGGGCCTGGCGCCGAGATCGCGATCCTCCAGCATCTTCCTCCTTGCGGCCGTCATGCAAGGCAGAACCCTAGGGCGGGTGCGGGGCGGAGACAAGCCGCTCGGCCCTTGCATTCGCACCCGCTGGCTGTGTAAACAGCCGCCTACGGACAGATGGCCGAGTGGTCGAAGGCGCACGCCTGGAAAGTGTGTAGGCGGGAAACCGTCTCGAGGGTTCGAATCCCTCTCTGTCCGCCAGATATCCCTCCGAGATAATCCGAGATTGGCCGCGCGTTTCCGCTTGGCCCCTTGTTTCATTGGGCTACAGCGGCTTTCCTCGGCTTTTCCCGTCCGCGCCCGTTTGCGCCAATCCGCGTTTTGCGCTAGGGATAGGGCTAGGGAACGGTTCCTGTCCCTAGCATGTGCCGCTAGGGACGATGTGCAAAGGGGTAACGAGTATGGCGCAGATCAACCGGCTGAACCCGCGGCGAGTCACGGCATTGACCGAGCCGGGCCGACACGCCGATGGCGGAAATCTTTACCTGAACGTGACGAAGACCGGCGCGAAGTCCTGGGTGTTCTTCTACAGGATCGCCGGGAAGCAGCGAGAGATGGGGCTGGGACCGGCGGGGCCGGGTGGCGTCAGTCTCGCCGATGCCCGTGAGGCCGCTGCCAAGGCGCGGGCGCTTCTGGCAGCCGGTATCGACCCGCTGGTGGCAAGGAAAGAGGAACGCACCGCAGCGCGCGTGGCCGAGGCCAGGGCCACGACCTTCGGCGCTTATGCCGATGACTTTGTCGCCCTGCATGAAGGCGAGTTTCGGAACCCCAAGCACGTCGCCCAATGGAAGATGACAATGGGCGACGCCTATTGCCGCGACCTACGGAAGCTGGCGGTGGACGAGATCGCCACCGACGATGTTCTGGCCGTCCTGAAACCGATCTGGAACACGAAGCGAGAGACGGCGAACCGTATCCGGCAACGGATCGAGCGCATCCTTGACGCCGCGAAGGTCGAGGGCAAGCGGAGCGGCGAAAACCCGGCCCGCTGGAAAGGCCACCTGTCGATGCTCCTGCCCGCCCACGGGAAGGCATCGAAGGGCCATTTCCGGGCGATGCCGTGGCGGGCCGTTCCCAACTTCATGGCTGCGCTGGGCGAGCGGGAAGGCATCGCCGCCCGCGCGCTGGAACTGGTGGTCCTGACCGCGGCCCGGTCGGGCGAGGTCCGGGGGATGACATGGGCCGAGGTCGATCTGGATCGGGCGATCTGGACGGTTCCGGCAAGCCGGATGAAGGCGGGCCGGGAACACCGGGTGCCCCTGTCCCCGGCCGCCGTGGCCGTGATCGAGGCGATGAAGCCGCTGCGGCCCCGCCGGGCCGAGGCGGTGGCCGACGCGCTGGTGTTTCCGGGGCTTCGCCGGGCACCCCTGAGCGACATGACGCTGGGCGCGGTCCTGAAAAGGATGGAGGCCGCCAGCACGGTGCATGGCTTCCGGTCGGCCTTCCGTGACTGGGCGGCCGAGGCGACGCAGGCCCCGGCCGAGGTCGCGGAAATGGCGCTGGCCCATGCGGTCGGCAGCGCGACCGTGCAGGCGTATCTGCGAAGCGACCTGTTCGACCGGCGGCGCGACCTGATGGACCGCTGGGCCGCTTTTGTGACCGGCGACGGCGGCGATGTCGTGGCGCTGCGGGTGGCGAAATGAAAGGGGTAGGGAACCACGAAGTTGCCGCATACGTGGAGCAAGCGCGGCCAGAAGGGATCAACGCAACCCTCCGTGCAATTTGGACTGAAATTCACGCGGAGATCGGAAACAGCGGTGCTGGTCGTCTAGCGACATTGGTCGGCGATGATGAATGGATCTTGAAAGCGGTAATTTCTAATTACGTAACCGCATCGCTGCGGCCTGCATTTAATCGAGGTAGTATTGAGCAGATAGCGAGCAGGGTAAATAGCCTTTCCAGAAAGTCTAAAGGCATAGCGGCAGAAATAGATGATGTTGCCGCGTCATTGAAAGGTAATCCTCGGGGTGGGTTAAACCTTGTCAGTCTCGGAGTTTCCGATGCCGCGCAGGAAGTGGTTTCTGCGGTTGAGAGACTTCGTCGGGCTATGGAGCGACTTCAAGAGGCCCGTGATGAATTCATTCCCGACAACGGTCTTCGCCGCAACGAAGCTAGATATCGACTGGCCCGTGAACTCGCGCTGTTCTTCGGCGACACAGCGGACGCCGATGCCGATGCGCACGATCTGCTCTGGACTGTCCTGGCTGTAGCGGTCGAAGCCGTCGAAGGGAAAGGCGGCAGGCTGGAACGAGAGTGGGTGGCGCCTCTGCTACGTTCCGTTCGAATGGCGGAAGAAACCTGACAGAAAAATCTTAGGTCTCCTTTTGGACTTCGGAGCACGGCCAAGGGAAAACGGTATTGCGCCCAATCGGACGGGCGCGGAACCTGGAGTTGGTCATGAGTGAACTCATCTTCCTTACCGTCGACGAAGCCCGCGAGGTGCTTCGGATCGGCAGGTCGAAATTCTATGTCCTTGTCGCGGAGAAGAAAATCCGCGTCACCAAGCTGGGCGGGAAAAGCCTTGTCGCCAAGGCCGAACTCGACCGCTTCATTGCGGAACTGCTGCCCGACGACATCAGCGCCGCGGCCTGATCGGGGCGCGCGGCATGAAAGGCACCCCGACTGCGCGCGCCGCCCTTGCCTTCGCCTGGCTGAGGGCGGTGAAGCGCGACCACCGCTTGAAACATGTTGACCGGACGGTCGCCCTCGATCTGGTCGAGTGGCCTTCCAGCGACGGCACGTTCTTCCGTTCAGCCGCCGCGGTTGCCGAGGCGGTCGGCGTTTCGACCAGCACGGCCGAGGCGGCGATTGGCAGGCTTCGGCAATGCGGGCTGCTGCATAAGGTCGAGGGTGCCCGTCCCGCTTCATCGCGAAAGGTGGGCCGCGCCGCGAACACCTATTGCCTGACGATCCCCGATGATATTTCCCCCGAAATGCCGGGGGAAACTCCGACCATAGTTTCCCCCGAGGATTTGGGGAAAAAGCGGCGAGTTTCCCCCGAGAATTCGGGGAGGGTTTCCCCCGAGAACTTGGGGGCCATTTCTCTAGAAGAACCTCTGGAAGGCGGGCGCGCAAAGCGCGCGCCCGCCCAATCCTCTGAAGGGGATGGTTCAGATCATGAGGTTGTTGTCCTAGAAGACGACGCGCCGGTTACTGACGGGCGCGCGCCTGATGGCGCGCCCGTCAATCCGGGCGGTCCCCCTTTCCCCCTACCCACTGCGGCGGATCATGACCAACCGATGACGCTGGACGACATCGATCGACTGGCCGCCGAGGAACAGGCTGCCGCAGCCGCGCGCGGTTCCGATGCACCGGTCGTCACCGCCGACCCGCTGGTCGCGCTCGGCCTTTCTGGCGAAGACCTCGACCCCCTGCGCGATGACCTTCTCTCGGTCGAAATGGACGCGGCGCATCGGCTGACGGCCGAAGAACTCGCCGCAGCCTTCATCCGCGGCTTCGTCTACGGCGATGCCCGCGAGGCCGACCGGATCGTCGCTGACACGACCCATGTTCTAGGACGGCTGGCCGGACTCGATGACTTCGCTTCGACGCCGGCCGAACATGTCGCTGCGCTTTGCGCCTCGCTTCGACCGCTTGCCCGTCGGATCGATCCAGAGCGGGCAGAAGCGGCCGTCGCGGCGTTTCTCGCGCGGATCGGCCACGAGCCGCCAGCACCTGCGGTCCCGCAGCCCGCGGCCGATCCGCTGGCCGAGGCGGCAGCGACGCTGCGGCACCTCCACGGTGACGCCTTGCCCGATCCCGGCGGTTACCTGGACGACCTTGCCCGCGGCGCCGACGAACCCGCCTTGCTGGAACGCGCGGCCACGGTCGCGCTCATCACCATCAGGACCGACGGGCGGTCGGTTTGGCCGGAACATCTCAAGGTCGTGGAAAACGCGCTGGGCGAAGTCGTCGCCCGAGACCTGACCCAAGCGATGACCGAATTGGCGTGGTCGATGGAGGATCGCGATGCAAGGCAAGCCTGAAACGGTGGCGATGACCGCCTCGACCCTGCTTGAACTGGTCCCGAGACATGGGCCCGGCGTCGCGGCCGGGCGGCTTCTGCCCTTGCTGACCAAGCGCCGGTTCGATGCCGCGAAGGCTGCGTGGCAAGCGCATATCCTGGGTGCCCGGCGGGTGATGGCAGAACGAGGCGTCGCGCCCGAGGTTGTGGCCGTGGCAATCCGAACGCTAACCGACCTGACTCGGGCCGAGATTGACCGACGCCGGGCCGAGGCAGCCACCAAGCCGAAGGGCGAGGTTGTCGCCTTCCGGGCAGCCGGGGGCGAGCGATGACAGCCCCGGTGCGCGTCCGCATCGGCAGGCTACGCGGTGGTCGCACCGTCATCGGCGGGTCGACCCGGCCGCGCGAACCGGCCCGCCCGGCGCTGGCCGCCACGGCGCTGCCGCCACCCCCGCCGGGCTGGGGCGAGAACCGCGTGGACCCGCCGGGGGTGTCCTACCTCCTGGGCGATCCGGCCGGGGAATGGCGGCGGCCGGGCCGATACCTCGATGCCGTATTCGGGGCTGGGTTCGACGCGCCAGACGGGCCGGAAGTGCTGCGCGGCCACGACGCCGCCGCGCTGCTCGATCTGTGGTTCGCCTCGGTCGAGTGGCTTCAGATGAACGTCGATCCCGAGGTTCGCGCGTTCGCCAGGCGGATGGAATGCGCCGGGGAGGCGATGCTGCGGGGCGACAAGGGTGACGACGGCCGTGCGGTCCCGCTGGGCCGGATGCTGGGCTTGCAGCCCGCTTCCGGCGCAACCGCCTCGCCGTCGATCCGGCTGGCCAGACGGAAGACCCTGCTGCGCAAGGCGCGGGCATCGGACCCGGCTTGGGCGGCCGCGACGGATCGGCAGGCCGCCACGATGATCCACGCCGCGCTCAACCGCTACCGCACGACCGCGTGGCCGCGCGACCGCGAGCGCGAAACTGCCCCGGCGGTCGAACCGGCGGCCTCGTTCTGGCGATTGCTTCGTCTCGACCCGAACCGGCCCGCGCCAGGCACGACCGCTGGGCTGGCCCGCGTCCTCGCCACCGAGGTGTGAAATCTGCTGCCGCAGCGGATTTTCGCGGCCCTGCGGTAAGCCGAGAAGGCAACAGCGAGGACCAATAGATGCACGACTACGCCCCGCCGCCGCCCGCCGAACCGACCAAGAGCCTGACGATCGACGGCATCGAACTCGCCCCGGCCGAACGCCTGGTGGCGCTGGCGGCGATCCGCGACCAGAAACGGGTTGCATCGCGTGGCCACTACGATGTCGCGCAGTCGCACGTCGAGCAAATCCAGTCCCACCGCGAAATCATCCGACGCATCTCGGCCAACGCGGCTCAAGGTCATCGCGGTATGCTGAATGAGACAGCGGCTGAGATCGCCCGGCTCGAAGCGGAGATCGCCCAGCTTCGGAGCGCCGAACAGGCCGCCCGTGCCGCCTCGGACGCTGCCCGCGACGAATTCGGCGCGGCCCAGCGGCTGCTCGTCGCCGCCTGCGAGCTTGTCGTCGCGCATGGCGGAATACTGCCGCATCAGCTTGCCGTCGAGGCAAACGCGCGGGCCACCCAGCGGTTGGCGCCGGGCGCCTTCGAACCGCAGGCAATCCGCTGACCGGAGGGGAAGGTGTTGAACAAACTGGCAAGAATGCGCGCTGCGCCGCGCCCGATCAACGACCTCCTGGAAGCGGTTGATGATTGCCGCGAGCAGATCGCAGGTCTTCGCTCCGAGCGCGCAAGGGTTGCAGCCGCCCCACGCCCGGCCTCCGAAATCCTGGCCGACATCGATGAAGCCCTCGACGGCCTGGCGACAGCCGCAATCGACCGCCTGCAACTACACCGGCTCATCGGTCGCAAGGCGCCTGCCGAGATCCGAGTGCCGCTGGCGCCCGGCCGCGATCTGGCCGAGCAGTATGTCAACACCGAAGTTGCCGCGCGAACGCTGTTCGGCCTGATCATCGCCGCGGCGCGTGAGCCGCTGCGGGCCGTTCTGGCTGGCCAGATCGAGGACCGGCTCGACGGCCGCGAGTGCCTGACCGACACGGAGATCGAAGCCCGCGTGTCCGAAATCGACCGGCTGATCCTCGCCGCCGAACTCAGCGAAGAAGCCGCGACCCGCACCTTGGAAGCGGCGGGCATCGAGGTTCAACGCCGCGGTGACGCTGATCCGCTGGTAGTCCTGGCCGCTGATGATGCGTTGCCGCGCGGATGAGATGCGGGGCGGGCCTCCTTCTTTCGTGCCCCAATCGCGGCACCATGCGCTTCGGCGTCGCTGCGATCCCCGCTAGCCCCCGGCCATCCGGCCGGTGCGGGCGGCCCCACCACCGACCCCCTGCGCGGTGGTGGGGCACCTCGCCTGCCTCGCCCTGCTGGGCAAGAGCAGGCCATCCACTGTTCCGGCTACGGACCCGTGGCGACAGGCAAGGCCCACGCCCAGCGGCCAGCCCACGGGGCCGGGCGGGGCTACACCCCCACCCCCCCTTAGGGACCGTATCCCGCCCCCGGCCTAGGGCGGTGGCGGGCCAGCCCCGAAAGTCGCCGTTTTTCCGGCTCCGAAAAATGCGTTTCCGTTTCCCTTCGTCGGCTACCTGAAAAGAGGAAAGCACATGCAAAACATCGATCCGCGCACCTCACGCGCTGAAATTCAAACACGGCAGGCCGCCCATCTGGCCGCGCCCGATGATCGACCGGCGATGGACGAAAAACTGGCCCGACCGGCTGTTCGTCATCTACTCGATCGCGCGGTGGCCGGACTGCTCAGCGACCGGGAGGGCGGCAAATGACATCGAAGCCCACCACCTACGCGGAAATCGCGGCTGCGGTCGATGAAGAACTGCTGAAACGGGGAACCCCGTATCAAGAAAGGCCCTTTCTTCGCAGCCAACTGATCGCGGCTCGGGAGCGTGATGCTGCGGAAACCGCCAAGGCAGAAGCCGCAAGGCAAGCCGATGCCGCAGCCGAACGGCAACGGATCGGTGCCGTCATTCGCGCTGGCTTGAACCGAGGCCGCCCCCGGCAGGCCGCCCGTCTCGCGCTGCTCGCGCCGGTCGGGGCAGACGCATCGGCAGCCATCATTCAGGCCCTTCCGTTAGATCGGGAAGCCGAAGCGTCTGCCCTTGCGATGCCTGCACCTGACGCATGCGGCACATTCGGCAGCGACGCGGCACGAGCCGAGCGGCGGCGGATCGCCGCGATCCTCTCGCATGAGGTTGCCGCGGAACGGTTCAAGGCCGCGGTCGGATTGGCCACTACGACGGACATGCCCGCAGATGCGATCCTGTCGGTTCTGGCGACGATGCCCGCGGAGCCGAAGGCCGAACTCGCAATGGACCTCGAAGAAAGGCACCGCCAATGTGGTTCCTTCGGTCCCGACTTCACAGGGAGCACAGGGGGGCGCAGCGGCGCGGAACAGTCGCGCGCGATGTGGGCCGAAGCCATCGCCCGCGCAAACCGCGAGGCTGGCGCCACTTCGCCCGACGCTGGCCCGTCCGGTGCCAATGCGCTGGCCCTTGACCAACAAAGCCTCGACCGCCTCGCCGCGGCCCGGGGCAAGCGATGAGCGATCATATCCCCGGCGAAGTCTCGACCGCGACGGCGGCGGCGTTGCTCCAGATCAGCCCGCGCCGTCTACGGCAGCTTGCCGACGAAGGCCGGATCGTGATCCACCGCCGGGGCTTCACCACGGTTCAATCAGCGGTGCGCGGCTACCTGCGCAGCCTGCGGGACAGCGGACAGACTGAGACGGCAACAGCGGCGGCGCGTAGCCACTCGGCAAAGGCTGGATTGATAAGGGCACATACTGAGCGGCGGCGGGCGACCCTTACGCCCCGCGCGGAAGCCGAAGGTGCCCTGCAAGCGGTCGCGGCAACGGCCGTGGCGCGTCTCCGGGCCATAGATGTGCCGGGCCTTGACCCTTCCACGGCACGGGCACTGGCGGTCGAGGTCGCGGCGGCCATCATTCGGATCGAAGGCGCTGCTGAGGCCGCCTCTACGGCGCTGGCAACCGGCGATCTGGTGGCATTGGACAAGGTGGCACATGTCTGATCCCGAAGGCCGCCCGGCCACCACCACGGTTGCCATCGCCGACTTCGCCGCGCTTTGCGAGGTGTCCGAAACCATCATCCGCGACCTGATCCGCCGTGGCGCCTTGCCGAAGGCCAGCGCGGGGCGCCTGCCGCTGATCGAGGCGGTTCGCGTGGTGATCCGGCACGTCCGATCCGAGGCGCGCGACGCCACGTTGTCGGCTGCCCAGGAAAGCGCGCGGGCCGCACGGGCCGAGGCCGCCGAACTCGCGCTGGCCGTCGAACAGCGAACGCTGGTTCCCGACGAAGACGCACAGGCCGCCGTCGATCATGTCGCCGGAGCCGTCGTGAGAGCGGCCACCGGCATGGCCGCCCGGATCACCCGCGACCCGAACCATCGCCGCCGGATCGACGCGGCATTGCTGGCGGCACAGACCGCCATCGCCGACGATCTGGACCGGCAGGCCGGGCTGGGCAAGGGCCGGGGATGACCGATCGCGCGCCCGATGACGTGCCGATAGGTGTCGCGGCCGACCTGCTCGGCGTCCCGCTTCACGTCCTACAGATCGCCGTCAGAGACGGCTTCATCCCTCAGCCGGTCAAGCGTCGTGTCGGCCTGATCGCGGCGGCAACCGGCTACGTCGCCGCCTTGCGGGCCGCTGCGACCCAGCCCCCTGGCACCCCACCCAAGGGCCGCCCCGGTAGCGAGACACGGGCCGTGGTCCGCACGGCAGGCGAGGCGCTGGACCGCCTCGCCGCCCTCGACCGTGCCGCCCGTCGGGCCGGGGACGAGACGAGGCGGCAGGCTATCCGGCAGGCCCGTGCGCGGATCACGGCGGCCCGTGACGAGGCGCTTTATTCGATCCGCCGGGGTGGCCGTGCCTGATCCTGCCCACCCCGCCCTCGCCGTCGTGATCGACCAGGACACCGCGCTGCGCCTGTTCCCCGGCACCCCGGCCGAGGTCTTCGAGGTGGCAGCGCAAGGCGGCGCACTAAGCTTCGGTGCCGCCTACACGGCCGCCGCCCGCTACTGGCGGCAACGGGCCGAGGAAGCCAAATCGGCCCGGTTCTCGGTGGCCCACCGGGCCGCATGGGCGCGGCGGCGGGAGGCGGCAGCAGCGGTGGCGCTGGCACGGCTCAAGACGGTGATCGAGGCGGAACTGGCGGGGCTGGACGAACCGGGGCAGGGAGCGGGCAAACGGTGCGTGTCGGCGAGACGCAATGCGTAACTTTGCCACTTGGCGAGGCGGCGGTCCTTTGGCTAGGTTACGCAATGCGTCTCCACGGTCGAGGGGAACATGATGACGCCCGAGAGCTTCAAGTCCGCCCGTCTGTCCTTGAAGCTAACCCAAGCCGACGCGGCACGTCTCCTGGGCTATGGCTCGAAGACGCGGATCGCCGAGATCGAGGCCGGGCGCCGCGCGCCTGGCGCGGCCGTTGTGCTGCTGCTGCGGGCCTATCTGGCAGGCTACCGTCCGACAGACTGGCCAGCCCGGCCGCCCGTGACCGGCCAACCCACGGGCGCTGACGCTTCCCCGACTACCGGCCCGGCGGCAATGGTAGCCCTGCCGGTCTCGGAAGCAGCGATGCGGAAGGTCGCGGATGCCATGCGGCGGGGTATCCGAAAGCCCGGCGAGATCGCCCGTGCGACCGGGCTTGGCCTGCTGACCGTGCAGGATGCGATGGCTGCAATCGCGGCGTTGCCCCGGCCCGCGCCGGTTATCAAGCCATCCCCGAAGCGACGGACGCGGTGATCGGGCATTCAGAGGAAGTGCCCTGGCGATTGCGCCTCGCCTTGGCTTGCTCCGCGCGGTTCCGACCATAGGGGCCTGACTGCCCAGGCCGAGCAAATGGCCGAGGACGGCGTTCCCCGCGCGCTTTGCGCGCCGAAGATCGTCGGTGGCTGGCGAACCAACCAATACGATGCAGGCCGCTTCGGGGTTTATCTTGCCATCCCGCGGCGCGGCCGGATCAACTTCGGTATTCCGCGGCCCGTGCGTGACCCGAGGGACCAGGCATTGGGCCGGGGCGGGACGGCAGCAACGTCCCGTCGCCCCGATCCTGCCAAAGAGGGGCCGCTGATAGGGGAATGGGTTGCGATCATGGGGGAGCCGTCGAATGGTGCATTGGCCCATGAGCTGGCCGCGGCCGGGGCGAGGTTCATGGCCGGTGTCGGCAAGTCCACGACCATGCTGGTCGTCGCCGACGAACGCCCGTTTTCGCCCGGCATCGGATCCAGCGCGACCTACCGGAAGGCCGAGGCAATGATAGGCGAAGGGCGCGATCTGCGTATCCTGTCGAGGTCGGAAGCACGGGCATTGATCGTCCCGTGACGATCACGGCAGCCGGAAATCGGCCTCTTTGTAGAAGGCAAATGCTGAAAGCCATCGAACCTTGCAACGGTCGCAGGCGTCGGGAATTTTCCGGTTCTGTGGCGCGGCGGACGGCGCTGAGTATTCCTTTGTAACCACCGTTCTGTCGTCGCGCCCGAGTGCATAGGCGATCAGGAAAGGATCGCGGCCGATCCGTTGCAATGCTACGTCGTCAAGGTTTGGGGAATAGCCGTCTGCGATCACTTTCCGAACGCGGCTCACATCGGCTTTCTCGGCTAGCACCATCGCCGTCTTGACATCGCTATCCTTCAACCAATCAGACACCGCGTCTTTCCCCGCTGTAATCTCGGCTGCAATTTCTTGGGGGATTTTCACGTTCCCGGCTTTGCCGCAGTCAATTAGCCAAGTCCAGAAACCGGGAATGCGGTCGATAGGGTAGTATTCGTTGTTGGCGCGGATCAGCGTGTTCGCATCGAGCAAATAGAGCATTCGTTACACCACCCTGAACCGGATCAACCGGCCTGTCGGCGGGGACCGCCAGCCGTAGACAGCAAAGCCTCGACCGCGCCCGGCTTTACCCCGAAGACCTTCGCCGCCGTGCTGTGCGTGATAGCTTCGGCCCGAAGACCTTGGCCCACCGTTTCGACGATGGCACTTCCAAGGCGGTGGCGGCGAACCACGTAGAAGTTGGGGCCGCCTTCGTCGTCCTGGCGCTGCTCTCGTTTCTGCTTTCGCTGCTTCGTCCAACGATCCGCGAAGACCCGCACGGCCTGCCCGTAGGTGTCGGCATCGGCCCGGCCGACCCGCCAGAGCCGGTAAGCGGCCATAGCCTGACTTACCCCCCATGCCGCGGCAATCTCGGTCGCTTCATCCAGAAGGTCATCGAGGTCGGTCAGACGATCGAGGGTGGTCAACGCTTCGGCCGGCAGCAGGGTTTCCCCGGCGACATCGTTGCAGAACCGCTCGACCCGTTCCTTCGGTGTTGCCGGATTGTGCGTCGTCGGTGCCCCGCTGATCCCGGTGCTGCCGACAAGAATATGGGCGAACTCGTGGATGAGCGTGAAGGACCACGCGGGCTTCGCGTCCTGATCGTTGATCACGATCAGCGGCGCGAGATCATCGGCCACCGCGAAGCCCCGGAAGACGGACGCCGGGATCGCGGTCTGCCAGCTACCGAGATCACCGAGCAGCAAGACGAAGACGCCCGCGGCCTCGACCCGTTCCCGTAGATCGGAAAACAGATCGACATTCGCCTTGGGGCGGCTCGCACCTTGCGGCAGGTCGAGCAGCTGCCTGATTTTCGCGACCGCCGCAGGGATAGGGGTGCTGATTGGCACGGACCCGACGAAGCCGCGCGGCACCGCGCCTTCATCGGCCTCGACCAGTTCGCGCAAGATGGACTGACGGACCCTGACATCACGGACCAGGGCACCGAGCCGCGCGGCCTCGTCTGTTGCGACGGCGGCCGTCGTGGTGCGGAAATCCTCGTATCCATTGGCCTCGCGTGGCGGTTCGGCAAGATAGAGGGCGATCAGCGGGCGATGATAGACCGCGGCCATCTTGGCGATCTGCGTGTCGGTCGCCGCTTTTTCCCCGGCCTCGATAGCTGCCAGCTTTTCTTCGGCGGTGCCGCGCGGGCCGGATGTGAGGCCGAGACGGCGGGCAGCATCGTCCAGGGACAGCCCGGCCGTGACCCGTGCCCATTGCAAAACCGCAGGGTTGATTTGCTCCTGTGTGGGCATCGCCGTGCCCGCTCCCTTCCGAACTTTTCCAATTATGTAATCATCGCAGTTGGAAACGTCCAACTCAACGAATTCGGCGGCGACGCTTGGCGATCAACGGACGCAGACCTGCCACACCTAGACGGATGGGGTGCCTGGCCAGCGGAGCGAGTCGCCTACGGGCAACTCGCCTTCCCCGCCGCCTACCACCGGGGCGGGCGACATGCCCGCCCTAGGGCCGCTCCGGGGCGCTGGCGGGGGATGGGGCGGTCAGCCCCGCTAACGACTTAGGTGATCGACCTCTACGACCCCGCCAACCCGAAGGATCGGTTCAGCGCCCCGATGGCCGATAGCCGAGAACCTGCACCGCCGGGAAATCGGGGAGATCGAGCGGGCCGAACTCATGGCCCGCTGGGTAGAGATCACCGAGGCGAAGCGGGAAGCCGACGCGAAAGAGGCGGCAAAGGCTCAGGAAGCAGTTTTGATTTCGCGCCAAGTTGGCGCGAAATCAAATTCCGAACGAAACCCGAAAGGTTCAGGGCGCAAACCCAGCGGCATCAAACAGGCGGCCCGTGAGATCGGCGTCCCCGAGCAGACCGTTCGCCGCGCCGTCAAGATCGCCTCGCTCACCCCCGAGGCCAAGAAGCTGGCGAGGAAACTCAAGGCCCCACAGGCGGTGCTCCTGGAGGCGGCGACGGCAAATCTTCAATCGGCCCAACTTGGGCCGATTGAAAACAAGCGCGCCGCAGTTGGACCTGTTCCAACGATCCAACGCCTCGCCCGCGTTCCAACCGCTTTCCAACCCCGACAGTTGGAGATCCAGCCGGATCGCCCGAAATCCAATCAAGTAATTGGAAAACATACCTTTTTACAGGATCGAGGCGGCACGGTAGCCTATCCCTGCGACAACCGCTTATCGAAAGGGAACCCCGATGCAGACCGCCACGATCACCCCGACCGCCCCCGCCACCGATCCGGCCGCCCTGTGGGCTGCTGCCCGCGCCAGCTACGCCCATGCCAGGGATGCCGCCCGTGCCATGCCGGGCGAGGCCAGTGCCGATGCCCTCGAAGACGCCATTGACCTGATGAACCGGGTGGCCACCGCGATCCTTGCCGCGCCCGCTGCCACCCCGGCCGCGGTCGCCCTCAAGGCCGAGGCGCTGGCCTGGGACATCGAGGGCGAGACAGACGGCGCCACCCTTGACACCTTCCGCCTCGATGCGATCCGGGGCCTACTCGGCGACATGCGGGCGCTGGCGGCCTGATCCCGGTCGGGGCCGAAGGGGCTATCCCCCTTCGGCCCTGTGGGGTAGGGTGGCCCTGCGTCAGACCGCCGCGGAACCCGCCGGAAGGTGCCGGGGATCGTCCGCTAGGGAAGCCACTAGGGACCGACGTATCCGATCCGTTGAAAATGGAAACGGAAACAAGCGGATAGACGGAAATTCGTTATCCCTCTCTGTCCGCCACTGAAATCAGACATCCAATTGACTTCAAAGATTTTTTCTCGTCGCGCTCTAATGCCGTCCCTGGTTCTGTCCCCTATATGGTCTTGGTGCCCTCAGC
>Ga0180432_10004428_pt1 | contig 19318 bp, 14 predicted proteins | sample SS_ome_10_FD_132414 | JGI IMG/M metagenome (GOLD analysis project Ga0180432, IMG submission 132414) | Hypersaline lake sediment archaeal communities from the Salton Sea, California, USA - SS_1_MS_2 metaG | ecosystem: Environmental > Aquatic > Non-marine Saline and Alkaline > Hypersaline >...
CGGAACATAGCCAGCGACGCTGAGTTATACTCATATACGCCGACAAACAGGCTGTCTACACCCTTTGCCGCCAGATATGCGGCGACTCCATACAGTATCTCGCCTGCAATGCCTTTTCTCCTGTAATCTGGCGCTGTCAATACATCATGGATGTAGGCCTGGTGAGGCGCCAGAAACATCCTGGTGCCTAACAGGTCATGTTGCTCTAGGGAAACCCAGGTGTAGTGAGATACGGCGTCCCCGTCGCATTTGACGAAACAGAGATCACCATTCGCCACTCTACTCTCTATCTTACCTTCGAGCCGCGGGAAATGCATCGGCAAGCCATGTATTGTATCCACGTCTGCGGGCTTCACAGGATTCGTCGACGGTTCTTCCGTGGCCTGAAGGCTTTTCCGGAGAAGGAGAATCTTCCTCTTCATGACTCCCATCATCCACAGAATCACTTCAGACCCAACCATTGACACAATGCATGGAAACTGGTTCTGCCCAGTTCCATTGACTTTCACGGAGATAGAGAAAGCCAGACTCAATAATTTTTCAATGACGCCTGAATCCTTGATACCGTGACACATTCTGACCGATTCGATTCCTACAGTGCCGAGGAAGATGACGAGAAAGAATGGAATAAGTTGGTTGATTCTGTAGAAGGGGCCAATCTGGCCCAGAGATTCGAATGGCGGGAGATCCTAGATTGCGTTGGATTACCGGCCGAATTCGTGATGGTTCAAGGCGAAGAGGGCGTGGTGGGGTGTATTTCTTTCAGGGTATCTGAGGACGAGGGTCCAGAGTGCCTTGTTTCGCCGCCGAACTACTGCGATGGGGGCCCTGCAGTAAGGGGCCGATCGAAGGAAGTTCTGCGGGAAGCCATCTCACACGCTAGATCCCTCCACAAGTCAGTCCCCAAGGTAATGATCCAATCCACTCTAGAGGACCTTCTGCCGGGCGCGAGTAAGAGTGGAAAGTGCAATATGGTACTGCCTCTGGCTCCCAGACATGAGAGGACAATTCATCGGTATTCATCCTCAACAAGAAGGAAGATTCGGAGGGCAACCGAGACAGTAGACATCGTTGTCTGTGATAAAGATGGGCTGGGCGATTTCTTTCCTCTTTACAGGAATACTATGCAGGAGAAGGGCGCTTGGGCAAAATCCTTGGAGTTCTTCAATCAGCTCTTGACGCACTTTGACCGAGATCCCTGTGTCAATCTTTCGGTCGCAGAACACAAGGGCAATGCCGTGGCGGGCCTGGTGTACTCTATCTACAAGGACACTCTGATTCTGCTGTACAGCGGGTGGGATCGATCCTACGCCGAAGTGAATGCCAACTTCGCACTTGTAGGACACGCCATCGAGAGGGCACACGAACGCGGCTGCAGCAGGGTCAATTTCGGTCTCACTCCTCTTGACGAGGAACACGGACTGTACCAGTTCAAGGCCAGATGGGGGGCGGAACCCGAGTGCGTGTTTGCGTTGATAGAGAGATCCGGAATCAAAGGTATAACTCACAACCTGGGATCAAGGTTGAAGGGATTTCTATGCTAGAGGGTCGATCGAATCTTGCCCAGAAGGCGCTCCGATGGTTGAATCTGAATATGTATGGACCGAAGTTACCGGTTCGGACTTCTCATATATGGGACATCAGGGCCTTGACCGGGCTTTCCAGCCTCGAAACCACTCTTCTGCTCCTCTCGAAGAAGGTGTCGCTACGCATCCTGTCCAGGTAGTCGATAGCTCTTGATGCGATCGACCTAGGATCTCTCAGGGATGTGACGTGATGGTGAAGGAGCTCCAAGTCCCCGTCGCTTCTTGCCTCAGTGGCCAAGGTGGGCACTCCGAGTACGAACGACTCCGCGAGGATTCTACCGGATCCTATGAACACCGATTGCCCGAGGGGCGGAAGCCTGGGGGTGAAGGGTATCCGGTTGATGCCAAGGGATCCGTCTGCCTCTCTTCCATTTCTTCCAAGCAACGAAATCTCCACGTTCGGGGCATTCTCCATCACAGCTGCAACGAAACGTCTAAGCCAGCGGTCTGAGATCCCGTTTGACTTGACCATCACCTTTGGCTCCTGAGAGGTGTTCTGGGCACCATACGAGATCACGGGATGGTCCTTGAGATGACACTCGTTCCATCCATCGAAGTACTCTATGTTCCCCGGCCTCACCCCCGCCTGGAGAAGTTCCCTCTTGTCGAAGAAGGAAGACGAAAAGACCCTCTCGCAGAGGGGGTAGCTCATACGCTCGGTCAATAGACATCTTGAGACAGGAGGCTGAAAGAAGGACCAGGCCGGCACCCCGAGACCAAAGGCGGTGCGGACCGCGGCCGGATCCAGATCTGTGAGAAGGAGATCGGGCTCCGCCTCCTTGACGAACCTCGTCAACATGTGTATCCTGTTACAGTAATGCTGCAACATGCCCGGGGACCGTTGATCCACCCTGGAGTAGTGAAGCGATTCCGAGTGCAGAACCTTCATCGTTTCAGCATGGCTTGTGCACGTGACCTCAACATCATTGTCCTCTGAAAGTACGCCGGCCAGAGTACTCAGTAACCTTGCCTGTCGGAGGTTGCTGATGTCGATCCATATTTTCCCCATTTAGAACCCCGTAGGCCCTGACATCGAAGCCCTTGAATTATATATAAGCTTTTTGAAGCCGAGTAATCGATACCTTTGATTGGTCAAACTCGGGAGAGGACTCAATTCCCTCCCTCACCCGAATTCGTTCTCAATGGCGTCGAGGAGTATGTCCACCGGGTCATCCATCTCACCTATCACATCTTCGGACGTCTCCCTGTATTTCTGGACAGATGCTGGATCCTCTATGAATGCAGTGGCGAGATCCTTCACCTCCACCGCGTCCGTGGAGTGGGGTATATATCTGTGAAGTAGCTTCATCGGTTCGGTTAGCTTCCAGTATATCGAGCTGACGGCTGGAACGCCCAGGGTGAAGGCCTCACACAACATCGACTCCGCGGCGCCCAGGACCAGATCTGAGGCGGCGACCGGGCTCTGTTTGAAGGCCCTGTGGGCAACGATTACGCCGGGCTCCCTGAATCTAGCCGCCTGTGATTTCGTTCTCGGCATGACGATAAGGTTGACGTCCAGGTCATGTGCGATTTCGGGGACGATCTTCTCCAACACGGGTTCGTATCCCTCGAAGAAGACGGAGAACTCGAACTCCGGACGGACGAGCACGAAGGGAAGCCCGGGGTCAATGCCGGGCAATTCGAGGAAGGGATTTGCCGTCTGCCTAGGGGTTCCTTTCAGATAGCAGGTTATGAAACCGTTGAAGGATACGACCTTCGACATATCGACGCCCTGCTCGAGCAAAATCTCTTCCCTGTAGAAGGAGGGCACGAACACCTTTGAGGCGAGAGGATGCGTCAGGTGATTGACGTGGTACTCCCTCTCATCATTGAAAACGGTCCAGCACGGGATTCCCTTCATGTGAGCTGCCCTCACCGCGGCCGGATATCTCTCGGTTAGGACAAGGTCCGGGTCGAACTCGTCGATGACCCCGTCCAGGCGCAGAATCGCGTCCGCATATTCCCTCAGTTTCCCCTCGAGCTCGGACCCGGGGTACCCGCCGAGGTTCACGAAGTCAAGTCCCTTCTCCTCCAGCATCGGCACGGTTGAGTCCCTGTCCCTCGCGGCGAAGAGATACTCGAAGAGCCCATCGGCCCGATCGATCAGCTGCTCGAAGAAGTTGACTTGGAAGGGGGTGTGAATCCCCATGAGTATCTTGGTCATAGGTCAGGGTGAGGGCCTCAGGTAGAAAAACTTGAAACAACCTTTATGAACACCCTTCGTAACCTTCAGATATTCACATAGATGCCTGCAATCTTCATAGAGGTCCAGGAGGTTGTACATGGGTCACCTCTTAGGGGACATTTGGTTCGAGAACCCGATACGGGTTCCCGCAGGTCTCACCTTCCTCTCGCTGGTCGCGTTGCCTGAATACATCGCCTCGCGGCTAATCGAACTGCTGGAATTCTACGCCGAGGGTTTCTCGTCCATGGTGGAGACACTCGACTCCACAGGATTGGTTGAATATCTCACAGAGAGCTCTATGGCACTGATGGTCCAATTCATGAAGGCAGCGACTTCTCCGCCATCTTCAGAGGCTGTTATGGTTACCTTGGAGGCAATGAATCCGCTGATCATCCTCTTTCTGGAGGTGGCGCTTCTCGCCGGTTGCTCGGTTCTATCGGTCCTGACGATAAGGGATCGACGACGCGGATTGCTGGCAAGGGAGTACACCCCCGGGGTCCTGATTATGGCAGTCGCCCTGATCCCGGTCACGGCGGCTGTGTTTTCGCTTCCAGATGTCCGGGTTGTCCGGGATGTGGGTGATTGGTCGAATCTAACGTCGAGGATGCTGGCGATATCTGGCTCTCAGGCCGAGGAATTTGAGATACTGGTCCCCCGCGAATGCGAGGTGCTGAGGACGGAGATCGAGATGAGTACCAATATCGTCAACGCATCCTCGAACCTCATAGAGCTCAATTCCACCAACAGAAGTATAGGGTATCCTGTCTCCGAGAGATTCACCTCCTCATACCTCTTCCAGCTGAACGAATCCCACGCCCTTGACAGGATGTACTTCCTGCTCGCCCCCATCGGGGATATCGAGCCCGGCGCGGAGTTGACCGTTAGAGTCTTCATCGGCGGCTCGGATAGGCTGGAGTTCGAGTGGAGGGGGGAGATCGGGCCTCTTGATCCGGAGGGAGAGTGGGTGGAGATCGAGATCGAGCCCAGTTTCCTCCACCTCAGGCGCCAGCAGCTCAATATCTTGGTCTCTGCGAGAGGAGGATTCTTCGTGTGGTGGATGTCGCTCGAGAGATACGGGGGTCAGATGAGGGTGCTTGAAGCTGGAAAGGGTTGGAAATCGGTTCCCGGCGAGCCGGCCTTCGTGTTGCACAGCACCGATGCGTATGAGACGGAGATGAAGCTGGACGCCGGGGTGGAGGGGGTGGATTGGACGGGAAGCCTGGGAGCGGGGGGATCAGCGATGGTGGAGATATCCAAGGAGGTGCAGGAGTACCTCTCTCTTAGCCCTGAGAATTTCAAGAACATCTCCGTCCCGGTGAAGCTATCAAGCAACGGAAGAACCGACATCGCCATCGATCGAACGGAAATAGTCGTGAGCACCCCGAACCCGGACTTCAGCTTCGGGGTAATTTCGGTCTTTCTGGGGGTGGTCGCCAGCCTGCTGGTCGGGTACTCTGGCGCTGTTCGGGTCTTCGGCTAGGCTGATTCTTCCTCCCTCTTCCTTGCCACCCTCGCCGGAACGCCGTATGCGACGGAGAAATCCGGGATGTCCCTTGTCACGACGCTTCCGGCGCCTATCACGCTGCCCTGTCCAACCGTGACGCCGTCCAGGACCTTCGTTCCCGCGCCCAGCCAAACATCATCCCCGATCTCGATGCCACGCCTGGTCTCCCCCTGACGCCTTATGGGTTTCTCGACCGATGAGAAGACGTGGTTCGATGGCACGATGTAGGTGTGTCCCGCTATCAGGCAGTTGGACCCTATGCGAGTGCCTCCCTGGCCCTGGATGATGCACATGGGACCGATGTACGTATCGCTGCCTATGGATATGCCCAACCCTTTCCAGCAGTCGAGGAAGGTTCCGTACCTGATCTGGCAGCGGTCCCCTATCTCCAAACCCCTCTGACTGAGCCCGTTAAGGTAGACGCCGTCATCTATCCTCGAGTACTCGCCGATCGATATCTGCCCCCTGTTCAGGGACCTGACCCCCCGGCCTATGGAGCTTCCCTCCCCGAAAGAACGGTAACCACGCGTGACTATGGAAAGTCTGAGTCTGCTAAGCATGTTCAAGCGAACACCCTCGCCGCTGATTGTCTCATTTGGACCCGCGCAACTTAAGGATTCCCCTCCTCGAACGTCGCCTTCCCTCTTGGTCCCCAGGCCGACCATCGATTGGTATCCCTAGATCTGGGCATAGATGTCGACAAGGCGATCGACGTGCCTCTCCAGGGTGTACCTCCTCTCGAAAATCTTCCTCGACATCCTCCCCATCTTGGCCGCAAGCTTCGGTGACCCCGCAAGCCTGTCCATGCAGGCGGCGAGCTCCTCGACGTTCTCCCTCTCGAAGGTCAGGGAGTTGAGGCCCTCGGGAGATACCTCGGGAAGGGCCCCGGCATGTGCCACTATCAGGGGAAGTCCGATCATCTGGGCATCCAGGGCGGTCATGCCGAACACCTCAAATCCCCTGGTCGGGATGACACACACCGAGCAACCTGATATGTATCGGAGGTAATCATCTTTGGGCTGCCAGGCGACCCAATTCACATCAACCCCAAGGCGTTCACCGGCCTCTCTGAGGGCTTTCAGGTATCTTGATCTGCCCTTCACGGTGGCTGAAAGGAGGACGCGAGGGCACTTCATTTGCGACAGCGCCATTAGGGCCGTGTGGAGGCCCTTCTCGGGAACCGCCCTTCCCGCAACCACGGGTCTGAAGAGATCTGGAGACGGCTTGCTTCCATCAACCCCGCCCCGGTCAATGGCCGAGTTCCACAACACCCTGGATTCCAGCCCGAGTGACTTCATGAGGACTTCCTTTGTCCGTCCAGACGGTGCGATAACCGTGAACCTGCGAAGAGCCCTAACTGCGAGCCCTCTCCGGAGGCGGAATGCCACATACATGCCCCATCCGAGTATACCCGACCGAAAACAGGATCGACAATCAGGTTCGGTCTCCAGATAACATATCGAGGATTTCCTCGTGACCAAATCCTCCCTTGTGAGGGATGCCGGCGGCCAGAGGAAGCTGTTCCTGCACACGTATCCCATGCTATGCATGGTGATGAGCCTCGGCATATCTAGGATGGAGAGAAACCAGAGGGAGATAACCCCGAATGGAAGGATGTCATGTAGGTGGATCAGGTCAAAACCGCCTCGAATCCGGGCCATAGATATGGCGAGGCGTATCGCGGTGAGACATGAAGGGCCGCGCTCCACCTCGTGTACAGTCCTTCCGGTCTTCTCCCTTAATCGAGGTTCCTGCCCCTTCAGGACCAGCGCGGCGACCTGGTTCCCCCTCTTCTCCAGCTCATCCGCCACATCCCCAAGAAGCCCGGCGACGGCCCCCGTGGTATCGGGAGGCGGGAACTTCGCGCTTACCATCAGTACCTTCATGGACCCAATTCCGGCCTTGGTTACTCCACTCGAGATGCAGAAATATAAGTGGAACCGCCACTTGAGTCTCAGAGAGGAAGCTGGTTGGCCAAGATCGCCTTCATCAACACCCCTCACCCGGAGAGGTATAGGATCCTTTCTGAGGGTCGAGATATCTCGAGATACTTCCACTTCGTCAACAGGCCCAACAGGCCCCCAATAGACCTGGCATACATGGCAGCCGTGGCCCGGTCCGTTGACGATGAGACCGAACTGAGCCTGATCGAGGCCAACTCGGAAAGGATGAGCGTTTCGGAGGCCGCGAAGTCCTGCGCTCTGCTTAGCCCGGAGATAGTTGTCGTCAACACCTCGGCCTTCGACAGATGGATATGTCCCTATCCGTCGCTCTACCAGCCATCGCGCCTATTCGATGCGCTCAGGGAAAGGTTGCCGGAAGCTCTGCTGGTAGCGGTTGGGCCCCATATCGGCGTTTTCCCGGAAACCTCGATGCAGGAGATGCCCTCTGCAGACGTGGGGATCATGGGGGAGCCGGAGGATGCCTTTCGGGACATCCTGGAAAGGACGATATCTGGAGAGGGAATCGCGGGAGTCCAGGGCTGCGTGGTCAGATCCGGCTCATCGCTGGAGGTCAGCTCGGCTAGGCCGCCGATCAAGGACCTCGATTCCCTTCCCCTGCCCTACTACGAGATGATCCCATTCAGTGTGTACAGCAGATACGGATACATCAAATCGGAACTCTATGACTTCCAGGACGGTTCCTCGTTCATCCTCGGGTCGCGTGGATGCCCGTATAGCTGCACGTACTGTGCGCTCTACATCCATGGACGACGTTTCAGGTCAAGGTCGCCCTCCAGCATCCTGGACGAGATCAAGATCCTCAACTCGACCTACGGGATACGCGTTTTCAGATTTCAGGACCCCGAATTCGCGGTAGACACGGGTCGGGCCATGAGGATATGTGAGCTTCTCTCTGATGAGGGCCTCGGTGTCAGATGGAGCGCGGAGATGAGGTATGACTCCGCCGATCCCGAGCTACTTGAGGCGATGAAGTCGGCAGGATGTTACCACATAAGCTACGGCCTGGAGTCCGGGAGCCAGAAGGTCCTAGATGCGGTTAACAAGAGGGAGACGGTAGAAGGGGCGGAGGAGACCATCAGGGCCACCTCAAGACTCGGGATTCACTCCAGCAACAATGTGCTCATTGGCCTCCCTGGAGAGAGCGAGGACACCGTCCAGGAGACAGTCGACTTCGTCTCCAGATTATCGAGACTGCCGAGGGTTACATTCGCGCGTGCTTCCCTTCCGGTCTACTACCCGGAGACCAAGCTCTACTCGGCCGGCGTCCAGGAGGGAGAGTACCCGGCGATCGAGAGATGGGCCGACTTCGGGGAGGTCCTATCGAAGAGCGGTCTGGTTCTGACCGAGTTCGAGACTCAGGAAGAGGTGATCGCCCAGGTAGATCGATACGACTCGGTGGTCCGTGAATTGACATGGGCGAACCGGTACGGTGAAAGATACGCTCTGAACCCGAGATTCTACCTCGCGGGGCTGGGGAGGGTGAAACGCAAGCTCGCCGGCAGGAAGGGGAGGGATGAGGTCCCGGCCATAACCCTCGGGGGCCCTGACACTTGAGGGTTCTACTCCTGAACCTGCCGAGCCCGCCCGGCATGAACGTCGAGAGGGATTTCGCAGGAGGCTTCGGCGTAATCGGTTCTCGTTCTCGGAGGAGGCGGTATGGCCACGACCTGGACAAGGGAATACTGCTGCCGCCGCTGATGGAGGGGTACGCGGCGACGGTTCTTGAGGGAAACGGACATGAGGCCGCGATCCTCGATTGCCAACTTCGCTCCTGGGGAATGAAACAGATACGGGACTTCCTCGCCGAAAGGGATTTCGACGCAATGGCTGCAAGGGTCTGTCTCCCCTCAATCGACGCGGACCTCGACCTATTGGACCGAATCGCGGCCTGGGCGCCTGGCAGACCGACGGTGGTGGTATGGGGGGCGATAGCATCCGTACACCCGGAGGTGGTTCTAGCCAGAAAAGGGGTTGATGCTGTAATTGGCGGGGAGATCGAGTACCAGCTACCGGGACTCGCGGACGAGCTCGCAGCGGGTTCAGATCCCAAGGATATACCCCTTGACTCGACAGGGCTGGTGAAGGTCGACGGAACACGCCACCCGGACCCGATGGATTTGCCGTCGCCCTCGTACGAACTTATCCAGACCGGATCCTACTACGACAACAACAAGATCGAGATGAAGGCCAACGGCCGGGGCAGACGCTTCTTCACCGTGCTCAGCAGCAGGGGATGCCCATACGGGTGCAGCTACTGCCCCTACATAGTGGAGTACGGGAGGAGATGGAGGGCCATGACGCCGGAAGCGACGGTCGACGAAATCGAGAGACTTGTCGAGGGGTGGGAAATAGAGGCCATATGGTTCCGGGACCCAACCTGGAACATCGACACCGAGAGATCGATAGAGATCTGCGACGACATGATCTCCCGTGAGCTGGATATCGTGTGGCGGGCCGAGATGAGGGCGGACCTGGTCACCGAAGAGCTGGCATCCAGGATGAGGGAGGCGGGGTGCGTCAACGCACAGGTGGGCCTGGAGACGGGTGACCCCGCTCTCCTCTCAAGGAAGGGCAAGAAGGGAACGGATCTCGGGCGCATAGAGAGGGGGATTGCCGCTCTGAGGGATTCGGGTATCCCTGTCACTGTGAACGTGCTGGTCGGACTTCCCGGGGACTCATGGTCCGGAATAGGGAAGACGGAGGAGCTGATACGGGAGATGGGACCACACAGGAAGAACGTTGCCCACCTCGTACCGTACCCGGGAACACCGATACTCGGCGAGCTGGAGCGAGAGGGATGGATCAACAGCCGGAACTGGAAGGAGTACGCGTCGGGAAGAACCGTGGTCTCGTACCCGGATTTCTCGGGTCAGGAGATCATGATGGCCACCAGGTATCTCCTCGACTACGATCGTCCGAAGGAGAAGTACAGGAGACTGCTCAGGAACCTGGTCGGTCTGCAGCTGGGTCAGGCAAGAGACGACCTGGAGTGGATGGCCAGAAGCGAGGATGTCTCCGAGAAAGTCTCCCGGGCCGGTGATGGATCTTGAATTCTAGGATCCGGGATGACCCCACCCGCGAGGAGTGGGAAGGGGCGCTGGAGAGCCTGGGGGAGGGGGACTACAGGCAGACCTGGGAATACGCCGAGGCGTCGATCGAATCGAGGAAGGCAAACGGTGTGCTGCGGCTGACGGCATCCGGACATGGGGAGGCACTGGCGATCATGCAGGGCCTGATAAGGGGATCGAGAATCGGGTGCGAGCTGCTCAGCGGCGGGAGCAGCGGGGGAGGGCCGATAATCTCGGAACAGGCTAGCGGAGGGTTGGCTCGGGAGATCATCAGGTCCCTAGTAGGGCATGGGAGAAGGCAGATGTGCGAGAGGATCAGGCTTCATATCTTCGATGACAAGGGCCTGGGCCCCGTCCTGGAGGAACTGGGTTTCCGGAGGGTCAGACCCGCGGATATCTTCTTCGTGGACCTGAATCGCGACCCAGAGGCGATCTGGGTTGATTTCGAAGGTGCGAAGAGGAGGAATGTCAGGAAGGCCGAGAAACTCGGGGTGAGGGTGGAGATCTCTCAGGAGCCGGAGGACGCCGATCAGTTCTACAGGATGTACCTCTCATTCGCCGAAAAAAGGCAGTTCGAACCCATGCCGCACCGCGAGGTCGAGACCCTGTGGCGTTGGCTGAAGCCCGTTGACAGGATAAGGGTGTTCACCGCCAAGAAGGGCGACGAGGCCGTTGCCTCCGCCCTGGTGATAAACCACCTGGATGCCCTATTCTGCCCGTACACCTGCTCGAATGAGGCCGGTCGCGAGACCAGGGCCAACGACATACTTCACTGGAGGATCATCAGGTGGGGGGCAGAGCGAAAGATGTACAGATACAACATGGGCGAGGTATACACCGACCCCGAATCAGAGCAGCACGGTGTGTACAGGTGGAAGAGGGGTTTCTCGGGTTACACCGCGAAGATGAGCATATATGAAAAGGTTATCAATCGCTGGTTTCACGGTTTCAAAAGGGTCGCAAAACGTGTCCTATAGCGGGAGAGCAAAGGCCAGGAAGGCGGCACTATTCCTGCCGAGGCTCCTCCTCATCTACCTCTACCTCTACCCCGTTGCGACGATACTGATCGCCGCATCGATCCTGACCAGCCTCCTTGCCTATACTACAGTTGACCTCTACATCGGGATCATCTCACTTGCCCTTTCACTGGCATCTCTCTACCGCGTGCTGGATCTGAGGAAGATGTCACTCTACCTGCGCAAAGGATCGATCAGTGAGCAGCCTAGGATCATAGTCAACGTACGGGCGCCAATCACCGAATTCGGACCCATCTCGTGGTTCAGGCCGGTGCGGAATCAGGTCCTGGGCGATCGTCCAGTCGGCATTGCCTTCGAGCTAACTGTATTTCTTCACAATCTTGGCAAGAGGGAAGCCGTCGGTCTGAGGCTCACGCTAGAGGCCCCACCCGAATTCGAGGTCGAGGGTGGCACCGGAGTGGATATCGGCGAGCTGGGCTCCGGCGCGGTGGCAAGACAGATATGGACCCTCACACCAACTCGGGAAATCGAGCGAGAGAGCGAGATAGCGGTGACCGCGAGATGGCAGTACGGATCCGCCGAGAGAAGGCTCAAGGTCAGGAGCTGTTTCCGCAGGGAGGAGTCACCACCGATCAGCGCATGCATCGAGAGGTGGCCGAACGGTGCGAGAGCGGCGGTCGCCTGGCGGGGAGATCTTGACGGACTGGGAGAGCTCACCAACATAGAGAACCTGAAGACTGCACTCAAGTGGGCTGGCTTCTACCGGGTACCGCCAAGCCTGTTCATATCGGGAAGACTGAACCTCGACTTCGAGGCTTGGAAGGAGTGGTGTGAACACTTCCCGGGGAAGTACCAGGGAGAACCAACCAGGGAGAATTTCCAGAGGTACATCAATTTCCTCAGTGGTATAGAGGCGAGAAACAGGCTCCAGTACCCCTTGCTCGATGATCCATGGCCTTGCGCCCAGATCGGCAACCACATGTACTACCATTACTATAGCCGGTACGGCTATGACGCCTCCCCCGATACCTCATGGAAGAGCTACGTATCGCCAGGGGAGCATGACCACTCGTGGGAGAGGTCGAAAGATTCAGACAGCCTCAGCGAGATCAGGGATAACCTGGAGATAAACGGGGAACTGATCGAGAGGACCTTCGGGGTCAGGCCCACGACGTGGTCAGCGCCCGCCGACAAGCCGCATCCTCTCTACCCGGCGGCCCTTCAGGCAACGGGGATCCAGGGGGCATCCGAGTCCTACCCTGCACACAACCCGAAGATCCCGCTTGGTATCGCACCCTACAGGCCTGAACTGGGCGAGACGACGCCCTTCCATCCCCCCGGAACGGGGGTCGTGGAAACCGGGGCCCACGTCTACAAGCACGACCCCCACACCGTCAACCAGACCGTGTCCCTCAAGAAGGCGGTGATCCGTGCGGTGAAGCGAAGAAGCCAGGTCACCTTCCTGATACACCCCCATCTCAGGCAACCCCAGCGATACGGCGGAAGGGACTCGGTGAGGCACTTCCAGGAGGTCCTCCGGTTCCTGGTGGAGGACCTGGGGCCCTCGGCCTGGATAACCACACACCACTGGATCACCGAGTACTGGGAGGCTGTGCTCTGTCCGGAACACCGGAAGGTGAAGTGCGTGATCGATGGGGATCATGTCCGAGCCGAGAACTCCGGAAATGAGGATATTGCGGGAGTTCCGGTTGATGTCGAGTTCGAGAACGGGAAGCGTGCCTGCTTCCTGATCGATCTTTTCCCCCATTCAAGCATCGAGGTGCTTGGGTAGGGACGGGGCTTGAGGTACCTCCACCTTCCGGTCATGTACCGGCGAGGGTACTCAAAGGGGGGTCTATAAGAGGTGATCGTAGACCGCCTCTATCCTCTCGGCTGTCTTCCTCCAGGAGAAACGCTCCCGGATTCTCTTGGAGTTCCTGATGGCGCGCTGCTTGAGCCTAGTTTCCCCGGCTATTTGAGCCACCGCGTCGCTAAGTTGGTTATTGTTTAGCGGATCTATGTAGACCCCGGCCCTTCCCGCGACATAGCGATTGTCAGGGTTGTCGGTTGCGATTACCGGCACGCCACACGCGAGAGATTCGAGAACAGTCTTCTGGTAGCCGTAGGTCTGGGTGAGGGCTACATGGGCGTCCGCAGCCCGGTAGTAGGCAGCGACGTTCCTGTGGGGTACATGGGGAATGAAGGTCACGTTCCCCCTGAGTTCGCTATCGATCAGTGGCTGAGCCTCGCATCCCAGGAAAACCACCCGGATCTCGGGAAGACTCTCCACGAGGTTTGGAAGCGATCTCAGAAGGGTGTAAACCCCCTTCACGGCTGAGAGCCTTCCTACGTAAAGGATCACGGGGGAACCCTTGAAGTTCACATCGACCTCGCCCTCCTCCATCGTCCGAAACAGGGATGGGTCAATCCCGTTGTCGATCCAGCTCACGGAGCCGAGATCGAGGTCGAATAGCTCAACCACCTTGTCGGCCAGGCCCTTGCAGTATGTGATCACGTGATCGGCACACCCCAGCATAGAGCTGTATGTAAAAAGGGCTCGAAGATCATGTATCTTAGCCCGACCATCGACACGTGGGCCCGATATGGAGTCAGTGAAGTGGTAAGGGAGGCCGTGGAGGTGAACCACGACCGGAGGTCCTCTGGATGTAAAGAAAGCATATGGAAGCCCGACCCTGGCGTGTGAGTGCACGACGTCGTACTCGCCCAGCTTTGACGACAGCCGGAGGCCGAGTGAGAACTCGGCGAGTTTGGTCACGGGAACCGATACGGTGTCGTTCCCGGGATGGGTTTCGGCCATCCTGCGTTGAGGATGAAATGTGGTTACCCTGTTGCCGAGTTCTCGCTGAGCCTTGTTAAGCATGTGGAAGGTAACGAAGTAACCGTACGCCTTCTCTATCGGCGGGAGATCAGGAACCAATCGAGCTATCTTCCTCTCCATTCACCATTGCACCAAGTATTACAGCTATGGTTACTGAGATGAGAGAGGGTTAAATATCATGTATATTGCAACCCAGTAGAGGCATCGGATCGAAGGAGTAAAAAGCTTGAACTCAAGTCCTAAACCATTGCCATCGAAGGGTGAGGTAGCTCGGGCACTATCCAATCTGGATGCCTATCTGGATACCTGGACGGATGTAGACGGAGGGGTCCACGGCTACATCATACACCACCACAGGGATTACGCGGTGGTAACCGCGCCTGCGTGCTGGACACAGGGGTTGAGGATACTCGGTCACCTCTCCCTTCACCGGAAGACTGGGGAGGAACGATGGCTGGACAGGGCCGAGAAGGAGTCGATCTACCTCGCCTCTCTATACGAGAGGGAGGTACACCTATACCATGACTCAACGACCCCGCTAACCCTCATCAACAACGCCTGGCCGACACTGGCGCTGTTCAAGTCGGCCCAGGTTCTGAGAGAGGCGAGAGGGGGATCGGAGGAGCTGGAACAGGTCGCGATGGACAACCTGAGGGAGCGCATCATACGGGAACACTGGGACAACGATGCCAACACCTTCTACTTCTGCCCCGTCGGATTCCACGGGGAGAGGGTCCACACCCACAACCAGACGGCGATCACCATCTCGGCCCTCACCGCCGCCGCGGAACTCGAGGGCGATCGAAACATCGTGGATCGATACGCCATTCCGGCGGCCAACCATCTTGTGGTTAACCAGAATAAGAGCGGGGAGCTCGAGGGTGGGTGGGGATACAACGATGCCGGGAGTTCACATCTCTACTACTACCTCTACACGGCCCTCAACACGAGGGGCCTGCTTGATCTATACGAGTACACATCCGATTCCAGGTATCTGGATTCTGCAGCGCTGGCCGGGCATCATCTGATGTCTATGATAGACCCCGGGACGAAGCTCTTCTCGCATAGATACGTCTCCGGGAAAGGAAAGACGAAGAGATATCCCTACCCCACCATGATCGCGGCATCCGGCCTCGGTTTGCTGCAGATCAGGAGGCTGAGGAGACACGGCATAGAACTAGACCCGGGGGAATCGATATCCGAGCTGATGAAGTGGCAGGCACAGACCGGGGGTTTTGCGAACTTCATTGGGTCAACCGATATATGGACGCCCGATCTCTATCCCTGCGAGCCGGACAAGAGGAAGTGGAGGGACGTTGTCTGCGTCCCGTTCTGGAACGTCTTCACATACGAGCTACTGGTCGACATGTTGGATGAGGGAACCGAGATACCTCCACCCGCGGTCAGGTTCCCGTACCTGGAGGAGACCGACGACGGCTACGAATTCCAGGAGGACGAGGACCGGGTTACCCTCTCCGTTTCGGGCAGGACGGTCTCCTACTTCGACAAGAAGAGGGACTACATGCTCTTCTCGACCGAGAGGATGCGTGGGGTGCCATTCGGGGCCTATCCAAACTGCGAGATCGCCACCATAGACAAACTGAAGAGAAGGCTCAAGCTGCTGCTGGTGGCCGGTGCGGCCGCCTCGGCGGCCGTCTTGATACTCCTAGTCTTGCTCCTTCTATAGGTCGGGTATCAGGCGCATCTTTTTTCAGGCCAGACCTCAAATTCAGTAACCGGATTTGCCGATATCTCCGTGATTGGCCTCGCAGGTCCCGATCTGGTTGTCAGCCTATGGCCTAGGAGAACGGCCAACTGGAGGGAGATACTTGTGAGTGGCCTGCTAACCGGTGAGGGGATTCAGTGCCCAGTGAGATTGACCACGTGGGACTGAGAGAATTCGTGAGGAAGAGGTATGACTCCGAGTATGCTGGACCCAAGAAGTTTGGGAGCGAGACGGAGAGTTCAGAGATGTATCGCCAACTCGTTGAGGTACCTTCGCTGAGGACACATCTTGATGACTTTCTTTCCCACGAGGGCTGCATGGACCGAGTTCTGGACGCCGGTTGTGGGGATGGCAGGATGATTCCTATCCTTTCCGGGCCTTGTCCGCGCGAAGCGGGATGCATACACCTGCAGAGACGGGAGGCTCAACTTCGTTCTGGGCGAAATCAATCACCTTCCCCTCAAGGAGGGGACCGTCTCAGGGGTCATCTGTCTCGGTACCTTCGAGTACTTCACGTCCTTGAAATCCACGTTGAAGGAGTTTGGGTTAGCCCTCCGGGAGGGGGGTTTGCTGGTTTTCAACACTAGGAACAGAAGGTTATCCCCTTCCAGGGTCATTCGTGGTATTCTCCAAATCAGGAGAAGAGATCCCGAGAGGCCGAATCCTGTTATGTATCGAAGGCAGAAGGTCGAGTCTTCTCTACGTAATGTTGGTTTCTGGATCTCGGATACACAACCTACTTCCTTCTTCTTCCCCGGCAAGCCGCAAGCCTGTTGAAGCGTATATTCCGGGTTGAGGACAAAGCCACGCGCATTTTGGAGTTGCTTGCCCGCGGTAGATCGCTGGTTTTGCAGCTCAAGGTTCGGTCAGTATCTCTGTTGTGTCAATGACTTTATGGCAAATAAACCACGTATGTAGGACGAAGAATGGATAGGGAATGGATAGGGTCCAACCATAGGATACTTGGCCCGATCCAGAGATGCTTCTCGCCCCATGTAGTCCACAGAAGTGATAGAAGAGGAGGATTCAAGTGAGATGATATACTTCAGTGACCTCGGATGCGCGCCTCACTTCTCAATAGCATAAATCGCTGCCGGTGTTGGTTCCTCCCATCTCGCGAGAAGACGGAATCCAGGGACGTTCTCGCCTTCCAGTAGGGGAAGGTACGGTTCGCCGCGTTTCTCAGGCCAGTTAAACCAGTTATCCACGACGAGTATGGTTGCATTGTATTCCGACGCGATCTTTTCAAGTCGCGAGCCCACGCTGGGGGCGGATACGGTCCTCAAGTCGGAGTAGTAGTTGATATGCCAAGGGTGACGGGTCATGACCACCGTTTCGGGCGTGACGTTGTCTTCAAACCAGTTGGATACGAGACGCATGGTGTAGTCGTGTTCGGGGCTCTCTCGCTCCTCGACCGTGACCCTCCCCTCGTAGAACTGTATGCCCCATCCGAGGCCGTACAGAAGACAGGCAATGCAGGTGGCCGCGACTAGGGCTTTTCTTGACGAGATTGTGGGTACCCCGAATCCGAACGGCCGGAAGGTGAAGTCATGGATCTCCTTTTCGGCGTATCTGGAGAGGAGCAACAGTGCGAGGGCCGCGAACAGTGGTGCGAGGGATATGATCGGCAGTATGTCTCTTACCCACAGGCCGCCGCATCGCTTGAATCCATACATGAAGAGGAAGACCACCAAGTATATCGACAGGGACGCCTTCCGGAAGGTCCCGGTCTTGCGATTCATCAGGAAGATTAGCAAACCCGCGAAGGCGAAACCAAAGAAGGGAGTGATCGAGAGCAGTGCAACCGTGACCCGGACTATGTAGGATGCAGTGGCCCTCCAAGTCCGTGGAGAGAGTATCACCCCCACGGGGTCCGGTTCGGCGTAGTCGAAGTCGAACATGTCGCCCTCGTTCATTGTCCAGAGGCGCATCCCCGCCATCGTCCTTGTGGGGCTGCCAAGGACGATCGTGTTTCTCACGAGCCAAGGAGATGCCACAAGCAGGAAGGCCCCTCCCAGTATCACGAGGGATCGGACGGATTTCTTCAGCTCGCTTCGACCCCTGGACCAGAGCAGTGCCCCGGCGGCCGAGATCAGCAGGATTCCTCCGGTGGGCCTGGTGAGGTATGCGAGCCCCGCCACGACTCCCAAGGCAAGCCACGCCCTGTCCGTCGTGGGGTCGTTCCTGATGAGGAGGACTATGCCTATGGTTGAGATCAACACAAAGAGCATATCGGTCATGGGGACGCTGGAGTAGAAGAGGAGGGGTGGATATGCTGCCGCAATGAGGGCGGCGGCGATGCCTGTCTCCTCGTCGAATATCCACGAACCCGCGAGAAAGATGACGACCACCAGCATCGCCCCCGACAGTACCGAGACAGACTTGCCCGCGGGCAGAGGATCCATTCCGAGGCCGATGAGGCCAGCCGTAACGGCTACGTAGAGGGGGGGTTGCCAGTCATCGGGGTGGGGGATCTCCTCGAACCTTATGATGTCGTGCCAGACGTACTCCACGGTGAAGCCCTCGCCCTGGGCGAGGTTCTCTGCCAGTGAACAGAGGTGGTAGGAATCCCTGATACCTGGATAGGGAAGTGCCCCCTGGAACCATAGCCGTATCCCGAGGGCTAGGAGGAAGAGGAGCAACAGGATTGTCACCCTTCTTCTATCCTTCAGTCCCATCCGCTCCAAGATGGCCATGAAGTCGCCTCCGATCCCGTGATACCCGTACCTAAGACGGCTATATTGACGTATATATACCTGCCGATTCTATGGAAGTGATCGGTAAGCCCTCTTGGACCAGAGAATCAGTAGACGCAGAGAGAGCTGATTCGGCTCAGATGTGTCGGTGATTCCAGTCCCCCATGTTTCTCAATTCCTACGGATGGCCCCGATCAGCCCCCCCGGGGATCGTACACTCCTCCAGTGCGCCGTGTCCACTCTATTCTTCGACATCATCCTGTGGAGAGCATGTCAGGATCTAGATTGACTGGTTGGGCTTAACCCTTTGAAACCTCCTCTAGCTCGGAACCGATATCTTCATCTTTGGCACGATCAATCCAAGATGGATGACTCCCGAGCCCCGGACGGTTCTCTCGGCGATAAGATGGGAGCAGTGGTACAAGAACCTCGTCATTTTCATCGGGATAGTGTTCTCCCTCAATGCCACCGACCTCGGCATGCTAGCTAGGACTGTTGCCGCTTTCGGGGTCTTCTGCGTTTTGTCAAGCGGGATATACCTGACAAACGACATCCACGACGCCGAGACGGATCGACTCCATCCCTCCAAGAGGGAGAGGGCGGTTGCTTCGGGTGAGATCCATCGAAGGCAGGCCATGTTCCTGGCAATAGTGATGATCCTGACCTCGCTGGGCGCGGCCCTCCTTCTGGGCATAGCATTCGCTTCCGTCTGCGTGATCTACACACTTCAAAGCCTCCTCTACACCTTCTGGCTGAAACACGTGGCAGTGGTC
>Ga0180432_10004430_pt1 | contig 19316 bp, 15 predicted proteins | sample SS_ome_10_FD_132414 | JGI IMG/M metagenome (GOLD analysis project Ga0180432, IMG submission 132414) | Hypersaline lake sediment archaeal communities from the Salton Sea, California, USA - SS_1_MS_2 metaG | ecosystem: Environmental > Aquatic > Non-marine Saline and Alkaline > Hypersaline >...
CAACTAGCTGGTCGTTTCAAGTTGTAACAACTACCAACTTTAACACTAACGTGCTTGGAGGAAGTGTTCTAAATACAGCACAAGGAATGGCTTGTGGTGAAGAATTCACGATTACTGTAACGCAGGGAGGCACGGCAGCATCTGGCGATGCGCGAGTAAATATCAGTTCTAAGTCTGGCCTTTACAGCGCTACAAACGTAACACCAGTAAATGCTTCTGCCGGTTCCCCTGTTGGTACGGCTGGAGATTTCCAAATTGCTGATGCCGCTCTTGCAGGAGCCGTGCTCGATATCCGAGGACCCAGTGGTGCCTCTTCCGCACTAGTCGTGGGGCAGGTATTCAAAATACAAATACTTCACGGTTACGATCAGCTCGACACTAACCAAGCAGCACTAAGTGATACGGGAAGCGGATATACAGGACCATCCGACACTACGTATCTGGTAAGAGTAACTACTGGTACAACTGGTGATGTAGCTGAGGACGCTGTTGTAGAAATCTCAGATACTGCAGGACTAGAAACTGTTACATCTGTAACTGTACCGGCTGACGGAACCGATTTCCTCGTCGGAACATACGGATTGCAAATGAATTTCGACGTAACCGGGGGCGGGGCGGGTACAGTAACGCAAGGAGGTTTGCGCGCGGGTGACATCTACTATGTACACGCTGTAGCCGCGGGAGAAAGCACAACAGAGTTCAATGGCGCTGTTCTTGATGGACCTGCAGTAGATACTTCATTGTTTTCTAACCCCGCAACAGCTATTGCTGTTAAATTCCGCATTGCTTATACTGGAGAGATTCCTTCTACTTCGGCAGCCGATGGCGTTGCTTGGAGCGCGGACGCAGACGAAATTACCGTCGACCCAAGCGTGGCGCTAGAAGTACCAGCCCGAGACTCTTCACCCGGAGACGAGTGGGTACCATTTGTAGATCAGACAGATATTATGCCTCCGGCTACAATCAGTAAGATCTACGCTAGTTATCGAGCTATCGTCCCGACAACCACTACGGAAGACAAAATTCTAATCGAGACGACTTCAGATATTACTGATAATCTTGGTACTCAGGATCTGGATAATGATCTTGCTTACGGAGCCAAGTGCATGCTGAATGGTGCTAATGGTAAATCTATCTACGCACTCAGAACAGCAGGCGACACAGTAACGGATTATACGAACGCGCTTAAAAAGCTCGAATCGACGGATGGAGTTTATGCTCTAGCTCCGATGACTACAAATCTCGCAGTCATGCAAGCCGTGGCTTCTCACTGCGAATCGATGTCGACAAAAGAGGAAAAGAACTTTCGTCGGTGCTACGTGGCAACTGATAGTCCCGGTTCTTATGCGGTGCTGAAGCCTGCCACCGGAAGTCCCAATTACACGGCGACCGTTGGTGATTATTCTGGACAGGGTAACTTGCTAGTCACATCAGGAGATTCTACAGATTTCACAACACTCGATATCGGTAACGGTGATCGCTTTATCTTAACTGGAGCCTCAGATACAGAATACGAAATCGATTCAGTTCTTTCTGCTACGGAGATCCTACTTAAGACAGGACCGACCAGCCCAATCAACCCTGCAGAGTCTTTCGAGCTGTGGAGAGCCGATACACCAGAGAGTCAAGTCGACTACGTGGCAGCTCAATCAAAAGCTCTGGCTTCTCGCCGAGCAATTAATGTGTGGGTGGAAAACGGAACGGCACTAATCGATGGCGTATCTACTATAATCCCGAACCGTTATATCGCGGCAGAGATTGCTGGACTTCGATGCGCAGTGTTACCACAACAAGGGCTGTCGATGACAGAAATTCAGACTATTACGAACGCACCGTCAATGTACGTACGTTACAATAGAACTGATTTGGACAGAGCTGCCGAAAACGGAACATTCATCATCACGCAGGAAGCTGAAAGCGGGGACGTTTTCATCAGACACCAGCTTACTACGGATGTTAGCAATGGAAGTCTATATTACGAGGACAGCGCCGGTGTAAATATCGATGATATTTCCTTCAAGTTGAAGGACGTTCTAAATGGGTATGTCGGTAAAAAGAATGTCACGGAAGATACCCTCAATGACATTTACAATGACTGTTGGACAGTTCTTAATGACGCATCCCAAACTGAGCGTTCTTCAGATTTCGGACCACAACTTAATGGTTTCGAGGATCCAGTTGTAGCTGCAGACGCAGTACTTAAGGACCGGGTAAATGTGGATGCAGTCATCTTCATTCCGCTACCTCTTAACCAATTAGTAGTTACTGTAGAGGGAACAGTAGACTTCGACCTCTAATACACCTATCTTATAAACCATGGCTACAGACTTCTTCGGACATAACCGCATCATCAAAAGCGCTAACCAGCTGGCTAGTTCCGAGTATGCGCGGATCTCAGTGGGTGGGCGTGTTGATCTCGGTCAAAACGTCACCGCTAACTACGGACAGCAAATCCGACCTCTTTTCGAAATCGGTGCTCCTTCCGTGTTCTTTGTAACAGGACACGCGCAGGGTACGGTTTCCGTAGGACGTCTTGTTGGTACCGGAGGATTCTTCTCTGGTATCAATGGAAGTTCGTGTGGTCGAATTAGTCCCGTTAGTATCTCAGGCGGAGGGGGTGGTCCCTGTGCTGGAGGTGGAGGCGGATCGATCAGCTTTGACGGAGGTATCATTGAATCGGTATCAATCCAGATCACAGCAGGACAGATCGAGATGACAGAGGGTATCGTGGTTCGAGTAGCCTCAATGAACGCGTAAGAATAACTTACAAGTTGGTTTTTTAAAAGGTGCGGCTACTATTACGGTAGCCGTTCTTTTTATATGGGTGACAAAAACAATCAACGAGGGGCTTCTGCATCTACTCGTACGGATGCTGGAGATGGAAATCCTACAGAAAAAGCACAAGGAGAAACTTATGCCTCCCCCCTAAGAATGGGGAAAATGTATGAGGGTACAATTGAGTCAGGTGACAACAAGAGTGGTACTTACACAGTATCCATCGGAGAGCGACAAATAGAAGGAGTGCACTGGGTTGCGGGAATGTTCACGGGACTACTGGGCATCAAGAGCAATATTGTCCCGACGCGCGGCACCAGAGTGATGGTGGTATATGGAAATCCATCGTTCATCATTCATGGGCTGCCAAATGATCCGCGCGACGATGTCAGCGGCAATTCAAAAGAAATGTCCCAGACTACTGATGGATTAGGCCGCGGAGCCCTCGACATCCCGGACCATTCAGATCAAGCAGGGGCGTGTAGACACCAAACAATTCCAAAAGACATATTCGAAGGAGAGTGGGAATTGCTGAATCCGACCGGTGTGGCTCTGCGATTTCTGCACACTATGATGGGTATAGGTGCAGGAGACAGGGCCAAGATTGAAGCTTTCCTTGTTAACGACATGGTGCGTATAACAAGCGATTGTTTCAAGCAGTACTCAGCATTCGGAGACATGCAGATCTACAACGACGGTAGACTTAATGTCCGTTTTGACGGAACAAGTTATGAACACGAAGCGTGGAGTACGTTTAATGCTGATGACGCTAAGGCTCAGGTAGACCAATTTCAGATTGAGCCAGAAGAAGATCTTACCAAAACAGGACGTTGGAGGTTCTCGCAATATATAGGTTTCCTTGGCGACTTCGTACACCAATTCGTAACAGAGCCCGCTGCTACTGCTTCTTCTATTGGAGATGGCGCATTCCGTCCGGGTAAAAGTCGCATTCAGCAAATGAACGATGGGTCAGTTCTTATTCAGGCGGTGGGAGATATATCTATCGAGAGAGTATGCAGGGTTCAAGTACCTGTGGAGAAGAAGAGGTGGGACGATCCTTCTGGTGTGAAATCAGAAGCTTTTCAGCAACTAGAACAAAATTACCTGAAGATATGGAAGTACGGCGACGCAAATAAAACCATACATCACACTGCTTACCAACTTCGTGAGTATGCCAGATGGTTGTCTTGTTTTCACAGTTATGCTCGTTTTCACCAGCTGGCTGAAGAAGGGGAGGAGTGGGAGATACCTTTAGAGACAGAGGAGGAGTGTACGCCGTCTTGGACCAATCAAGAGAAGGATGTGGAGCAAGCCAATCCTCAGGTGACCTACATGGATGCCTATGCTTGTAGGCGTATCATGCGTGACGGGTCTATCGTCGACTGGGACGGCTACGGAAACGCTATTGTTACAGGTAAAAGCGGCGTCCAAATAAGTTCAGTAGAGCATCTTGAGTTAAGTGCCGCGGGGGATGTGCGTATCGAAGCAGGGCAAGATGTGATTGTGAAAGCTCGCAGAAACGTGGAGATATCTGCTATCGTAGGTGGGTTGATTTTGAAAGCTTCGACGTGGTGGAAGGCTTTATGCGAGCATGGCGTGATGTGGTTGAAGAGCGACGCTAAAGATCCTCTGGTGGACGACAGTACTACAAATCCTCGGGGTACTGGAGCGGACTACCCGGATGTGGAAAAACAAGAGTATGCTCTAGTTCTGGAAACAACACGAGGGCGAACAGCCTTACGAAGTGCTCGTACTCTTCTAGCGTCCACAGAGGCTTCTGCTGATGCTAGCGGAGATCACGAGGACACTACCGCCTCTATCATTTTAGAGTCCAAGACGCAGGACGTGAGAGTGTATGGGCGGAGGAATGTAATTCTAAAATCTCAAGGCGCTAATGAAGGGGTGTTGGGATTCGAGTCTACGCGTGGGTGTATAATCGATTCGCCCAAGCTGTTCAGCACGGCCTACATATTTGATGTACGCTCTGATGCATCCAGCGAAAATACAGCAGTTACGATTAAAGGTGGTAAAATCAATGCTACACAAATTGCCGCCAAGCATGTAGGCGCTTCTCAACGACTGGCAGGTCCAGAGCGAAAAGGTAATCCAGATCCTCCTCCAAGTGGTGACTGTTGTTGGATACCTCACGTGAACCATTGTGACGTGGCGGAAGATTTTGACGAACCTGATTTTGCTACGGGAGACGAACTAGAAGTGCGTACTGCATACGAAGACGATGACAAGCGTAACAAATTAGGGTACCAAGACATATACGATAATACAGAAAACGAACCTCAGTGGAGGTATCCCGAGCCTGCAGATTACAAATGGCCTAATGAAGGCGGAGAAGATCGGCCTCGATTTGAATCCCTATCACAACAACGGATTAGATTTGATGATGCGTATGCCGATCGTACGGCAGCGTGGGATTGGAATACAGTCGATAGACTAAAACCAGCCCCACGTACCGATATTCAAAACCTCCCATATCCCGGCAATGCTACACAGGAGTTATACCACCCCACGAGCGCTGGAGAGAACTTGCATGAACCTCTAACTGAGGCATATTCAGAACAGAATAGTCAAACTGCTCTAAGAACTAGACAGCCGTCTAGAAAGTTTAGGAAACGCGATCAAGCATAATGGAAGAAAAATCAGAAGAAGTATTGAAGGGAGCCCGCGATCCGGTAGGTGATGAGATTCAAAAGATTCTCGAAGGTTCAGAGTCAGTAGGTGATCCTGTTCCGTTGAACCTAGATGAAGAAGTGGCAGATCGGTTGATGCGGCGGGATAAGATCAATTCGGGCCAACCGCTCGAAACCGAAGATGGAGAAAAAGAAGAAGATGCTCTCGATCCTAATACAGGGCGGGAGACAAACTTTTTCAAAGGCTCTGATCCTGAATTAGCGGGTATCAAAGCATGGTCCATGCAAATGCCTGAATTGCCTAAGGAGTATGTGGAGCCGTCTGAAATGGATAAGCGGCTGTATCTCAAGGCTATGCTCAACGATGTACCTTTGGAGTTGACGATCAACCTGCCAGCTATCGATCTTCACATGTCGATGCGTAGTTTGAATAACTTCGAGCAGAATTTGATTTTCCACGCTTTGGAATTGGATCAGCAGGATGGTGATGTAGCGGGTCCGGCGCAATACGTGACATGGATGCAGTATCACGCTGCGGTGATGCAGATTACCGAGTTCAATGGTAAAGCACAATCTTACGTTCAATTCGATGTGGATGATTGGCCTGAACCAGAAAAGGCAGTACAAAAGCTGCGAGAAGCCACGAAGGATGTGATCGCAAAATCTAACTGGGCTACTTGGCAAGTCAAAGTGACTGGTTTGCGAATTTTCGAAATCAAATTAGGACTTTGTAACCGCGCGGTATTCGAGAGAAATTTTTGGAAACCCGCAGATTCCGATTGATGCTCTTGGCATATCTGCGGGGGCATTTAAAGCCAAAATACGACCAAGGGCCACGTTCTGTTCTAAGGGAGAACATAATTCTAGAAGCGATATCTACGGAGCTAGATGTGGATTGCATCAAGCTGCAGACTTCCGTACACTCAGCCTACGCCTCAATGCTAGAGCCTAAGGCGGCAAAAGAGCTAATAAATAAACAACAGGTAACATTACAAAACTTGCGGTATTTAGCCGAGTTCGATGATAGAATTAGTACTATGGTGGATTCTGTACTAACTGGCGAGCATTCGGATCTTATCGCGCTTTACGAAGCCCTCGAAGAAGCTGGATTGGTCGGTGATGATGTAGACCCCGAGACAGCAGCATAATGTTCCCTTTCTTCAATAACCCCGGCTCTCTTGTAAGCCCGCACCAAACTAGCGGGTTTAATCCTACCCCTGCACAGTCCCTCCAGCAGTGGCAGGCACAGAACACACACCTGCAAACACTGCAACGAGCTGCCATGATGCATCCCATGGCTAATCTAGCCTCTTCGGTATTTGCCAATAACGTCATTGCTCCCGGAGATCCACAGACAGCCCGTGACTGGATGCAGAATACTCAGGCAGGTCAAGTTACACAACAGATAGCCTCGATGATGGCTGGTAGTGGTATGCTTGGATTGGGTCGGTCTGGAGATATGCTCTACGGTATCCAAAACATGGTCGCCAACTCCGGTATGCAATTAGGTGTGCAGGGTATGCCGGGTGCGTCCCAGTTTTATGGTGCTGGATTTCTCACAGACCAGATGTCGTTGCAAATCATGGGTCGTATGACTCAAGATTTTTACAGCATGGGGAGAAACACTTTTGAATCTCGCGGGCTAAATATGTCAGATGTTGGCGGGATCATGAACGCAGCGGCTGCCCGAGGAGTGTTTTCAGGGAAGCGATTCTTTGAGATGGAATCTTACACCGACGCGACCATACAAGAAGATCTGCAAGCGGCTATGTCGCGAGGGGACACGGCGATGGTGGAGGCGTTGAAGCAGGCGCAACCGGGGCAGGCTCGCATGCGCCTCAATGACCAGTCAGATCAAATCAAGACTTTCGTTCAGGATACGGGCGACCTTCTGGGAGATCTGAGAGATTTATACGGTAAACTTCCCATCGAGGAACTACTACAGCGAGCTGAGTCCATTACCGGAATGGGGGTACAGGAAATGGGGGGACCTCAGGCTGTTCGATCGAGAATTAGCAGGTTGACCTCTATGGCTGGTGCCTACGGCTTGAATCCTCAAGCAGTTCTGGAAGCCAATGCTCAAATCAATCAGAGTATATCTGGTCAGATGTCTTCTATGTATGGTATGTCGCCCGAAATGTACCGACGCACATCCGCTGCTCTGGGCGCATCAGCTACAACAACGATGATCGGAGCGAGGCAGGGTATGATGGAATCCGCCAATGTACTGGGCGAGCACGGAGTTTACGTAAGACAGTTCAGTGATGACTATATTGGTGCGGTGGCAGGTCAAGGCTCTATTGCGGTTATGCAGCAAGAGTACGGGGCTGTGGAAGCGTTATATGCCGCGGATCAGGCCAGCACTAGCCCGGAAAATAGAGCTAAGCTACGTGGTGCTGTGGCAAAACTGCAGAGCGCTACAACCGTAGAGGAACGAGAGCAGGCCCGTGCTGAAATCGATGCGGCTTTACGTGGGAGTGGATTTGGAGGGGCTGGGGATCAGCTTGCTAGGTACGGCGGAGACATTACTAGAATGACAGAAAGGATGTCGGCAGGTGCTCTGAACGACTTGGCTAATATGACCTCTGCCGTCGATAGGAGATCGGCTTTGGAATATCAGGTCAGCGACGCGATGAGTACGGGTATGATCAAAGAACGTTTCGGAGTAGGTGATAATGCGGAAGGTATATTCCGATCATTGATAGATAATTTCGATACAAAGACACTAGATGATATCATGGGTGCTACTACTCGCGGGGGTAGGAAGCAGCGTATGATTGCTGCCGGTATGGATCCTGCAGAGGCTGCGAGACTTGCCGCCGCATTCGATGGTCCCGGAATGGAGGCCGCGTTTAATGCGTTTCAAGGAGAGTTCCGAAGCAATCCGATGAATGCTAATTTTCAAAGCCAGCAGACAATACGTAATGCTGAAGCGCGGGCATATCAAATTGAAGCGATCAATAATTCACTGGGTCGTAACCGCCTTTCCAAGCCTAGTTTACTTCAAGTCGGTATGGCGGCCCTAGGGGGGTACGGCGATGGGCCTACCGAAGCTAACATATTAGCTTACCTTCAACAGGAAGGTAGCGGGATGACAATTGGGCGCAATGCCGATGGTGGGCTAGATTTAATGAACTCTCCAGTTACCGCAGATGAGATGTTATTGAAAATGACAGGAGGAGATCCCGCTGAACGTAGAGCTATTTTCGATGCAATGGGGGTTGATAGCATGGAAGGTTTTGTTAAGGCGGTTTCCTCCAAGGAGGGATTCCAGAAATTCCACAAACATGTTATGGGTAACAGCCGGTTGTACGGCGCATTGAATGGAAAGAATTTCTTTGTCGCGGGTGCGGATGAAGTTAAAGAAGGCGCTGCTAGGATGGATGCTATGGCTTCTACAGCACTGTTCGAGGCTCTTGGTTTGGGATCGGTGAGCGATGAAGTTAAGATGCGTATTCGGGAAGGTGATGCTGGAGAGCTTGCTACTCGCCTGATGAACGACGACATGACGAAGTTCAACGACAAAGGTAAAGCTTTGATGGAGAAATTCTTCAGCGGCGATGAAGGTGCGGCAGGGGCGTTGAAATACTTCGGCAAATTTAGTGGGCAAACCGACGTGATTCTAGAGGGGCTGGATGAGCGTCAGAACGAATTGATGAAGAAGCGTAAAAAGGCTTCTGGCGAAGAAAAAACAAACATAGACGAAGAATTGCAACGCATCCGTCAGATGAAACAAGACCTTGGTGGTGAAGGAGGTAGTGAGTATGTTGGAACAATGCGTGTTATCCTTGACAACGAAGCTGTAATCGAGAACATAAATAAACTTTCATAATGGCATCATTTGAATTCGCTAGAGGTTGTGTATACCGGATAGACCAGTCAGGAACTGGAGGTAACTCGGGGTCTTCCATTGTGAAGCTTACACCTTCCTTCCCGAGCGCAGCTGATAGCCCCATACTTGTTTCGGGTGTTCAAATAAACGACCGCGATCTGGTACTCCCGGTTGTTACGTTGGATGGATACAGGATTCTGTATTCCTTTGGTGAGGATTTTGGCAATTTCAGTATAGTGGGCGTGGCTCTTCTTGGCGCTGTAGGAGGGCAGGGTAAGGCTCTGGGAGGTGTTGTAGATTGGTTTAAGAGCAATCGGGTATCTCGATTGGAAGAGGCTGTCACTGTTTCGCTGGGTGGAGGGGGATCGTATAAAGTGTTCATGACATCGCTTTCTATTGCTGAAGCTGATACAGAATTTCACATTCAACCTTTCATGGTAACGGGTCATATTGCAGAAGCGCCCTAATGAAAAACTCAGTCATACATTTGATCACAAACAGGGCGGGAGATTTTCATCACCCTTCGCTAGCTTCTGTTACAGATTACACACCACATACGGAATCTGCTGAAGAAATATCCCTGCGCGATTTTCTACAACTCAGAGACCAATCAACAGACTATTACGTGATAGCTGCCATCAATGCTGTGTACGCTTTTCCCGAGTTGGTCGCAGAGTTCAAGGAGTCTCAAAGAACATTTGATTTGAGTTTGTGGAGTAAAGACGACGATAACATTACTTCCAACGGGGTACTTAATACTCAAGATAAGGTTTTCACCATACACCGCACTCCAACAGAGTTTCCTGTACAGATGCGCTGGGAATTATCTTATGTAAATGGTACCACGATGAAAATAAGATTGGGTGATTTGTTTTGGGATGTAAATGTAAGGACTACTGAAGACAACGTTATGTATGTGGACTGGCCTGAAGAACTAGGAATATCCGGAGCTTTGAATTTGGACAACACTTGGTCTTCAGGGGACACGATGACAATAATACACACCCCCACAAGATTTCCTTACGGTAGATTGGCGGAAATAGTGACAAACAGAGACGACGCACGAAGAGTGATGATTGATAGAAACTACATACGTAATTTCTATTTGGCGCAATCGGATATAGAGAAGTGCGCTATCCTTTATACCGCACTAGCATGGCCTGAAAAATATGAGTGGAGCTGAAGTTAGAATACCTAGAGCAACAGCTCAAATACAGGGAATTAATGCCAGAGTAGATACAGTAACTACGCATTTCGGTATTAATGCTTTCCCTTCTGTTAGTGTGTCGTTTCACGGCGCAAACGTGCCTAAAGGAGTGTTAAGCCCTGCCGGATCCGATGTAGCAAATTTAGTGGCATCGCAGCAAAACCAAATGTTTACATCGCAGTCTGCAAATAGCTCCATCTTTATGGATGATGGTAAGGATAGGACTTTGGAATTTAATGGTTTTATATCAGGTCCAAATTACACGCTGGGAGTAGGCAATGTAGGTCTGAATACAACAATCGTACATTCAGCTTCAGCTGTCAGTAATCTGAAAACCAACATTTACACCAATCGGCAAGGAGCTTTCAGGGACGGGTCAACACCGATGCAACCTGAGATAGGTATAGGTCTATGGAATATACTTACAAAACTCAGAGATACCAAACTACACACACTACCCGATGAAGAATCCAAAGCTATTGTGGCGCAGGTAGATGCAAACAATGCAAACGCCTTAGAGATATGGAACAGAATTTGCACAAGTTCTGAAGTCGAATGGCCTGAACTCGAAACATTACTGGAGTATCCTCAAGTAAAAACAAACCTTCTAAGCCAGATAGCTGATATATACACGAATCCCTATAACGACTTCGTGCAAACAATGCAACAGTTCCAAGCTATGTTTGCCATGATATATGTACCATCGTTAGAAGCCGATAATCCCGGAAAGTTTATACCAGCAAGTGCTGCCGTAGATGGCGATGCTGAAGATGTTAAGTTGAGAATACGTTCTATTTCTATGTCCGCGGGACCTCGAAACATTATGCCGCTTTCGTATGTGGCCGTGAGAGGACCAAAGCCTCAGAATCATCGTAAAGTACAGTATGGGCACATCATAAGAAGATGGCCTACTGCTCCCGTATCAACCGGACAAGTGGTAGAGTTGGGTCCGCCAAACTGGTTACCCACAGCCTTGGTAGCGGGTAGGGCCTCTGGAGACACTGTAGGCGACACCCTAAGCCTAGCTGGATACAAAAGTGACAGGATCAACAAAGACAGAAGACTGTATGAAGTTATTTTCCCGGCAGTAGGCGAGCTGCTTGATCGATGGGCACAACAGCATTACACAGATTTTGCTTTGGCTAATGCTTATGCGCATGTAATTACCGACCTAGATGTAAGTGCTGAGCCGGGTACTAGGTATAATGTGTCCTCCGCGAACGGCGCTCTGTTTACTGGGTTTCTTGTGGGTGTTGAGCACTCTGTTTCTTCCAAACCTCAGCAATTGCAGGCGTACACTAAATTGACATTCTCCCACGTAGAGGCGAATGGTTTTACGCTACCCTTTAAATCGTAATGGCAGATAGAGACGATCAAAGAAAAAAGAAAAGGTCAGAAGACGCAGACTGCAAAGATCCCACATCCCTACCTACGCCAAAAGATCCCCCTCTGCGCCCTTCCAAAGATTGTGACCCTTCGACTACGCGTCCCGAAAACGATGAGTTCGTGGATCCAAATACTTGTCCTCCACCTGTCGAGGAAGCTTTGGTTGTGCCTGATCCTCTTGTCGTAGGCAATGACGAGCAAACCGCTACTTGCCCTACTGCCGATCAGCCGGGCGATGTTGGAAATCCGGTGACGGTTGCTGCGGATGTTTTTACCGATTTTTTCAATTTTGGTTCCATACCTGACATCAACAATAATCAGTTAACTTTCTTATCGAACCTCTCCACAATAGACAGGAACACTCTCGCGGACCCGACAACTACCGTTGCCGCCATCGAGAGTATTACGCGTTTGTCTGCAGCACAAGCTGCATTTATCAACGTGCAGGTAACGGCTCTCAAGGCTAATGTCAATACCATTGCGCTTACATCAGCCGAAACTCAAATTGCGTGCGTATTCGAAAATACCATTCAGTCTGTTACTTGCGAGGATGGAGGGTTCCCTGCCAACGCGTACACGAACATAACGGCTCCTGTGGGCGAAGAGAGTAACGTGAATAATCCCAGCGTAGTAACGGCGGGGCAGCATACTTCAGACGTGTCGCAGGCCGAGGCAGATGCCGTAGCTCAGAGCGTAGCTATATCAGAGTTAAGGTGTTACTACGGCAACGAAGAAGTGACGGTAACGTGTTTGGATGTAGGTTACACTGAAGAAGTTCCAAACGATGTGATTGTAATTTCTTCTGACGACAGGCTGCGCATAGGTTCCGTAACCATTGCTGCAGATACAGTTTTCTCAGGTATAGACAAAGATACAGCAACCGCCCTAGCCTCTACCATAGCGCAAAATACATTGGAGTGTTTTTACATCAATGATGAGATAACAACGAGTTGTGACATAATAGGTAAAACAGGAACCGTAGCTCCTGCTGCTAATGTGGAAGGGGGAGTATCCGGTAATCCTGTGACAGTACCTGAGGGTTTCATTCAGTCTCCTCTTAGTACCGAGGATGCTAATGCCGAAGCTTCCGCGCTGGCCAGTAGTCTACTAGAGTGTTACTGGACTAACGAGGAGCAATGTAAATCGTGTCCCAGTGTAGATGTGATAAATCCCGATGATCCAGATGGACCTGCAATAACCATACAACCACAGATACCCGGCCCCGTGTGTCAGGCTGCAGGTACCGTACGGTCATATGTATCCCAAGAAGATGCAGATGATCAAGCGCAATTGTTTGCTGACACCCAACTCATCTGTACTTACTGTAATCCCGAAATAGAACCCAAGTGTGTTCCTGATTCTTACGCGGGCGGAGTACCGGTTGATATTGCTGACGTGGATGAGACTTGGTCTGAGACGGCTACGCGCGGGGTGGCCGCAAATAATTTTTGTTCGACTAATGCGCAAGACGTATTCAATGTGGCTAACAGCATAGCCAATACTCCAGCTAATGTTGGTAGCGCAGCTGATTGTTGTTACGGTAATATAGAAGTTACGGCATCTTGTCCATTTGGAGTCGATTCTTTGAAAAGTTCGGCACCAGTAACTATACCTCAAGACACTATTGTAATTTGTGATTCTGATGCCGCCGCCGCAGGCTGGGCGGGAACTACACAAGAGTACGCCACGTATCTGGCTACTGAGTTAGCCGAAGCAGCCCTGCTGTGTGTGTGGACTAACAGCGAGCAGCAGGTGGCTTGCGAGCCTGCCGAATGTGATCTCTTTGCGGAAGGAGCAGTAGCCACTTACACCGTGGCGGCTGGAACAATCACGTCGTTCACGTCGCAAGCCGAAGCTGACGAGCTGGCAGAAACTATTGGTCAGGCTAATCTTGTTTGTATTTATGCAAGCAAGTGCGTGTACCTAGCAGTGGAAACAGTGGCCCTGTCGCAACCGGGCGGTGATCCTCCTACAGACGAACAGTCTGCAATACTGGGAGGTTTGATACAGGATTTTCTTTTGGAGGCCCAGCAAAACGGAGAATACGTATCTAATTCGGATTACAATCAATTCCTCGTGGATAACGCGGGAGCTGCTGGACTGGTTACAACTGTTACGAGCACCGGCGCTGAGGCTTGTGGTGCTGATCCTCTAGATCCGGGAACTTGTGTCGAAGGGGTTGAAGATCCTTGTACCTACGCCAGTAATGGTCCTGCGAAATTGGACGAAGGTAGTAACGAGTCTTCGATATCAGTGGATGCGGCTACTTCGTTGGCCGCGGTTACTTTGAGAGGAGCGCAGGTTTGTGTGCCCCCGCCTAACAGCGGAGGAGGGGGTGACGGCGGAGGGGCTGACGGTGCCGATGGTACAGACGGCAGCCCCGGTAACGACGGGGCACAAACTAATTGCAACGGTACTTGTTATGGGTTTTACTCGTAAGGTATGGCTGAAACATTATGTTCAAGACTAGAGGACTGGGTGCAGTGGTCCCACTGGTACAGGTTGGCTGAAAAAATCGACGAAGTAGCTGCCAATCTAGGTGTTCCTGACTACGAGCCTTTAACGGAAGACGAAGACACTCCTTTTGTATTTGGTGATTTGCCCCAAGTCACAGCGTACCAATATTTTGAAGTGATTCCCAACGGGGGTTGTCCTTTGGTGGCGGACCGATATCTACTCGACAGTTTTCAAGGTGCCAAGATTGACGGCGACGGTACGCCTTTTTCAGGAGCCCCCGGCCATCCTTTCATAGCGCAATACATCACAGACAATAATTTGTACTTTGTGCATGATGAGGATGCTTGCTGGTGTAAAACCATTTTTGCAGTAACGAAATCTAATACCAGCGGAGTAACTTTAGAAGAGACCTCGGGAACTCCAGTCCATGGTTGCTGTCCTACCATGCCTGTACCTGAACCGGGGGATGTGCTGGGGCGAAATCAAAACATCATACCTGCGGGATATGCCTGCCAGTACGGAGGGCCATCCGCTAAGTTGCCGGTCGGGGAAGTCTCTCCTTTTTACTGTCCTAAATGTGCGCCGCCAGATGCGGGAGGATGTTCTACGAGTGCGAACGACAATGTTGAATACGATTTCTCTTTTGATGCAGAGGCGGGAGTATGGGGCATGTCTAGAACTGCTCGTCACGTAGAGGGTAAATTGACATGGCCTATACTAGGCGAGCACATGGATAAGCTCTTCGAAAAAATCGAAGAGATTCTCGCATGTGGGGCCAATCAAGGATTGAGACCTGATGGCGTTACAGATGCTAGTAGCTATACAGGCCCTCCTGATAGTTCAGAGCCTACTTTATATTGGGATGACGATGCTGATGTAGGTGATGGGTATGAGAGTCACGGTGGTACTGTAGTGGGTGGTTGGGCGTTGCGGGGATCGGGCTGTGCTAGTCCTCCTTTAAAAGCATGGTTAGCAAGTCTTAGATTTGAGTTTGAACAATACTCAAGTAATACCATCGACCCTGATGAGAACGGTACGTTGGTTCAGACTGCAACCGACTATTCCCACATATCAAGCTGCTATGCAGGGGAATTCGATAAGCCATGGGAAACTCTTACGGGAAACGATAGTCCTGAAAATTGTCCAGAGGCTGGATTACCCAAAGTCTACTGTGAAACTCTGAATCAGCTATCAGAAATAATAGAAACTATAGAGACTAGACTGTGGCCCAACGGTACTTTCAATCCAGAGTTTCACGAATCCCCTAATACAGATTGTTATCAGGTTAAGTATTGTTGTAAAAAAGAAAATGCATTCACGCGCACATGTAATCTAGTATCTATAATTGAAGATCCTATCTGTGAAGGTGGTAGGTTGGTCAGCGATTGTTCTTCGGAATGTTGTGTGGACGAGAATACATGTTTTGAGAACGACATGACATGGGATGGGTGTGGGTGTAGTACAAATAATATAGATGTTTTTTGTTGTTGTTACGCAGTAGCGAGCAATGAACTTGGTGATTGTGTTTACGCTGCAGAATGTCATCCATTAGATGCTGAAGAGGGGTACTTCGATGGAGATGATTGTACTGACCAGTACTCGGGCGACGCAGTAGCAGATGGGGCCAGTTGTTCTGTTTTCTTTGGTTCTTGTGAAGGGGGATTCGACGCGGGAAGTTATGATTACGATACTGGAAACTGTACGACAGGTTCGTGTAGCGCGACGGTGCAGCCATCTGACCCAGAAGATTATACTTATTATTCCTTAGTACCTAAAGAAGATTGTAGAAGTTGTTCTGATGATGATAATCCGTGTTGTTTACTACACACGGTATTTAACGAAAGCGATGACGGGTGTTTAGAGTACATAGCCGAGATTAATGCTTTCATAAGCAGGGTTACCGGAGGAGAAATGAGTTGCAGCTATCCTGATTCTTCTAGATCAAGCTACAGGGGGCCTGTCAATAATTGTACAACTATAGAATGTTGGAGTATGTGCGAAAGTACTTTACCCACCTCTGTAGAAACCTGCTTGAATCAGGCTGGTATGGCGTGGTCGATAGAAAACACAACATTTGACGAGACTCCTGTTTATTACCTAGAAATTACTGCCCCGGCAGCAGCTCCTTAAAACTTGACAAGATTACATTTTTATCGAAGGTGAAGCATGCCAGAATGGGATAAAGAACTTCAAAAAAAGGGCATGAAAATGATATTACCTAACGAGGTTTTTCGGGTTTCAGTAAACCGAAAGGCTGGGTACTTGGATGACTTCATGGGGAGAGCGATTTTAAGTAAAGGGGCCTTTTATTTGTCTTCCAAGGATTGGGATGAATTGCATGAGAAATACGCGCTCAGCAAAAAACAACAACAAGAAAAGAAGGCTAAATCTACGGCGGCGCGAGCAGCCATACAAAGATCTAAGAACGACCCGAATAAACCTTTTTATGATCAGTTTTTTGATCTAGAAAAAGAGTGCCCTAAACCTGAGCTTGAAGGTCTGCGTGGAGCGTACCAAAAAGAAGTGGAAGCTAAGAAGCAAGAGGGATGTTCATCTTGTCAGCTAAATGCGATTAAAGCTAAATACAAAAAAATGATTACCGAAAAGTATGGAGACAATATTAACTAGTATCTGTTTGTGGTTTGTAGGGGTCTTTTGGGTCGCTACGATTTTAATGATTCACTTCACAACGCAATTCACTCAATACGTGTTTGTAGGTTTAAAGAAGCTGGGGTGGAAGAGAAAGGATAAGGAATTCTTCGTGTATACGGCTGAGTTAGAGGGAGGATTTGAGTACGAGGAGTCCGTCGGTAACCTTACTCCTGACGACTGGGAGCAATGGTTGAGAGATCATTTCCATCCAAAATTTGCCGAGCTGCTGACTTGTCAGGTATGCTTCGCCACCCAGACATCAATCTGGACGGGATTAATCGTAGCTATTGTGTCGGGTCATTTTTGGTTGTGGCTCATTGCGGCTGTATCTTGGCCTTCTGCCGGTAAAATACTTTTTAAGAAAATATGAGCGTAGTGATGGCACCGCCTGTCCCTGATGTCAGATACATGTATCTGTACAGGGTAATCAACGGTCAAAAACAAAAGTTCAGATTTACTGTGGATCCTCAGTTAACAATACTGGAGGAGGTTCCTTGCAGAGAGGACGGGGCTGTGCTTAGCGAAATAGCCAGCAGTAAACTGACCATTCCTGCAAATATCTCTGATAGGGAAATTTATCGGAAAGGGTATTCGTTTCATAAACTATCAGAGGATAGTACGTTCATCGACGGAGTACCTCCTACCGAAGCCAAACTGCACGCATTCTTTATCCCCCACGAACCTTGCCCATTCCCCGGATGTGAACCTCTTCGAGAAGCTTATTTGGAGGAGAGAAGAAAGTTAGCAGAAACGCATGGGGGTGTCTGTCCTTCTTGCCAAGCAGGTGCTTTGCAGCGAAAGTATAAGACCATTGTGGAGCGCCACATGGCCCAATTCAATGAGTCAAAAATTAGTACCGGGAATCAACAGGTATCCGGACCTGAAGCAGAGAATGCGGATGGAGATGGATAAAGCTAAGTGTGGAGGGTGTTCAACTAGTATAGTACTTAAATACACGCGTTTGGTGCGTAGTAGAAAGAAAGCTGAACAAGCGCAGAAGAAGTCTTGATACCCGCTGTAGAAGATCGTATAGGTAAGTTGTGGCAGACTATAGTGAAATTCAAAAGAAGTACGATTCGTGGGTTGTTGATCCGACACCGGACAATCTGCATGCTGTCGTAGACCAGTTAAAGCCTACCATTGATCATTCTCTCAGATCGATTAATGCAGTAGACGATAAGTTGATGCGGACTAAAGCTAGGACTTTAGCCGCAAAAGCTATTCAAGCATACGACCCTAATGCGGGAGCCCAACTCACGACATGGACCAGTCATCAATTGATGCCTCTTCGCCGTATACGAAGGGATGTGCAACAACCCATCAAAGTCCCCGAGCGTACGCAGCTAGATGCTATGACTTTGAACATTGCAGAGATGGAGTTTTTGGAAAAGTACAATCGAGAACCTGATCTCGAAGAGCTAGCTGACCACTCCAAGATACCAATCAAAAGAATCGAGAAGATACGTAAGCAATACCGTAGGATGCCTGCGCAAGAGGCTCTAGGAGATAGTATTGTCCAAACGGAAACTGATTTTACAGGCGAGGCGCTAGATTACATTTACCGGGACGCTGATAATATTGATCGTAAAATAATCGAGATGAAGACAGGGTATGGAGGTAAGTACGACCCTATGGAGCCAAAAGATATCGCAAGAATATTGAAACTTACGCCCAGCCAATTAAGTCGCAGAAGTGCCAAACTCTCACTCAAGATACAGGAGATTGAAGAAGCCCTTATACAAACAACATGAGCGCTAGTATCACAGACGACCTTACCGAGGATAAGCGTAATACACGCATGCAGCAATTGGTCAGTTTTTTGACTAGCGGAAAGCCATTGTCTTCGTTTGTGGAAGATGTGGAAGAGGATCTTACATTTGCAAAACTGAAAGAGGCCCGCGATGCTGCAGATAATGCCGTAGATATCGAAAATCCTTCGACAAGATTATCTGCAAACTACGTAGGAGCTTTGTATCGAGACACCAAGTACGCGCATGCTGGTAGAAACTTCATGCTCAAGCAGGGATACCACAATGCATTCCGCGAACTTTATGAAGGTGGTAAGGTTGCGGTGGATAACGAAATTGAGTGGGCTGATGAGTAAGTCGCTGAAATTATCTTTTGAGAGTGGCGGGGCGCGCCTTGTTCTGGACCAAACTGTAGAGGGGTTTGAGGCTGTCGCGCAGAATGGGGTAGTGAACATAGCTACGGAGCGAGGTAGCGACACGAGCGACCCTGACCGTGGCACGTACCTGCTACGCGACGCGCTCCAAGGTAAAGTTGCCGATCTTTTATCAGCACAACACATCTCGAACATTGCCGCTATCGATACATTGTTCTATCTTCGAAACTCTGACGAAGC
>Ga0180432_10004432_pt1 | contig 19312 bp, 12 predicted proteins | sample SS_ome_10_FD_132414 | JGI IMG/M metagenome (GOLD analysis project Ga0180432, IMG submission 132414) | Hypersaline lake sediment archaeal communities from the Salton Sea, California, USA - SS_1_MS_2 metaG | ecosystem: Environmental > Aquatic > Non-marine Saline and Alkaline > Hypersaline >...
ACGGCGACGCCGCTTGGGTAAAACGATTGTCAAAACGTCTCCATCTCGACCTAACCATACGCCCCCGCGGTCGACCGAGAAAGCAAACCCAACAAACGAAAGACGTTAAATAGTTCTGACCCCCTTTTTTCTTCGACCCCCTTTTTTCCGAAACGGCTACTCTGCGGCCGGCATCGGCTGGCGTTCCCGATCCGCCTCGTCGATCCGCTCTGCGGCATCCGGGGCGATGCGCTCGAGCGGGGCCTCCGGATCGGCTTCGTCGAGCGTAACGATGTAGATCACCATCGACAGCAGCATCAAACCCACAACGATCAACATCGTCCACTTCTTCCAATCCATTTTGCTCTTCTTCCGGGTGTGGGCGTCCTTGTGCTTGGGATGCTTGTGCTCAAGCTCTTTGCGTTTCGGCTCCTCGTGCTTAGGCTCCTCGCGTTTCGGCTCCTCGCGTTTCGGCTCCTCGTGCTTGGGCTCTTCGCGTTTCGGCTCTTCGCGTTTCGGCTCTTCGCGTTTCGGCTCTTCGCGTTTCGGCTCTTCGCGCTTAGGCTCCTCGTGCTTGGGCTCTTCGCGTTTCGGCTGCTCGTGCTTTGGGGCCTCCTGCTTTGGGGCCTCATGCTTCAGGGCTTCCTGCTTTTGGGTCCCTTGCTTCGGGGTCTTGTTTTGGGGTCCCTTGTTTTTTTTCTTTTTTCTACGATCGCGATTGCGTTTGCGTTTCCGTCTGCTCATCGTTTCCTTCCTGTCGCAAATCGGCCCGCTTTTGCCATAGAAGAGTAGAGGGAGTCAAGCCCCACCGGCCACCGGCCCCCCCAGTGTAGCACATAACCCGGCCGGAAAACAGACTAAATGAAAGGCCAAAAAAGGGGGAAAATAGGGGGGAAATGAGGACGGGGGCGACGAAAAGCGGGTGCTTGGTTTCCGCTGGTCACACATTTTTGGGAGGCGTCGGCGGCGGCAGTTGATTCTGCTTCCACCCCGAACCGCCGGGCGTCTTTGACTGCCGTCAAAGACGCCTCCCAGAAAGGAGGTTGGTGCGGACAATCCGGAGTTTTGCGACCCGCCGCGGACAGATTACAAACGTCACGGACAGGTTACCAGCCTGCCCTACAAAGGCGCGTGCCGGCCGCATTCCCCGGGAATGCACTCCTGGGGTATTTTTTTGGACAGAAAGGTAAACGGGGCGGAGGCGCATCCGGAGCAGGCGGGGTTTGCGGCCCGTCGCAGACAGGTTGTCAACGTGTCCTGCAAGCACGACGGTTCGGTGAGGACATACCGCAAGACCGTCGGTGATTGCCAATACGCAGCCGCCCGGCCAATGGTTCGCACGAAATCGGGATTCTCGCTTCCCGCGAAAGATTTGTGTGGCGACGGCAACAATTATTGCGGGGGCATCAGAAGGCCCGCAGGCCTTGACGCCCGCAAAGGAGGATCGACATGAACACGCATTTCCTTGGGCTAAGACCCCGAACGTGGCTGGCGACGATCAGCCTTTTTGCGCTTTTGGTCGTTTTCGCCGGCGCCTCCATTCCGACCGACGCAACCACGCACAACACGGCCCGTCCGACCGCCGCTGTCGTCAATCCGAGCGGGTCGACTTACGCGAAGACACTCTCCCGAGCCTTCCGCGAAGCAGCGGATAAAGTTTTACCCTCCGTCGTGATGATCCGCAACGAACCCACCCTCGCCGCGCGGACCCCCAACCGCACCCCCGTTCCCAACGCCCCCGTACCCAACCAGGGGCAGGAACTCCTTCCTTTCGGCGACCGGGATCTTCACCCTGACCTGCGCCGCTTCTTCAAGGAGCTTCCCCAGATGCCGAACATGCCGCCCGTGCCCAAAATGCCGTCTGTGCCCAAGCATCGGCTAAGCGGCATCGGCTCTGGGGTGATTATTGACTCTTCAGGTATCATCCTTACGAATAACCACGTGGTGTCGGGCGGCGGCAAGATCACCGTCCGCCTGCACGACGGGCGGGAATTCACACCCGTCGACATCAAGTCGGACAAGAAAACCGATCTGGCCGTATTGCGCATCGAAGGTGCCGGGCCTCTGAAGGCCGCCAAGTTCGGCAACAGCGACACGGCCGAGATCGGCGATTGGGTCCTTGCCCTGGGCCAACCGTTCGGGCTCGAGGGGACGGTGACGGCCGGCATCGTCAGCGCGAAACACCGCGGCATCGGCATTACCGCCCGCGAAAACTTCATCCAGACCGACGCCGCGATCAACCCCGGCAACAGCGGCGGACCGCTGGTGAACCTCGACGGCGAGGTCATCGGCATCAACACGGCCATCTCATCCCGCACCGGCGGAAACCAGGGTATCGGCTTCGCCGTGCCGGTGAATCTCGCCAAGTGGGTCAGCCGGCAGTTGATCGACCACGGCACCGTGCGCCGTGCGTATCTCGGCGTGATGATCCAGCCGGTCACCCACGAGCTGGCCGAGCAGTTCGGCGTGAAGACTCGCGAAGGCGTCCTGGTCACGGAAGTGCGACCGGGCACACCCGCCGCCAAGGCCGGGCTGCAACCCGGCGACGTCATCGTCGAGTTTGCCGGAAAACCCGTCTCGCAGCCCAACGAGTTGCAGAACATTGTCGAAAGGGCCCGGATCGACGGCCGGCAGCCCCTGGTCGTTGTCCGAGGCGGCCGGCGGATCACCCTGACCGTCCGTTGCGACGAGCAACCGGACGGCTACGGCATGAAGACCGGGCAGACCGGCGGCCCTCCCCAGTCGTCCCACTTCGAGAAGCTCGGCATCGACGTCGAAATCCTCAAGGCGGACGTGGCCGAGAGGCTCGGCATGAAAGGGAAACAAGGCGTGGTGATCACCGAAGTCCGCGACGGAAGCCCCGCCGCCGACGCCGGGCTCGAACCCGGGATGGTCGTCACGCAGGCCAACCATAAACCCGTCACCAATCTCGACGACTTTCAAAAGGCGATCGCCGGCAAGCCGCTTAGCGACGGCCTACTCTTGCTGGTCCGCACCGCCACCGGTTCGCGTTTTGTGGTCGTTGAAACGGAAACCTAACCCGTGGGAGCCGCTCAGAGATAACTTCGCCATTCGCCCATAAAGCCGCGACCGCTGGTCGCGCCGAACACGAGTCGCGGCGGTTTCCAACAGCGCTTGGCGCGACCAGCGGTCGCGGCTTTATGGGACTCCGGAATTGCCGGACTCGTTTTTGAGCAACCTCCCAGACAGAAAACTCTCCATTTGCTAGGAGGCAGAATTGTGCGGGAGCACCCGAGAACCTCCGATGTGTCGAGGCGTAGAGAACACGCTGCCAAGCCTGCTAGCCCGACACACGGAGGTTCTTTGAACGCCGAAATTAAAAACCCGACCGTCACGGAAGCAACGATTCACCCTCGATACACCTTCACGTTCCTCATTGGAGTTATCAAACAACGACGCCTGAGTGGGTCGCGGAAACGCGACGACTAGCCCTGCGGGACAACGCGTTGCGGCGGCGGACCGCTGCGGGTGCCATGCCCACGCTCGCCGTGGGCATGTTGGGCAACCTCCGCAAACATGCCCACGGCAAGCGTGGGCATGGCACCCACAGTTTTAATTGTCGTACGGCACTAGCCCTCCGGGACAACGCGTTGCGGCGTCGAGGTCCCGGCTTTGGAAACTCGATGACGGACCGGCACATCCCGGACGGCCACCCAGCGGCCGTCGTCAAGAGTCCTTTTAACGCAGCCTCCCTGCGCGCAGCCGGGGTGCGTGCGTCACAACTACAGAACTACAGGAGCCGGTCGCCAGGCCCGCGAGCCCCTCATCCGGGAAGGTAATTATGAACAAACACGGAAACGATTTCATCGGCCTCTATCTCAACCAGATCGGTGGCATTTCCCTTCTGACCCAGGCCGAAGAGATCGCTTTGGCCCGGCAGATCAGCGTCCTCCGAAAGCGGTTCCACCACTCGATGCTCACCCACGCCTATGTCCTGCTGGCCGCCGTGAAGGTTCTCGAAACGGTCCGCGACAACGGGATACGCATCGACCGGATCATCAATATCTCGTTGACCGATTTCCGGGCGAAGGGGCGCATCCGGAAGATGCTGGTTCCCAACCTGCACACCATCAAGAACCTGATCTCGCGCGACCGGGACGACTTCGCCCTGGCCGCCGACGAGAAGCAACCGATCTTCGTCCGCCGCGAGGCGTGGCGGCGCTGCACCCGTCGCCGCCACAAGGCGGCCCGGCTCGTCGAAGAGCTGGAATTGCGGACGGAAAGCCTTGTTCCCTTGCTGAAGAAACTGGCACAAATCGCCGCAATCATGGAACGCATCGATGAGAGAAACGGGGGCGACGACGAACTCCGGAACCAACTGTGCCAACTGATGCGGCTGACGCTGGAAACCCCCGGCACGCTCCGCCGCCGGCTGGCCCGCACCCTGCGCCTGAAACAACAGTACGACACGCTCCGCCAGAAGCTCACGCGGGCGAACCTCCGGCTGGTCGTCTCGATCGCGCGTCGCCATTGCAATCGCGGCCTGAGTTTCCTCGACCTGATCCAGGAGGGCAACACCGGATTGATGCGGGCGGTGGAGAAGTACGACTGCCGGCGCGGGTGCAAGTTCTCGACCTACGCCACCTGGTGGATCCGCCAGGCAATGACCCGCGCGATCGCCGACGAGAGCCGCGTCATCCGCGTGCCGATCCACATGGTCGATCGGATCCGCAAGGTTCGCTGGCTCTCGCAACAGCTCGGCCACCAGTACGGCCGCGCACCCAAAGTCGAAGAGCTGGCCAACGCGGCCGATATGTCCGTCGCGGAAACGCAGCTCGCCGTCAGCATGATGAACCAGCCGCTGTCGATCGAACAGCCGGTCGACGAACGCGACGACAAGTGCCTCGGCGACATCCTCCAGGCACGCGGCACCGACGACCCGAGCCAGGAAATGAACCGGAACACGCTGATCTCCCGAATCGACGATTCCCTGGCGATGCTCGACCACCGCGAGCGGGAGATTCTCCGGCTGCGCTACGGGCTGCACGACGGCTACTGCTACACGTTGGCCGAGGTCGGGAGGATTTTTGCGGTATCGCGGGAGCGGGTCCGCCAGATCGAGAGCCTTGCGCTTAGGAAGCTGCGCAACCCCAGCCGCGCCGGCCGGCTGGCCGAGTTCGTCCAGTGGCCCGTCTCCGCCCGCCTCGTCCCCGCCGAACCGAACGGCCGCCCTCACGTCGCCAATCAAGGTGAAAAAGGGGAAAGGGAAGCCGGTCCCATAATCGGGCGCCCGTTCATCACCAACGAGGCCGGTTCGCCCGGCAACTTGACGAGGATTGTCCGCGACGATCTGTTGCGGGCGCCCGGTTAAGGAAAAAGCGAGGGTTTTGTGTTGGAACCTCCGAATCATGGAACCTCGCGACCCCGATACCGCTGAGATGCCTTCCAAGGCCGTCGCGTGTGTCGAACCGCTGGCAATCGACGGTCTTGGAAGGCCGTCGTACCGGCCGTATTGTATTTCAAAACGCGTTCTCAGAAATAACTTCGGCATTTTTCCTATAAAGCCGCGACCGGTGGTCGCGCCGGGCGTCGCCCGAAACCGCTACGGCCGGCAATTCGGCGCGACCACCGGTCGCGGCTTGATAATCGCCATCCAAGATTGCTGACGTTGTTTCTGAGGGACTCCTAATTTTGCCGTAGGAACGCATGCCCCCGGACGACCCGTCCGCGTTACTATAAGGCATTTTTCCTTGACGCGATGGCTATTCGGGGTATACTCGGCGTTGTCTGCAAGAAACGCATTGAGTGAGGGTGATCCATGGCTGACGACTTCCCCGTAGGGCAATCTGCCTTGCACCCCGACTGGCCTGGGGCGGAGTTCAACGTCTCGGGCATGTTCAACTACTACCCGGTCCTGTTGAACTTGTTCAAGGTCATCGAAGAGGGTTTCGGCTGCCGGCCGCCGGTCGAGGCGGTCCATGGCGCGCCTTCCGTTTCTTGGAATGGGGGACGGACCCCGTTTCTGTCGTTCAACGCGGGGGATTTGAACGGGATTCTCAACGACTTTCACTCGAAGGACATCGGGTGCTTCCTCACGTTCTCGAACCATCTGCTCGAGGCCGGCGACCTGAACGACTCCACGTGCAACTTCCTGCTCGACAGCATCGCTCTCCGCGCAGACCGCAACGGCGTGATCGTGGCCAGCGACCGGCTCTCCAACTACATCGCCGCCAAGCACCCGGACCTTCGGCAAATCGCCTCGATCGTCAAGACGACCGTGGAAGGAGGCCGAGGCAACGCCGCCCATTACCGGGAGCTGGGTCAGCGATTCTACCGCTATATCCTTCACCCGGACGACTGCCACGACCCGAAGCTGCTCGATCAGTTGGACCGCGAGAAAGTGGAGATTCTGATCAACGAGAACTGTCTCGGGGAATGTCCCAGGCGGCCCCGCCATTATGATGCGGTGGCCAGGGCACAACTCTTCGCCGCTGCGAACCAGGCTGTGCCGCTACAATCACCCTTCCCCCCGGGGAGCCCCATGCACGAGTTGGAGCAGGTTGCTGTCGAGTGTCAGGCGGACCCCATCATCAAACAGATCGGCCTGCGCCGTCGCAACTGCAATCTCACCCGGGGCGAGCTGAAGGCCATCTACGACATGGGCTTCCGCCATTTCAAGATTCAAGGCCGAACCGACAAGATCTTCACTTATGTCTACGACCTGGCCCGCTACACACTAGAGCCGGAGATTGCCGCCCCGCTCGTCTACAAAACCCTTTGCCAGCTCATCCGCTACAGCGAAACCGATGAGGCGTTGAACTACTCCATGCGCTGGATATAATCTCTTTCCATCGCTTGGCTTCACTCAGATCGGCACCGGGGATAATAATCTCGATCTGCTCGGCCCCGCATTCGTGATTCAGTAATCCCACCGATTTGACGTTGCCTTAATTGTACTAGGCTTTGTCGGAAAAATCGTTTGGAATCATTGTACGACTGCCTTGGAAGGCCATCGTACGGGTTTTCCGACAAAGCCTAGCACCAAACGGTTTTGCCGGCGCAACGCGGTAAGTTCGGCATGTCGCACTTTTTCGCCTACGGAGGAACGGGGGATTGTGAGACGGAAGTGATCTGCCATTTTGGGGCGCATTCTTTTGCTCCCCTGCTCCCCCGTTCCCCTGCTCATGCACTTACTTCTCGACCAAGCCCCCAAACATTCCAATCCTACTATACAGCGCCTCGAAAACCGTTTGGTACTAGGCCGTGTTGACATTCATAGGATGGTTGTCATCCGCGAGGCCAAGCAGAGAAAGCCGAAGAGAAAGACCGGGCCGGGTGGCCGGTGGTGCGTCCGTTGTAGGTCGACAGCAATCTCGTCCATATTGATTACTGTCTCCACGCGGCCGTGCCTTTCCAGAAGCAACCATGGTACATTCTTCAGTTTCCGTTGCACTTTTCGCAGGCAGCAGGTGTCTGATGGAACCGTTGGGATGTTCAGAACGTCCGAACCGTAGAATGGACGATTCCACTTCCGAGACCCCTCCGGGGTTGGGTAAACTGGCAGCCCCTTGACCTGGGGGGGTTGTTGACCATTTGGAGGTTCGTGAAACAGGTCGGGGCACCACGCTTGCATAGCCAATGACCGAGGCCGACCAGCGGGAGGCCGGCTTTTTCGGGCGACAGCACGAATCGCCCGATCATTAGAAACGCAAAAATCAATAATACGATTGATGATCGGTGCTCTCGTGCCGATTGACCAACGAGAGATCCGGTTCGAGAAAGGAAGGTAAGAGAAATGATGAAATCTCATCTACGTTGGACGACGATTGTCGTGCTGCTGCTGGGGGTCGCCGGACCGGAGGCGTTCGCGCAAGCCCGCCGGCGCGGCGGCGACGCGGACAAGCAGGCTCCGACGGCGCTGTACGACAAGTGGGAACTGAAGGAAGTCACCTACAAGAAGACGGGCAAGTCGTTCGTCCCCAAGACGTACGGCGGAATCTCGTTCAGCAAGGGACAAGCACGATGGCACGACGGCGTGAATAGCATTTGGGGGCCGTGCCGTATCGAAAAGGATTCGATCACGATTGACAAGAATCGTTGTGCCTCGACCATGATAGGCTCGGATCTCGTGATCGAAGACGTGCATTACGCCGACGTCACTCGATACGAGATGAAGGGGGACACGCTGCTCTTGCATACGCCCGAGCAGACGTACCGGCTGGAACGCTACCCGTTCTCCAAAATGAGTCTCCGCGGCTGGTCGCTCTATTCCATCATCGACAACAAGACGAAGGACGAATTCGTCGTGGACCGATTCCGAACCGCGTACCGCCACCTCTATTTCCGTGCGCAGGAGGACAAGACGTTCACATTCACCGATCTCGACCGCGAGAAGTACACCGGCACCCTCGAGGTCGACGGGGCGAACATCGCGAACATGAAGCTCGACGAAGCATCTCAGAAGAAGCTCGACGCCAAGGAAGTCGTCGAGGACTTCTTGTCCGACAACACGAATCGCTACCAGAAAACGAAGAAGCGGTATCCGACCACCTACGCGAAAAGCGTCGATTTCAAGTCGATCACCAAATTCGCCGTCGTGGATGGTTTTCTCGAACTCTACTCGAAAGAGAAGACCTACAAATTCACGGGCAGGTAAAGAAAAAGGGAGAGAGTCATGAAGCGACACATGATGAGCCATTCAACCGGTCGGACGGCAACGGCCTGTGCACTTCTCGTGCTTCTATCCGGCCAGGCGCCAGCGAGAAGGAGCAAGGTCAGCCTGACGCCGCAATTGGTTGTTGTTCAGGACACCTACGCGATGAGGAAACCGGCCGGGGATCAACAGGGCACCCCGCCGGCATCGGCAGTGGACCTGAGGTTCATTCTAAAGAACACGGGCAAGAAGACGTGCGAAGTTCCTTCTGTCGGATCGGACGATTGCTGGCTCGATCTCAAACTCGAAGGGCCGGGAGCTGTTTTCCACAAGCACACGGGCCCCGCCCCCAAGGAGCATCGTAGCGGAAGCCCCGTGAAACTGACGCATTCCGGAATCAAACCCTACGAAATCAGGATCAGGGATCTTCGCACAGGCAACCGGTTCCTCGATCACTGGTACTGGACGAAGCCGGGAACGTATACGCTCACCGTCAACTACACCATGAACGGCAAGGTTTACAAGACGGCGCCGGTCACGTTGCAGGTAACGGAACCGTCCGAGGCCGCCCTGAAATGCCTCGACATGCTCGAAAGCAACCGTCCGGCCGACCAGGCCAAGGGGATCGAAACCGCACGGAAGATGAAGTGCAGGGACTACGTGCAACTCATGGACATCCTGCGCAGCGAGGGCAAGAAGGAACTGGCCGACAAGATAACGCCGCCGGTCGGCAGTCCGGGCTTCCTCGATTTGTTCTCGAGCCGACCGGCAAAGAAGTATTATCAACCGCTCGACAAAGCCGACGGTCCGTACCAGCTCCATTTTTACGGCAAGAATGAAGTTACCTTGCGAGACGCGCAGCTCGCCACGGAATACTACAAGGTCGGGACCATCTACTTCTACGGAACGCCCTGTTCGCCCGAGGCACTGGAATACTTCCTGATGAGGTTTCGAGGTCTCGGTTCGATCTACTTCTGGAAAACTCCCTTCAGCCGCGAGGAACTGGAGCTTTTGATAAAGCACGACCCGGGAATTCAACGCCTGTCCGTGGATGTTTCCGAATTGCCCCTGGCCGACCTCAAACGCTTCAGTGAATTGAGCGGCTTGAAGGGCCTGAGCCTCGACGCGTCGCAAGGCGGCTATGTCACGAAGGAATTGTACGACGCGTTGCAGCCCGTCAGGTCGCTGATCAAGTCTTATAATCTCAAGATACTGAAAACCATCGACTACGGAGTCACGAAGAAGCCCCTTGCCAGAGGCCCCATAACGACCGAAGCCGAATGGGAAGCCCTCTGGAAACAACAAGGCAAGCCGGCTCCCGACGTGGATTTCAAGACCTGCCTCGTTCTCATCGACCAGAAGGATTCGAACGATCCGAACAGAAAAAACGTCAGCGCCGTTTATTCCGGAGGCGAGTACGGCCTCAGTATTTCGACCACGCTGATAGGCTTCCAGCCCAGCGGCGAGTTCAAGACCACTTGCTACGTTGTGCCCTGCCTCGAAGACGCAGGGGCGACTTGAAGAATCTGTGCCATGGGGTAAACTTTGGGCCGGGTGGCCCGGGGGGAAATAGAGGGGGAATAGGCCGATAGGGGTAGGGAAAGCCGGTTGGTTCCGGCCTCCCCTCCCTCCGAACCGGACGTGCGGATCTCCCGCATCCGGCTCTCCGGTTGGTGATTCACCTTGTTGAGGATTGACGCTTTCGAGCCAGGGCGGTTGTCAGGTTGAACAACCCTTGCTCGTCAAAGTAGGCAATCGTCCAGCGTGGTAGGTTCCCGTTTCCGGTCCAGGCTTCGCCAATCCACCACAGGCTCGCCAGGCGCAACGGCCGAAACAGGTTCGTCATCCTACGGACTGCTCATTCACTTCCAGTTGCTCTCCACCTCCTTTCACAAGGATGCAGTTACTTTCAGTTACAGGCCGGAGTGTGCATGCCTGAAGGGGACTCTCACCCCTCCGACCAAACACGCTCGCAGGCGCACGGTGCCACTGGCGGCTTGCCCGCCAGCGTTTGCCGCAACGGCAAACAAGCACGGGCTGACAAGCAGCCCCTGGCACCCGGCCGTCAAGTTGCCGTATTTCCGTCGAAGGCGCCTCGACGGCCTACTGCGTCGCACTGGCCCCCAAGACCTTGATCTCCTCGGCCGACAGGGCGCGGTTGTAGATTCGCACGTCGTCGATCGAACCCCGGAAGAATCGCTCGCTGCCATCGCCGCGGGCGCCGATGGCCCAATCACCATTGACGGGAATTGCGCCGACGCGGCTTTCCTGGGTCACGAGATGGGCGCCATTGCGGTACAAGAACCAACGCGTACCGTCAGAGACACCGGCCAGATGCGTCCACGTTCCACCGTCACTGTTGTCGGACGACATGGTTGCAAATGCACGATGATCGGTTCCATCCCATGCGCCGGTCTCGTAAGATCGACGGCCCAAGGATCCTTTTGTCACTCGCAGGTAAACATTACCCTTGGGCTCCCTAATGAAGCCGTGCGCGAGGATATTTGAGTGTTGCGAGGTTGGGGATCGTGGAAGCAGAACCCAGGCGGCCATCGTAATCGGCCCCCGGAAATTCAATTGGCGCGGATTGCCGAGCCGGACGTAGTCGTCCTTGCCGTCGAACGTCAGTGCTTTGCCGATCCGGCCGTCGCTCCATCGTGCGCCGCCGACCAATGTCCCGTGGTGTCCGTTCCCCGAGGCGTCCAGCGCCCGCGTCCCGCTTCCTTCGTCCAGTTTCCAGTGAGCAACAAGCCCTTTCGTTGTCGGGGCCGGTTTGGGAGGTTGAGGGACCTCCTTCGGTGTTTGAGGAACGGGGCGACCAGACGTTCCCACCGCAGCAGGCGCCGCGCCGGGTGCGGCTTTGCCGGCCGGCGGGGTTCCCGGAAACTGCAATATCAGATAGGCATACGAATAACTGCTGGTGGGCGAATCCTCCTGGCTGCTCCAGATGGCCCCGCACGGGACGCCGGCAAGGGTGGACACCACTTGCGACGAGGCGCCCATGGCCGCAACGGCCGGGCCGGCAACCGTGCCGCCGGGCGCATACCACTGGTACGTCGTCGTAGGCCGGTAGCTCATCCAGCCGCTGCCGCGCGCCCCGGTGACGATCATGCGAGGGTATCCTTCCAGCTTGATCGCGCAGGCAAAGGCGCGCCTGCCCGTCGAACGCCTCACTCGCACGATGATCGTATCGCCGGCGTTGAAGACCCGGGCCAGTTTGGCGGGTGTCGAGGAACTGGCGTAGCCGGCAATCGACCCGTTGATCGCGATGTCGCATCGATAGTCGCAAGCCGCCGCGAGCAGGCCGTTGCAGGGGAATTTCGGCCCGGCCGCCTTGGCTTGCGGAAGGTCTTTGGCCGCTTCGGCAATCTTGTCGAGCCGTTTCTGGGCCTTCACCTTGTGGAGTCCGGGCAGTTTCGGCAGACAACGTTCGTACCAGCTTTTGGCCCGGTCGAGGCAGGCCATCTTCACGTCGTCGGGCAGATCCTCGGCCGCGTCGTGCCAACCTTCGCCCACTTCCAGTTGTTTCAGGGGATCGGAGGGGTTGCCCTGCTCCTGCACGGCGGCTTGCTTCAGTTTCGGGTTGTTTCCCTTGACGAGCATCGCAAGCCCCTCGTCCCACCGATTCTTCCTCATGCAGAGGTGAATTCCGACAGTGGCGTTGGCCTCCGGATCATCGGCGTCGACCTTCAATGCCTTCAGTGCCGCGGCGACTTTGGCGTACGACTTCCGTTTCGACGCGATGAGCTTTCGCCGCTGGGCGACCTGTTGGGTGTAGCTCCGGTCGGAGATGCGGCCCGCGAGTTTCAACAGCGACGAGGTCATCTTTTCGGCATCGTCGTACTTGTCGGCGGCGATCGCCTCGTCGACGACCGGCAGGGCCAATTCGACCATTTTCTCCCTGACATCGGGCGGGATATTCGCCTTCAGGGCGGTCCGCGTCACGTGGATTCGCATGGCGGTCGGGTCTGCGCGGAAACGCTTCCCGAGTTCGTCGACGGCCTCCAGGGCCGCGGGCAGATCGCCCACATCCGAGGCCAGCTCGCACGCCTTGCGGAGCATGACGTATTGCGTGTTGGGCTCGTCCTTGGTGTTGACGGCTTCCGTGAGCACGGATCGGGCCAGCTCGCTGAGCGCTTTCGGCTCGGCGGCGGCCAGCTTCCTCGGCTCCAGTTCAAAGGCCTCGATCACCAGCGGGAGGATCTTGGCCTGCTCGGCGGCCGAAGGAACGGGAAGCCGCTTGTCGGAACCGGCGGGTTTCGGCTTCGGCCGCGGCGACGGGGGCGGATTAACGGGGACGCCGACGGGGTCCGTCGTGGCGGCGATGTCCGCCGGCGGCTCTTCGACGACGGCCAGCGCGGCGATTTCCGACGCACTCAGCGCCCGATCGTAGAGTCGCACGTCGTCGATCCTGCCGTTGAAGAACCCTTTTCTCATGCGGGGGAGGCCCGTCCCGGCGTCGTTCGTCTTGGCTCCGATGGCAACCGATTGCACCAGCGGGGTCGCCAACGCGCCCGGAGCAGGTGTGCCGGCCACTTGGCGGCCGTCTTCGTAGAGTCGCAGCACCGAGCCGTCGGCCGTGAACGCCACATGGTGCCAACGGCCGGTGCTCAGCGGCGTCCGGCTGCGGGCATCCACGGCCCCGGCAGCGGTGCCGAGCTTAACGTGTAGGCACCCTCCCATTCCCGTCAATCCGAAATGAAACAGTCCGATTGGCCTCTCGCCCCAGTTCTTCATGATCGAGGCCCATTCCGTCGGGCGGTTGAGGTAGACCCAGGCGGCGCCGGTGACGGCGTTTTTCGGTTTGGGGAAATTGGGCAGCAGGACCCAGTCGCCCCGCCCGTCGAGGCTGAGCACGTTGCCGCGGATCGGATCGGTCACGATCGAGGCATCGCCGCGGAGCGACCCCAGAAACCTGCCCACGGAACTGTCGGGATCGGAATCGAACGGAAGGTGGAAGACCAGGCCCGGAGCGGCAGGCGGTTTTGCGGCGATCGTTGCATCCGAAAGTCCCGCCAGCGCCGCGATTTCGTGCGGCGCAAGCGGGCGGTTGTAGATTCGCACGTCGTCGATCTTTCCCTGAAACGCCGACTCGTTGCGGATGGCGTGCCGGCCGATGACGGTTGTCGCCCCCAAGTATTGGATCGGGTGGCCATTGGAACCCGACGCCGCCGGCAAACCGTCGAGATAGAGCTTCTGCGAGTTTCCGTCGTCGTCGAATGTCAGTGCGATGTGCCGCCACCCCGTTCCGACGATGTTCCGCCGGTTATCAAATTGTTGCCACTTGCTCATCCCCCGGCCGTGATGGAAGAAACCTCGAATATCTTTGGTGCCAACGCGCAGGGCAAGCGAATCGGCCAACGAGACGACCCCTCCTCCGTCTCCGTCCGCATTGACCCACGCGGTCAGCGTTGCGCTGCCGGGGGCGCCGAACACCGAGGGGATTTGGACGTAGTCGCCTTTGCCGTCGAGGCTGAGAACGTTGCCGCGGTCGGCGTCGACGACGACTTTCGCATCGCCGACGAACTCACCGTCATAATTGCCCAGCTTGTCCCGGGCGCCGGATGAGAAATCGTAGCAGGCCACCGGGCCCTCGGATGGGCCCTTGGATGCGAGGTCGTCCGCAGCGGCATCGTCTGCTTCGTGCATCAATCCCGCAAGAGTCTTGTGTTCATCGTCCGTTACGATCTTGTACCGGCCCGGTTCGTCCGGCTTCTCCCCGCCGGGCGAAACATCCGCCGTCTCGCCGGGGGGCTGGGGGCCTTGGGAAACGGGTTCGTCAGGTCCCGAGGAGATAATCGCGGCCAGCACGACAACGATCAAAAGGAGCGCGGCCGCGGCGCCGCCGATAATCAGCGGAGTCTGGTTCTTGCTGCGGCGTCGCCCGGCGGCGGAAGTCCGCGTCGGTTGTTCACCCACAAACAGACTACCCACCTGCGGATCGCCCTTTTTCTCTCTGCGACCGGGCCGGGGACCGGCTCTTTTCTTCTTGGGCACCGCCTTGGGTACGGGTTTGGCCTCGAGCGAAACCCGGAGTTGTTTGTCGTACAAGGCCCGTTTCCCCGGGTCAAGCAGACAAATCCTCGCGGCGGCCACTTCGTTCAACAGCTTCTGAGACAGCTTGCCGTGCCTGCCCGACTGGAACGTGCGGAGATGGGCCATCCGTTGATCGGCCGCGCTCTCGATCACATCGAGATTGTCCTCGAAGGGATTTACCGCCAGCAACCGGTAGTGGTTCGGCGGCTGTTCCGCCGGCGGAATGCCCAGCCAGCGATGGTACGGATCGAATCGCTCGGCCATGACCTTCTCCGAGATTTGCGGAACGACGGTGACGACCCAAGGGAATCAGCAGTTGAGAAATACGGCAGAAATTCGGCATTCCCCAAATGTGAGTAAATCGTAATGCTTCAGCCGTCTGCAGTACGATGGTCTTCCAAGGCCGTTGCTGTGACACTGCAAGTCCTCGACGACCTTGGAAGACCATCGTACAAAGTGTTTCGCCATTCGGCTGAAGTGTTACAGTAAATCTAATCCCGAAGTATACCACAACCCCACGACGATGCAATCACCCCCGCAGCACCTTTGGGGTATTGGCAAGCAAAACCCTCGACCCGTTGTCAGGTATGTATGAGAACTCGACAACCTGGACACGGCGAGGTTTCGTTGTGTTGACAGCGCCTGCCGGTGCGCCTACGATGAGCGGAATCGCATCCACGCTATCCGACAGATCGAAAGGACGGGAGATGTTTACTTTTCGTACAATGAGGCAAACCTATCTGATCGTGCTGCTGATCCTTTTCGCAACCAGCCAGGCCCGCAGCCAATTCTCGTGGCAGAAACCGGTGAAACGCGATCCGGCGGAAATCAAGCGCATCGTAGGACCGATCGAGAAGCGAGAGCCCTCCCGAGACCTGAACATCGTCTGGGTCTGGGGGATTGACAAGCTCCACCAGAAGGGCACCCACGAATACGCCTGGGTCATGGACCGCTACGCGAACGTGCTTCTGCCTCAGGTCCCCCGCGTCACGGTCACCCGCGCCATGAATTTCCCCACGAAGGAGCAATGGGAAAAGGCCGACTTGGTCGTGTTCTACATGTGGACCATTGAGAAGCGGCAGCACGACTTGTGGGATTACGATCTCATCGACGCCTATCAGAAACGCGGCGGCGGATTGATATTTATTCACATGGCCTTGATGGAAGGTTCGGGCGAAGAGTTGTCGAAGCGGATCGGCCTGGCATGGGACCACAGAAGGGGCGCGACCAAGTGGGGCATCTTGCCCACGCCGGTGACCCTGACCGACGCGGCGAAGAAGTCCCCCATCTTCGAGCGGTTTCCGGAAAAGTTCGATCTGGCCGAGGAGTTCTATTGGGGTTTGCGGGGCGATCCGGCAGGCATCACCCCGCTGGTAACCTCGCCCGCCGGCCCGGCAATTGCCAACAAATCACTGCCGGGCCCTCCCAAGATCGAAGATCTCGACGGCAAAAAGTGGCCGGTCATGTGGACCAAGGAGGTGGGCCGGGGCAGAGTTTTCGTCTCGGGCGCCGGACACAACTATTTCACGTTCAACGATCCCTACTTCCGGATCATTCTGCTGCGGGCAATGGCTTGGACCATGAACGAATCTTTCGATCCGTTCAAACCGCTGGTGACGCTCCATCTCGAACGGTAGGGCTTGGAGTTCAAACTCCCCGTTAGACTCATAGGAGTTTGCGTCCTTCCGATCCAGGTTGGATCGAACAGGGCCGGCAGGCCCCCCCTTGCAAGTTTTGGCCGGGGGAGTCAGGATAGATAGTGGGGTGCCGTCTGTGCTTGGGAAGAATTCATGGCAGTTGAGTGGTATTACGCCAAGGGCGATCAGCAGCTTGGTCCGGTGAGCCCGACGGAGTTGAAGCGGCTGGCGGATGCGGGGGAGTTGCAGCCGGACGATCTGGTGTGGCGCGACGGGATGGAGGATTGGAAGGCGGCGAATCATGTGAAGAAGCTGTTTCGCCGGATCCAGCCGCCCGAGCCGGAACTGCCCGGTACGGAACCGCCGGCGGGCACGACGATACCGGGCGGCCCGGCGGCACCGCCTGGGAGTGCGAGTTCCGATGCACCGGATCTGAGCGGGGGGTTCGATACGCCGGATTTCGCCGCGCCGAGTGCTCCCCCATCGGGCGACGCTCCCGCGGCTGCGGGTTCGGAGGCGTCGGACGTTTCGGCGCCGGGCGGCGTGCCGGCGGCCCCGGCATCGGCGTTCGGGGCGGCCGTTCCGACCCCTCCGGACGCGAGCGGTCCGGTTCCTCCCGCGGTGAGCGGGTCCAGTTCGGGCGCGATCCCGGCCCCGCCGATCGATCCGTCGGGGGCGATTGTCCTCCCAAGGGATTCGCAGCAGGTATCGGCCTCGCAGGAATCGATCGGTCCGCCGCCGCCGTCGGGACGGACGGCGCCGGTACAGTCGCCGTGGGCGCAGGCGGCCGGCGGCGCCCCGGCGAAGGCGAGGCCGGCGGGCCGGCACTTCTTCGACGCGCTGCTCGACGGCGTCCGACCCGGCCTGACGCCGGCGCTGGTCGACTCGCTGGCGAGGATATTTTCCGTCATGGGCCATTTCGGACTCTACGCAGCGATGGTCGCCGGGGCGCTGTTTCCGGTGGTCGTGGGGGCCGGCAGTGCAAGGATTCTCGTTTTCGGACTCGTCTGGATACTCACGCTGCTGGTGCTGCAATACGTGGCCGAGCGTTTCACGGCCGTCTTGCGGCGGCTGAACCGTCAGACGAGCGGCCGGCTCTCCTCGACCGCCTTTCCCGACAGCTTCGCCGTGCTGGCGATGGTTGCCGGGCTGGCCGCGCTGGCCGTGTTGGTGATGCCGGCCGTTCGCGACGGCGAATACGTGTTGATTTTCCTGGGACTTGCGGTGTTTGTCGTCGGTGAATTCGCTGCGCTGGTCTCGCTGGTTCCCGCGTGCCTGAGCATCGAGGTCGTCCCGCGGACGGCCCCCGGCGAAGAGGCGATCGGCGTCTTCTCGTTCTTGATAAAGCTCCTTGCCCGGGTCGTGCCGGTGGCGTTCGGCGCGGGCGTGCTCTACGGAACGATTGCCGTGCTGTTGGCGTGCTACGCGGTGCCGTTTGTCGAGATAGGCCCTGCCGGCGACAGCGAGGCGGCGGTCGTCGGGCAAACGGCAACGGCCGTTGACGGGGACGCCGATCCGGCGGACCTATGGGCGGAACCCCCGGTGAAGCCGTTTTTTGCAGAGTACGAAGGGGCGCTTGCCGGCCGGATCCCCATCGAGCAGTCGGCGCTTCGGGCGATGCGCCTGATCGTGCTGTTTGCCCTGCTGCCGTTTGCGGTCTACGTCCTCTTCCTGGCCTACTACCTCTCGGTCGACCTCATTCGCTCGGTGCTGGCCGTGCCCTGGAAACTCGACAAGTTGTTGAAAGAAAAAGAGGAAAGTGGGGAGAGGACAGAGGACAGTGGACAGAAGACAGGGGAGAAAGAGGGAAGTGGGGAGAAGGAAGAGGGCAGGGGGGAGGAAAGCGGGTAGCGGGTGCTGCCGGGGAAGACGTTCCCACACATGCACGGGTGCCATGCCCACGCTTGCGTGGGCATGCTGCGGTATCGAACAGCATGACGTACACGGGTGCCATGCCCACGCTTGCGTGGGCATGCTGCGGTATCGAACAGCATGACGTAGTCCGTCCGTGTCGAGTAACGGTCGGTACGTAATCGATCGCCTCGACTAATGGGGGAATTCTACACGTTCCCACATGCCCACGGCAAGCGTGGGCATGGCACCCCGGCTTCTCTTGAAGTATGTAATGGACAGTTCAACACAGAAGCATGGGTGCCATGCCCACGCTTGCGTGGGCATGTGAGCTACGCGCGACCACGAGGCATATCTCCCGGTGTCAACATCGGTAACGACTCGCGGTCGATGGGAATCGGATCGTCTTTGCCCGTCTCCCACGCACGACAACTCGACCACGGCCAATCATCCGCGCGCCCAACCAGACCACGGCGAACCGGATTGCCGTGAATATATTTGATCTTCTCATGGATGTCGGAAACCGACCGCAGATTGCGGTCGTACCCGCCGCCGCGCTGCCAGAATCGGTAGGAACGCTGCCCGTTCGGGCGAACGTGTTCCAGTTTCGCGAGGAATTCCGGCGAGTGTTCACCAAGCCACAACAAAGCCCGTTTCGACACCGACTGTTTCAGCGTCGTGAGAATCTGCGATATCTTGACGTTTGCATGCGGCCAAAGCACCAGATGTACGTGTTCAGGCATGATCACATACGCCCAAAGGTCATACTTGCCCTGGTCGCGCCCAAGCTGCAACGCATCAAGCATCCAACGGCACGAACGTTCTCGCGAGAATAACGGGAGTCGCTGAAAACACGAGAACGTCAGATGATGGGCGTCGCCCTCGACGTCATACCGCCTGCAGCGTTTTCGGTGGGGCCGTTTCATTCTGGGCCAGAAGGGTGCCATGGGTGCCATGCCCACGCTCGCGTGGGCATGTCGCGGTATCGAACGGCGTGACGTAGTCCGTCCGTGTCGACTAACGGTCGACACGTAATCAATCGCCTCGACTAATGGGGGAATTCTACACGTTCCCACATGCCCACGCAAGCGTGGGCATGGCACCCCGGCGTGACGTAATCCGTCAGGACCGAGCAATGGTCGGCATTCGATCGATCGCTTCAACTACAGGAAGAATTCTACACGTTCCCACATGC
>Ga0180432_10004433_pt1 | contig 19312 bp, 42 predicted proteins | sample SS_ome_10_FD_132414 | JGI IMG/M metagenome (GOLD analysis project Ga0180432, IMG submission 132414) | Hypersaline lake sediment archaeal communities from the Salton Sea, California, USA - SS_1_MS_2 metaG | ecosystem: Environmental > Aquatic > Non-marine Saline and Alkaline > Hypersaline >...
GGGTGTATGGCGCCCGGCCTACCTCCCCCGAAACAAAATGGGGTGGGGGCCCCCCGCCCCTGCCTCGACCCGCCTCACACGGGCCACGACAGAGCAGATGCGCCCTAGTCGGTCGGCAGCAGATCGATCAGGTAGGTGCAATCCACACTCGTCGCCTCTGCGGCGGTGACGCTGATGGAGCTGCCGGCAGTCACGGTCCAGTAGGCGTCATCGAGCAGCCCATAGCTGGGCGTCTTGTCGGCCACGCTGTCGAGATCGATCACGCTGACGGTGTCGCTGCCGTTCTTGAGCGTGGCGGTGTCGCCGGTCGTGCCGTTGGCGGCCTGCTTGATGGTACGAAAGCCCACGATCTGAAAGTTCTCGTCGATCGGATGCGTGTCCACCTCGGCGTCAGCGGTAAGCGTGCCAATGATGGTGATCACAGAGCCGCTGTAGGGGCTCCGGCGGTAGTTCTGGCCCATGTCGGCCCTCCTGTGAGCGGCGGACACAGCCGCCTGATGTAGATGCAGAGCCCCAAGAACAGCGCGTCCGACCAACTCAGCCGGGGAGCGACGGGCACCCGCCCGCGTATGGTCCTGGCGACCCTCATGGTTTCCGAGGGTAGCGGCGCAAGGCACACCCCGCAACGACAGACGCCCGCCATGCCGAGGGGAGCACAGCGAGCGCCGGTCTGCCGGGCAGAGGTGAGGATGCGCGGCGCGGCGAGTATACACGCCCAAGACTGCGAGGCCCGTAGCCCCACGAAACGCGCTGCTGGCACGCCGCACTTCCGATGCACGGCGTCTTCACTCGCACACACAATCCCCGGCACTCAGCGTGCAACAGTCATCGCGTGTACACGCTGTTGAAAGCGCGCAGTGCGTCACCTCCGTGGCGATGCATACGCCCCCAACGTTGCTGCACCAGCCCTCGCGCTCGCACCACCGCTGCGAGCAGCCCGGGTCAGCCTTTGCGGCGACCGCGCCAACCTTCGGGTTGCTGCACGCACAGACAAGCGCGAACAGCGCCCCGTACCAGAGCCAGCCGTCGCCGAGGTCGGACGCCAAAGTACAGCGCTTCATGCCTTCCCCAGCAACCGCCGCCGCGTCCGACTCATCAGCGCCTCGCGCGCCTCAGCCATCGCCGCGAGCGCCGCCTTGTTCTCGTCGCACGGCAGTTCGGCGTCCTTGCGCTCGATGTAGTCGAGCAGCACCGTCATCAGTTGCTCGGCGGTGACGCCAGCGCGAGCGCCCATCTCCAGCTTGAACGGGTAGCCTCCGCCCAACGGATGCAGGGTATACCACGCCCACCCGCACCCATGGTCGGACACCGACACCAGCAGGTTGCTCGTGTCCGCACCCTCAACGAAGTGGCCTGTCAGTAACCTCCGCATCACGCCCTCCCCATCAGCCGCCGAGCCATCGCAAGGCGGCACATGTCACCCACAGTCAGCGCCCGAGGCTCGACGCGGCGAATGAGTCGCCGGGCCTTCCGCAGCCGCACGCACTGTGCCGCTCGCTTGTAGCGGTCAGACTTCCACATTCCGGCCTCCTGCGTTCCTCTCGATCTCGTCGAGCGTCGCGCCAACCTGCTGCTGCTGGCGCTTCCACGTCGCAGGCTGACGGCTTGTGTAGCTGGCCCTGACCGCGTACGCCGCAGCCAAAGCCAGCCGCCGCCGAGGTCGGACGCGAAAGTACAGCGCCTCACAGCCCCACCCTCCGAAGCGCCGACGCCTCCGCGAACTTCACCCGCGCCATCAGCCCCAGCACGAAGCTCAAGCCGCGCTCGCCCAGCATCCCGCGCACGGTCGAGCGCACGGCAAGGCGAGCGGCGAGGCGCTGACATCGGTCGCTGAGTCTCATCCTTCACCTCGTGTATCGAGCAGTACATTGCCGCCATTGTCGTAGTAGACGACCCCATACATCGGGTGGCACGGTACGGGGCGCCCGCCCCTCTCGCTCTTGACATAAATGTAGTTCGACGCGCTGGTGATGTGACCGCGCAGAGCGATGCGCCAACGGCGGCGTCCGGCCAGATAGAATACCTCCACCCACATCCCGCGCTTCGCTGGAACGCCGTAGGTGTCCCGAACATAAGCCATGCTCATTCCCCACCCCTCAACCGCTCGATCTCGACGCACAGCTCCGGCGCGATGGTTCGCCACGACGGGATCGGCTCCGGCACACCGCGCGCCGGCTCACCCTCCCAACCGCAGTGGCATGACATGCACCACGAGCCGTCAGGCCACGTCTGATAGCCGTGGGCGCTGAGAGCGTCCGCGTCGTTGTCGGTGTGCGCGTGCAGCGGAAGCGCCCGCTTGCAGCCCTCACAACGCGGCGCGTCAAGGTCGATGCTCATCCCTCACCTCCAGCAACCAACCGGGCCTGCGCCGCCACCCTCTCCGCACCCCGCTTCCGCATCTTGACCCGCTGCCACGCCCCGGAGTTCCGGCACGGGCGACACGTCACCGCGTCGGGGTCGGTCGTTAGCGGCGAGATGTACCGCCCGCCGTAGCAGATCGAGCCGTCCTCGCCGCCGACGTAGGCGGCACTCCGGGCGAGGTGCACGACGGGGATGGTTCGGCGTTTGCTCACTGCCCGTGCTCCTCATCCCAGATCCGCAGCATGGCGCGGAGGACGGGAAGCGGCAGATCTACGCCGCAGCTGTTGCGAGCGACGCCGTCAACAACAAGGCTGATGCACACGCCCGTGTCATCAAGATCGGCGCCCAGAACTTGTTCGCCATCCCACTTCTCAGCAACCAGCAATCTGTCTGAGGGATCGGCAAACCACCAAATCTCCCACCCCTCAACCGTCTTGACCACGTCACTGCTCATCGCCGCCCCTCCAGCGCATCGACCACAGCCCCGCACGTCGGGCACCGCGCCTGCGCGGGCTTGACGCCGATCACGCGCTCGACTCGCGCCATCATGTCCGCAGTCGGGCTGCGCGTCCCTCGCTCGGAGACGCAGTGCCACAGGTTCGAGCGGTGAGGGTAGCCGCACTCGGCCGACAGCCACGCAATGCTGCGCTTTTGCCGCGCGAGCTCGGCGTTGACCTCGCGTCGCCATGCGCTCACGTCTCGATGCGGTGTGCTCACTCTGCCCCCTTGCTCGGCGCGACCTCAAGGGCGGTGACTAGGGCCTCGGCTTCGTTCCAGCCGACAACCACGCTCTCCGACGTCGTCGCTTCCCATCGGGCGCCTGAGTCACGATCGCGATAATAGGGCGATGTCCATACAAGTAGGGGTGCCCAAGCCTCCCGAACCAGCGCGAGCAGGCACCCGACGGTCGCGGGATCGCGAAGATCGGGGGCACTCATGCGCGTGGGAGGCACAATCGCCGTTTTTCCTGCCCGGTCAACGACGCGCACCCCGTGACCACCATTGTACTCTCCGCGCACTTCCCAGTCGCCCAGATCCAACATGCCACGCATCCACCGCCACCCCTCGCAGGCAACGGCGCGCTTGCCCAGCTCAATCCAGCCCTGCTCGGTCATATCTGCCTCCCTGCCCTCTGTCTACACGGCACGCAACACCGAGTCAACCGCTGTGTTCACGGTTGCTGGCTCTTGCAAGAATCGCACCTTGGGCGCTTGGGCACTTGTGGGCACATAGAAAAAGCTAAGTGCCCACCCGTAACCCTATGAAATCTCGAAACATAAATCTTTCCTGGGCGCTTGGGCACTTATTTAAGGGTTGGCTACGTATGTACGCGCATGTGCGCGCGCGCACGCGCCTGCACGCATGTGGGTAGAACCGGTTTTAAGTGCCCAAGCGCCCAAAGTGCCCGGACCTTGCCTGCAACCTGTGCAATTACGGCGTGTTGTGCGCGGGCACTTGTTGGGCGCTAAGTGCCCACGCCGAAATCCTAAGTGCCCAAGCGCCCAAACTGCGCTCTCGCCGTCGCCCAGGTCTTGACGCTCTCGCCTCGACCGTGCAGGGTTGTCGGTGCGCACAAGGAGTGCGCCGCCTCGGCTGCAACGAGGCGAGACACAAGCAAGGGTCAGTACCTTCCTCGGCTGTCCCTGACCTGAGTGCCGCGCACTGGCGGCACCCGGGCTTCCCTTGCGCCCGCGTTGCAGCGGGTCAGGGGCAGCCTAGGGGGGTGGTGATCATGGACTGGAAAACACGCTTGAACTGGAAGGATCGCGGTCTGCCTAGGGTTCGCGCGCTACTCGACCCCGAAGCCTTGCGCTCCGACGCTGAAGCGGTCGCGGACGCGTTCCGTAGCGGTTGGGAGAACTTGGCTTGGGGTCTTGATAGTGTGCGGGAGGGCGTGTGGCGCAGGCGCATCCGCCAACTGATGGCGGCACTGCCCAAGGACCAGATCGGGCCGCATTGGGATCTGTCCTACACAACGTGCACAGCGTCCTACAAGCGTCGCGAGGGCGAGGTGTGCCGACTCCACTTTCACACGGACGGCGTCTCATTTAGGGGCGCCCGGTACCACCACGTCTTCGCGCCCGGTGCAACGATCCTGTGCGCGATGCGGACGGTAGAGTTGGCCTACGACGGCGGTCGCGACGTGCTCCAAGAGGCGTACAAGCGCCACGACGGGGCGCAGTATTTCGACTCGATCACCTACGAGCCGGTCGATCCGCCACAGGGTGAAAAGTGAGCCCCCTCGACCGCTGGATCGCGACGCTCGCAGAGTCCGAGCCCGCTACCGTGAAGGCCGCGCGCGAGCTGGGGCGACGCGCTAGAGGCTACGGCCTGACCCGCGCCGACCTGTTCGCCGGGGTTGCGCTTCACCGCGACAGACGCGGAGGCTGGGGTGGCATGAGCGGCGCCGAGGTCTCGCGGCTCATGTTCGCCGCCGTCGAGGGTCTGCAACAGGCGGCGAACGCAAGCCGGAAGAACGCGCAGCGCACTGGGCGCTGGGGAGACGATTGATGGACTGGACAGATACCGGCCTTGCCGCGCAGTGGGTCGAGATGGGCGACGGGGGAGCGCTCGATCACCTGCGCTACTGCGACAGCCTCGATCGCTGGTACGTCTGGCGCAAAGGGCGCTGGCAACCCGACGACACCAGGGCGCGGTACGCGCGCGGCAAGGCGTACATCGAGCGGCTGCAACCGTCCGTCCCCGACGACCCCGGCAAAGATGCCGATCCCGCCCTCCGGGCCGCTCACAAGGCCGCGCTTCGCGACTACGCCGGATGGATGCGACGTCGCAACCACGGTCCGATGACGGCGCTGCTGTCGTCGCTACAGTCCGAGCCCGGCATCGCCACACGCGCGAGCGATTGGGACGCCGACCCGTTCGTGCTGATGACGCCGGCCGGGGTCGTGGACCTCCGAACAGGACGCATTCGTCCCGCTGACCGCACCGATCTGCTGTCGCAGTGCACCCGAGTGGCGCCGGACTGGACGTGCCCGCACTCGCGCTGGCTCCAGTTTCTCGTCGAGGTCACATGCGGCGACGGCGACCTCGTCGAATTCCTGCGGCGCGCGATCGGGATGACGCTGTGCGGCGAGAAGCGCGATCACGTCATCATCCTCTGCAACGGCATCGGCAGCAACGGCAAGAGTCTTCTGATCGAGACGCTGGTGGAAGCTCTGGGCGACTACGGGACGTTGGCGATGCCGAACCTGCTCAGCGCCCGCACACAGGAAGCGCATCCAACCGAACTGATGCAGCTCCGCGCCGCTCGCCTCGTGTACTGCGACGAGGTCAAGGGCAACAAGCTCGACGAGTCCAAGATCAAGCGCATGACCGGCGCGCGGTCGATGACGGCGCGCGGCATGCAACAAGACCCGCAGACGTTTTCAGTAACGTGGACAGTGTGGGCCGACAGCAACCCAAAGCCGACGATTCACGGCACCGACGAGGGCATCTGGCGACGGATCCGCATGGTGCCGTTCCGCGCCCACTACCCGGACAACTCACCGAAGCGCGATCCTCTGCTGCCCGACAAGCTCCGCGCCGAGATGCCGGGGATCTTGGCATGGGCGATCGACGCCGCCGCCGACTACCTGCGCGACGGTCTCGGGCAGTCGAAAACCGTCACCGCTGCGACGCAGGAGTACCGCAACGATCAAGACGTGCTGTTCGAGTTCTTGGAGTTGTGCACCGACCGCGACAACGAGGGCGATCCGGACAAGCGGGTAAAAACCAGCGTTCTGCACTCCGCTGTCTCCGTCTATATGTCCGAGTTTCTGGGCTATTCGCACCCATGGAGCAAACGAAAACTGACGATGGAACTCACCAAGCGCGGGACCTTCGCGCCCGTCAAGGCACCGGGAGGGCAGCGCTACATCGCCGGACTTGACCTGCTGCCGGACTGGCGCTCCCGCCTGGACCTGAGCCCGCCCGCCTCTAGCGACTACTACCGGACGCACTGATGTCGCAGCTAGACCTATTCGCCGCGCAGTCTCGCCCGCAACCGCAACCGCCGACCTGGGGACCGTTCGAACCCCGCGCATGGCAGGCCGCCGCTCTCCCGATCGCGCTGCAGCACATCGAGGACGGCCGCCGCAGCGTGATTAGCGCGATCATGGGCAGCGGCAAGTCCGTACTCATCGCCGAGGTCTGCAAACGCACATACGGCCGCATCGTCGTCACCGTGCCCACCGTCGCGCTGGTCGAGCAGTTGTACGCAACGATCAAGCGCCGCTGCGGACGTCTCTCGGTCGGCTGCTACTACACGCACGCGAGCGACATCGAGTACCGCATCACCGTCGTCTGCCTGCCGAGCCTGACGCGCTACGTCGAGGCGACCGCACACCTACCGCCGCCGCTGTGGATCGCAGACGAGGCGCACCGCACCGAGGCCGAGCAGTGCGTTGCCGTTTATGACTCGCTCGCCCCGCACGCCGCCCTCGGCGTCACCGCAACCCCGTTCCGCGCCGACGAGTCCGAGCGCCTGAGCCTGTGGGATGCGCTCGCATACGAGTACACCGCCGCCGATGCCCTGCGCGACGGCGTCGTCGTGCCGTTTCGTGTCCAGTTGTGGGACGGCAAAGGCACGAACGACCTCGACGCCGTGTGTCTGCGCCTTATCCGCGAGCACGCCAGCGGCCCGGGCCTCGTCAACGCTCGCAACATCGAGGACGCGGAAGCGCACGCGGAATGGCTGACGGAGCGCGGCGTGTCTGCCGTTGCCGTCCACAGCGCGATCCCTCGCGACGAGATCGCCGCACGACTCGACCGCCTGCGCCGAGGCGAACTTGCCTGCGTCGTGCATGTCTCGATGCTGCAGGAAGGCGTCGATCTGCCGTGGCTGCGATGGCTGTGCATGCGGCGCCCTGTCCGCAGCCGCGTTCGGTTCGTGCAGGAGGTCGGCCGTGTCCTCCGCGCACACCCCGGCAAAGAGCGCGCCGAACTGCTGGACCCTCACGACCTGTTCGACAGCTTCGGTCTCACCTACGAGGCGATCTTGGCGGGCAACACAAAGCCGGCGAAAGCCGACGCCGACCCGCTCGCCGACGAGGTCGCGGCCTGCCTCGGCATCGACCCCGACGTGCCCGAGTTCCCATGGGCGCCGCTCGAGCAGGCGAAGGCGCGCGCCCGCCGCCTCAAGCCCGTCCGCCGCTACGTCCGGCGCCTGTACCTCGCGCTGCTAGCCGAGGGCGTCATCGAGGAGCGCATCAGCTCGACGCACTGGCGCAGCAAGCCGCCGAGCGAAAAGCAGCTCAGCGCGGTGGGCTGGATGTGCGGGGGCATGGCGCGGGACACAGCGATCCCGCTACCTCACCGCAAGGCGCTTGCTGTCGTGCGAGAGAACGCCGCCGATTTGAAGCGCGGCGACGTGTCCGATCTGCTGTCGATCGGCGCGGTTATGAAACAACGCAGGCGGCGCGGGGATCCGTGGCCGCTGGGAGGGGAGTAGATGGAAACCGACCGCGAGATCTTGAGAGACGGCGAAACGCTCGCGCTCCGCATGGGGCTGCCGGCACTGGCGCTGCGACTGCGCGCGGCGGCGGACAGGCAACAGGCCGCGCTCGACCGTCTAGCCCGCGAGAGCACCGAGACACGCGCCGAGGCGTGCGACGCTTATCGGGAGGGTTGGGACGACTGCGCCCGCTATTGCGAGTCTCCGCCACACACAACCGATTGGGATTCGTCCGCAGCAAAGGCGTTCTTGCGTGACGCCGACAACAAATCTTGTTGACACCGCGTTTCTCTAGGTGTAAACACAGTGTCAACAGACTGCAGGAGCGCACGACATGAGCACCCTTGAAAAAGCACTGCAAGCGGAGGCCGAGATCGTGTCCCGCCGCGTCATCGAGCGCGACGGCGGACACCTCGACATCAACAGGCACGCACACGGCGGCGTCACGCTCGGGTGCAGGGAGCGAGGCTGCACGCTCGTTGTGCGCCTCGAACCGGGTCAGGCCAGCGAGGTCGGCGAGACGCTCGTCGCGTTCGATGCCGCACCGCACAGCGCCGAGTCCGCGATGAGTCACCTACGCGGACTCGGGCTGACGCTGCGGCAGTGGCAGACGTTGCGCGGTCTCGTGGCCGACGAGTGCAGCCGCATCGTTGCGGAGGTGGAGTGATGGCTACCACCGTGACGCTAGATGGCTGGACGGCGACGGTGGGCGCGAAGGTGGTTTTGCGCAACCGAGCCGGGCAATGCGTTCTCCGGGCAGAGGTCGTTGAGATCGAACGGCCGCCGTTGCACGGCTGGTCTCGGGCTCGGATGGAGACGCGCAACGGTTCGTGTTGGCGGCTCTGGCTAACAGAGGGCGACGTCCTATGGCTTGACGACGCCACAGGAAGCGTCCGCCGCATTGTCTTCGACAGGCAGTTGAGCACTGCGGAGGTGGAGTGATGACATACCCCTGGCACAACCCCAACAACCCGCACCCGCCCGGCGTGTTCTACGGCATGACCGACCGTCAGTACAACGCGATCGAGGGCATGCGCTGGAGTACGCTGAAAGCCATCCTCGACAGCCCGCGCGCGCTGCAGCATCGCCTTGCGACCCCGCTCGGCGACTCGCCCGCGCTCCGCATCGGCCGCGCAACGCACCTCCGCATCCTGCAGCCTGAGGTCTACCGCGAGTCGGTCGCAGTCGTGCCGGATGAGCACCTGACGCCGTCTGGTGGCCTGTCGCGCAAGGCTGCGGCGCTGACGTGGCGCGCGAACGCGAAGGCGACACACGAGGCCGTGATCACGCCCGCCGAGGAGGCCGAGATCGTCGCCTGGGCGCGGTTGGTCGAGGCGCACGCCGGCGCGCAGGCGATGATGCGCGAGGCTCCGGCACGCGAGGTCGTGGCGGTGTGGCACGAGGACGACGGACACGGCGGGGTCATCGTCTGCAAGGCGCGCGCCGACCTGCTCGGACATGACCTGCTCGCCGACCTCAAGACGTGGAGCCCTCGCAGCGGTCTGTCTGCGCGCGCGTTCGGTGCCGAGTGCTGGCGGCGGATGTACCACGCGCAGCTCGGGTTCTACTCGCGCGGATTCGAACGTGCCGGGCTCGATCGCGGCCCGTGGATCGAGCAACGCGGCTTCATCGTCATCGACAAAGGCGGAGGCGGCGACGTTGCCGCGCTGGACTGCGACGAGGACATGGTCGCGGCGGGTGACGCAGACGCGGAGGCAGCGCTCGATGCGCTGCGCGACGCTCTTGCCGCCGACTCGTGGCCGGGGGCGCTGCCGGAGCGCTGCAAGGTGTCGCTGCCGGCTTACGCCTACGAGAGCGACAATGACGCCGACAGCCTCGGGCTCGTCGGGCTGGAGGACTGAGACATGAGCAACAACGCACCCACAAGCCTCGCGGACCTGTACCCCGGGAGGTTCTTGAAGGGCGGGCATCTGCTGAACAAGGGCCGTGACTACTTCACTCTGACAATCGACCGGGTCTGGCGCGAGGATTTGGCCAACGACGGCGACAGCCGGAAGAAGAACCCGCCAGACATCAAGGCGTTGGTGTCGTTCCGGGAAACGCCCATGCAGCACATCATGCCGAAGATTAACGCTGTCTGCTTCGCCGCCATGTTTGGCAGCGATGTGCGGACCTGGGGCGGCAAGAGGGTCAGTCTGTACGCGACCGACAAACTGATGCCTTACGGCGGTAGCGTCGGCGAGGACCGATTCTGCGTCCGCGTCTACGGCAGCCCGGAGATCGACGCGCCGGTGTCGGTCGAGTACCGGCCGCCGAAGCACAGAGCGATTCGCATGACGATGCGCCCGACTGGCAAGCCTGCGCCGGAGCCCGCGCCGAAGCCGCTGGAGGCCGCCGAGGCCGCGCCGAAGTTGGCGGGCGACGCGCTCGCGAAGCACCGCAAGCGCCTGCGCGCGAAGGCCGGCGAGTTCGGCAACGAGGAGGCCGCCGAGGCCGCCTACCGCTGGGCGCTGCGACAGGCGGTAGGGCTGTCCGACGATGCCGAGGTGCATCTGTCCGACCTGACCGAGGCCGAGGCGCAGGACGCCTACGAGCGGCTCCGGGCTGAGGCTCCGGGCTGAGAGACCCGTCCAACAGGGCACAACCGCGCTGCGGCGCACAGAGAGGTGAGGCAGATGGACCGCTGGAATATTGCGCGCGACGAGTACACCGTGATTACGCCGACGCCTGCGGGCTGGCTGGTTCGCTCTGCCTATCAGTCCTCGTCAGGCTCCTACAGCGAAAGCATGTGCCACGTCCCAGACCCTGAGCACCTGTGGTCTGAAGCGCGCGACGCGTGCGGTATGCCGCCCGTCGAGTCAGACGAGCAGAACCCGCCCTCGCAGTGAGGGCACCCCGCGCCGCATTCGTTGAGTGCAATCACAGCGGCGCGGGTCACGGCAGCAGGGCTGCGGGCGGTGATACGACGCCCGGTCGGGTTCGACTCCTGACGCTGCCCCCAAGCCCCCACGGTGGGGGCGCCCCGGCGAGACAGACTAGCCGTCCCGAGGGGGACAGTTGGCCTGGGCGCTCCAACCACTCGCCGGGGTTCACACGAGAGAGGGCGACGCGATGAGGCATGGCGGGACACTGAGCGGGCGGGGGCTGCCGTGGCATCGGCAGCGGGCGGCTCAACAGTTGCGCGAGGCCATGCAGGGCGACGACCTGACCGAGATCGGCGCCGCTATCCGTGTCGCGCGTCGCGCGCTGCGGATGACACTGCGGGACATCGAGGCGGCCTCGGGTTGGTCGCGATCAATGATCAGCTACATGGAGCGAGGCGAGAGGTGGAGCGCCGACGCTGCCACCGACGTGCTCGCCGTGCTGACGAGGAGGATGGGCGATGAGCGACTGTAAGCATGCGACGGCGTTGCGAGAACTGCCGCACCTGTCGATCTGGAGGATCAACGGGCCCGAGGTAGCCGCGCTGCTGGACGCCGCCGACCACATCGACCGCCTCACCCGCGAGCGCGACGCCCTGCGCAGCATCGCCCTGCGCCACGCCGCCGAGCTTGTGCGGCTGCGATACAACCAACACGCGGACGCTGCGGCCGAGCGAATCAGGAGCAACCGGCGCGTGATGCTCCAGGCGATTGACCGCGACTGCGAGGTGCAGCGGCTTGCGGGGGTCGCGCTCAAGGCCGCGATCGACAAGGCCCTTGCGGCTGAGGCGTCGAAATGACCGCCCTACTCGCCGCCCTCCGTGGCGCGACCACCACGTCGGCCAGATCGTCGCTCGCAAGCTTGACGGCGCCGATCTGGAGTTGGGCGTGGTGACCAGCTCAGAGCAAGAGCGCGACATCCGGTGGAAGGTCGCCGTGACGTGGAACTGTGGCGAGGAGGTGGAGTACGGCGGCCATCAGAGCGCTGACGGCCTGCCCACTGTCGACGTGTGGAGCGACATTGACGGCGACCTCGAGGACATGATCGAGGGCGCGGAGTTGGCGCTTTGCGGGTCGTCGTCGTGGGCGACGGAGGGGGAGTAGATGGGTGCGCGAAGCGAGGCGCGATGGAAGCGCCGTTGCATCGAGCGCGCGCAGGCGCGAAATGGCCGGGCACGGCAGCGTGAGGTGCTGCGGTCATGGCGTGCTGCGCGCGCGCCCACACCGCCTGTCGGTGGGCCTCCGTCGCGCCGTGTCGTGCGCGCATGGATGCGCCGCGCGGACTGCGACGAGGGCGCGACCGTGTTGGCACAGACTGCTGCATACGAGATGGACTTGCCCGAGCACTGGCTCGACGACGAGACGCACTGGCTGTGGGATGAGGCGCTTCGCGTCTCTGAGGAGGAGCAATGAGAGCACCGAGAGACGACATATTTTGCGCCTGCGTTGGCGCGCGGCGAGTTGGCGCAGCGAAGCCCAACGGCTGTGGCGAGGTGTTGTGCAAGGCGATACCGCTGCCCGACGTGCTGCTTGCCGTGACGGGAGACGTGGCGCGAGCAGGCGGCGTCTGGTGCGGGCTGCCGTGGCGCATCTACGCCGAGAGCGTGGGCGATGCCGCTCGCGTGCAGGTCCGCGCGTCTCCTCGACCGGGCGAGAGGGCGGCACACGTCGCGGACGTGACCGTCCACGCGCCCCATGACCAGTCGCTGATCGACGAGGTGCAGGCGGTCGCCGCCGCATTGCTCTGGTCGCGCCTGCGCGCTGGGTGGCTGGAGAGTAAGCAATGAGTGCCCTACTCGCCGCCCTACTGCTAGCCCTAAGCGCCCCGCAACCGTGTCCGCGCGACCTGTCGGCAGCGATCGAGCACGTCGAGAGCCGGGGGCACACGCTCGCGGTATCGCGGACGGGCGCGCGCGGTCTGTGGCAGGTGATGCCGCAGTGGTCGCCCTGGCCGGCGTGGGCGCTGCACGTCCCCGCGATCGGTCGCTGGGAGGGCTGCCGGATCCTGCGGCGGTGGCAGGGGCGTGCTCGTCGGCAGTGTCGGCGGGAGGGGCGCGGGTGTGTCGCGATGGTGCGCGCGCTCGCCGGCTACAACGCGGGCAACGCCGGGCTGCGAGGGCGGTCGCGGCGGGGGATGGATTACGCGCGGGCTGTGCTCGCTAGGAGGGTAGGGAGATGAGGTATCGACAGGCCAAGTCGTACAGCGTGAGAGCCATTCCGCCGGGGGACCAACTGCCGCTCGGCGAGCGTGCGAAGGTTGCGCGCGAGTTGCTGGGCGACCGGTTCGTCTCTGGCAGCCTCTCGCCCGAGGACGGAATGCCGAGCGGGTGGTCGATCCGCAGAACTCGCGATCACGCGGTGCCCAACTACGGCAGAGTGCCGTACTACGAATGGGTCGTGCTGCACGACTCTGGGCGAGTGGAGTTCATCGCCGACGCTGAGTTTCGCACGCGGTTCAAGGTGCCGGAGCAATGACCACCGCACACAAAACGACGGCGAGGGCGCGAGCGACAACGAGACACCGTCGCCGTCCAGTCACCCGAGCAACCCGTCGCGCGCGGGCTCTGCGTCGGGTGGCGCATTCGAGGAGGAAACGATGAGCAACGCGACAGACATAGCACAGCGGCTGCGCAAAATGTGCGACGGCACGCTACCCGGCGAGGTTCGGGATCACGCGCTGGACGCCGCTGTCGAACTCGAGCGCATGGACAAGGCGGTGGACGACGCGCTGGCATCGTCGGGCCGGGACAAGGACTCGGCCGAGGAGGCTCGCGCCGCGCTGCAATGGCAACTGCAATGGAGCAAGTCCGCGCCCGAGTTGCGACACTGTCAGCAATGTGGCGCTGACATGGAGCGGCGCGACGAGCGCGAGACTCGCGCCGCATACCGTCGCCGGAAATTCTGCGGCCGAGCGTGCGCGGGCGCCGCGACCGCAGAGCGCCACGCCGCATCGCGGCTGGACGGCATGGGCGTGAATGATGCCGTAGATCGACTGGTCAACAGGGCCGGTTTGTCACAGGCGCAGGCGGCCAAACTACTCGGGGTGTCGCGCCGACGAGTGACCCAAGTCGTGCGCCGGCTGCGAGAGCGGGAGGACGAGAAATGACGATCACGACAACGCGACCCCTGCGCTGGGAGATCGAGTTCGGCGATCTCGGCCACGGCACACTCACCGAATGGACCAGCGGCGAGGGCTACGACCTGACGATCTACCTACGCGAGTCGCCGCAGTACCCGCCACGCGAGGTGGTCGTGTCGCTGACCGACGACGAGGCCGCTGTGGCACGACTGCTGCTCGCTCGCGCCGAGGTGGCGCACCTGACGGGGGACCGATGAAAGGCACACCGTACTATCCCGACCTCCGCTGCGGCGACTGGCGCGAGGTGCTGGCGGATGTTGGCGAGGTGGATTCCGTGATTGTCGATGCACCCTACAGCGCGCGGACGCATGGGGGGCATGATGAGGGAAAGCGGTTTGACGGCTACGGCTGCAAGCGCGAAGGCAAGGACCGTGATCGCATGCCCGACCCCGCAAAAGCCACGCGCCCTATTCCCTACGCCGGCTGGACCGCTGCCGACGTGCGCGCGTTCGTGGATCACTGGACACCGCGCTGCCGTGGCTGGTTCGTGACTATCACGGATCACACTCTTGCACCCGTGTGGGCGGCCGCGCTCGCGGATCGTGGGCGATATGTGTTTTCGCCCCTGCCGTGGGTCGCGCCGGGTGGGCGCGTGCGCCTCACGGGTGACGGCCCCTCGTCGTGGACGTGTTGGATCGTCGTCGCACGGCCTCGCAGCGGAACCGACCGCTACGGGCGCAAGTTCTCCAAGTGGGGCACGTTGCGAGGGGTCTACGTGCAGACGCAGGACCGGGGCGCGCACATCGGCGGGAAGCCGCTGAAACTGATGCGCCAACTCGTGCAGGACTACACCCGCCCCGGCGATCTCGTAGTTGACCCCTGCGCGGGAGGTGGAACAACCCTGCTCGCCGCCGCACAGGAAGGCCGGCGCAGCGTCGGCGCCGAGATCGACCCGGAGACGTTCGCGCTCGCGGAGGCGCGGATCTCTGAGGCGCTGGCACAAGCGGACCTCTACACCGAGAGCAAGATCCAAGAGGCAATCAACGGCGACCTGCCGTTCTAGGAGGGAGAGATGCCAGACGACACCAAAGGCCGGCAGTTCACCCGCCGCGACTACATCGCCGAGTTGGGCGCATTGCTCGAGCGCGAGAGGCTCGAACGCGACGAGGAGCGCGCACGCCTGGAGGACGACATCCAGGCGTTGATCGAAATCGCGGGGGACGCGATCGACCTGCTGCAACACGAGGGCGCGACAGAAGACGCCGCCGAGCTGCAAGCGCGGGTCGATGCCGTGAGGGCGCGATGACCGAACGCGACGCCTTCCTCAGAGCCCTGGTTCTCGCGCTGACCGAGGGCCTAACCGACGACGACCGCCGCCGCGCCATCGCGCTGCTACAGGAGACGCCATGCGACGAATCATGATCGACCCCGGCACGCGAACGCACGGCCTCGTTGTCGTCGAGGGCGAGCGCGTGCTGTGCACCGAGAGCAAGGCGGGCGCTTTCACCGTCGAGATGTGGCTACGCGCGCCCGACCCGGCGCAGGTGCTCGTCGAGCGCGTCGCAGCTCGCGGTGTCGCCGACGGCAACGTGATGCGGACGTGTGAATGGTCCGCGCGCTTTCGCACGATCGCCCTCGAACAGGGTCACACGACCGTCTGGCTCTACCGGCGGCACATCGTCGCCGTTCTGAAAGCGCGCGGTCGCAGCACGGACGCGCGGGTGCGAGCGAGGATGCGGGAGTACTACGGCGCGGAGGCATGGGAGCGCGGGGGCTGGCTCGCGGGGGTGAAGGGGCACGCCGTGCAGGCGCTTGCGCTCGGGGTCGCCTACGACCTCGGGACGCGGGAGGTTACCGAGCCGTGAGCCCGCGCGCCTTCCACCCAGCCCAAGCCCCGCCGACAAGCGCGACGCCGGCAGCCGCCCACGCCACCCACGACGGCAGCCCGCGCGGGACCTCGACGCGGCGCGTTACCGATGGCGGACACGGCACCCGCGCCAACTCCCGCCACCGCTCGGCCCGCGCGTCCGCCTCGCTGACCTGTCGCGCAAGCTGTGCCACGTCGGCGGCGCACACAGCCGCGTCACGCCGCCTCAGCGCCTCGCACCGGGGCAGACCCGCGTCGAGACACGCAGCCCCGTCCAGCGCGTCCCCAGGCGACATCAGGACGCCCGTGCAGGGCGCGGGGGTTCCGGCCTCGGCGACGTGCTCGACGGTGCACATGTGCGGCAGCGGCGCGGGTTGTGCGACCGCGACGGCGGGCAACAGCAGGGCGGCGATTGTTGCGCGGTGTCTCATGCGGCGAGGGTAGCACGGGCGATTGTTCCACGGGGCGCGGGGATATTTTCACCAGTGGGACAATAAAGTGCACGATTGTGCTAGACAGGGTGGTTGGGTAGTGGCATAAATGTACTCACCAAGGGGACGGAAGCCCCGCAACACTGGAGCACAACATGAACACCGCCCGCACCATCGCTGAGACCATCTTTAACCCCGACGACGAGGGCTCTGTCTACACCGCCCCTGATGGCCGCACTCTGGCCGAGGTCTGCGAGAGCTTCGGTGGAGAACTCATCGTCCGTGACCGCCATGGCATTGGGCACACCGACGGGCGCGACATCCCGCGCGGCGGCTGGCGCGAGTTCTGGTTCAGCGACAACTCGCGCATCGTGGACCAGTACGGCGAGTGGGACTACGCCCTCTAGACCTCACCCCAACCGCCCAGCCCCGAAGGTTCGTCCTCGGGGCTTAGGGCGTTGAGAGACACCCTCAACCCTGGAGACACCCATGGCCTACATCTGCACCAACGACAAGTACTGCCCCAACCGCGCCGAGGCGTTCGAGAGCGTCGACGCCTTCCAGAACATGATCGCCGCCGTGAGCCTCGACGGCGAGCCCGCCGACATCCGCGAAAGCGACGCGTCTCTCGACTGGTACGACTGCAAGACCGGCGAGCTGGTGCTGCGCCACGTCGAGCCGTCCCTGCACGACTACGCGACCGGCGACTACATCCGCGAGGCGACCGCTGCTGAGTTGGACGAAAGCCTGGAGGCCGAGTGCAGCGACGGCGGTGCGGGCGTCATCGAGATCGACGGGCGCGCGGTGTACGTCGAGGACTAACCCGCACCCCAACCGCCCAGCCCCGAAGGTTCGTCCTCGGGGCTCGCGGCGGTGGAGGCGCACAACGCGCACAGGAGGATAGAGCAATGAAGAAGGGAACCTATGTGATCGTCCGCTGCCGGGATGCCGGCGTCCACTGCGGGGAGTACCGCAGCCACAGCGGGCGGGAGGTCAAGCTCCGCAACGCCCGCCGAATCTGGCGGTGGAACGGCGCGATGACCCTGAGCGAGATCGCGCACAGCGGGCTGGACAGCGCGCAGAGCAAGGTCAGCAAGCCGGTCAAGCGTGCCCTGCTGCTGGAGGCGTGCGAGATCCTGGCCGTCACCGACGCGGCGCGCGTGACCATCGACGCCGCGCTGTGGGCCGGGGGTGAGTCGTGAGCATCATTCTTGACGATATGTCTGACGGCAAGCCGTGGGACGGGTCCGGCTTCGGGTCCGGGTCCGGCTTCGGGTCCGGGCTCGGGTCCGGGGCCGGCTTCGGGGTCGGGTCCGGCTTCGGGTCCGGGCTCGGGTCCGGGTCCGGGTCCGGCTTCGGGTCCGGGTCCGGGGCCGGGTCCGGGTCCGGGTCCGGCTTCGGGGCCGGGTCCGGGGCCGGGCTCGGGTCCGGGTCCGGGTCCGGGGCCGGGGCCGGGTCCGGGGCCGGTTAATCGCCGACTGCGCGACCGCCAGCCGCCACCGGGGTCACGCTCGGGGCGGCTCGCGGCGGTGGAGGTCTCATGCACGACATCGCACGACATCGGCAGCGACACAGGCGACGCGAGCAGTCTGAGCGCCTGACCGAGCTGCGCCGCAAACTCGCCGCCGAACAGCAGATCGCCCGCTGCCCCGTCGCGATCCTGCCGCCGAACGCGAGCAAGTCGCGGCAGGAGCGAACGGCTGCACGGGCGCGGGCACGGGTCGAGACACTGAGCGCGGAGATCGCGCGGATGGAGGGTGAGGGATGAGCGACTGGAAATCATGGGCGAACGAGCCCGCGACGGAGCCGGGCGTCTATCGATGGCGACTGCCAGCCCAAGACAGCGCGGGCGTTTCTGTGCGGCCCGAATGGAGCGCCGAGGCCGTCATGCGGTGGGCGGGCCACAGCAAGAGCCTGCAGCCATCGTTTGGCCACTGGGACGGCTATCGCATGTGTGTGCCTGACGGGCTGGAGTGGCGCGAGTTGAGGCCAGAAGAAGGCGGTGTCGACACCGTATGGGTCGGTTCGCAGATTCCCGCTTGCCCATTCTGTGGCGGCGAGCCATCGGTCGTGTCCCGTCAGCGCGTCGCTGGCGGCACTGTTGTGGGCGCTATCCCACCACGGCACAACACGTTTCAGATGCACTGCAAGTGCGGGATCAAACAGTCAACGTGGTTCGACACGTTCGGCGCGATGCTCCGCGCGTGGGCGCATCGTGCGCACCCGCACCGAGCGGCTGACCCGCGAGCGTGAGCGAGTCGCGGCTCGAGACACTGAGCGCGGAGATCGCGCAACTGGAGGCAACATGAAAGACCTGATCAAACTTATCGGCACGCAACAGGACGTGGCGCACATGCTGCGGCGGTCGCGGCGCCTCGTCACACACTGGACGGCGGGCGAGCGCCTGCCCGACGCCGCCGATTTCGCGGAGCTGCTGGCGCTCGCGGGGGTCGTGAGCGTCCACGTCGAGCCCGGCGCCGACGCGACCGTACTGCACTGCTACACCGAAGGCGACTGCGGCGAGCCGTCGTTGACGCTGACGCTGCCCAAGGGGCGGATGGGGGATGAAGGATGAAAACGAAAGAACTGATCGACTGGCTGCAAGAGTACGTCGCGGGCATGCGCGACTCGGCGAAAGTCTACTGGTGCCCGCACCACGGCGAGATCACGCCGGACTTTCACGAGCGCTGCGAGCTGTGCGGAACGTTCGTTGGTGGCGAGCCCGACACGCAGACGGCGGAGATGCTCGATACCGTGTTGTTCCAACTGCGCGAATTCTACGAGGAAGACGAGAACATCCGGCGGCAGGTGCACAAGCTCCGAGGTCACGCCGACGATCGCGACTTCGCGACTTCGCTGGAGGTCGCGGGGCGTCTTGGCGAGTTGTCCGCCGCCGAGAGCGACGCCGAGGAGCTGGGGCAGGAGTTGGGCGACTACCACAGGACGCTGGCTCAGTGCCTCGGATACCCGCCTGATCAGCCGCTTGGAACGTGGGAGGATTTGCTCGGCGAGGTCGAGGTGTTGAGCGCGAAGATCGCGCACCTGACCCGCGAGAGGGACGAGGCGCGGGCGGAGCGTGACGCTACCAACTTCGACCCGAGCGCGCTGATCGCCATAGCACCCGATGGCTGGACGCTGCGCGACGCGGACCCGACGCCGGAAGCGGTCTGGACGTGGGTCCACGTCAGCGGCGCTCATGTGTACTACAGCCCAACGCACGGCTGGTTTTCCCGGTTGCCA
>Ga0180432_10004434_pt1 | contig 19306 bp, 16 predicted proteins | sample SS_ome_10_FD_132414 | JGI IMG/M metagenome (GOLD analysis project Ga0180432, IMG submission 132414) | Hypersaline lake sediment archaeal communities from the Salton Sea, California, USA - SS_1_MS_2 metaG | ecosystem: Environmental > Aquatic > Non-marine Saline and Alkaline > Hypersaline >...
AGCCTCTACGGCAAGAACAGACCCATGGAGATGCAACTGGATGAGCACGGCCTCGTGGATCATGACGTCGTGCCGGCCGAGCAGCGGCTCGAGGCTCTCGGCGTCCAGGAGGCCTTGGCGCAACTCCCGCTGCAGCAGTGCGAGGCGATTATTCTCAAAGTGTGGCATCAATATACCTTCGCTGAGATGGCAGAGGTATTCGACATTCCGATCAACACGGCAGCCAGCCGCTACCGCTACGGGCTGGAGAAACTGCAACGCATATTGGGGGATGCAAATGGCCGACCATGACAGAATCGAGCAGCGTCTGCGACAGGTGCCACTGCGAGGGCCTTCGCGTGGGATGCGGGATGAGTTGATGCAGCGAGCAAGGCTGCAGATGGCCAGCCGGAAACGGTGGCGCCAGTTGACCGCATTGGTGGTCGCTGCGGCGGTCTTACTGATAGTAGTGAACCTGGCCGTGGGGCAAATGTGCGCGCAGAGTATGGCAGCCGTGACCGGACAGCCCGGCATCTCTGAGACCATCCCGGTGACACCCATCTGCGTGGAGGCAATCCGCGCCCGCAAGCAGTTGATGACGACGACTCTGGAGTTGAATGGGAACGGCGGGTAGGGGCACGTCAACTATGCGGCGAGCAGGATGGGAGTGAAGCAGATGTCGCAAGACAGATTTCCCACATTCACACGCACCGTGAGCGGTTTAGTTGACATCACTCCGAAGGCCTTCATCATGCTACTGGCCCTGGCGGTGATGATCGGCGGCGTATGGACGTATTACAACATCATATGGAGCGTGGAACTCAACCGGGAGCTGAAGCAGTGGCAGCAGCAGGGCCTCCCGCTGACGATGGCTGAGGTGATACCGAAGAAGGTGCCCGACGCCGAGAATGCCGCGCCGATATACATGCAGGTCTTCAACGTGAGCTTCGATCCGGGCAAGCAGCCAAAGACGAAGATGAATCTGGCGGGACTTACGGATGCCGAGGATAAGCTTGTCGAGGAGTACGTGACCGGCGAGGACCGGAGGAAGGCCCAGCGAGTCCGTACGATCACGAGCCGGCCCGAAGCAGAGCAGACACTGCAGGTACTCAGACTCGCCTCGCAGCGCAAGAAGGCCGTATTCCCGGTCGAATGGGAAAATGGCTTTTCGGCGCTTTTTCCGCACCTAAAATGCTTCCGTGTGGGGGTCCGGCTCGTGGCGGCAAATGCGCTGCTCCTCGCTGCCGACGGTCAGGTGGACGAGGCCCTCGATTGGTGTGCCGTCGGGCTGGGCATGGCCAGCCATGTCGAGAGCGAGCCCACGGTCATCGCCCAGCTGGTCGCTATAGTGATGCGACAGAGGATCCTAGATGCTGTGGAGGAGATAATCGCATCGAGAAGTGTCCCGGAGAACGCAGGTCGCCACCTGCTGGAGGAACTCCAGGCGATAGACCTGCAAGGGGCGTATGCGGAAGCGGTGAAATCCGAGGCCGCGTTCGGGCGCCATGCATTCATGCAGTTCCGCAGCAAGCCGGACTGGCTTGCGGAAGTGATGCCGACAGAGCCACCAGGGACGGTTGCAGTGTGGTCGCTATATTGCAGTTGGCTCGGCGGGCCGTTACGCAGCCATGATGAGGCGGCATACCTTGGCATCATGCGCCGCCAGTTAGAGGCCACCACCAGACCCTGGGTCGAGGCGCAGAGCAGCTACGAGGCGATTGACAGCCAGATACAGCGGGCCGGTACAATGCCCTTCCTGACCAGAGCGCTGACGCCGGTGTTCAGCAGGCTCGCCTGCAGGAAGGACATTACGGAGGCACGCGTGGACCTCGGGCGGATTGCGCTGATGCTGAAAAGCTACAAGCAGCAGCATGGGCAATATCCGGCAAGCCTCGACGAGCTTGCACAGCGTCAAAACACGGAGATGCCGACTGATCCCTTCAGCGGCAAGGCCTACATCTATACCCGGCAGGGGGAGGGCTTCATGGCCTATAGCATCGGCTCCGACGGCGATGATGACGACGGCGCCGAACCTGAGAAGAAGAATGTGGTCGAAGCAGATGGCGACATCATCTGGCGCGCGACACGCTAGCCTCACTCCGCGCGCACCGCCTCCGGCAGCGCGAAGACTCACGCCACCGCTATTCCCACTCCACGGCTACTTTGACCACGACCTTGTGCATATCATCATTTCCGGCCATCGGCCCGTGGGCGTCCTCCGGGAAGAAGACCACAAACATGCCCGGATTGAGCGGGAACCAACCCTCCGGCGCGTCGCTGAAGAGCCCGAAGTCGGTCTCGATGTCGAAGTCGCCCTCAGGCTGTACGCACTCGGACACCGGCCGCCACGAGAACGTCTCCGCCCCTGAGATCACGTACTGCACATCAATGTACTTGCGGTGACATTCCATCTTGACCTCGTCGCGAGGTCGGGCCGGAGCCTGGAGGACATTGATGGTCAGGCGCTCGCCGTCAATCTCGGCCGGACCGGTGGGAAGCTCCGCGAGGTCCTCGCGCCTCAGCAGTTCAAATGCAGCGGCCAGACCTGGATGCGTGCCGGCGTACCTGTTGGCATTCATCAGCTTGTCAACTATCATCTGGACATTTTCCTTTCTAGCTAGTCGGCGTTGCCGTGTGCACTCTTCGCAGCAGTCCATTTCGGCCTGAGAAGACATCATGCTGGCTTAGCGCCGAAAAGCTCTTCTACCTATCAATTTCTCCAGCCGCGCCGTGAATCCCTTCGCCAGGCAATGGGCATCACGCAGGTGAACGGGTCACCGAAGCCGAAACGCCATAGCAGACGAATACGGTGGAGGTGTCGGTAGATGGCATCAGTGCTCATGGAGTTTGGACGTGGGCTGGCGAAGTTCGAAGTGCCGGAGGGGCGGTTTCTGGGGCACGTCCGCCCGCGGGAGGCAACTGCGGTTCCGGATGTGGGTAGCGCAGTGCGTGCGGCGATCACGAACCCGATTAGAGGCAGGCCGCTGGTGGATCTGGCTGCGGCTGCCGACAAGGCGCTGGTACTCACGGTTGACTATACGCGGCCCTCTCCTCGCGAGTTGCTGGAACCGGTGCTGGCGACGCTCGCCGAGCAGTCGGTCGAGACGAACGTATGCATTGCCGGCGGCAGACACCGGCTCATGAGCGACGAAGAAGTACTCGCCCATCTCGGGAATGACATCTGCTCTGCTTACCCGATCATGCAGCATGATTCCTTCGATGCTGGTGCTCATGCCGAGCTGGGGACGACCCCACGCGGCACACCGATACGTGTGGACAGGGCGATTTTCGACTGTGACCTCGTGATCGCCGTGGGTTTCATCGAGCCGACATATCTGGCCGGCTTCTCAGGGGCGCGTAAGATGCTCATGCCGGGAATGGCGTGGCATGAAGCGATAGACGCCAATCACTACCTGATTACCGACCCGAACTGCCGCGTCGGGGTACTGGACGGCAACCCCATAAGTGAGGACATGGAGGACTTTGCCCGGGAGTTGCCACTGGACTTCATCGTCTATTCCGTTGTGGGACCGCATGATGAAACGACCGCAGTCGTGGCCGGGAATCGCGATCAAGCTCATCGCGCGGGTTGTCGGCTTTCGGGAAACATCTTTCGGGTAAGAGGGCCGATGGCAGATATCGTCATCTCATCAGCCGGCGGCTACCCATATGACTGCGATCTGGTGCAGGGCAAGAAGGCGATTATTCCGGCTCATGAGCTGGTCAAGCCGGGCGGGGTGATCATCATCGTTGCCGAAGCCGAGGAGAAATGGGGCGCAGAAACGACCTTCGTTGACTGGCTGAGGAATTATACGCCGGAGGAAATCTGCAAGCGCGTCAGGGATCGGGCGCAATTCTCGTTAGGGGCACATGGGGCACGGATTCTTGCCAGGCCGGTAGTCGAGCACGGAGCGCAGGTTATTGCGCTTGTCGGCAAGGATTTCGTGGATGATTTGAGTGAGACATTTGTGCAGGCGACCGCAGATCCTCAGGAGGCGATGAGTTGGGCGATGCAACGTGTCGGGGATGCGGCGAGTATCGTTGCGGTTCATCAGGCGCGGCGTCTGATGGTGGAGGCTGAGCAGTAGTTTTATCAGGATGGAAAAGCGAGTTCATGGTTGAGTTGGGGTACAAGCGAGAAATGAGGATGAGATAGTTGACTGATGACCGCGAAATGCAGTTGAGAGATGAAAGCGTAATGGAGCAGCTTGAGGAGCAGTTTGATGAGATGGAACAGTACACGGAAAGAGTTACTGTGGCGTTGCGGATGACGAAGGCCAAGCGACGCCTGGCAGCGAGGGTAAGCCGCAAGGTGGGCAAGATGCGGAATTGGTTCGGCGGTCTAAAGCACAGTGCGATGCAAAGACGTTGCCTCAACATGCTGATACGGATTGCTCTTGCCGCCTATCCATTGGATGCGAAGTTGGCAGTGAAAATAGCGCGCTATTACAGCCACAACTATGCGTACGAATGGTGCCGCAGCGGCATCTCGCGGACGATACGCCTCGTGGCCAGGGACATGATCCTGCGCGGAGCGGATTCATCTTTCGGTGAAACTCCCGCGGCCGCCCACCTCGCTTATGTCATCGCACATCATCAGGAATTGCGGGTGGAGAATGTCAGCCGGTACTCGGAGCTGACCACGGTCAATCTGGAGCTGGAACGTGTCAACTTCTTCCGCGACGCTTACGCAGAGATGCGCGAGGACTTGGGGCTGGATGAGCGCCTGAAGCAGGCGCTGAAATCAGTGAAGGATCAGCTCTAAAGCAGGTCGTGTTGAGCCCCAGGACAGGATGCACAAGCCATCCATATGCATTGGTGATGACTCCGGGCCACATCAACCCTCAATAGGGATGGGAGAGCATACGGAACATGAGTGATTGCAGCGATGGCAACAGAAGCGTGCTGGTGATGTTCTGTGACCAACTCCGGCGGGACCTGCTGGGCTGCTATGGCGGTACCAATGTGCGAACCCCCAACCTCGATGCGCTGGCCCAGGACAGTGTCGTGTTCGACCGCGCTTACACGCCGGTAGCACTGTGTAGTCCCGCGCGCGCCAGCCTCCTGACCGGCGTCTATCCCCACCGCCACCACATGTTCAACAACTCCACCCCCGGGTATTCCTACTGCGAGCACCTGCGCCCGGACATGACCATGCTGCAGGACTGGGTCGCGGAGCACTCGCCCCATCAGACCGCATATTTTGGCAAGTGGCATATCGGGCCGGCGGCGGACCTGTATGCCTCTCGCTTCGATATCACGCACAAGTCCTACGGCGTCGGCGCACCGCTTGTCAACAACTCACATTGGCATTCCAGCACAGGTTTCGCCCCACTCGTCCGCGATGTCGCCGCAGGTATTGGCGGGACTCTTGACATGCCGATGGATGAGTTCCCCGACGTGGTTGCGGCCCGCTACACCCAGAGGTTCTTACGTGAGCGCGACAGCTCGCGACCGTTCCTCGCCTTCTGCGCCTTCCCGGGGCCACACCGCGAGTGGTTGGTTCCGGACGAATTTGGTATCCGCTACGACGCTGAGGACATACCAATGTGGCCGAACCGCCACGACCGCTTCGAGGGCAAGCCCTTCAACCAGAGGAAGCTCAGGCTCCTGCAGACACTGCCGTCGGCCCTGGACAACGCCTTCGAGGATGATGACACCCTGAGGGAGTTACTGGCCTGCTGTTTTTCTACATCGAGTTGATTGATGACATGGTAGGTGAAGTGGTGGCGACGCTGAAAGAGCTGGGCTTGTATGATACCACGACCATCGTCTTCACCGCAGACCACGGGGACATGGCAGGCTCCCATGGATTCGCCAGCAAGGGCTCCTACATGTATGACGAGATCTACCGCATTCCGTTGCTGCTGAAATCCGCCAGTGTCGCCCCAGGCCGCGCCGATCAGCCCGTACATCTGATGGATGTCACCGCCACCTGCCTGGAGGCAATGAGCGGCCGGCCGCATACGGAGATGGGAGACCAGGAGCTTCACGGCCGGTCGCTGTTGCCATTCGCCGAGGGCACTGCCGAGTGGCCGCGCACGTGTCACTATGCCGAGTATCACGGCGATTGGTACGGGCATTACTCGGCGCGGATGGTCACCGACGGCAAGTGGAAGCTGGTCTGGAACCTCTCCGATAGGGGAGAGCTATACGATCTGAAGAACGACCCGGCGGAACTGCAGAATCGGTTTTACGATGCAAGCGCCCGCGCTGTGCGTGACCATTACTTCGAAGTGCTGGTTGATGAGGCTGAGCGCTTGGGAGATGGTCAGTTGAGGCACTTCATCCCGGATGTTGAGCAGGCCCTCGATGACTGCGCCGACGACCCGCTGCCGGTCTTGTAGGTGCATCACCTGCCCACGGCGAATAGCAGTAGTCATGAACAGTCCGAAGCATAGAGACATGGTCGCGCTTGTGTTGCTCTGCTGTTGGAGCCTGGTGGCGGCACATGGAGCGTCGGGGACTGCCCGTCTTGTCTGGTACACCTCGCCGGTGGACGACTCCGAGCAAGCCTATGGCATCTACGTGCCCTCGGCGCCTCCTGCTGCCGCCGGCTATCCGGCCGTCTTCCACACTCACGGCTATGGCTGGGGTGTCAGCAGCAACTTTTCCGATTGGCAGAAGCATTGGGCAGAGACGCACGCCTGGGTACTGATCAATCTCAACGCTCGAGGGCCGCAGTTCTACGAAGGCATCGGTGAGACCGCGACCCTGGAGGTTGCGAGAGACGCCACTGCACGCTTCGGACTCGACCCAACGCGTCTCTACATCACCGGTAGCTCGATGGGGGGCACGGGGGCATTCCGCCACGGTGTCCGCCATCCCGACATTTTCGCCGCTGCCGTCGGAGTGGACGGATGGACAGATTTCCGGCTCTGGCATCATCACTGGTACGCGCGGGCGGACCACCGCGATTTTATCGAGGAGTTCCGCAGGCCGTTGCTACAGGCTGCCTCGCCGCTGTATTGGACTCAGCGCGCCAAATGGGGTGCCGTCGGGGCCATTGTGGATGGCCGTGACACTACCGTCTGGCCCGACAATGGGCTCCAGCTACACTCCGCCCTGTGGGAGCTTGCTCTCCAGAGCGGCGGCTATCATAGCGACGTCTGGCTCAACTACAACAAGGGACATGGCGGCGGCTACAACCTGAGTACCATCTACGACTTCTTTCTCGGTCGCGAGCGCGCTACCGAGCCGCACAGCTTCCATTGCGCCACCTATCTGCTCAAGCATGGCCGTATGTACTGGGGAGGCATTGACACGTTTCACACCTTCGGCCTCCCTGCCGTGCTCGGCTCGGGTGTCGCGGGCAATACCGTCAGCGTCGCCACCGATAATGTTGACGACTTCACACTCTACCTGCAGGCCTCACCGGCGGCCGATTCCGACTCCGTGAGCATCTATGCCGATGGGCTGCTCTGCTACACCGGTTCGCCGGGCACCCTGTCATTCACGGCGCTTCGTGGTTCCGCCGGTCATGTTGCTGCCTGGCTTCCGGTTCCTGCACCCGAGAAATTCCTGCCCTATAAGACTGCCGAACTGGGGGGGCCTATCGGGGACGTACTCACAAAGCCCTTTGCAGTCGCCTACGGCACTACCGGGCGTGCTGCGCTCGCCGCCCAGCACCGCCGCGAAGCGGAGGCCTTCACCTCGGCGTGGCGTAGCTTCATGATCCGACGCGGTGTCGCACCGGATGCCATCGGGCCCTTCCCCGAGGACGAGATATCCCCACGGTTCATGCGCGAGAAGGGCTTGCTCGTCTTCGGCACCCGCGATTCCTCACGCCTGCTGCAGGCCGCCTATGCCGCTGCCGACATCCCGGTCATCATCGGCGACGGCTACATCACCGTGTCCGACGCTGGGGGAAAGACCCGCACTTACCACGGGGACAACTTTGGCGCTTTCGTCTGCTACCCCAATCCGCTCTGCGACGGTCGCCAGTATCTGCTCGTCGCACGCGGCCAGTGGTTCACTAAGCCGGAAGGCAAGATCCCCGCCGGCCTCGAGTATGACATGGAAAAGCTGCCCTGGGGCTATCCCGATTATGTTGTCTTCAACAGCGATCAGGCACAACTCCCCCACGTGCTCAATGTCAACAACAAGCCGCCGGTCACATGCTACGAGGCGGCGTACTTCGTCGAGGCCGACTTCTTCGACAGGCGCTGGCAGCCTTACCGCGCCGTGACACTCGACCGCGCGCGGATCGTCAAGCCGCCTAATGTCAGTTTCGTCCACTTGGACCGGCTCAAGACCTCCGCTAATGGCGTCACTGTCCGGATTGTCACGGATACAGGCAAACCCTTCGCCGACGCCCGCGTCACGATAGACTGGCCTGATGCACCGGTGTCCGTTTCGGCCCTTACCGATGACCAGGGATGCGCCCACTTCACCCACCCCGACTGCCTGCCCGCTGACAGTCCGGCCCGCGTGCTCTCGGTCATGGCAACCGGTGCAGTTTATGACTTCACCGCTGATATGGCACACTCGAGCTCCGACGAGCCGCTGCGGCTGACGCTCTCTCGACCCACGCGCAGCGCCAACGCGCAGGGGAGCTGTTCCTATCTGGTGACCGCGGCACTGGCCAATCGCGGCGACCGACTTGTAACAGGGTCTCTTCGCCCGACTGCTCCGGCGGGCGCCTGGTCACCTTCTTCAGCGCCTTTCACGCTGCAGCCGGGCGGGTCTATCAAGGCGGCATTCCGCTGGCATCCGGCGGACATGGACAACCGCGCGGAGGTGCCACCGGGCGACTATCGCCTCACTGTCACTGCGCGGCCGAATAGCTTGCAGGGTGGGAGTTTACCGACTGCCGCCGTCGCAGCCGCGACCGGAGTACGCCTCGGGCTGCTGAATACGTCTTCGCTGGCGCTCGACGAGTTGACTGCCGCCGACATCACCGAGGCAGCCCCATTCCAGGTGAGCTGCGATGTCCTCAACATGGCCCCCGAGGACGCAATCGTCGAACTGGCTTGTAGTATCATCCCGGCCGATACCGATCTGGGGGACCCGTGCCGTCACTGCTACCTGCCGCCTCAGTCCGTCGCTATCCCCGGCCTCGACAAGACCGCCGCCATCTTCAAGCAGCCTGCTCCAGTCCCATCCCTGCCGGTCGGCATATACCATGCCGTGATCTATTCGCCGGGCCATCCCGAACTCACCGCCTGCATCGAGTTTACCGTTATCGCAGGCCCGTAGCCGCCGGGCGAACTAATGTCTAAGGTGAAACGTCGTAAGAGGCAGGCACAAAACCATGAGGAAGGCTCCAGCATACCTCGTTGTTCTGACCTTGCTGTACGCAGTCGGCTGCGCGCGAAACAGCGGCTCACAATCTGCGGTTGCCCAGCCGCGTGAGCCGGTCACAGCGGGCGCGTCCGTTCGCCTTCCGGCTGTCGCCGGCCAGTTCTACACCGACGACCCGACGCGCCTCGCCGAACAGGTCAAGGCCTTCATCGAGGCCGCTGAGACACCACACATCTCCGGCGACATCATTGGCCTGATAGCCCCTCATGCCGGCTATGAATACTCCGGCGCCGTCGCGGGATACTCCTATGCCGCGCTTGAGGGTCGCAGCTATAGCACCGTCATCCTCGTCGGCCCTTCTCATCGCGGGATTCCTCTCGCCGGCGCTGCACTCAGCTCCCGCGAGTTCTGGGAGACCCCCCTCGGTAAGGTCGCCGTCAACCAGGATGTTACCGACAAGCTTCTCGCCGCCAATACAAGCATCAAGCTCAGCGATCTCGCCCATGCCCAGGAGCACTCGCTCGAGGTCCAACTCCCCTTCCTCCAGACCGTGCTCGATGATTTCTCCATCGTGCCGATCGTCCTTAGTGACTTCGGCCGCCACAACACACTCGCACTGGCCGAAGCCATCGCTTCTGTGGCCGATGAGGAGACCCTCCTCATCGCCAGCACTGATCTCTCCCATTACCCCGTCGCCGAGAGCGCCTCCGAGGTGGACCACATCATCCTCGACGCCATAGCCACCTTTGACGTGGACAAGGTGTACGCCACCGACGCCGAGCAGCTTGCCCGTGGCATAGACAATCTCCATTGCACCTGTTGCGGCCTCGGCGCGGTGGTCGCCGTCATGCAGGCAGCCAAGTTTCTCGGAGCTACCGAAGCGAAGGTCCTCCACTATGCCAATTCGGCCGACGTCGAGCCGCGCAGTGCGAACCGTTGTGTCGGCTACGGCTCAGTTCTCTTCAGCGGCGCTCGTAAGCCTGCAGGAGACATTACCGGCGCCGCCGCGACGCCGCCAACCGAACTGAATGAGCCCCAGCAGCAGTATCTGCTCACCCTCGCCCGGGACACCATCGAGACATTCCTCAACCAGGGCGCGGTGCCGGAAATAGCCACCGACGACCCCGCCATGCACAACAAGCGCGCCGTCTTCGTCACCCTCACCAAGAACGGCCACCTACGCGGCTGCATCGGACAGATTGTCGCCCGTGAGCCTCTGGCTGCTGCCGTCCGCGAGGCCGCCGTCTCCGCAGCCGTTCGCGACCAACGCTTCAGTCCCGTAGTCCCCGGTGAGCTACCCAACATACATATCGAAATCAGCGTCCTGTCCCCGTTCATGCCGGTGGCTAGCTACGAGCAAGTCGAGGTCGGCAAGCACGGGGTTCTCATCAAGTCCGGCCTGCGCTCCGGCGTCTTCCTCCCACAGGTCGCTCCCGAGCAGGGCTGGGATCGCACTGAGATGCTGGAGAACCTCTGCGCCCACAAGGCCGGCCTCCCCAAAGACGCATACAAGGACCCCGACACTGAGCTATACGTCTTCACCGCTCAGGTATTCGGTGAGGAGGAGGACCACTGACCCGCAAGACGGTAGGCACTATGCAAGACAACAAGGCCGACGAGTCTCCCTTGGACGGAGCCCTGACTCGCCGCGACTTCATCAAGGGTGCGGCACTGGCGGGGGCCTGCGTTCTTTCCTCCGCGGCCGGTCTTGGCAGCCTTCCGGTGCCTGCGCAGGCCGGTACCAACGCCGGAGTACATGAAGCCCGTTATTGGGAAGCTCTGGATGGCGGCCGTGTCCGGTGCAATCTTTGCCCGTGGAAATGCATCACTTCCAACGGCCAGCGTGGGATATGTCGGGTGCGCGAGAACCGTGGGGGCAAATACTACACGTTGGTGTATGGCGAAGCTGCCGCACTGCACGTTGACCCCATCGAGAAGAAGCCGCTGTACCACTTCAAACCCGGGCAGCGGGCACTATCCGTCGGCACTGCCGGCTGCAACCTGCGCTGCCGCGATTGCCAGAACTGGGAGATCTCCCAACGCACCCCTGAGGAGCTACGCTCCGAGGGGCACTTGACGAGCGCCTCTCCTCAGGCTCTCGTCTCGAAGGCCGGGGCTAACAACATATCGGTCATAGCATATACGTACAACGAACCCATCGTTTTCTACGAGTACATGTACGACACCGCTGCGTTGGCGCGCCAGAGCGGCATCCAATCAGTCATGATATCCTCCGGCGGCATAAACCGCGAGCCGATGCTGGCCCTCGCGCCATATCTCGACGGGGTCAAAATTGACCTCAAGGGCTTCTCCGAGGACTTCTACCGCGAGTACACCTCCGGACGACTCGCACCGATCAAGGAGACCATCAAGCGCGTAATCGCTCTCGGCAAGTGGTTGGAAATAGTCTATCTTGTCGTCCCCACGGTGAATGATGCCGATGACACTATCCGGGCGATGTCCGACTGGCTGGTGAAGGTCGGCGGGCCTGATCTACCGCTGCATTTCTCACGTTTTTTCCCGGCTTACCGGCTCAAGAATCTACCGGCGACGCCTGTCGAGACACTCCGCCGCTGCCGGGATATTGCGCGCGCTGCCGGCCTCCGGCATGTCTATGTCGGCAATATCCGTAGCGTCTCGCTCTCCTCCACATACTGCCCGAATTGCGGTAATATTGTGGTTAAGCGCGACGGCTACCGTGTCCTTTCATACGATCTCAAGCCGAATGGTGCCTGCCGCTTCTGCGGGACGAAAATCGCCGGCATCTGGTAGTTCCCGCATCCGCTGCGCATTATTGCGGGCACCAACCTGTGGAAGCCAGGCAACACAACATGAGACCCCAACCGGCGGCGGGTTGTTGTCAGCCTGGGTAGAAATACCGAGGTAGTGTATCAGGACTTCATCCTCAGCGTTTACCCATGGCTGGATCAGTTCGCCTACCTGCGCAGTGTCCACAAAGGGATGCGGAGTGCCGTGGGGCTACTAGTCCGGATACTTCTCAAAGCTACACGGACCACTGATCTCCTCGCCGTCACGGCACCAAGTCATCGTGCCACTTAGCTCAGTCTTGCTGTCGGCGTGAAGCTGGACGGTCATCGTGTAGCCGGTCTGGAGCTCGTCCGGAGCCGGTGCGAGAGTAGCCGTCAGGTCGTCGCCATCCTGGACAGAGGTGCCGACGTAGTGTATGGGGCCTTCATCCCCAACGTTTGCCCATAGCTGGGTCGTTTCGCCGGCCTGTGTAGTACCCACGGCACTGCTGTCAGTTTCTCCGCCCCAGTGCATGGTCACTTCGGTCAGGACGTACACAAGGATCAAGGCAGTCGTGAATAGCTCGATTACGTTGCCGTTCCAGGAACCCCTGAGCCATGCGAGAATGTCACCTCCGGGGCCGCCGTGGCAGCCGAAGATGCACGCCAACACTGCGACACACGCCAACAATGCCAGCCACCTGTGGTTCCTCATACTCGTCATAGACCCTACCTCCCATAGCCCCTTCCACCAGGGCCTGCAACAGTGATTGCGTCCTCACGGAATGACTGAGGACGACTGCGATGTGACCATGCTCTCCGGATGCCGCATCTGTACCTGCGGCCATCTCCAGATTCTGTCTGCCTCTGAGGAGAAAAACATCCCGGGACGCAGGCGGGGAAGCTGGGCGGCAGCCACGATTAGGCAATGAAGACCCCGCCGAAGCGCGTTCCCAGTTGCCAGCCCGAGGCCTGCTTCGTAGCCGTGACTAACAGCCCGGAGCGGTCCGTTATTCCGGATACCTTTCGAAGGTGGCCGGGCCGGTGAAGTCCTCGCCGTCCCGGGACCACGTCAGGTTACCTGTCAGCTCTTGTTTCGCGTTGTCGCCATCCAAATCGAGAGTCATCGTGTAGCCGGTCTGGGGTTCGTCGGGAGCCGGAGCCAGATTGACCGCGAGCTTGTTGCCGTTTTGCACAACGGTGCCGACGTAGTGTATAGAACCTTCGCCGTCAACGTTTGCCCATAGCTCGGCAGGTTCGCCGGCCACCGCAGTGCCCACGGCGCTGCTGTCGGTCTCGGCGCCCAGATGCATGCTCACCTGCGCCATGGTGAACGCGAGGACCAGGATCGAGTTGAATAGCTCGACTACGTCGCCGTTCCAGCAGCCAAAGAGAAACGAGAAGATGTCGCCTCCGTGGCAGCCGAAGACAAGCGACAACATCGCGATACACGCCAACAGCGCCAGCCATCTATGCTTCCTGATCTTTGCCATACATCCTGCCTCCCATTGCCCCTTCTGCCAGGGGCCTGCAACAGTGATTGCGTCCCCACGGAATGACTGAGGACGACTGCGATGTGACCGTTTTCTCCCGATGGCGCATGTTCACCTGCCCCTGCCTTAGTTTTTCTTCAGACGGTGCTCGGATCCGTGGGCAGGAACGTCCTGGGGTCGAGGCGGGCTTCCTCGGCGGCGGAGCGGTAGGCGGCTTCGATGAAGGCCATGTTGAGGAGGTTGACGCGGGCAGAGGAGAGTGGCTCTCTGTTGTGGCGGATGCAGTCGGCGAAGTGGGCGACCTGGTTGCGCATCCCCACACCGGTATCAGCGTCAGCCGGGGCCTCCGTAATCACATTGCCGGCGACGTCCCAGTGCTTAATGCCGCTGCGGTCGGCCCGCGCCCAGCCTTCAGTCCCGTGGAGGTAGAAAGCCTCTTCGGGCGGCCCAGTGGCCCAAGTCGTGAGCAGATAACCCATTGTGCCGCTGTCATAGCCGAACATGGTGACGGCGGTATCGTCGGTCTTGTATTCGCGTTGTGGGAAGGCGGCGGCGCTCCATTCGGCAGATACCCAGTTGGGGAGGCCGAGATACCAGTTGAGCATATCAATGGTGTGGTAGCCCATGTCGTGAAGAGCACCGCCACCGGCGGTCTCCCACTGCCCGCGCCAGGCGAAGTCGCGGCCCCAGCGGAAGACGTACTGGCCTCGGGCAAGGAAGATATGGCCGAGGGAGGCGGCTATATCCTTGAGGCTTGCATAGGCGGGAGTGTAGCGGCGCTGAGTGGCGAGCATAAGGATGATGCCGGAGTCCTCAGCCGCCTGGACGAATTGCCGGGCCTCCGCCATGTTGCGTGCCAGCGGCTTCTCCTTGAGCAGCGGGAGGCCCAATTGGCAGGCTCTCGCGACGATGTCGGCGTGGAGGTGATGAGGGAGAATTGCGACGAGGCCATCCATCTCAACCTCGTCAAACATCTGGGCGTAGTCGGCGAATGCGAGCGCTTCGGTATCGGCGACGGCGCGGTTAAGCGCGTCCGTGTCGGTGTCAGCGGCGGCGACGAGTTCGAGCCCCTCGGTGGCCTTAATGGCCGCTACATGAGATGCACCCATGCCGCCGACGCCGATTACGCCGAGGCGAAGCGTGCTGATATCCGAATCTGTCATGGTATCTGCTCCCTGTTTATGGTTAATGTAGTATAGGTGAATTCCGCATGGTGGCGCGTGCGGCCTGCAAGAGGGGAGGATTTCCCGGGTGGAGGGCCAATAATAAGTGCATTGGGAAAGCTAACGGCCGGTAACCTGAAAAGGCTGGCACGGCGCGCAGGTCGGGGATGCGGGGCATCCAATCGCTCTACAAACCGCAACGGTCGCTAAGCGGCGACGGCGTGAGGTGAAGGGAATATCATGGGAGAGATGACGGCCATCAACGTGGAGTTGCTACGCAATAACCTCTCGATACTGATCGCCGGGCTGGGATTGCTGGCGATAGCAGCAGTAATCCTGCAGCGGGCGCTGGGATGGGCCGTGAAAGCCATTGGGCGGCTGACGCTCGATGACGAGCGCCGACTATTCAGCGATGAGCGCAGGGAACAGATTGTCGCGCACGTGAACCGGCTGGTCCGGATCGTGTTTGGCGCTTCAGCAGTGATCGGCGTCGGGTTCTTTATGTATTTGACATTTGTCGGTGTTGACGCGGCGGAACGAGTCCTGTTCCAGCTCCAGACGCTGACATGGAATGATGTCCAGCCGGTGATAGTGGGAGCGGCGCAGTTCGTCGGAGTGCTGATACTACTGCGGCTGGCGGGATGGTTGGGCCGGCTGTTCAGCGAGTGGTTAGTCGGGCAACTGCAGGCGGCTGTGATCGTACGCGTTGAAGATGAACGAGTGGAGCGGATCGGGCGGCGGCTACTGGGGCTGCTTCGGGCAGTCCTGTGGTATGTAGGAGCTATGGTGGCCGCGTATATCTTCGAACTGCCGGAAACGGGCGTGCAGGTGGTTCTGGTAGTCTTCGAGGTGATTGTGGTCTATTGTCTGGTACGGCTATTGGCGCTGGCGCTTTCGGCAGCGGTGGACGCGATCTATGAGGGCCTGGTGCAGTACTGGGACGTCACGAGTGACTCGCTGTGGGACAGCCGGCCGGAGATTTTGAGCCTGAGTGGGCGGGTCAAAACGGCTCTGCATTGGGGGGTGTATATCGCGGCGGTGATGTACCTGGCATCGCGGGTGACGCTGGGCGGCTACCACATCGGGTCGCGGCCGGCGGACATAGTTATGTATGAGTTGGCAATCTCGGCCGTGAAGATCATAGCGATCTGGATCGGTGCGATGCTGATAGTGGAGATCAGTGGGCTGCTCATACACCATTTCTCGCTACGGCCGGACACGACCGAGTCGATCCCACAACGGCGGCAGACCGTGGTCCCGCTGCTGAGAAGCCTGGTGCGCTACGCGGTGTATTTCATCGCGGCGATGATGGGTCTGGATGTGCTCGGGGTGGAGACTACGGCGATACTGGCCGGCGCAGGCATCGCCGGTCTGGCCATCGGCTTCGGTGCCCAGAACCTGATTCGCGACCTGGTCTCCGGCTTCTTCATTCTCTTTGAGGGCTACTTCCTGGTGGGCGACTGGGTAGAAACGGGCGACAAGCGGGGAACAGTAGAGAGCATCACCCTGCGCAGCACATGGATTCGGGATTTGGACGGGATGGTACACATCATCCCTAACGGAGAGATCCAGATCATTACGAATTATTCGCGTGAATATGTTCGGGCGGTCGTTGATGTGGGTGTAGCGTATGAAGGCGACCTGGAGAAGGCGATCGAGGTGAGCCTGGATGCCCTGGAAAGTTTGCGTCGCGAGAATGACGATGTTACCGGAGAGGCGACGGTAGGGGTCGTGGATTTTGGCGGCTCAGATATCGTTTTGCGGCTGCGTCTGCCGGTGAAACCGGGCCGGCATCTGGAAGTCGCCGGGGCGATGCGGCGACGTATCAAGCAGGCATATGATGAAAGTGGTGTGGAGATACCGTTCGCGCGGCAAGTGGTGATTTTTGAGCAGGCAGATGGGACGCAGGTGGATGAGATACCGATAAGGCTTGTCGGCGGGGACGAGGGGCGAACTACGTAGGATGTGGATGCTGTGCATCACGCCGCAGTTTGCTGTGAAAATTCCACGGAGCGCGTGAGTTGCAGAGGATAGGGGCGAATGGCGAACTGTCCGCACTGCCAGGCGAAGTTGCCGGATGATACGAAAGAATGTCCGCGCTGTGGGGGCGATGTATCGTGGTGGCTGCAGCGGGACCGGCAGGTGTATGGGCCTTACGACTTGACGACCGTGCGGTTCATCCTCCAAGACGACCGGGTGACAGCGGAGGACCTGGCAAGAATCGGCGAGGATGGCGAGTGGCAGGCTCTGGGGGCGTTGCTAAATGGTAGCAAGAATATGGTGCAGCAGGTTAGCAGGGATGGTGGGGCTGATCAGGAAGGCAAGTACCGGACGTGGTCGGCGACAGGCTGGCTCGTCTATGTCGGGGTTTTCCTGCTGTTGTGTGCGGGTACGGCGGTAGTGATAATCTGGCCGGCGTGGTCGCAGATTGCCCGAGGACGAACCGCAGAGGACGCGACCAGCAAGCTGGAGCAGATAGGGCTGGCACTGGAGCTGCATGCGTATGAGCATGACGGTCGCCTGCCGGAGCGAGGCGGCTGGGAGCAGGCGGTGGCGCAGTATCTGGCAGACCCGGAGACGTATCATACGGGGGCCGGTGGGAACGACACTTCATACTGGTATAACGAGCAGCTTGCGGGAGGCAAGCCGTCTGAGTGGGACAATTGCAGTAAGGTGGTGATGGCGGCAGAGCGGGGAGCTTTCGATGAGCCCGCGGGCACGCCGCCCCGTCCGGAGGGGTTTCTGTACCTGTATGCGGACGGTCATGTGGCGGCACACAGGCCCGAAGAGAGTATCGGCGACCTCCAGCCGCGAGGGTGGCACGAGGAGTAGCTGAAACGGCAGTTGGTTGCGGAGATTTCGTGGATTAGCGTATAATCGGTGATGTGTGGAGTTTTCTTCGGGAAATCCACGTATCCCATTGGAGTTTGCGGCGCAAACTGTACAGGGCCTGTGGGTTACGAAGACCTGTAGGCATATTGGGCAGGTAATGATGCATCTCGTTGAGTATGGTTGCGTAGAAGGGCGGTTGGAACGTGTTGCGAGTTGATGGACGTGAGAATGATCAGTTGCGCGATTGCACGCTGGTGCGTAATGTGAACCGGTATGCGGAGGGCTCGTGCCTGATATCGCTGGGTTACACGCGGGTGTATTGCACGGCTTCGGTGGAGGAACGGCAACCCCATTTCCTGCTCAATACGGAGCAGGGCTGGGTGACGGCGGAATATCGGATGCTACCGCGAGCGACGAGTGAGCGCACCAGGCGGGAAAACGGCGGCGGGCTTGGCGGTCGCACACATGAGATTCAGCGGATTATCGGCCGGAGTCTGCGCGCAGTCACCGATATGGGGAAGCTCGGGCGGAGGACGATACGGTTGGACTGCGACGTGCTGCAGGCGGACGGCGGCACGCGGACTGCCAGCGTCGTGGGGGCGTTTGTGGCGCTTGCGGATGCGTGCGCGGGTCTGGCGAAGAGGAATGTGATCAAGAGCTGGCCGCTGGTGGGTGAGGCCGGGGCCGTCTCGGTTGGGATCGTCTCCGGCGAGGCCGTGCTCGATTTGTGCTATACGGAAGACGTGGGTGCGATGGTTGACATGAATGTCGTCATGAACTCACAGGGTGGCCTCATCGAGGTCCAGGGCACAGGGGAGGGGCGAACCTTTACACGGGCCGAGCACGATCAGATGCTTAGTTTGGCCTGGGCAGGGATCCAGAGGCTGTGTGAGAAGCAGCGAACGGCCCTGAGTGGCGTGGGGCCGTATGCGTAGAAGAGATGAGGGGAGCAGGCGCAGTTGAGGAAGCGATTGGTGGTAGGTTCGCACAATGAGGCGAAGGTGGCGGAGATACGGGCCATTCTGGAGGATGTGGAGGTTGAGGTAGTCGGGGTATCAGAGGCAGGGGAACTCGGGGAACTTGATGAGCCATACGAGACTTTCAGTGAGAATGCGTGCGCAAAGGCCTTGCAGGTGTCGGATGCATCTGGTTTGGCGGCGCTCGCAGATGATAGCGGTCTGGAGGTAGATGCGCTGGGGGGACGCCCTGGAGTGTTCTCGAGCCGGTACGGCAGGGATGACGGAGAGCGGGTGAGTAAGCTGCTTGATGAGCTTGCGGGAGTGCCCGATGAGCAACGCAGCGCGCGTTTCGTGTGCGTGATAGCCTTGGCATACCGAGGAAAAGTGTTGGGGATGTGGGAAGGGCAATGCGAGGGTATGATAAGTCGTGAGTGTAGGGGGAGCAACGGTTTCGGCTATGACCCGGTATTCTACTACCCCGAGCGCGGCTGTACGCTAGCAGAGATGTCTGCGAGGGACAAGAACGAGATAAGCCACCGAGGGAGAGCGCTGCGCGCACTGAAAAACGATATCGGCAAGCTTGCGGCGAAGTGGGACTGATAGCGCAGTCGGCTGGGAGAGAGCGTCGTCAATGAGTGATGAAACGATACCAAAGCCGGATGTAACGGCGGATGCTGTCGGCTGTGGGGTGACCCATACGGCGGATGAAGAGGCAAGCGGCAGACCGGCAGATGACGGTAGGCTGACGGTTTTGCAGATCATTACACCGAGGCGCTATTCGGGTGCCGAGCGTGCGATGACGTATCTGTCGGAGTCGCTGGCGAAGCGAGGCCACCGGGTGGTGGTCGCGTGCAAGCACAACGAACTGCTGTTGCGAGAGTTGGATGAGC
>Ga0180432_10004437_pt1 | contig 19298 bp, 19 predicted proteins | sample SS_ome_10_FD_132414 | JGI IMG/M metagenome (GOLD analysis project Ga0180432, IMG submission 132414) | Hypersaline lake sediment archaeal communities from the Salton Sea, California, USA - SS_1_MS_2 metaG | ecosystem: Environmental > Aquatic > Non-marine Saline and Alkaline > Hypersaline >...
GTCATCGCGCCACGCTCGGCGATGAGCACGTCGGCGAGACTCGCGATCGACGCTTGCACGCCCCCCGGCGTCGGGTAGGTCATCACCGAAACGAACGGGAGCTTCGCGTCGGCCAGACGCTGACGCACGGCCGCGGTCTTCGCCATCTGCAGAAGCGAGAAGAGTCCCTCCTGCAGTCGGGCCCCTCCGGACGAGGAAACGAGGATGAACGGACGTCCTTCGTCCGAGGCGGTCTCGATCCCGTGGCAGATCTGCTCGCCGACGACAGAGCCCATGCTCCCCCCGACGAAACGGAAGTCCATCGCTGCGATCACGACCGGTATCCCGTCGATCGCCCCCTTCCCAAGGACGATCGCATCGAGAAGACCCGTCCTCTTCTGCGCCTCCTCGATCCGCTCTTCGTACGGCCTGCTGTCGGAGAAGCCGAGCGGATCGTCGGCCATGATCGGCTCGGCGCAGTCGACGAAGCTCCCCTCGTCAATGAGCGACTCAATCCTCTCGGTCGAGGTGAGAAAGAAGTACTCCCCGCAGTTGGGGCAGATGTTGTTGTTCTCGCGAACGCGCCGCTTGAAGACGAGTTCGTCGCACGATTTGCACTTCATCCACAGGGACTCATCGCGGTCCTTGTCGACGTCGACCCGCAGGTACTGCCTCTCCTTGAAGATCGCCATCGTTCACCTCCTACGAGCGCCGTCTCCGCGGAAGCAGGCGGAAGCGCTTGCGTTCGTCTTCTTCTTCGTCCTCGGCGAGCTTCAAGCTGTCCGGCAGGACGGACCCACTGGAGACGATCATCGACAGCGCGTCCTCGACCGGCATGTCGAGGAAGGTCACCAGCCGCTTCGGGATGATGAGCATGTAGCCTGACAGCGGATTCGGCGCCGTCGGCGCGTACACGATGATACACTCCTCCCCGGTCAGATCCTGGAGCTTGCCCAGTCTCTCGTTCGTCACAAGCCCGAGGGCGTTGACGCCCGGTTTGGGAAACTCGAACATCACGACCTTCTGGAATGAGGTCGTGTCCGCCCGATTGAGGAGTGCATTGGTGAACTGCTTGAGCGTCCCGTACATCTTGCGGATGCCGGGAACCGCGAAGAAGATCCGCTCGAAGTAGTAGTGGAGGGTCCGCCCGAGGACGTTTCGGGTGATCACCCCGAGGACGAGGATGATCAGGATCGTCACGTAGACCCCGAGTCCCGGGATCCAGCGACCGAGTGCGCGCTCGACGGTCATCCCGAACGGCGTGTGCTTCCCGACGAGCCCGTCGACCAGCCGGAAGAGGAACCAGACGATGTAGACCGTCGCCCCAACCGGCAAGATCAGCAGGAGACCGCTGACGAACGTCGTCCGCAGCCAGACGAGGAATCGTTTCATCGCCTCGGATTCACTCCCTCGCTCGCGTCTCTGGGCCTCACGATTCCGGCATTATAGGACACCGGGGTATGATACAGCCATGGCCGGTCCGCCCGTCGTTCGTCGCGTCATCCTCTGGGGCCTCGCGATCGTTCTTCTCCTGTACGCGGCTCTGTTCGCGATCTCCATCATCTACCCCATCGGATCCACAGCCGAGATCCGTTCGGTCTCCGAAGCCTACGCGCTCGACCCCGCCCTGGTCGCCTCCGTCGTGCGATGGGAGAGCCGGTTTCGAAGCGACGCGGTCTCTCCGCGCGGTGCGATCGGTCTGATGCAGATCATGCCGGAGACCGGCGCGTGGATCGCCGAGCAACTGGGCGTGGGCGGATTCACGACCGACGATCTCCTCGATCCCGAGGTCAACCTCCAGTTGGGCACCTGGTATCTTCGATCCCTGCTCGATCGATTCGAGAACCTCGAGGATGCTCTCGCCGCGTACAACGCCGGCCCCTCTCGACTCGAGGCGTGGCGATCGACGGGGGAAGCGCCGTTTCCGGAGACCTCAACCTACGTCAAGCGAGTCCTCGCCTCCGTCCCAGTCTACCGAGTCATCCTCCGCGTCCCCTGGCTCTATGAGATCGTCCCGGCGCCGCCACTCTAGCCCGCCGAGAGGAAGCTTCCCTGGAGTCCGAGCCTAGAGCTCCTCGTAGAGTTCTTTGATCGCCTTCTTGTCGATCTTCCCCGTCTCGGATCTCGGCACGCTGTCGACGATCACGATCTTCCGCGGCTTCTTGAACGCGGCGAGATGGGCGCTCACCTGCTCCAGGATCTCCTCCTCGGTGATCGTCTCCCCCGGTCTCGGGACGACGATCGCCTTCGGCGTCTGCCCCCACTGCGGATGCTTCCCGCGGACGACGACGACGTCGGCCACCTTCTCGTGGGCGAAGATCACCCGTTCGATCTCCGAGGGATAGATGTTCTCGCCGCCGCTCACGATCATGTCGTCCGTCCGGCCGAGGACGTAGAAGTAGCCATCCTGATCGAGCTTCCCGAGATCGCCCGTGAAGATCCAGTCGCCGCGGAACTTCTTCGCCTCGTCCTCCGGTCGATGCCAGTAGCCCGCGGCCCCGGTCGGCTCGCGTCGGATGATGATCTCGCCGGGGGTTTCGGGCGGCACCTCCTCCCCTCCCGAATCGACGATCTTCACTTCGACGAACGCCGGTGGCTTCCCCATGCACTCGCTCGCCTTGCTCAAGGTGGGATCGTCCGGAGAGGATGCCGGCCAGTTGAAGCCGGTCGCCCCCGTCTCGGTCAGGCCGTAGCCGCTCACGTACGTGATCCCCTCTCGGATGAACGCCTGTTTCAGGTCGGAGGGCTGCGGCTCCCCGCCGCCGTTCACCGCGCGCAACGATCCAGCATACGCCTCCCAGCCTTCGACCTGCACCATCAGCTTCAGCTGGGTGGCGATCCCGAAGTGGTAGGTCACGCCGAATCGCTTGATCGCCTCGAGCGCCTCCTGCGCCGTCCAGCGCGACTGGAGAACGATCATCCCGGCGATCATCAGCATGTAGAGCTGGAAGCAGGTCAGCCCCCCCGCGTGGAACATCGGGGGAGCGCCGAGGTAGACGTCGTTCGGCGTCAGCGAGGCCGAGATCCCGTTCGACAGACAGGCGAAGAACGTGCTCCGGTGCGTCAGGCGGACGCCCTTGGGGCGACCGGTCGTCCCCGCGGTGAACAGGATCATGCACGTCTCGTCGGGGGCCGTCTCGCATCCCGGATCGGCAGCCGCGGCGTTTGCGAGGAGCGATTCGTACGCCTCGGCCCCCTCGCACGCGCTTCCCCCCACCTCGACGACCCGCAGATCCTCGAAGTTCGACGCCACGGCACCCGCGACCTCCGCGAACGCCGTGTCGACGACGAGGATCCGCGCCTGCATGTCCTCGATCAGGAAGGCGATCTCCTCGACGGAGAATCGGAAGTTCGCTGGGGTGTACACGGCGCCGATCTTCATGCAGCCGAAGATGACCTCGAGCGTCTCCGGGCGGTTCGGCATGAGGACGAAGACGCGATCCCCGCTTCCTATCCCGAAGGATTGCAGGGAGTGAGCGAATCGATTGGCCCGTTCGTTCAGTTCCCGATAGCTGATGCGACGCCCGTCCGGCGAGTCGGCGTCGATGACGGCCGTTCGAAAAGGGAAGCCCGAGGGGGCCGCGTTCCTGGCGAGGATGTTCCCCAGGTTGTAGACCGTTCCCCGTGCCGGGTAGGCCGAGGCGCCTTCGTGCTTCACCGAAGCTTCGTTCTCCATTCCTGTCGCATCTCCTCTCACGGCGAGGCCGCCCGGGTTCGCTCGAGCAGCCAGGCGACGTTCTCCGCGAACCGCCGGACGGTCAGTAGTCCTTCCGCGTCGTTCGCGGCATCGCCGATGGATCGGGCGACGCCGACGGTCCAGTAGACCGACCCCGGCACGACGAACTCGTTGATGTGAAACCAAAGCAGAAGTTGGGCGAGCGCGGAGTTCTGCCCGGCACGGCGGGCGACCGTGATCGGCCCGCCGATCTTCCTCGAGAACGGCCGCGGCGGGCTGTTCGGGTGGCCGACCATGCTCGGGAATCCCGCCCGCACGAGCACCGACCAGAGATCCGGATGGACGGCTCCGTAGTGCACGGGGGAGCCGACGAGGATCGCGTCCGCGGCGACCATCTTCTGATAGATTCCCGGAAAGTCGTCGCCGGTGAGCTGGCAGACCGCCTCGCCGCTTCGCCAACAGGCGTAGCACGCCTTGCAGCTTCGGATGTCCCTGCCCTCGAGCGCGACGAACTCCGTCTCGACGCCCCGCTCGCGCAGCACGTCCAACGCAGCCTCGAGGTAGCATCGCGTGTTGCTCTCCGCTCGCGGACTCCCACAGATCGCGAGCGCCTTCGCCGGCGTGCGCTCCTCTCGTCCCTCCATCTCAGAGGCCGAGGTACGCGCGGCGGACGTGCTCGTTTCCGAGCAGCGTGTCCGCGGTCCCTTCGAGCGCGAGTTGTCCGTTCTCGATGACGTAGCCTCGATCGACCGCGTTCAAGCTCTGCCGGACGTTCTGCTCCGCCATCAGGACGGCGACACGCTCGCTGATCGCTCGGACGGTGTGGAAGAGCTCGGTCACGAGCGAGGGCTGCAGCCCGAGGGACGGCTCGTCGAGGATCAGGAGCTTCGGCATCGACATCAACGCCCGCGCGATGGCGAGCATCCGCTGCTCGCCGCCGCTCAGCGTGCCCGCCAGCTGCCGCGCTCTCGCCTTGAGAATCGGGAACATCTGGAAGGCGTTCTCCAGCGACGGCCCGATCGACTCCTTGGCCGACGGCACGTACGCGGCCCCCGCCTCGAGATTCCCTCGGACCATCATGAACGGGAACAGCTCGCGCTCCTGCGGCACGACGGCGATCCCCGAACGGATGATCTGGTGCGTCGGGAGCTTCGTCAGCGACTTGCCCTCGAACTCGACCTTTCCGCTCTTCGGACGAACCAGGCCGACGACGACGTTGACCAACGTGGTCTTCCCGGCTCCGTTCGGCCCGAACAGGCCGACCGATTCGCTTCCGACCTGAAGCGACAGGTCGCGCAGGACGTGCGCCTTGCCGTAGTAGTGATTGACCTGCGAGACGGCAAGCATCATCGCTCCTCCCCAAGATACGCCGCGATGACCTCAGGATCCGCGGACACCGTGCCGTAGGGTCCCTCCGCAATCAGGACGCCTCCGTTGAGCACGATCACGCGATCGGTCATCTCCCGGATGACGCTCATCACGTGTTCGATGACGCAGACCGCCACTCCGTGCTCGTGAATCGCTCGGACCGAAGCGATCATCGCCTTCGTCTCGTCCGCGTTCAGCCCCGCCATCACCTCGTCCAACAACAGCACCTTCGGATCGCTCGCCAACGCGCGTCCGATCTCGAGCTTCTTCACCTCGAGGACCGTGAGATTAGAGACGCCTCGATTCGTCGCGCGTAGCCCGAGAAGCTCCCCGATCTCGTCCGCCTTCTTCCTCGCAACTCGCAGGGGAAGGCGTTGACCGAACAACGCACCGACCATGATGTTCTCCCGAGCCGTCAGATCCTGGAGCGGGTGAACGAGCTGGAACGTCCTCGCCACGCCGAGGCGGCAGCGCTCGTGCGCCGGCGCAAACGTGATGTCGTCCGCTCCGAGAAGGATCTCGCCTGCATTCGGCAGGTAGAGGCCCGAAATGAGGTTGACCAGCGTCGTCTTGCCGGCGCCGTTCGGTCCGATGATGCCGAGGATCTCGTCCTCCGCGAGCTCGAAGGAGACACCGTTCACCGCGACGAGGCCGCCGAAGTGCTTCATCACAGAGTGCACCGCTAGAACGGACATGCTTCCCGCCCCCCCCTTCGAGTGTGCGCCCCGTCGATCCCGGCCGCGACAGACCCGCCCCGCGAACCCTCCCCACCTCATTGGACACCTCGACTCGCCTGCCACTGGCGGACGCGCGCGCGGAATGCGCCGACGACGCCTTGAGGCAGGAAGAGCGTCACGATCACGATGATTCCCCCGTACACGAGGAGGTGTCCGTAGGGAATCTGAAGCTTCAAGTACTCGCCCAACACGCCGAGCGCGAGCGCGCCGATGACCGGTCCCCACGTCGTGTGAATCCCTCCGAGCAGGGCCATCGCGAGCGGCAGGAGCAGGAAGTTCAAGTGGAAGCTTCCCTCCGGGGAGACGAATCCGTAGACGTGCGCGTAAGCCCCCCCGGCGATTCCCTGGATCGCCGAGGCGAGCGTGAACACGAAGACGAGGTACCAGAACACGTTGATCCCGCTCGACTTCGCGACGCGCTCGTCATTCCGGATCGACGTGAGCGCCAGACGGACGCGGCTTCTCTCGGACAGCTCGGACGCGATCACCGCGAGCGCCCCCACGGCGAGGGCGACCCAGTACGTCTTCCCGGGATCCCCCCCGAAGATGACCGACGGAAGCATCATTCCCTCCGGCCCACCGGTCAGCTGCGGGATGTTCCGAACGACGACGGCGAAGATGCTCGCCGACGCGAGGGTCACGATGGCGAAGTACATGCCTCGCAGTCGAAGCACGGCCAGGCCGACCAGGAGAGCGACGACTCCGGCGAACGCACCGCCGAGCACGATCGTCAGAAGAGGATCGATTCCCGCTCTCAGGAACAGCAGGACGGCCGCGTAGCTCCCGAGACCGAAGAAGCCGGAAGTCCCGAAGCTCAGCTGGCCCGAACGCAGGATCATGTCCCACGTCACGGCGAGCGCCAAGTAGAGGAGGGTCGTCGTCGCAATCTGTTGCGTGTAGACCCCCGACAGGAACGGGAAAACCACGGCAACAACCGCCCCGATTGCATACGGGATGTATCTCGAGGTTCTCATGCGGTCTGCCTCCGTATCCGGAACGATCGCACCATGATCACCGCGACCAACACGGCGAAGAAGACGACGTCGGCCCAGCCGCCGTATCCACGGAACGACATCACCAGCGCCTCGGCGACGCCGAGCGCGAAACCGCCCCACACGATTCCCGTGAGGTTCCCGATCCCGGCCATCGCGATGAGGCAGAAGGACTTCATCGTGTACGGCGATCCGACGGACGGGAAGACCGAATGCCGCGTCAGGAACATCGCTCCGATCGCCCCGACGAGGGCGATGGAGATCGTGAAGATCACCAGGTACGTGCGGTTGACGTCGATTCCCACGAGCTTGGCTCCCCGCGGGTTCTGCCCGACCGCCAGCGCGGCCTGACCGAGGCGCGTCTTCCGCAGGAAGAGGAGCAACCCGACGAGGAGGACGATCGCGGCCGCGTCGTAGACGAACGCGTACGTTCCGAAGGAGAGCCTGCCGAGCCTCATCGAGCTGTACACGTACATCAAACTCGGCTTGAACGGCTGCGACGTCCACATCAGGTTGGCGAACTGCGCGGCCATCATCGCGAGCCCGAACGTCAGGAGGAGCTGATTCAGTTCCGGCGCCTTGAGCGCTCGACGGATCGTTAACGTATAGGTCACGACGCCCAAGAGCCCGAAGACGACGATTGCCGGGATCATCGCAACCAGCGGGTCCATCCCCGCGCCACGGAACATCCAGTAGGCGAAGTAGGCGCCGAGCATCATGAATTCGCCGTGGGCGAGGTTGATGATCCCGACGATTCCCAAGATCAGGGCCATGGGCAGCGCGATCAGCGCGTAGAGACCTCCTCGCTGGGCGCCCTCGATCAACGCATACGGTTTCCAAACCGCCACCAGGACAAGTATCGCAAGCGATACGAGAACGAGCGCGGACCTCTTCTGCGCCGCTGTGCGAAGCAGTGTCATTTCACCCCGGTTCCGATTGCCGGGCCCGGCACGGTGGACCGACCGGGCCCGGCTTCACGTGCACCTAGGATCGGGCGACGTTCGCTACCGACCCGTGAACGGATAGCGAGGCAGGGCCGTGGCGAACTCGAACGGCCACAGCACCTGCTGAACGCCGTCTTGCCACTGGAGGATCTTCTGCCCCTGGAATCCCTGATGCGCGATCAGATTCGACGGAGTGAAGGTCAACGTCTCCCCGAGCGGGGACTCGTACTCCGTCTGCTCGAGTGCGGCGATGAGGGCTTCCTTCTCGAGCGTGCCAGCACGCTCGATCGCTTCGGCCACGACGTACACATTCGTGTAGCCCAGCGGGCAGAAGTAGGTCGCCGGCTCTTCCCCGTACATCTCGATGTACGCGTTCCAGAAGTGGTCGCTCACAGGGCTGATATCCTTGATCGACGGCGCCCACATTCCGTAGGCGATGACGCCCTCCGCCAGCGGAGACTGACCGAAGTCGGCCGGCCAACCAGGGGGCGACCCGACAAACAACGGAGGCGCAAACCCGATCTCGCGAGCCTGTTCCATGATCGGCAGCGCGTCCGCGCCGTATCCGACCCAGATGAAGATGTCCGGATCCTCTTCCTGCGCGTGCCGGAGCACGGAGCGGTAGTCGCCTCCGCCGAGCGCCGCGCTCTTGAACGCCTCACCAATGTTCTCCCAGTCCGCGTGAGCGATGAGGCTCCCCTGGAACGAGCTCGTCCCGAACGCGCCTTCCTCGTACGCCCAGAACGCCTTGTCGATGCTGATGAGCGGGTACTCCGCTTCGATGGCCGCCCAGCCGTCGACGTAGCTCTGGCCCTGCAGGTAGTCCCAAGGATGGACGTGGAAGTACCAGTCCAGCCCCTCGACCGCCTGTTCGACGAGAGACGAGGCGGCGCCGATCCACACGGTGACCTTCTCGTACTTCTTCAGCGCCGGAATCTCGCCGAGATGGACTCCGCTGCTCATCCCTCCGATGAAGATGTCGACTTCGTCGACCGTCGCCAGACGGTCGATCGCCGCCGCACCCTTTGCCGGGTCGAGCTCGCTGTCGATGACGATCAGCTCGACCTGCCGGCCGAGGAGCCCGCCGGCCGCGTTGATCTCGGCGACGGCCAGCTGCATCGCCTTGGTCGCCTGCGCGCCCGTGATGTCGCCAAGCGGATTGACCGCGCCGATCTTGATCGGGCCCTCTTCTGCCGCCGCGAGGAAGACCACGCCGACGAGAGCCAGCACCGTCAGGACCCCAATCATGAGAATCTTTGCATTCCCGCTTCGATTCACAGTTACCTCCCTTGTACGTGCCCGCTGAGTGCCGCTTCACTCACTTGTTGCGCCGCGTTGCACCTCCTTCCACTCCTCCGAATTCCTTCTTCCCATGCCCAATGCGTCTACTCCGTTTCCGTCTTGTGCTTCGCCAGAAAGCCGATCACGGCGGAGAGGAACTCGCCCGCGCGCTCGAGGAACGCCCCGTGCCCCGAGTAGGGAATCGTCAGGAACTCGCAGTTCGGGATCGTCCGATACATCGCCTCCATCACCCGCACCGGCGTGATGACGTCCTCGTCCGCCCCCAGCAGCAAGATCGGCATCTCCAGTCGCCGCAGCTCCTCCGCCGACAGACTGAAGCCTTCCGTGCTTCGGCAAAGCCGCGCGAATCCTTCGAACCACTCCCGCGTGAGCATCGACTTGAACATCGTCTGGCGCTCCCGCAGCACCTCGAGGTACGCCCCGTAGAAGTCCATCGAGTAGATGAACGGCACGGCGAGCTGGAAGAACCGCTCCCCGTCGTTCAGCGCGGCCGCCACCTCCCACGCTCGACCGATCTCCGCCAGGTGGTTGGTGATGTAGTGGTTCACGTTCGCCAGGACCATCGTCCTGAGACGATCCGGGTGTTCCAGCGCGAATCGCTGGGCGACCTGGCCGCCGTAGGAGAGGCCGACGAGGTGGGTCGACGCGAGACCGAGCTCGTCCAGCAAGCCGAGGACGTCCGGGACGTGGGCGTCCAGCCGGTAGTCCGAGGTCGCTCGATCCGATCGGCCTTGATCCCGCAGGTCGAGCAGGATGAGACGCACGTGCTTCGACAGGATCGGCACGTGCTGCACCCAGCTCGCGGTGCTCATCATGATCCCGCCGAGGAGGACGACCGGCTCTCCCTGCCCGTGCTCCTCGTAGTAGAGATTCAGCCCGTCGCGCGTCCTAACCGTCCCCATCGACACTTCCTTTCCGTTCGTCCTGTCTTGTCGTCTCGAGCCGCCCGTTCGCCAGCTGCTCGCGGACGCAATCCGCGAAGAAGCAGTTCTCGAAACACCCCGCGAAGCGCTCCGTCTCCACCTTCAGCCCCCGTTCGAGGGGGAGCTCGTAGGTCACCTTGGTGGCCTGCTTCGCGGCGGCGAACGCGTGAACGGGGATCCGTAGCGCGCGCGCAACCCACGCCTCGGCCTCGGCGCGAAGGCCTTCGACCGGCACGACGCGATGCACCAGCCCCGCGTCGAGCGCCTCGTCTGCACCGAGCAGGCGTCCGGTGAGGATCATCTCCGTCGCGCGTCCCATCCCGATCACGCGCGGAAGCCGCTGCGTTCCGCCACCGCCGGGGATGATCCCGAGCTTGACCTCGGGGAGTCCCGCGCGAGACCTGGCGGAAGCGATCCGGACGTCGCACGCGAGAGCGAACTCCAGCCCGCCGCCGAAACAGAGACCATCGATCGCGGCGACGAGCAGGATCGGGCTCGCCTCCATCCGACGGAACAGCGCGTGGATCCGTCTCGAGAAGTCCCTCGCCTCCTGCGGGGTGAAGCGGTGCATCTCGACGCCGTCCGCACCGCCGACGAAGTACTCGTCGCCCGCCCCCTCGTAGACGATCGCGCGCACGCCGCGCCCCTCCGCGTCCTCGAGATGCGCCCCGAGCTGGGCGAGCGTCTCCGAGTCCAGGGCGTTGCGATCCCCGGCCCGGTCGATCGTCACCCAATCGACTCGATCGCGCGCCTCCACTGCGAGCCGGCGCGTCGCTTCGTTCGGCTGACGGCAGCGCCGCGGGCTCCGTTCGCAACGTGCATTCTTCACGCTAGATCACCAGTCCCCCGTTGGGGCTCAGGACCTGTCCGGTAAGGTAGTCGGCTTCCGGTGTCGAGAGAAACGCGATCAGCGCGGCGATCTCCTCCGGGTCGGCGAATCGCTTGAGCGGCGTCCGGCGCAGAATGTGATCCTTGAACCCCTCGTCCATCGCGTCGAGCATCGGCGTCTTCACGTATCCCGGCGCGACCGCGTTCGCGCGGAGTCCATGACGGGCGACCTCGCTCGCGAGCGTCCTCGTCAACTGGACGACGCCGCCCTTGCTGGCGCCGTAGTGCAGGGCGCCCGGCGTCGGCATCAGCGCGGCGACCGACGCGAGGTTCACGATCCGACCACTCCGTTGCCCCTTCATTCGGCGAACCGCCTCTCGGCAGGAGTAGAAGACACCGCTCAGGTTGACCGCGAGCATCCGATCCCACTGATCGTCCGTCAGGTCCTCGACGAACGTCGCCTCGTCGAGGACGCCGAAGCTGTTGACGAGGAAATCGAGCCGTTTGGCTCGCTCCCCGACGTCCGCGAACAGCCTGCCGACGGCCGCGCTGTCCGAGACGTCGACTTCGAACGCCTCCGCCGAGCCGCCGTTCGCCGCGATCTCGTCGGCCAGCTCGGAGACGGCCTGACGTGCGACGTCGGCGAGGAGGACCCGAACCCCGTCCGTCGCGAGGCGCCGGGAGACCGCACGCCCGATCCCGGACGCGGCCCCGATGACGAGCGCCGTCTCGCAACGGTAGGGGATGCTCTCGGCCGTCATGCTTCTTCCTCCACGTCGCGGAATCGCTCGTAGGCGCGTCGCGAGCCCTCCGTCGGGAAGATGACGAACGGCTCGTCGCCGATCGCGGCGACGGCCCCCTCGGCCACTTCTTCCGTCGAGTCCATCCTCGGACGGAGTCGCGCGGCGGCGTCTTTCATCCGCTCCGCGCCGACTCCCACGCCGAAGAAGTCCGTCGCCGTCAGGTGGGGGCAGACCACCTGAACCGAGATCCCCGTTCCGGCGAGATCCCGCCGCAACCCTCGGCTCAGCCCGACCACCGCGTGTTTCGCCGCCAGGTACGCGGAGACGTTCTCGGCGTGCGCGACCAGCCCGCCCGTCGACGCGACGTTCAAGATCGCGCCGCGCCCCGCGGCCCGGAAACTCGGCAGGACCGCCTGCGTCATCGAGAAGACGGAGAAGAAGTCGAGCTCGAGCAGGTCCCGCAGGTCGGCGATCGCCGTCTTCTCGAACGACGCGTACAAACCGCGGCCGGCGTTGTTGACCAGCAGATCGATTCGCCCCCAGCGGTCGAGCGTCTCCAGGATCGCCCGCTCGCGGTCGGCACGAACCGTCACGTCGCACGGAACGACGAGCGTCTCGCTCGCACAGCGCGCCGCGACGTCACTCATCCGCTCCTCTCGTCGGGCGGCGAGGACGACCCTCGCACCCCGGCTCGACAGCGCGAGCGCGAGGGCGGCACCGATCCCCGAGCTGGCCCCGGTGACGATCGCAACCCGGTCCCTCCATTCGCCCGTCATCGCAGCCCGCCTCGCCCAGGCACGCTAGAACCCACCGTAGGCCTCCTGCTCCCAGTTCCTCTCGTCATCCGGATACAGGGTGTAGACGCCTTCCCCGAGCACGTCGTCGAGCGAGGTCGACGAGAGCCCGCCTGCCGCGAACCGCGTGATCAACGCGAGCGTCTCGTCGGGACGATGCAGCGGGAAGCCGTGATCGTATCCGCAGCCCGGCCGGAGCATGATCGCCGTCACGGAGGCCCCGGCGGCCCGCAGGTCGTGCTTCGTGTTCCGCGTGATCGAGTCGTCGATCACCAAGTCGCCCCGCCAATCGGAGCGGCTCGTCTCCGCCTTGACGAGCAGGACGCGCTTCCCGTAGAAGGCGTCGAGCCGGGCGGCTCCGGGGATCGTCACGGTCGTCCCGTCCCGGTTCACGTGCGAGACCGTCTGTCCGCTCGCGTTGAATCGATGGGCGGCGTAGAGCGATTCCGGCATGTACCGAATCGACAGGACGTCGTCGATCAGCGCGGCGTAGTCGGTCTCTTTCAGAACATCCTCGTTCGTCGCACCCCCCTTCGCGGGGTCGTAGCCGATCGCATCGTTGAAGACGATCGCATTCCAGACCGCTTCCGTGGTCTCGCGGGTGCGCGTCTCGCCGAGCCAGGCCCGCTGGTGGAAGGCGACGGCGGCGAGGGAGTCCGCCCAATCGCCGAACCGGTAGGACGTCTCCGTGGACGGGTCGACGCCGACGGTGCTTCCGGCGAACAGCACGCGGACGCCCCGCGTGCCGATCCCGGCGAGCGAGACGAGGCACGAGTACGCGTCCGGACGGAGACTGACCATCAGCTGCGCGACCCCGAACCCCATCGAGTGGCCGACGAGCACGGCGTCTCCATTCTGGAGATGCGGCTCCGCCTGGACGACGTCGTCGAAGTCCCTCGCGAAGTCCTCGAGGGTCGCGACCGGCGCGCGGTAGGTCGACTCCCCGCTCCCACGGTAGTCGAGCGCGTAGAACGTGTAGGCATCCCGCACCGCTTCGGTCTCTTCGACCAACGCGAGAAGCGGCTCGAAGCTCGCGCCGCTGCAGTTGTTCCCCGCGAGAAGCAGGACGGGGCGCGGACCGCCGCCCGCGTGGCGAACGTGGATCGTCTCCCCGCTTCCTACCTCGTACAGCTTGCCCTCTTCCCTCTCCTGTTTCGCGTTTCGGATGCACCCGGCGATGAAGACCAAGCCGACGAGCAACGCGACGCCCCGCCACTCACGTCGTGTTCCTCTCGCTCTCCCCGCCACGCAGTGCACCGATTCACGGCCTCCGGTCGCTCGTCGATCTAGGGAATCAGTCCGCCGTCCACGCTGATCACCGCGCCGTTCACGTACGACGCGTCCTCGGACGCGAGGAAGAGGTAGATGTTGGCGACGTCCCGCGGCGAGCCGAGGCGACCCAGCGGGGTCTTCGACCGCATCAGATCGAGCACCTTCTCCGGCACGATCTCAGTCATCTCGGTCTGGATGAACCCCGGCGCGACGGCGTTGACGGTGATCCCCTTCGGCCCGAGCTCCCTCGCCCAGACCTTGGTCATTCCGATGACGCCCGACTTCGTCGCCGCGTAGTTGGTCTGACCGAAGTTGCCGTAGAGCCCGACGACCGAAGAGACGTTGATGATCCGCCCGCTCCCCCGCTCGATCATGTGCGGCGCCACGGCTCGGGTCGCGTTGAACGTCCCCTTCAGATTGACCGCGATCACCAGGTCGAATTGCTCGTCCGTCAGCTTGACGAGCCGCCCGTCGCGCGTGATCCCCGCGTTGTTCACGAGGACGTCGATTCGCCCGAAGGCCGACAGTGCATCGCTCGCCAGGGCCTCGCACGACTCGGGGTCCGTCACGTCGCAGGAGACGAACCGCGCGCGCCCCCCGCCGGCCTCGATCTCCGAGACGACCGCCGTCGATCCCGGATCGACGTCCGCAACGACCACCGCGGCTCCCTCTCGCGCATAAAGGAGGGACGCCTCCCGCCCGATCCCTCGGCCCGCCCCCGTGATGATCGCCACCTTGTCTCTCAGTCGCATGCCGCCTCTTTCCTCAAACCCACCGGAACAGGGCCGTCGACAAGACGAAGCCGGCGCCGGACGTGCAAAACGCGACGAGGTCGCCCGACTCGATCAGCCCGCGCTCGAGCGCGTCGTAGAGCGCCATGAACACCGAGGCCGACCCCGCGTATCCGAAGCGATCCGCCACCCAGTGCGTCCTCTCCATCGAGAGTCCGACCGCCTCCAGCGTCGCCCGCACCGCGCCGAGCTCGACCTGGTTCATCAGGACGAGCTTCAGGTCCTCCGGCTCAAGGTCGACCGCCTCCGTCGTCTCACGGAGCAGCTTCGGCCATCGGACGACGTTGAAATCGCCCGGCACGCGGTGCGCGTTCTCGTGGAAGCGGAGGTAGTGCTTCTTGTCCCGCACCATCTCCTCCGTCGGAGGGCGCCCCGTTCCGAGGTAGATGCCGTACGTGTCCCAGTAGCTCCCCTCCGTCATCATCCTCGAGGAGAGGTACCCCTCCTTCTCGGACGGCGAGAGGACCACGGCCCCCGCACCGTCGCTGAACAGCATCGCCAACACCTTCGACGCCGACTCCGTGTAGGGGCCCCAGTCGAGCCACTTGGTCATTCCGTAGGCGCCGACGACCACCACGTGGTCGATCGCGGGATCGAGCGCGATGTAGTGCGCGCCGATCGCCATCGCGATCGTCTCGTCCGTGCACGCGGCGTTGATGTCGAACACGCCCGCGTTCTTCGCTCCGAGCTTGTGCTGGATCACCGCCGAGGTCGGCGGGCTCACGAAGTCGGGCGTGTCGGTGGCGAGGATGATGAGATCCACGTCCTCCGGCCGGAGACCGGCCCGAGAGATCGCCTCCCGAGCAGCCTGAACGGCCATGTCGGAGGTCGCCTCGTCGGGCGCGGCTCGATATCGAACCCCGATCCCTTTGTCGGAGAGATACTCCCCGACGTCGTAGTCCATCATCTCGGCGAGCGCCTCGTTCGTGATCCGCTCCTGCGGCAGGTACATCCCGACCCCCGCGATCCGCGCGGCTCTCGGTTTCCTCGTCCCGCTCACTCGGCCCCAACTTCCCGCAAGACGACCGTCGCGCGCCCGTCCTTCAGGATCTCGGCGACCGGCACGAGCATCATGCCCACCTTGACGGCCTCCGGCGCGACGCCGTCGATCCATCCCATCACCCGCAGCCCGTTCTCCAGCTCGACGAGACCTACCGGCTTCGGCCGATAGCTGTAGCGGGAAAGGGGAGCGGTGCAACGAAGATCCGGCGCGAAGTGCTCGGGAGGGACGAAGATGGACGTGTACGTGACCAACCGGCCGGCGCCTTCGAGCGGAATCCACTCGAAGCCGCCGCCGTAACACTCGGGGCAGTCGCTCCTCGGCGGATAGTGCATTGCGCCACACGTCGTACACTTCGTGGCGAGCAGCACGCCTCGTGCCAGCCCGTCCGCAAACTCAGAGACCTTGGTGTCGACGGCCAGCAGACTAAAATCGCGAAACTCCATGCTCACCTCTCACGATCGACTGAAGATGTGCACGACCGAATGCTGCCCGCTGCCCCCGACGTTGTGGGTCAGTCCGACTTCCGCATCGGGGACTTGGCGGCCCTCTTCCGCTTCTCCGCGCAGCTGTTTGACGATCTCGTAGGCCATCGAGACCCCGGTCGTCCCGATCGGGTGCCCCTTCGACTTGAGTCCACCATCGACGTTCACGGGGATCTCGCCTCCGATGTAGGGCTGGCGATCCTCGATCCACCGTCCGCCTTCGCCGCGAGGGCAGAAACCGAGATCCTCGTACGCGATGATCTCCGCAATCGTGAAGCAGTCGTGCACGACGGCTACATCGACATCCTTGGGACCCGTCCCGGACATCTGGTACGCCTGGTGGGCCGCCTCGACCGTCCCCTCGAGGGAAGTGAGATCCTCACGCTGCGCGAGAGCGACCGACCCTGTCCCCAGGCCGAGCCCGCGAACCCAGATTGGGTCCTTGCGCAAACGCCGAGCGACGTCCTCCGAAGCCAGAAGAACCGCCGCCGCTCCGTCGGAGATCAGGCAGCAATCGTACAGCTTGAGCGGATCGGCGACGACGAACGAGTTCAACGCCGTCTCCAACGTGATCTCCTTGCGCATGTGCGCATAGGGATTCAGCGCGCCGTAGTGGTGGTTCTTGACTGACACCGCCGCCAGCTGCTCCGCCGTTGTCCCGTACTTGGCCATGTGTGCGCGTGCGAGCATTGCGTAGTAGCCGGGGAACGTCATGCCGAACGGGTACTCCCACGTGGAGTCTCCAGCCCGCCCGAGCACCTCGGTGGCGACGGACGTGGGCACCTCGGTCATCTTCTCCGCCCCCACGACGAGAACGAGATCCGCCAGGCCGCTGGCAACCGTCATCCAGCCCGTCCGAACGGCCATGCTGCCGGACGCACAGGCTCCTTCCGTACGGAAGCTCGGCCGAGGACAGAAACCCAGGTAGTCTGTGATCTGCGCTGACGGCTGAAGAGAGAAGCTCAACTCGTCGGAGGCAACACTGACAACCATCGACTGCACGTCGGCAAGCGGCACGTCCGCGTCTGCGAGACACGCTCGAACAGCTTCGAAGGCTAGTTCGCGCAGTGACGCATCCGAGCGTATCCCGAACAGGCTTTGGCCGATCCCCACGATCCCGACGTTCCTCATTCGCCCTCCTCGCGTTCTGCATCCACGGCAGCTCGGCTCGTTCGACGATCGACCTCGGGTGAAACCTGACTCATCTCTCACTTTACTACACCGGTTTCCGCTTCGTCAACTTCGGACCATTGACGATCACCCGAAGACGTTCGTCGCCTGCAGATCGCGCCGTCTGCCGAGTCCTGAGGCGCCCAAACCCGTTCTGTTGGGCTTATCCTCGGACTACGAGGTGGTCGCATCATGTTCCCGCGTAGAGAACCTCGAAGTGAGGGAGCACGAACGCGCCGCGATGAGCGCTGACTCAGGTCTCATCTTCCTGGAGTCGGCAGTCACCCCGAAGAACCCACGAGAATCCAAGAACCGCTCTCCCATCCTTGCTTCGAGACCCTGAGTAGGAACCCGGAGACGAGAAACACGTACGAGCCCAGGACTCGGCGCCGCCAGCGAACACGCTACTCTGCACGATCTCCCGGCCTCTCCGTCCGCCGAATCGCATGATCACAGAGACTGCAGGGGGCAGACGGGCTCGCGGCGCTCCACCTCCACCGCGCGGCGGTCCCTCCGGAGGTGGATCCCGGCCTCACGCTGGCTCGAACGCGATCCCTCTCTCCAGAATGTCGAGAAGTCCGCCAAGCGTCGCCTCAGAAACGACGCAATCGGCGCCCGCCTCCGCGTCCGTCAGCGCCCAGAGGGCGACGGAGTGTCCGATCCCGAGAAGCGCGTACGCGAGGGGCTCGAGTGCCAGCACACGGACCTCCCCGCGGTCCATTCCCCCTCGCAGCCCTCGGACGTACCCTTTCGCCAGACGTTCGTAGTACCAACGCCCGGCTGCGGGATCCACGAGCTCGGCTTCTCGGAGAATCCGATAGGCACCTCGATGCATACCGATAAAACGGAAGAACGTTCGGAACCCGACTCTCTCTATGTCGCGGCGATCGACCAGTCCAGAGAGCTTCCGATGCTCTTCGTCTCGGAAACGTTGGTTGATCTCGCGGACGAGTTCCGCGAGGACCGCAACCTTGCTCGGGAAGTACAGGTAGAACGTACCTTGCGCTACGCCACTCAAGTACGTAATGCCGGAGATCGCTGTCTGGTGGAAGCCCGCCTGTCCGAACAGACGCTCCGCTGACGAGAGCAAGGATTGCCTCGTCGCTTCCCCTCCCTCCGGTTCCGGGCCGCGCTCGCCGTCTTCGTTCGGCACAGCATCTCCTGAGACCTCGGCCGGCGGAGTCGCCTCTTTCCCCGTGTCGTATCCCCTCAGGATCAGCGCATCGAACGTCTGCATGACGCTCTCGGTGAGCGATCCTGGTTCCCACAGGACGTATCGCATCACGGCGAATTCAATGATCCCGAGGAGCGCGTACGCTGCAGTCTCTGGATCGACAGGGCGCAGCCGCGCCGCCTGGATTCCGCGCTGGATGATCCGCGTCAGAGCGTGCGCCAGGCTCGCACGGAAGTGGCGATGGATTCCCATCTGCATCGATTCGGCGCTTCGGCCGACCAGGTAGAGCGCGCTCCCCGTTTCCACGTAGGCCAACAGGTCTCTGTATGCCTTGATCAGGGCATCGTCCTCCGACTTGGCCGTCTCCCCCGCGCGGGTGATGCAATCGCACATGGCTTCCTGCAACCTCGCCACAAGCGCGGCGAAAATGTCGACCTTGTCCTCGAAGTGTCGGTAGAAGGTGCCGTTCGCCAACCCGGCTCTCTGGCAGATCTCCGATACGGAGGCGGCGTGGAACCCCCGCTCGCTGAACACGCGCTCGCCTGCCTGAAGCAACCTCTCACGCGTCTTCTGAGATCTCGCAAGGCGCTTCACCTCTCGCCCCAAATTGGTCCCTTCTTCCTTTCCCTTTGATGGCCGCCAACCAGAGATCACGCGTGCCGATTCCGTTGCTCAGCTTCGATGGATGGTACGTTGCCTTCTCGCACGGGCCAACTTGCGAGGATCGCGGGAGCGAAAAATGAGAGTCCAGTCAGTTGACAACTGGATAGAAGTCATCAGGTGTCTCGCGGTTTCGTTGCCCCCACCGATGGCTTGCGATAGTATCGGCCCATCCCGATGCAACAGCGGAGTTTTGTCTAGGAGGTTCTAGCGTGTCGGAAGCGACAAAGTGGGTCAAGAAAGACCCAAACGAGGGGAATGTGTTCTGGCCGACGGAGGAGTTGAAGGCGAGAACGTGGGTCTCCGACGAGTCGATCTACGAGAAGGCCAGTGCGGATCCGCAAGGCTTCTGGGCCGAGCGCGCGAAGGAGCTTCACTGGTTCAAGGAGTGGGACGCAGCCTACGAGTACGCTCCCCACGCGTACAAGTGGTTCGTCGGTGGAAAGACGAACCTGTCCTA
>Ga0180432_10004440_pt1 | contig 19283 bp, 25 predicted proteins | sample SS_ome_10_FD_132414 | JGI IMG/M metagenome (GOLD analysis project Ga0180432, IMG submission 132414) | Hypersaline lake sediment archaeal communities from the Salton Sea, California, USA - SS_1_MS_2 metaG | ecosystem: Environmental > Aquatic > Non-marine Saline and Alkaline > Hypersaline >...
CCATTTTTGGTTGCTTCCCTGGTCTGGGCAGCTTCTTTTTCAACCAGGTCCCAGTTAGGTGTCTCACTGCTCACATATGCCGGTACCGGCTTCCGGCTGAATACATAATTACTTCCCAGCATCTCACCAGCTTTTTTAAGATCGGACCATCCGGAAATTGAGACCGTCCTCAGATTGGGGATGGCTTTTGCTATATATTCAAACCTGTCTGTCACTCTCTCACAGCAGCCGTAATAAGAAAGGCCGAACATATTTGCTATCTCTGCGATAGCAGGAAGGAAGAACTCATCAAACATAGAGGGTGAGAAAGGCTCTGCTTCCTGGGATTCAGGCCAGCACCATAAGTCTTTAAGCTCCAACTCCTTGCCGGAACCTACTTCAGGAAGCTCCGATACATATCCATAGCTTGAGGGTCCGGCAAGCTGGTTGTCAGTATTAAAATCCAGCAGCTTCTCCTCCAAAAGGAAGCGGTAGAACCTTTTCCTGTCTTCTGCCAGGAAATCGCACAGATATTTCAGCTCATCAGGATGATCAAAAGCCCACATCATCATCCTTTCAGCTCCCATTAGCTTAAATACATCCCAGGTTATACCAATAAAATTATTTCCTGTAAAAAACTGGTTTCCCATATCAGGAACAAAATTATCATAGTTGCCTATCTTTACCGGCAGTATATCCCCGAATATATCTTCCAGTCCGGCTTTTAGCTGAAGGGTTGGTTCCCTGTCTATGGAAAACTTGCGGTGGGCGAGCTTCTCAAGGTCTCTGGTATCCTTTATGGGAAAATTTGAGAGATAAGCCATGGATTCCTTCTGGGCCTGATGCTCAACGATCTCAAGTCCACCATATTTCTTACCTGTAACCAAAAGACCGGGATCCCACCAGGAAAGCCTGAAATAGGGTTCAAATACTATATCATCGCCGATTTTTTCATACTGCCTTATATTAAACATAAACCTGTTTTCTACAGTCCTGAGAATAGGATCCTCACACTGCGGTTTGTGATCTGCCAGGAAACTTTCCAGCGAATACACTTCAAAAAGTATCATAGGCCTTACTGGCTCAAGATCGTGGAGTTTTCGCCAATATTCTTTTCTCTGTGCCATCACATCCAGCGAAGCGATCTCTATATAGCGCTTTGCCAGCTCCCTGATTATCTTTTTATCTTTTTCTATTGCAGACCCCTTATTCATCTTACCCTCCATTATTTATAAGCGAAACGTTTCGCTAATTATAGACAATAAGATAAGCTAAGTCAATAATTCTATTCTAAACATACCTGATATATGCAGGATCAATATCAGGTATGTTTATTCCGGGCTTGACTCTCCCAGCTTCTCATCTTTAATATATTTTAATTTTAATATATAGAGTATTACTTGTATAATTATGGTAGACAGATTATCAGAAAGCCGGTCAATAATAAATGTATGGAGGAAAAAATGAAAGTACTTAAGAATGTAAAAAATTTCCTGGCACCACTACCGGTAGTGCTGGTCACATTAAGGTCCGGGAAAGGCCAGGAAATATCTGACAGTATAATCCCCATATCATGGGCTGGAATAGTAGAGCATGCGCCGCATATGCTCAATATAAATATATCCAGGGGAAAATATTCAGCCAAAGTCATAAGAGAAACCGGCCAGTTTGGCGTATGCATTCCTGGATCACAGTATATGAAACAGGTCGATATCTGCGGTACCGTACATGGAGACAAGACAGATAAATTCCAGCTGACCGGATTTGAGAAATATGAAGCCCGGGAAATAGATGCCCCCCTTATAAGGCAGTGTCCTATCAATATGGAATGTGTTCTTGAGGATACAATATCATTTAAATCGCATGATATGTTTGTGGGCAAGATCGTGGCCACCCATATTGATGAGAAGTATATGGATGAGAATGGGGAGCCTGATTATGGGAAGATAGATATACTCTGCTATGCCAATGGCTGCTACTGGACCATGGGAGAGATGAAAGAAAGACTTTATTATACAAAAACCGGAAAATGATCATATCATTCATATAAGGAGGAAACACATGAAGAAATTATTTATATTTTTAGCGGTAGTGATTACCGCGCTGTTTATGTCAGCAGCCCCGCTATGGGCAGTTGACTCCGGGGAAAAGGAGGAGACAAGCTTCTCTACAGAATTCAATGATGACCTTTATATATTCGGTTCTGATATCTTCATAACTGAAGATGTAGAGGGCGACCTGGTAATGGCAGGAGGCAATATAGATATTGATGCCGATATTGCCCAGGACCTCATGGTGGCAGGGGGCATGGTCGATATCAACGGAGATATCGGTGATGATATAAGGGCTGCAGGGGGGACTCTTAATATATCAGGAAATATCGGGGATGACCTGATAGCAGCCGGGGGACAGATCTATATCTCAGATTCCTCTATTATAGGGGGCGCCCTTGCCCTTACCGGAGGCACCCTGCAGATATCAGGTACAGTCCAGGATGACGCATCTTTGAACGGCGGTTCCATTACCATATCCGGCAGGATAGACGGGGATGTGATGATAGAAGAAGTAGAGAGGCTCAAGGTGACAGAGTCTGCTGAGATCACCGGAGACCTTATCTATAAGTCTGCAGCTATGGCTGATATATCTGATGAGGCTGTTATTGGGGGAGAGGTAAAAGAGACAATTATCGAAAAAGAAGTCAAGGTAAAAACTCCGGGAAGTGCTGCAACTCCCTGGGCAGTTTTTACTGCCACCTTTATAGGTGGGAGGATAATTGCATTCCTGAGTCTTTTTGTGCTGGGCATAATCCTCATACTGGCTATGCCCGGCTTTTTCCAGAAATTTAATGACAGGATGAAAAGCACCCTGGGATATTGTGTGGGAGGAGGAGCTATCGTGCTCTTTGGAGTTCCCATTGCTTCAGTTATCGTATTCATAATTTCCATACTCCTGTTTATCACTATCATAGGCTCAGGCCTGGGACTGGCAGCAATGGCTTCCAATGCAGTTATGCTAGTACTCTATGGACTGCTGATATATCTCAGCACCATATTCCTGTCATATCTTCTTGGAAGAGTTATCCTCTCAAAGACATCCCTTAATATGGAGAAATACGGCTGGAAGGTCCTGGCATATCTTATAGGGCTGGCAATAATAATGATAGCGTACTCTATACCATTTATTGGCTGGCTGATGAGGTTTGCCGGAGTACTCTTCGGGCTCGGGGGACTGGTTCTTATTATAAAAGATATGAAATTTAGAGGCTGCGGCAAGAAATAGAAGAATATGATTTAGAAGGCAATAAAAAAACAGTCCTGCTTGATCGAGCAGGACTGTTTTTAATGAAAGAAATCAGTCAGTTGTTATAGCTTCTGTAGGACAGCTTTCAATAGCTTCCTCTATACACTCTTCATCATTATCATCATAATCTTTTTTAATGATCTCAGCCACATCATCATCTTCATTTAATTTAAAAATATCTGGACAGGTCTCTTCGCATAGTCCGCATCCTGTACAAAGGTCAACATCGATTTCTACCTTCATAAGCATCCTTTCTGTTAATTTATGAGTACCGTCTATTGGCAATACTGTAGAGTAATATACAAAATTTTTTTAGCTATTTCAATAATAAAAAATAATAAAAAAATATGCTGAAACTGGCCTGTGAGAAATACAAAAATATGCTTTTATTGTAGTATCGGTGCATTCCTAGTAAAATCTTCAAGACAATAATTTTATAAGGCCAGGCACTTAATATTTTATGAGCAATATAAAAAGCTATATAGCCTTAAGCAAGCCAAGGCTGGTATATCTTCTATTCTTTACCGGTCTTGCAGCCATGATAGTAGCCGGATCCATCTATGGTTATGACTGGCTAAAGACAGCCATGCTTTCTATAGCCATCATCCTGGGAGTGATGGGATCAAATGCCATGACCAATTATGTAGACCGGCGGATAGACGGTATTATGGAAAGGACTAAAAAAAGGCCCATCCCCCGGGGCAGCATAAAGCCGGTCCATGCCCTCATCTATGCTTCAGTGATGGTGGCCATAGCTGTCGCCCTGGGCATATGGGTAAATATCTGGAGCGGGCTTTTTATCTTCCTTGGATTTATTGACAGTGCCATAATATATAATGCCCTTACCAAAAGAAAGACTCCTTTAAATATTATACTGGGCGCTCCCGCAGGGGGGATGCCTGTACTGGCCGGATGGATAGGCATTGCAGGAAAGCTTGAACTGCTTCCGGTATTATTATTTATCCTCATCATGCTATGGACGCCCATCCATATCTGGAGCCTGGCATATTTTTACCGGGAAGATTACAGGAAGGCTGGAGTCCCCATGCTTCCGGTAGTTGCAGGCAGGAAGGCTGTTTTTACAGTTCTTGCAGCGCTGGATATCCTTATGGTCCTTTTCTCGATTTTTATCGGGATCTGGTATAGACTGGGTCCGGTATACCTGGCAGGCGCGGGAGTCTTCGGCCTGGCTGTCACGATTTTCAGCCTGCAGCTGGTAGCAAAAGGTAGAGACAGGACTGCCTGGCTGCTGTTTAAGCTCACCAGCCCCTACCTGGCAGTAATCTTTATATTGATAATGATAGAATTTGTTTTTCTTGGATAAGTCAGATGGAAAGCAATCATTATGATGCCCTGGGAAGGGATTTTTTCCAGAGGGATACAGCTATAGTTGCCAGGGAGCTCCTGGGAAAAATGCTTGTCAGGAAAATGCAGCAACAACTGACAACAGGGATGATCACTGAGACAGAGGCATATTATGGTATTGGAGACCCGGCAAGCCATGCTTTCCGGGGTGCAACCCCCAGGAGCAGGATAATGTTCGGCAAGCCGGGAGTGGCCTATGTCTATCTTTGCTATGGAGTCTACTGGCTCTTAAATGTGGTGACCGAAAAAGAGGGGATCCCCGGAGCCGTCCTTATAAGGGGCCTTAAGTCCCTGGATGGTAAAGGTATTATGCAGGACAGGCGCAAGACCTCCGGATCCGGGAGTCTTGCGGACGGACCGGGCAAGCTGACCATTGCCATGGGGATAAACGGCAGCCAAAATGGAACCGATATGACCTCCACGGATAATGGGCTTTACTTTTCCAGGAAAAATACAGAAATAGATGATTTTGATATAAAAAGCACTGCTCGCATCGGCATAAAAGAAGGAAAAGACAGGATGCTGCGGTTTATTGCTGTTGGATTATAAGGGCTATTCTAATATAATGGATTTATAATTAATAGATTTTCAAAGGATCATTAATATGGATTTTGATAGCATAAAAAAACTTCCCTATATGTCAAAGAGGATGTATGTGATAGAAGAGATCTGCAAGACCAGGACTGTGGACCTGGAATACCTCTTTGGCCTTTTTAATCTGTATAACCAGAAAAACAGCGGCAGGTGGTTCTGGCAGAAAGCTGCTTTTACCGGGGCCTTAAAAAACGCATATGACGGATTCAATAAAAAGGTAGAAGATATTGTAAAAAATATGAAGAGATCCGATGAAGCTGGATTTGATGCCATGATAGGGGATTCATCAGAGACCCTGGATAAACTGCTGACAGGAATGGAAGTCAACTGCGAGATTAACAGGGATAATGATTATAACTATGTAAAAGGCCTGCTTGACGATAATCTTAAGGGACTTATAGATGACAGCATGAGGCCTTTTAAGCAGGCAAAAGCCGGCTAGGAACTATCTTCTTCCTGGTTTTCAATGATCTGGGTATACTTCCTGTATTCTTCAAAAATAATGTTACTACCCATGAAGGGGCCGGTCTGCTCATCTTTTGATTCTATGAGTATGGAGTATTCACCGGGAATTATGGCAGTCTCAACCGTTTCACCGCCAGGTATCATCGTCAAATAGCTTTCTTCTCCCTTAATATAGGCAGTAAGCATATAGCTTGTATTATTTCTAATAATAAGAAGGCTGGCTTCCGGAAGATCGATATACTTTCCCTTAACTGACTCAAAGATAACATTATAGGCTTTGCTCCGGGCCAGGATTATACTGGATGCTACCAGATTATCCAGGACATTATCCAGTAGGTCAGGATTATATTCAATATACCTTTCATACATGAAGGCTGCTATATCAAAATCATTTCCGGCGAAGTATCCATCTCCTGATTTCTTTATAATTGATGGAGTGGCTTCTTTAAAGATATTTTCTATCTTATAAGCCAGCAAGCTGTTTATTTCCGGTTCAGGATTATTTTCAAGGAACCTGGCAAACCATGCCAGGGCATTTTCATAGTCAGATCCTGATGTAAGTTCAAGCGCCATATCGATATAGGCATCATCAATCGATCCCAGGGCATCCTGGTAATAATCGCTTTCCGGGTGGTCTGCTATTATTTCTTCCAGGAGCTGGATGCGGGACATATTATCTCCGCTTTTTTCAAACATCAGAGATGCCTCAAAAAGGTATTGGGGGATCTTGTATTGGGCAATAAATGCCTCATTGGTGTCAGGAAAATCTGATTTTATCTGTTTAAGTATTTCTATGGAATCCTGGTAGCTATTGGCGGCATCCAGATACTGGCCCTCTTCTCCCAATGCCTGGGCTATATAAAAATAAATATCCTGGCGGATATCCAATACTCCCAGGCTTTCCGGGTCTATCACGCCACTATCTTCAGCAGTTCCAAAGCTTTCCAGGGCCTGGGGGAATTGATTATTTTCATAATAAGCATATGATATATTCTTCAGCGCTTCTCTTGCATGCCTGCTATTGGGATAATCTACAAGTATGGAATCCAGCTTTTCTATAGCGCCCGGATAGTCTTTTTCCTCCAATAGACCTACAGCTTCCCTTTTCAGGGCAAATGGACCAAAGACGCTGGATAATACCAGGCCTATGGTGAAAACTATAAAGAACAGGATAAATATAAAGCCGGCATTGCATCTTCTTACCAGATTATAAATGGAAAACACCAGGCTCAAGGCTATTATGGGTATGCAGAAATAGGGAAGTATGTCCCAGAACCTGCCCCTGTCAAGATAAGAGATGACAAATAGCCCCACCATGGAAGCAGAGAACAAAAAAAGGAATAATATTGTTACCGGACCTATTTTACGTCTTCTATTATAATCGTACATAGGGTGAAAAATTCACAAAAATTTCTACAATATTAGCATAAAACCTGTATATAAAAAATAAGAGATCAAATATATTTAAATAATATTTTTAGTCAATATTATAAGACAGACCAGGATACCTATTCACGCTTAGCATGGGCAAATGATTTGGCTTGTGGATATATCATGAATATTCCATTATGAGGGTATCCCAGTATTTTCCATTATAAAGATGGTTTCTTTTTAGAACCCTTACCAGCTTGAACCCGCAGTTCTCATAAACTTTTATTGCCCTGTGATTATAAGTATAGACATTAAGCCATATCTTTGACATCTCCAGCTCATCCCGGGCAAAATCAACCAGGGCTTTTACTGCATCTGTGCCGAAACCCCTGTCCCAGTAGTCCTTTTCACCTATTACTATTCCCAGCTCACAGGTCTTTTTCCTCTGGTCTATCTTATGGAGGGCGCAATTGCCGATATGTATGCCTGAAGACCTTTCCAGTACAGCAAATACAACATCCTGTCGGGAATCCTGGATATAATTAAACCACTGTTCCTCCTGCTTAACTGTAAGGTCCTTGAAGTTCTGGCTCAAATATTTATTTACCAGGGGATCAGTTAGCCATTCCAGTGATTTTTCAAGGTCACTTCTTTCCAGGGGGCGAAGGATCACCTTACCCCCTGGAAAACTCTTTCCGGAGAATAACTTAAGATCCTGGACCATATTCTCCTATTTCTTCTTGCCCATCTTGTCTATAAATGCATCTACCAGGTCTATGGGGACCGGGAATACGATAGTAGAGTTCTGTTCCGTAGCGATCTCCTTTAAGGTCTGGAGGAATCTAAGCTGCACAGATACCGGGAATTTGCTCAGGACTTCTGCAGCATTAGACAGTTTTTCTGATGCCTGGAATTCTCCTTCAGCGCTTATAATCTTGGCCCTTCTTTCCCTTTCAGCCTCTGCCTGCCTGGCAAATGCCCTCTGGATGGTCTGGGGAAGCTCAACATCCTTTATCTCTACATTTGAGACCTTAACGCCCCAGGGATCTGTCTGTTCATCTATTATCTTCTGCAGCTCCTGGTTTATCTTTTCCCTCCTGGCCAGAAGGTCATCCAGCTCTGCCTGGCCCAGTATGCTCCTCAGTGTGGTCTGGGCTATCTGCGAGGTAGCCAGCATATATCTCTCGATCTTGACCACAGCCCTTTCCGGATCCATTACCCTGAAATATACAACAGCATTTACTTTTACCGGCACATTATCCCTGGTGATGACGTCCTGGGGAGGGACATCCATGGTTATTGTCCTGAGGTCTACCTTTACCATTTTGTCCACAAATGGGATTATCAGAAAGATACCCGGACCCTTGGTCCCCCTTAATCTACCAAACCTGAAGATAACCCCTCTTTCATATTCTTTCAGGATCTTTATGGCAGAAAAAAGCAGGATGAGCACTATGACCACGCCAAACACAATTCCTACAATTGGTCCTACAAACATATTATTCTCCTTCCTTGTCTTTGTTTTTTATTTCTGAAACTGTCAGGACCAGTCCCTCTATGGACCTTATCCTGACTTTTTTTCCTTTTTCAATATTCTTTCCTGTATCCGAGACAGCCCCCCATATCTCTCCCGATATCTTTACCTGTCCTTGGGGTTTGAGAGTGCTTGAGACTATGGCAGTCCCATCCATTATTCCGTTTATCCCGGTAACAGGCTTTACCCTGTGAGCTTTATATACTGCCCTTACCACAATGAAAAGGAAGCCGGAGACCACGACTGCAACGCTTATGATCAGGCTGGTTGCCACCCTGAGATAGGGGGCATCGGTATTTATGAGCAGGAAGGACCCAATGATAAGCGAGATCACGCCGGCAATGGAGGGTATACCCCCCAGGGCCATCAGGATATCTACCACAAAAAGTACTATTGCCAGTATTATAAGGCCCAGCCCGGCATAGTTTATGGGAAGAACGCTTAAAGCATAAAGTCCCAGTATAAGGAGAAGAGCGCCGACTGCTCCCGAGATCCCTAATCCCGGCTGGGAGAATTCATAGATGATTCCCAGGGTCCCCAGGGATAATAGGATATAAGCAATATTGGGATTTGATATTATATGCAGGAACCTGGTCATAAAATTCATATTTATTTCACTGGGGGTCACACCTGCACTCTTGATATTATAAGTCTTCCCCAGCTTTTCTATAGTATTTCCGTCGATCTTTACCAGGAGATCATCAAGGTCTTCGGCAATATAATCGATAACACCCAGTTCCAGTGCTTCTTCCGCAGTTATGGAGACGCTTTCCCGGACTGCTTCTTCCGCCCACTGTTCATTGCGTCCCCTTGCCTGGGCCAGGTTCTTTATATAGGAAACAGAGTCATTTGTTACCTTTTCCATCAGGTCCTCTGATACCTCCTGTTCCCCGCCCAGGTTTACCGGATGTGCTGCCCCAATATTGGTGGAAGGACCCATTACGGCAATATCGCTGGCATAGCTTATAAAAACTCCGGCTGAGGCAGCCCTGGCTCCCACGGGATATACAAATACTATAACCGGGATATCCACATTCAGCATCCTGGTTATTATATCCCTCATGGAGGTCTCCAGGCCTCCCGGAGTATCCATTATGATTATAAGCCCATACCCGGAATCACTGGCCCGGTCAAGGCATTGCTGGATATAATTGGCGATGGAAGGCTCAATAATGCCCTCCAGCCGGCAAACATAGAAATCTTCCAGCTCCAGGACATTATCAGCCAGTAAGGCTTCCTGGCCTGCCGGCAGCTCACCGCTGTTTCCGCTGACCGAAAAAGATGCAGAAAGCATAAATATTGCTGTCAGGACCAGCAGCAGTGAAAGAAGCTTTATCCTTTTTCTAGAACCAGTCATGATATTCCATTCATAATGGATAATTAGCAAAAATATTATGGTCCTCTTTTGCTGGACCAAAAAAATATCCCCTGGATAGATTATACTATAAAACTGAAAAAAAATTTGAGATAAGGCCTTTAAGGTAATAAAATCTATATAATGGCTGGTCCAGGTTAATACTTTGACGGGCCAGTATTATAATGTATATTTACTGGAGGATAAAATGGAAAAGTGGGAATGCCAGGTTTGCGGTTATATATATGATCCCCAGGAGGGAGATCCTGATAATGGCATCAAGGCTGGTACCAGCTTTGAAGACCTTCCGGAGGACTGGGTGTGCCCTGAATGCGGCGCATCAAAAGATGAATTTGAAGCGGTGTAGAGATTCTTTACAAACAGGCTGACTAGGTGGAATATTTTAAAACCTGTATAAATTTGCCCTGCAGTATATCTTTAAATCATATATTGCGGGGCAATTGATTTTTAATAACCTTTTTACTCTTCCGGATATGAATTCTGTTACATTCCTTGAATTCAAAATGTACCAGCAAACCATTCCAGATATAAAAAATATCTTTACGAAAAAAATAAAATCCATTAATATGATTATAGGCATATAAACATATAAACGTATAGGTGACAAGAATGAGTAAAAGAATGACGGTAGTTTTTAACGATGAAAATGTATACAAACATCTAAAAGTAGAAGCAGCTAAAAGAGGTATAAATGCGAGCGAGATTGTTTCTGAAGCAGTAGTGGAATGGATCGAGAGCAGAGAAGATATCAAGTTAGCCCCATTAATAAAAGAAAGTCAGAAAGAAGCAAAGAAAAGAGGGACTAAATCTTGGAATAAAGTTAAAGAAGATCTTAAATAGTATATATGTACAATATCGGGATAGCACCCGCAGCAGAAAGGGATCTTAAAAAACTGAATAAAAAATTACCTAGCCTAAATGATATTTCTAATGCTATTGAAAACCTATCATTGGATGCAAGATCAATAGGAGTAAGAAAGGTAAAAGGATTTATAAATACATATAGGATAAGGGTGCATTCATATAGGATAATTTATGATATTTATGAAAAAAATAACCAGGTAATCATTTTAAGAATTCTAAAAAGAAGTGGATCAACTTATAAGTTCAGATAAAATGTTGGTAGCGCATAGGGGACTCGAACCGGTATTAAAATGAATCAAAGAAAAATAAATTAAAACTACATATTTACCTTGATCGCCCTCACCGGACAGCAGTCAAGGCAAAGCTCACATAGAATGCACTTATCTTTCTTAAACTTAAGTCTTTTGGTCTTTTCGTCCAAACTGAGCGCCTGGGTTATACATATAGATGTGCACTCGCCGCAGTCCACACAAGTATCCTTATCAATGATTATATCTTTAGCCGCTTCCTGAATGGTTATGCCGACTCCTTCCAGGTACTCCATTGCTTCCGCTATCTTTTCATCAGCTCCCTTTACTTCGAGCAGCATCCTGCCTTCTACATCAGGGGTTATCTCTGCCCTCAATATATTGAACTGAAGGTCATATTCCTTTACCAGTTTATAAGTGATAGGTTTGGTAACTATCTTTTCCGGGAATGAAAGAACCAATTTTTTCTTTTTCATCAGAGTTCCTCCTGGCTCAGGATATCAAGTGACCTGTATTCGCCATCAAGGGGAAGGGGCTTTACCATATTCGTTAGCTCAAAGCTTCCCGATGATACCTTTTCCTTCAAAAGGTCTGCGATCTCAAGAGCCATAGCATAGCTTGAGATGGAACCGGTCTGTACCGATTTATTATTTATCTTTATCTTTCCGCTCCTGAGCTGCCTGTAATTTACTTTTCCATAAGAAGGCTTACTCCTTCTCTGTACAGAGTAATCGAATATCTCTACCTGTATGTCCTCATCTTTAACCTTTAAGAATTCGATCATCTCTTCATCCAGGACGGGGATGGGTATACCTATGCCGACAAACATGGATACGCCGTACTTCTCAAATACGGCTGCCCTTATATACCTGGAAGACATTTCCTTAAGGTCCCCGGTCACTGCTATAGTGCCTGCCAGGCCAACAGGTGTTCCATTTGCAAGTCTTTCCCTGGCGGGATTATGCTGGGTCCCTGTCCAGGACACAAAGCCTTCTCCTCCTCCCAGGAAGATCCTGGTCCCTATTCCTATAGTCCTGTAATAAGGATCATTTAATAGGGGGCTTAATTGTCCGGCACTGGAATAGGTGGCATTGGTAAACCTGGGAAGCAGCTTTCCCATATATGTATATATAGTCCTGTTGGAAGAATTGGTGGCAACTGCATAATTCTGGTAGGCATTCCTGGGATTATATAGATATGCCTGGTTTATGGTATCCCTGGTTATAAAAGTCTCTATTTCTTTTCTGGGATAGCAGTCTGTTCCCTGGGATATTGCTTTTAGCTTCACGGGCTTTCCGCTTATAAGGTCTTCTATCAGATGGGCTCCCCCATATTTTATTCCTTCAGTTTCTGAAGGCTCGGTAGCCCCGACATATACATCGACAGCGGCAATTCCCGCATAAGCAGGAACATCATTCAGCCATGCCTTTGCCATTTTTATGGGGGGATCGGAATGCCCGAAATTAATAAATGCTCCGGAAGAGCACATGGGACCGAAGGTAGCAGTGGTGACTACATCTACCTCGCTGGCTGCTTTCTTGACCCCTTTTTCTTCCACATAGTCGATTATCTCCTCAGCATTAAGGACTACAGCCTTGCCCTTCTTTATCTTTTCATTTATCTCTTCTATCGTCTTGGCCATGATCTATCCCTATTATTGTTATTTCAGGTAATTTATAATACTCCAATAATATTTTTTTTCCAAATCCTATTTAACTGATGGCGGTCCCTATTACCGGGGCAAATCCCAGGGCCCAGGCTGGCTTACCGGACGTTATCCAGCGGGCGGCGGCGTATTATACCGGTGATGACGAAGACCCGGGATATGTGTTATTATTTTTATATTTACAGATATTATATATAATTATCTGGACACTATTAATAATGAAAAAACCTGCACAGGAGCAGGAAAAATAGACAGAAAGGCTTGTGATATGTCAATGGATCCCCGAGTAAAGAATCCCCTCATACTCAGCATTGTATCAACTGTATTTTTAGTGCCGGTCATGATACTTACTATGTATCTTTTCAGTTCAGTAAACTGGATAATGCTTATAGTCACTGCAGCGATTTACCTGGTAATCATCTTTCTGGTATTCTTCTATTACGGAAGCCTGGGCAGAAAATAAGACCTTAAATGGATGGCAAAAAAGATGTAAGCATAGAAAAGCTTTCCCCGGAAACCGGTTATATTGACCGCAGCATCTACAGGAAAAATATCTCAGCTGCGGGGAAGTATAGCTTCAGGCTCAGGTATAAATATACTGACATCTATATAATAAGTGACAGGGATATATCAGGGGAAATAGGTGAGCCTGTAATAAAGTTCTACAGCCAGCTGGAAGAAGTCATATCCTCTGATAAAAGATTCGGGGAAAGCCTGGCACCCTTAACCATAAAAAAAGATTATCCGCCAGCCGTAAAAGAGATGTGCCTTGCTTCTTCCATTTTTGGTGTAGGCCCCATGGCAGCGGTTGCCGGAGCCGTTTGCGACAGCATCGCGGCAGGCATAAAAGATGAATGCGGATTCCTGATGATAGAAAATGGGGGAGATGTATATATAAAGAGCAGCCAGGATATAAAGGCCGGGCTTTTTACCGGCAGCAGGCATTTTCCCCAAAATCTCAATATAAATATAAGCTCGAAAGCTCTGCCATGCGGCCTGTGCTCTTCATCGGGGATAATGGGGCATTCCCTAAGCCTGGGCAAAAGCGACCTGGTTACAGTGATGTCAGAGACTGCAGCGGCAGCAGATGCAGCTGCTACTGCTATTGCCAATACCATCAGTTCAAAAACTGATGTGGACAGGGCAGTAGAAAAGTACAAAAAATACGGACAAATAAGGGGCCTTATCATCATGAAGGATGACAGGCTTGCCATATGGGGAGACCTTCAGCTGGATTAAAGACCTGCCTTAAATACAGTCTTTAAAACAGGATCCCTGCGGTCCTTATTTCTTTTCTTCAACTTCTTTTTTAGAAAAAACAGCTGTTCCAGGGGAACTGCTGCCTGAGGATATTATGCTCTCACCCTTAAATAGTCCGCCTTTGGCTATAGTAAGGAGAGCTTCCTTCTGGGTAAGATTACCTATGAATTTCCCGGTAGGAGATATCTCAACTTCACCGCTGGCAGTCATCTCGCCATTAAATGAACCTGCAATAACAGCATTCCTGGTCTGGACTTTGGCATTTACTTTGCCTTCTTTTCCGATAACTACTTCCTTATCGGAAATTATGTCTCCCTTTACCGTGCCGTCTATCCTGGTTGACCCAGGGGAATTTATCTTGCCTTCGATAGTAACGCCTTCTGCTATTACTGTAAGTGTCTTGCTGCCCTTTATTTCTGGTTCTTTTTTTAAGATCATGTTTTTATCTTCCTTTATACTTTTTTATCATACTGATTGTCAGCTGGCTGTATTATAACATTTCTAGCAAAAAATATTAGAAGCTTTTGCTGCTTTAATTTTATTTCATTAGAATATAGAATTATATCAAATTATCAGCCCGGCAGATTTTTAGCATAATGGGATTTTTGCCGGTGGTTTTTGAGAAATCATAAAGTATTTGAGGAATATAAGATGAAGAAAAAAAGCATTTTCAGGACCATCCTTATAGTAATCCTGATCCTTGGACTTTCCGTATCTATGGCCTCATGCAGCCTTTTCGGTACCGGCAGCGAGCAGCAGGAAGGACAGGAGCAGGCAGGAACCGGGGATAATGGGGAAAAACCGCAGGGTGAAGATGATACAGATGACGGCAGCCGGGAAGATATTATTGAAGAAGAAAAAGAAGAAGAAAAGCCTTTGACTATATGGGTGGAGGACTCCATCCCCGGGGCCATAAAGGACGATGTCAGGGCCGTCATAGATGGCGATCCCCAGATGGAATATGCATTGGATGCGGATGAAGCTGACCTGGTCCTGGAGATAGTGCCGGCAGGAGGTATAGATAATAGCGGCGGAACCTCCAGGGAGCTTGATATATCTTATGTGATGGTGCTGGGGACCTCCTTTTTCAGTATTGCTGATGGTATCGACTGGGATGATTTTAAGGACTGGTGGGAGGGCGGGGATAGCGCCCTGGCAAATATTTCCCAGGGGGATCCTGAACCAGTAATGGCTATTGAAGATAAAAGCTATAGTTTCCTGGAAAAGATCCTGGGGAAACCGGGAAACGATGACCTGGTCATCACAGGAACAGGTGAGATATTAAGCGGTATCCATGATGGAAGCATCACATTTTCACTTATTCCTTTTGACCAAATAGACAAGACATTAAAGATCCTGGATATAAGCGGGTTTTCAGTATTTGACAGGAATATGGAACTGGATGCATATCCATTTGCATTTACAGTCTCACTTAAAGGCGATGATGCAGAGTCTGTGGATAAGGCATATTCTTCTTTGGGGGATATAAGCTATACAAACAGGGACCTGTCAAAGCTTACCACCATGATAATGACCGGAGTGACAGCTATGGTAAGGGGAACTGCCCAGCGTATGGAGAAACACGGCATTACCTATCCCGGGGAAAAGATCGCCGGCATTCTTAAGGATGCAGATATCACCCATATAAGCAATGAAGTGCCTTTTGTCGAGGGATGCGATGTCCTAGCAGACAGATTTCCCTTTTTCTGCAGCAGGCCTGAATATATAGAGCTATTGGAATATGTGGGGACTGATGTGGTAGAGCTTACGGGAAATCATATGAATGACCACGGCCATGATTGGTTCATATACACCCTTGAGATGTATGATGAAAAGGGCTGGCCATATTTTGGAGGGGGAAGGGACCTGGAGGAGTCATATTTGCCGGCCATACTGGAGTCAAACGGGAATAAATTTGCTTTCCTGGGCTTTTGCTGGTGGGGTCCTGCATATGACTGGGCTACTGAAGACTCTCCCGGCTCAGCGCCGCCCCATTTTGAGGAATTTGAAGCCAGGATAGCCCAGCTTAAACAAGAAGGCTATATTGTCATATTTACCTTCCAGTATCTTGAGAGCTATCAGTATGAGCCGGTCGGCCAGCAGATCATAGATTTCAGGAGGATGATAGATGCCGGAGCCGATATTGTAAGCGGAAGCCAGTCCCACCACCCCCAGGGAATGGAATTCTATAATGACGGTTTTATAAGCTATGGCCTGGGAAACCTCTTTTTTGACCAGATGCGCGAACTTGGGACCAGGCAGGAACTTATTACCAAACATATATTTTATGAGGGGAAACACATAAATACTGTTATAATAACTGCCATGCTGGAAGACTACAGCCAACCCAGGATAGCTGATCCGCAAGAAAGGGCGGATATATTGACAGAAGTCTTCAATGCTAGTATAAGATGATAAGGATATTTGCGGATAGACATGGCAGAAGAAAAAAGACAAAAAAAGAAAAGATTTTTTAAAAGACTTGGCAAAAAAAGACCGGCCAGGAAGAAAGATCCCGGAAAGGTGATGCCTTTTATAGACCACCTGGAAGAGCTCAGGAAGAGGATAATAGTAGTCCTGGCTGTATTTGTGGTTCTTTTTGGCGCTGCCTACCCATTCCATAATGACCTCCTGGGATTCCTGACCAGGCCCCTGGAGAACAGGGAACTGGTATTTCTGGATATAACCGAACCTTTCCTGGTAAATGTAAAGATTGCTTTCCTGGCAGCCGTGATGGTCATAATGCCGCTTCTGGTTTTCCAGATAATAGGGTTTTCCTTCCCTGCTTTCAGCAAAAAAATAAGGAAAAGGATCATCCCTATTGGCATATTATTCTTTGTCCTTTTTTATGGGGGCATAGCTTTCAGCTATTTCCTGATGGTCCCCATTGCTGTCAACTGGCTGATATCCCAGGGGGCGGAGCTTGCCCAGACTTTAAGCGTTACTAAATATGTCAATTTTATAGGCTGGTTTTTGGTGGGGGCAGGACTAATATTTGAGATGCCGCTGGTACTGGTATTTCTGATAAAGATAAATGTGCTTACCATACCCCAGCTTAGAAGGCAGTGGAGAGTAGTATATATTGTTATCCTGGTACTGTGCGCCATAATAACTCCTGACTGGAGTCCGGTGACAATGGGGGTGCTGGCAGCGCCCATGATACTCCTGTATGAACTGGCGCTTCTACTGGCAAGAGTAGTTTGATAGTGGTTCTATCTTTTTATTTGGAAATAAGTATAATAATTAGGTTATATGGCAATAAATTGTCAAAAAGCGAGGTGAAATAAGTAATATGTTTGGATTAGGCTGGCAAGAACTCGTAATAATCCTGGTGATCGCGCTTATAATATTTGGTCCCAAAAAGCTTCCTGAGCTGGGTAAATCCCTGGGTCAGGCAATAAGGGGCTTCAGGGAAGGCAGCGACAAGGCTACACAGGCCGCCAGGAAAGAAATAAAGGATATAGAAAAATCAGTTTCCGGAGATGACAGTAATAGCACTTGATTTTTGGGTTAATGGCTTCGATTTATTAGCGATATAGAAAATATATGGCAAAAAAGGGTCAAGGAAGCATTGCAAAAATCCGGAAGGATATATCAAAGATTGCCCTGGTAACGGACAGTGCCTCCGATATAACGGCTGAGATCGCCGGGGAATTTAATATAAGCATCATCCCTATATATATTCATTATGACAATAGGGAATTCAGGGATGGCATAGATATTGAGCCTGATGAGATATACAGGCTCCAGATGGAAGAAAAAGCCGTTTTTTCAACTTCGGCTCCCTCCCCCCATGACTTCGTATCGGTTTATGAAAAACTGCTCAAAGAAAATGACAGGATAATATCGGTCCATATAAGCGGGAACCTGTCGGCAGTAATGAAGTCTGCCCTTATAGCCCGGGACCTGCTGCAGGCAGAAAAGGCAATCGAGGTATTTGACAGCCGCTCCGGGACCATGGGTACGGGATTTATGGTATTGGCCGCTGCCAAAGCTATAAGCCGGGGCCATGGGATGGCTAAGATAATGGGCATACTGGAATATTTGAGGGATAATATAAAGCTATACGGAACCCTTGATACCCTGAAATATCTTAGAAGAAGCGGACGGGTCCCGGCCATTGCCAGCTTTGCCTCCAGGCTTCTTACAATTAAGCCTGTCCTTGGTATAAGCAATGGAGAAGTGGGAATGATGGGTATAGCGGTTACCAGGTTTGGTTCGCTAAAAGAGATAGTAAGGAGGGTCCTCAGGGACTTCAGGGGCGAACGCTGGGTAATGATCTCCGTGATCCATACTTTGAGGCAGGATGATTCCCGCAAGATCCTTTTCACTCTTCAGAAATCACTCAATATAGTTTACTCTATGATAAACAAATGTACGCCTGCAGTGGGGGCTCATACCGGACCGGGCCTTATCGGGATAATAATAACCCGCCTGAACCGGGAGATAGCAGACCTTTTTATCTGACCTCCCCGAATACGGTGGCTGAGAAAATATGGATTTCACAATCCCCATCCCTATAACAATTCCTGGCCAGGCCCGCCTTGAGGCAAGTATGCTCCAGGAAACTTATCCTGTCAAAACCGTTCTCGGTGGCTACCTGGGGAAGAAGAAGGCCCTGGTTGAACCCTTTTTTTATAAGGATGCCGTGCTTTCCTACTTCGATCTCTTTTATGTCTTTTATCTTCCACAAAGGGGAAAGGGCTGATATCTCGATGTCTATATCTTCAAGTTCGCCGGGAGTTATCGGGGGAAAGCGGGGATCCCCGGTGCTTGCTTCCACAGCCATATTCATAACTGTCATCCATAATGGAGTAGCGGCAGTTATATTGCCTATACAGCCCCTTAGATTTCCCGTATTGTGGATGGTCACAAAAGCGCCGCATTCGGTATTTAAGACCGGGTCGTCAATACTATATTGGCCGGGAGGGGAACCTGATACAGCATTTTCCACAGCCTCCCTGGCTATTTTTAAAAGAAGCTCCCTTTGCCTGTCGTCAAGTTCCAGGTTTTTCATAGATCACCTTGCTTATTATTTCTTATAAAAAGCTGCAGAGAGATATCCCACCACAGCGCTTCTGTCTCCGGACACATCACCGGAGTTGGCATAATTTAGTATTATAGATGAATCGGCGCCCATAAGCTTTGATGCTATCATGGCAGAAGCTACCGGACCGCCCCCGCACATCTCTACTTCTTCACGGGAAAGGTCTTTAATAAGCTTTGAGCTGTCAAATCTTTCAATGATATCCCGTACCTGCA
>Ga0180432_10004443_pt1 | contig 19253 bp, 24 predicted proteins | sample SS_ome_10_FD_132414 | JGI IMG/M metagenome (GOLD analysis project Ga0180432, IMG submission 132414) | Hypersaline lake sediment archaeal communities from the Salton Sea, California, USA - SS_1_MS_2 metaG | ecosystem: Environmental > Aquatic > Non-marine Saline and Alkaline > Hypersaline >...
AACTGGGCGGCCGAGCAGGCGCTCACGAGCAGTGCTAGGACCATCACGATGGGGATGAGGTTGCGCTTCATGGCGTCACCCGCGTCCCTTGCCCAGGCGGGACTTGATGAGCGCCTCGATGTAGTCCACGAGCTTCTGCGGGAGATCGGATCTCGTCGCCAGGTCCGTCCCGAAGTCCAGGGCGATCCTGGCCTTCCCGACCGCGTCGGGAGGTTCCTTGCCGTCTACCTTCACGGCCTCGCGTGCCCGCTCCTCGGCGTAGTTCCAGGCTGCGTCGGCGATCTCGTTGGCCATGGAGAGGTGTTTCTCGCTCACCTGCACGCCCGTGTACTTGCGAATCAGCAGGGTCAAGAACAGGATGAGACACCCGATGAGGCCCTGGACGAGCAGGCTCAGCGGCTCGAGCTAGGGCTCGACCAGGTACTTTGCCGTGTCCTCGCCGGTCCACTCCTCCTCGGCCGCCAAGGCTGGCGCGTCCGGGTCCTCGGCCGTGATGGTGTCCTCCTCGAGGAGCACCGGGATGGACGGGGGGGCCGGATCGGCGGTGGCGTTCTCGACTTCTGTGGGGGCCGGGATCTCCGGGATCGGCACGGAATCCTGGGCATACGCCCCGTTGACGGTGGTGGCGGCCAGCAGGCACACCAGTGCGATGACGGACATGGTCCGCTTCATGATTCACCTCTGCGGTTGAATGGGCCCTCGGGCCCGAGAACGGCGCGAAACCCCCGCGCCCCCCCCTACAACACACCCATGATTCCGAATGCGATCGCCGCACCGAGGCTGATGACGGTGAGGATCCACGGGATGACGGTCTTCACGAGCGAAAGCGCACCTCCGCCCCGCTCGATCTTCATGGTGACGTCTTGAATGGCCCCGTTCTGCTTGCTCTCGCGCTGAGAGATGGCCTGCAGCTGGCCCTTGATCTCGTTGATACCGGAGCGCGTCTCGATTCGATGCTGGTCCAGGTTCTTGCCCAGACCCTTCATCGTGCCACGCAACTCACCGATGTCCTGCATCAGCGTACCGTGCTGCTCGCAGACTGTCTTCGAGACCATCGACGTACTCCTACGGGTTCCAGCCGGCGATGAACTCCCGGCAGCTCGTGGACCTGGCCGCGGACAGGTTCATGATGCCCCCGCCAAGGCCCTGGTTGTTAAACCATGCGTCGCCCGCGCCGAGCAGATCGGATCGCAGGGGGAAGTCGACCCTCTTGCCGGTCAGGCTCGGCGGGTCCTTCTCGGGGTTCATGACGCACTCGCGGATCTCGTCCTTGAGCGTGGCGGGCAGGCTCGACATCTGCCACGCCCTCACCATGCACCCGAGGCTCGGCCCATGGACGGGGTTCATTCCCGCCGTGCAGTTGCCTGACAGGTTGACGGCACCTGCAGCGGTGGCCTCGCCGATCTCCTGGCCGTTCAGCAAGAACTCGCGGGCCGTGCCGTCGGCAGTCATCCAGATGTCCCCACCCTCGAGTTGGTCACCTTTCAGAGCCACGAAGTCGTGGACCCCCGCCGTCACGATTCGCAACGAGACCTGGTCCGGCGACGAGTTGCCGGTGATCATGAATCTGTGAGACCACGCAGCGTTCACGAGGTAGAGGAGAGTGTGGCCACCGTACCCCATCCCGCGCAGATCCCCAGGCATGAACCTCACAACGATCGGGTCGCTGGCGGTGAACCCGAAGCCTGTCGCCGGGGTCGTTGCTGTGTACCCGGGCTCCACGTTGTAGAAGGTCTTCTCGGTCTGGCGCACCGGCACCATGCAGCGCGTGCGGATATCCTCGACCTTGAGCCCGCCCTGCAGCGTCAGATCGTCGGTCCCGGGGTTGCGCTCGTTCTCGATGGTCGTCGCCCCGTAGATCCCCTCCCCGTAGCGCCAGAGGGCATCGTGTGTGCCGATGGCCGCCTCGAGCAGAGGATGGACCCCGTTCTCGGGGTCGGCCATCCAGCCCAGGATCTCGGCCCACTGCGCCTGCGTCGGTGTCGCTCCCGGGGTCAGCGAGAACACGGCCCCGGCCCAGTGCGTGTCGGAGTACACGTCGCCGGTCGAGTCGTTCAGCTGGATCTGGTTGTTGGCCGTGAGATCCGGGTCCTGGGTGAGCGCGGCGCTGTTGGCCTTGGCGCTGTCGAGCCACGCCTCGAGCTGGCCGTTGTCGCGGTCGATGACCAGGGCCCAGAGGTGGTCGGACTCGTCGGGGATCGCCACGGGGAGTTGCTGCCATGCCGCACCGTAGGCCCCGAGGTAGAGGGTGTCGTCCTGGCGCATCACCGAGGCACGCTCGCCGCCCACGCTCTCGCACGGACCCACGCCGACGTACCGCTTCGAGCCCATGCCAGTGGCGGTGAGCTTGTGGCGAGCCCAGTTGAGCACCACGATCGTCTCGTTGTTGGGGATCGCCGTAGAGCCCGCCTTCTGGGCCCACTCGGTACCCTTCCAGGACCGCTGCAGACCCAGGCAGTCCTTCAGCGAGGGCGGGTAGATCACCTCGGAGCCTCCACCGACTTCACGACCTCCAGCGAGGCCTTCTCGACCGTCTCGAACTTCTTCATGGTCGGGTGCGCGGGCGTGTCCTTGACCCCCTTGCGCTCGACCATCAGCTTGAGCTGCGCCTGGGCCGCCACGCTGCGGTTGGCCTCGGCCTCCTCGGTCGTCTCACCCTGGTAGCGCACGCTGAAGTTCAGCTCGGGGTCCAGCACGCCGTCGACATCGACGGTGCACGAGGACTCGTAGACGGTCTGGCCTGCGAGCGCCTTGCCCACGAGGTCCTGCGGGAGTACCCGCTCGTTGCTGTAGTTGATCTTGTAGCTCATGGGTCACCTCACGAGACGTGTGCGCGGGTCAGGGCCACACCGTCGACGTCGTCGCCGGCGTTAGACCCGGCCACGTAGAGCTTGGCCAGGTCGTTGATGTAGATGGGCGGCATCGCCATCGTGGCGATCTTCGGCACCGGGGCCCCGATGGTGGTGATGGTGGAGTCGCCCCAGATCGCCGTGCCTACGTTCGCGGTCCTGGCGAAGATGAACGCACACCAGATCGGGGTGGAAGACGCCGCGCAGGGGTAGGCCGTGTTGATCACGGTCAGGTCCCTGGTGAAACTGACGACCCCCGAGCCCACCTGGTTGTAGTTCTTCACGCTTGAGCTCGTGGGATCGAGCCCCACGGCGAGCATGACCTCCATGGCCTCCTGGACGGTGTTGAAGCCCTGCACCGGGCCAGCGATGAGCACGATGAAGATCGAGGTTGCGGCGAAGGCAGCGCCCGTCGCCGTCAGCGTCCCTGCCGCCTCGCTGATCATCAGATCCCTCGAGGGGTAGTACTTGTATCGAGCCTCGGTGGCCCTGAGCTCGATCACCCCGAGGATCTGTGAGCGGTCAGTGATCGTGGGCATCCCCGCACCGGCCAGCGTCAGCGTCGTGGCGCTCAGGTAGGTGGCCGTGAAGTGCACGGGGGAGAAGTAGATGCCGGGGAGTCCCAGCAGTCTTTCGAGTTGCAAACTCATGTCCGTCTCCTACGGCTTGATCAGGGCGTTGCGGGTATCGCGGATGCCCATCTTGTCGTTGTAGAGCTTTTCCCCCCCTGCAGCGGATCGCGCGGTGGCCTTGCAGTTGCAGTCCGTGTTGGCGGGAACCCCCGTGAGCGTGATCACCTCTTCATCGGACTCACCCCGCTGATAGGTGAAGACTGCTCCCGTGGGGGTTGTCTCGATCTCGAAGGTCTTCCACGCCCCCGCGAGATCTGTGATGGCCGCACTGAGAGCGTCGCTCGCAATGAGCCCACCGGCCGTCGTGCGGATGCAGCAATTCCAGGACGAGCCGGGGTTGCTGGGATCCGTCGCCTCGAACGCCACGGAGTTGGTGCCCGCGGCGAAGTCGTAGATCCCGAAGGCGTAGAAGTCGGGGATGCCAGCTGGCGTCGAGTCGATCTGCAGGCGAGCCATCCACTTCGTCGTCTGCATTTTGTAGTGGTCTACGTCACCGTAGAGACCAGCCTCAACGCCAGCACCGAGGGTGTGGACCTTCACGCCGACCGCGTCGGAGTGGGAGATGTCATCGACCGAAGCTGCACCACCGGGGTAGTCGCTGAAGAAAGCCATTACGCCACCGCGGTACGTGAAGTCGTCGTAGGCACCGGGGAGGCGCAGGTCGTTGAGCCTCCACTCGTGGCTGCGGATGTCCGTGGAGTTGGCAATCCCGATCGTCTGCGCCATGAGGATAATGTTCCCCATCGCAGCTTCCCACTCGTCAGGAAGGATCCTCTTGAGCCGGCCGTAGGCCAGCGAGACGACCTGCTTGACGGGACCGAGCGAGCCGATGGCCCGAGATGGGAGTGTCTGGATGTAGCTTCCGAGACCCATCAGATCCCTCCGATCTTTCCGGAGCAGGTGATCAGGCCCCAGAGGTAAACCGCTACTCCGATGTTGTTGTAGAAGTAGAGGTGTCCATCGACGGTCCGCGCGTAGATGATCGTCTCACTTCCACCCACCCCCCACGTCCCGACGTTGAAGCTCGCTGCCTCCCACGTCCTGAGGTTCCAGACCTCACCCTGGCCAGATCCGGCGGCTCGCACAGGAGGAGCTGCCGTCGCTGCACCGAGGCCCGAGTAGCCCCAGAACTTCACGCCGTCGAAAATGGCTAGGGCGCCGGAGTCCGGGAAGGCGTTCCCGCCGGGCATCGTCGATCCTGCTCCACCACCGACAGCATCGCCAGCAACCCAGCCCCTCACATACCGGTCCCTCCAGTCGCACGAATCGTCCAGCAGGGTGTGGCCACCGTTCGGGATCTCGTGATGGAGAAGGAGCGTGACGGCCCCCACTCTCTGGGTGGGGAGGGTGCTCGGGGCCGTCCACCCCGCCGGGATGTTGTTGGTGCAGTCGTCCGCGAACCGCACCTCGGCCATCGCGGTCTGGATCTCGTTCAGCTCCTGGCCGTAGACATCGGCGGGATCGATGTAGCTCTGCTTGAGAGGTTCCACTAGAAGCCTCCGATGTCGCCGGTGATCGCGATCATGCCCCAGACGTAGGTGACGGTCGCCGTGGCGTTGTAGAGATAGAGGTCGCCCGTAGCCGAATCGACGTAGACGATGTACTGAGCAGCGCCCCAGGTGGCGCCCCCGAAGTTGGCGCCCTCCCAGGTGCCGAGATCCCAGACCTCACCCTGACCAGCTCCGGCGGCTCGCACAGGGGGGGCGCCGGCAGCGCCGAGCCCTGAGTAGCCCCAGAACGAGACCCCGTTGTACGTCGGCGTGGAGTCCGACGACACGAAAGCATCACCCCCGGGCAGCCTCTTGTTGTCCGTATCCTCGCCCGCGATCCATCCGTCGACGTACCTGTCCCGCCAGTCCACCACATCGTCGAGCAGCGTCGCCCCGGCCGCGGCGATCTGGTGGTGGAGCAGAAGGCAGACATGCCCGACCCGCTGCGTCGTCAGGCTCGAGGGGGCGCTCCATCCAACCGGCACCGCGTTGGTGCACTTGTTGGCGAAGCGAACCTCCTGCATCGCGGTCTGGATCTCGTTCAGGGTGTCCGCGAGAATGTCGTCGTCATCGACGAATATGTGTTTCAGAGGATCCATTAGGAGTACGGGATGAGGTTGCGCCCGGTCTTCTCGGGCCCCCCACCGGTCTTGAAGTAGACGGGGACCGGATTGCCGTTGGCGTCGAGCTGGCCGACCCTCACGCCGCCGGCGAAGCCAGGTGCCGCGGGCGTGGGCTTGTGCGAGCCGTGCTCGGTGTGCGCCGGCTTCCACCTGTCGACGATCTCGTTGATGTCGTCTCGCAGGTCCTCGTCTGCGAACGTGGCCTCAGTGACCAGCGTGTAGAACTCGTAGACGCGATCCGGGTCGAGCACGCTCTGGAGCGCCGTGCGCTCCAGGATGCCCAGCACGTCGGCGCCAGCGAGGTTCTCCAGGGCCGTGACGATGTCGGCCGGCCTCGCACCCATGATGGCCTGACAGAACGCCATGAGGCGCTGCAGGCGCTCTCCCGTGAGTTGACCAGAGGGGCCCGGCGGGACGTTCTTGATGTATTCCCAGACGTCAATCGTGTGCTCGGCGAGGTTCGGGTAGGCCTGCTCGAGCGTGGCCTCGACGTAGCTGATGAGATCGGCGAAGAAGCCGGCGCGGATCGCGAGGAAGAGTCCCCAGTCCGTGGGGTCGTCTTCGCCCCCGTCCTTCATCGCCCCCTTGCCCCACTCCCTGCCGAGGGCGCGGAGGTAGCGGCCGACGTTGCCCTCCTGACCGAAGACGTCGCCGAAGAAGTCCGAGTAGGCGCTCATCAGATGTACGTGATGTAGATCCGCTCGTTGCGGATCAGGTATTTGGCGGCCGTGGGCGTCGTATCGGCAGCCGGGAAGGTGATCGTCATGTTGAGCACGGAGGCGAGGCTCTGCACCGTGTCGAAGATATCAGCCAGGAGCAGGTCCGTGGGCTCGGCAGGGCTCGGCACGGGCCTCCTCGTTGCAGGGCTCGTGTCCCCGGGCGTCAGCCCATCGAACAAGGAGAGGATCGCCTCGACCTGCCCCTCGGTTCCGGGGCCGGCGGGCTGGACACCGTTCGCGGCGACATCGATCACGAGCGCCGGGAGCGTCTCCTCGATCTCGATGAGGTGGTTCGGGGGGCCGGTGGTCGTGGAGACCACCGTGACGACCATGGGGACCCACACGGTGCCGTTCTGGATGTTGATGAGGAGACGGTCTCCCTTGCTCAATCCGGCCGGGGCCGCTGTCACCTCGAGGCTGGTCGACGTGGGGCACGGCGTGATGGCTGTCCAGGACGTCGTCTGGTCCGGCTCGTACCCCGCGGCCGGGTCGATGTCGATGTCGATGGTCTCTGCCTGAGCCGTGGGGTCAGAGACGCCCGTGCCTCCCAGCGAGGGCCTCACGTCGAGGTCGGCAGTTGCAGGCCTCACCTCCTCGTCAAGCTCGTCCCACACCAGGTTCTCGTCCGCATCGAAGCGCGAACCGGTCGGCTCGTCGTCCGTGACGCCCGTTCCCAGGCACACCACGTCCACGGTTCCGAGGCCTCGGTACAGGGGGTAGACGTAGGCCTTCGCACACCCGCCGACGCCCTGGGCGAAGTTCAGGTAGTGACCCCAGTTGCCACCGCCGGGGGGGTACTGAAGCCAGTCCAGGAGCCTCTCTCTGAGCTCGTCGTCCGTCTCCTCGTTGCGGGCCCCGTCGAGGTCAGCATGAACCACCGCCTCGTCATCGATCCCGGAGATCGGGGTGACTAGAGTCAGAGTGTCCCCGACGTTCTTGTTGCAGCTCTGCCCCGTCGAGACGCTCCGGACCTCCACGTCGGTCACGAAGTTGACCGGGGGGGCTGCCCAGTCGCCGGCGACGACTGCGGTGGGGAGCTCGTAGATATTCCCGTCGTCCCCCACGAGCCTGGTGTTCGCCGGAATCGGCGTCCCGTTCGTCCCGTAGAAGGTCAGCTGCCCCTCGGTGGTCCCTGTCGCAGCCTGCCTGCGCTTGTCCGGGGGCATCCAGACCGCTGCGTGCCGATCCAGGTCCTCGCCGGTGGCGGTCGTGACGAAGACCGCGGCGTAGACCGCCTTGATCCGAGACTGGATGAGGTAGGCCAGCTTGCTCATGGCCTGACCCTCGAGCCAGGCATCAGAGCCTCGAGCCGTGCTCGTGTTCGGGTAGAAGGTCCGGTACCAGCCCGCGAACCGGTCCTGGATCTCTTCCAATGTCGGCCAGGTGATTGCCATGATCAGTCACTTCCCCAGGCGATAGAGCTGTCCCAGTAGTGGGGCTCGGACGATCCCGCCGTCCACTTCCACCCGAACAGCAGGGCGTTCGGGTTCTTCGGATCGAGGTGGCAGTAGACGACCTCGAAGGTGTCCACGATCCCGTCGTCGATCACGTGCTGCGCCGAGGCCTCCATGTGCTCCTTGAACTCGTCCGGGGTCCTCCCAGAGAGCTTCTCGATGAGCCAGCCCTTGTTCCCCAGGTCCCGGTCAGAGGGAACGGTCCCGTGCTCGGTCATGGTGGCGAGGTAGAGCTGGGTGAAGCCCGTATCGTCCTCGACCCAGGCCCCATCCTCGCGGACGTAGCTCCCGGTCGTCGGGTCGATCTTCCTGGTGAGGCGCTTGCTCAATCGATCTCTCCCGTCACCGGGATCTGCTTGGCGATCGTCGGAGCCAGGCAGTTGGGGTTGAGACCGTCAGCGTCCCGCTGGAGGCCGTTGAACGCCCCCGTGGTGCCGACCGTGGCCACGCCGTTGACGATCTCGGCGTTGGCTTGGATCTCGTCCACCACGGCCTGTCCCACCGAGTAGCAGACGAGCTTCCACATCTGCTCTGCTGTCGCGCCCTGGGCGGGCAGGTTGTAGCTCATGTCGGCGAGCCAGTTGGCGCAGAGGTTGTCGTAGATCCTCTTGCTGAGGCCCTTGCTGCAGGCCGCGTCTCCCGGGTCGAGCGCCATCACTTACACCTATGGTCCTCGTCGTTCTCAATTGTCCCGACCGCGCCAAGGTCATTGAATGGCGCTACCGGCACACCGCTCTGTCCCGGCCCCACCATGACCCCGCTGTGGGGATGCCCAGCGAAGACGGCCCGGGGACCGGTCAAGGCCGTGTTCCACCAGGTCTCGTACCGGTCCTTGCGGATGATCAGCCCCCCAGCAGAGGAGCCGATCTCAACCCTCGTCCCTACGCACCGGACCGCGGACTTCCCGGTCGAGTCGGACGTGTTGAACATTGCCGTCTCTCCTGGCTCGAGGTCCGTGGGGGCCCCGTCGTCGTCCTCGATTCCGAGGATGATCCCGAGGCTTCCGAGGAAGGGGAGCTCGAGGACGAGGACCTCAGCGCCAGCCTTGCAGCGGTGCTTGAACCCTCCAGGACCGAGATTCCGAGCCGCACGCCACAGTTCTTTCCCTGTCGGTGTCTCATCGCGATCTCCTTCCACCTGCACTTCGCGGTTCGTCGCGCTCGACTCCTGAACCACCGTCCCGATCCAGAGGTACTTCTCGATCATGCCTCTCATCAGTTCCTTGGCGCTCATGACGTGGGGACCTCGATGATGCCGAGAGGCTGGAGTTTCACGTTCGTGGTCGGACCGGAGTCCTTGTCGTAGTCGAAGACGAGCTGCGTGCAGTACAGCTGGCCATGGTAGTAGACGGCGGGCGAGTCGTCCCAGACATCGAACACGGTATCGAAGGCGAACAGGTGATCGCCCTGGCCGAAGCCCGTGAGCTTGTAGTTGAAAGCGGTCCCGCGAATCTGGCTCTCGTAGAGCATCCTGTCAGCGACGCGCTGGGCCTCCTCGACGCTGTCGATCTTCTTGTCCCGGTGGCGCCAGGGACGATCCACACCCTTCGCCTCGAGGTAGAGGTCGTGGGCCTCCGCCCTGATCGGTGTCTTGCCCTGGCGCCCGTACACGTAGACGGCGGAGTATCGCTGGCCCGGGTTGGATTCCTTCTCGCCCTTCTCGACGTTATTCATGTCCGGCGTGCGCTGCTTCGGTATCGGTCGGCCGGGGATCCGCACGGCACGGGTGACGTGAAACATTGGGTCCTGGGCGTAGTTCGGGAGCCCCACGATGAACTTGCCGTCAGCGGAGAACCACCCCATGAGGTTCTGCGACGCAAGCACGCGGGAGATGAAGCTCATCCGCGTGTCGTCGGGCTTGGGCCGGATCTCCTTGTTGATCTTGCGGTTCTGGACGACGGTGGTGTAGGCGGTCAGCGTGCTGTTGGCAGTCTTCTTCGGCTTGCCGATGATCTTCTTCCACCACTTCTGCTTCTTCGCCCACTCCAGGTCCGTCTCGGCGAACTGGTACTTCTTCTTCTTCGTGGCGACGACTACGCGGTTGTCCTCGTTGCCGACGACGACCTCGACCCCGTACTTGCCGAGCACGGCGTCGAGCAGCTCGAGCACCGTGACGTTCATGTAGTTGAAGGACGTGGGCAGATCCTCGTCCTCGACCTGACCGCCCATGTCCCGACCGACGAGGTTGATCGTGGGCCCCTCCAGCCCCTCCCTGCCCTTCACCTTGTCGAGCAGGCCCGTGAGCTGCTTCGCCCCGTCGACGAACAGCTCCACGCGCTCGAAGGCGTCCGCGTACCCCTCGAGCTGCCTGATCAGGGGCTCGGCCTCTACTCTGGGGTCCCAGCTCGCCACGTCGAAGGCCATGTCGAACGCATCCGAGGCGCTCATCATCCCGTGCGTGACGCTGAAGCGGTTCCAGGTGTGGATCTCGACGTCGGCGATCTTCAGCTCGACGAGGTGCTCTCCGACGAGGCCGCTCATGCCGGCACGATCAGGAACTGCCCGGGCTGGATCGCCAGCGGGTCGCCGATGTCGTTGTACTGCAGGACCTCATCGGTCGTGCACGCGCACTCCGCAGCCACGTCCATGAGCGTCACCTCTCGCATGACCGTGTAGTAGGTCAGCGAGGCCTGCTTGCCCGTGTACAGGTCCGCCGCGTCGACCATGAGGCCGGTCAGGACGCCGGCCTCGGCGACGTAGTCCCAGCGGAGCGGATCCACGGAGTCGTCGATGGTGTCGGCCAGGGCATTGATCGACTGGATGGTGCCGGCGAGGGAGGTCTCCAGGAACTGGAGCGTGAGGGTGGGCGACTGGAGGATGGCCAGGAAGGATCCGACGCTGTAGGAAAACGAACTCGGGTCCTCGAACCCCAGCGCCGTGTCCATGCTCGAGGCGAGGGTCTCAGCGCGTGCCTCGGGGCTGAGTATCTCGATGATGTTGCTCCACGCCTTCTCGTTCGTGGAGACCTCGAGGAACGAGAGCTGGAGCTGGATCTGGTCTGGCGTGTCCCCCCGGATCTGGTCGTTGCAGACCGTCATCAGCGCGTTGATGTCGCCGTAGACGGGGTGCACGAGCGTGCCAGGTCCGATCTCCTCATGCGCGGCCACGAGCTCGCGCATTTGCTTCTTCCAGTCGTTGCCGAACGCCGGGGTGACGATCCCGGTGATCTTGTGCAGCCCGAACACCGCCGTCATGTTGATGGTCACCGGGCGCCTGGCCCCATCCCAGGCGAGCCCCCCGGGGCGGTTCGTGTACTCGACGGACCGGTGGCGCTTGCTGCGACTCACCCCGGCCTGGAGCACGAACGGGAACTCGACGCCCTTGTAGGACGCGATCCGGATGGTGGTGGGGTCCCAGGTCATTTCTGACTCGGATCCATGACGGTATTCTCGGCAGGGGGGCCGCCGGGCTGGGTCTTCACCTTGACCTCGGCCTCGATCTTGTTCTCGGCCAGGCCCTCCTTCACCCCCTCCTTGAGGGCCTGCTTGAATGCCTGGAGCCCTTCCGACTCGTACCCACTGCCAGTCAGGCTCTTAGTACCGTATGCCTGCCCCGTATCGGAGAGGTGCTTGGCGTACTCATCGTAGCGTTCCTGCTCATTCCAGGATCGCTTCGAGCGCGACATCGCATCGAAGGCGATGGCGAGCTGGTCCTCCTCGCTCATCTTCCCAAACTTGTTCCAGGAGGTGCGGCGCCCGATCACGGAGTGGCCCTTCGACGTCCCCATGTACCACTTCAGGACTTCCTTGTCCTCGTCCGAGAACACCATCTCCTTGCCCTTGAGCCCCTGCTCCATGCCCGCGTAGAGGGACATGATGCCAGCGCGGGCCTTCTTCTCGGCGTCAGCGTATTCCTGGGTACGGAAGGCCCCGGACTTCATGTAGAGGTCTCGATTCGCCCTGCTGTTGGGATCGTTGAGCTCCTTCTCGGAGACCTTCTTCTCCTTGTCGATCCCCAGGATGTCGAAGATCTCGGGCATGACGTACTCAGTCCAGTCCTTGCCGACCTGATCGATCACGCTGCTGAGTCCCTGCGCTGACATCGTTAGGTTGTCGAGGACACCCGAGGCGAGACCAAGGGCTGTCTCGTTCGCCAGTAGGGCATCCCCGAATCCCTTTGCGCTCTCCTTCAGCTTCGCGAGAGACGAGGCCGTGTCCGAGTTGGCCTCCTCGAGGTTTTTCATGAAGTCGCGAGTGTTGCCGTCGAGCTCCAGGATGGCCTTGAACGTTCCGCCTGAGCGGATCAGCTCCGACATGGTTGAGACGGCTTCCTCTGAGCCGAAGATGGTCTTGAGCAGTGCAGCCTGCTCTCCAGAGCTGCGGCCCTCCATGGACGAGATCACGTCGTTGACGATATTGGACAGGGACCGGAATTCGCCGTTCGCGTCCTTGGTCGCCACCCCCAGCTCGTTCATCATCCGCTGCCCGACGTCGGCGTCCTTGAGCTTCGCCAGCGTGCCACGCAGGTACGTGGTAGCCCGGGCCGGGTCCTGGATCTTCGCAGTCAGCGCCTCGAGGGCAGCTGCAACGTCCTGGACGTTCTCCTTCCCGCCCTCTCCGAACTGTGCGGCCTCGGCGAGCAGCTCGGGGAAGACCCCGCCCATCTCCTTGAAGCCGATGGAGCCCATGTTCGCAGCCTGCTCGAGCATGGCCATGGTCTTGAGCATGTCGGCGCCGGCCACCTTGCCGGTCTTCTGGAGAGCACCCATGAAGCTCAGGGTGCTGTCGAGGCTCATCCCGTAGGCGTCGGCCACCAGGGCCGCCGTCTTGAGGTTATCGCTGAAGGCGTCCTCGTCGGCCATCTTACCGACGACTGCGTACTTGTCCTGGATGGCCTGCAGGGCCGCGAGCTGGTCCTCCCTGGACGCGCCGTACTTCGCAGCCGTGTCGTCCACGGCCTTGCCTAGAGCGATCTCTTGTTCCTTGGTGAGGTTGGCGCTCCTGGCGAGTCTGGCGACAGACTCCTCCACGTTCATGGCTTCGCCGAATACCTCCTTCGCTCCGATTCCTCCCAGCGCAGCCACGGCGAACGCGCCGAGCCTGGCGAACATCGCCTTGCCCTGCTTCTCCCAGTCACCGAAGGCGCCCTTGCCGGCCCCGGACATCTTGGTCTTGACGTCCGCGGGCATGGTGGCCATGAGCCGGTCCCAGGAGGGGTCCTTCTGGAGCCCGACCGCGAACTCCAGGATTTCATCATTCGAGCTCATGCACTTCCCGCATCGCGCCCTCTAGCCAGTCGGCCATCGAAGGGTCAGCCAGCTTCATGTATGTCAGGAGCTCGGATCGGCAGAGGTCGATCGCTGCTCGACCGAAGAAATGAGACAGAGCTTGAGCACGCTGGGCTCGATACCTTTCAAGGTATCCAGCAAAGCCGCCCTGGACCCCGCTTTTTTTTCCAACACCTCCAGCAACTGGACGGCCTTCTCGGCCCCGCTCGGGGTGTCGACGTTCGGGTCCATCTCGTTGGTGAAGGACGACATCTCCACGATGAGTCCCTGGGTCTGAGCGGCCGTGAGGTGCTTGCGCATGTCCTCGACGTCGGTACAGAGCCTGGTCACGGAGCCTTCAGCGCTGTCCGCGGTCACGAGGCACGAGGCGAGGCAGCGAGCGAAGGTCTCCTCGGTGAACATGGCCATGCCACGGCTCACCTCACCCTCTCTCGCGGTGATGTCCACCTTCTGATCGATGACGAGAGCCCGGTAGGCACCCATCCTCGCCTGCTGCATGTCGTAGTCCGAGGGCAGCAGGATGCCCACCTTCTGATCGGGATCCCCGGGAAAGTCGACGACCTTCACGGGACGCTTGTTCGCCCGCATCTCAGCGAGCGGAGACATCTCCCCCTTGCTCATGGCTCACCTACCCGACGCTCTTGCCGGTGAAGGCGACGTCGCTCATGTCATCCACGTCCACGCCGCCGTCGCGCTTGTAGGAGTTGAGGATCCCCTTGTACATGGGCTTCCACCCACCGGTCTCCCAGACCTCCATCACGACCGTGGCCCCGCTCTTGACCACGGCCCGGTAGTCCTGCTCCTCGCCGTCGACGAGCACGGCGCTCGTGAACGTGACCGTCACGGTGCTGGGCTTGCGGGAGACGGCGCTCACGCCGACGCAATCGATGATCGAGGAGTTGCTCTTCAGGTCCTCGGTCCACTTCGTGACGGCGATGAGGGGCTGGTTGTTGTACTTGATCTGGGCCTTGCCCGTGCGCGCGAAGGTACTCATCTCGGCCTCCTACTAGCCGACCTGCTCGGCCAGGCCCGCGCTCATGTTGAAGTGATCGATCACGTCGAACGGGTAGACGTAGTCGAGCCTGTTGGGGTTGCTGCCGTTGATCTCGGCGCTGATGTTGTCCCTCGTGGCCTCGACGGTTCCGGCCTTGAGGTGGTCCGGGTCGTAGTCGTCGAGGACGCTGTAGATGAACGTCTCCCACTGGGCGGGCGTCATCGTCTTCTTCGGAAGCACGGTCTCCGGGTCGGTCGGGTTGTCCTGGAGCTTGAAGTCGTTGTACTCCTGGTTCGCCCGCGTGAGGATGTCCTTGGCGACGGTGTCGCCGACGTCGATCTTGTGGGCCGCCGAGACGCTCAGGTCCGCGTGGCCGGCCCCGTCGGTGTGCTTGGTCGTGATGTTGTAGACCGTGGCCACCGTCCCGTCAGTGAGGGGCTCGAGCGGGCTCACGCCCTGGTGCAGCGCGTTGTCGATCTCCGTGGGGGTCGGGTAGTCGGCCGCGTTCTCGGGGGGTACCACGCCGAGCAGCTCGGCCCCCCTGAGGTTCGCGGAGATGTCGGAGCCCGTGGCCTTGAGCCTGACCCCGGACCAGGCCCCGGCGATCTCCCAGGGAGGGGTGTCGCAGTCGAGGCTCTTGATCTGCATTCGCTCGTAGTCGAGCGTGTCGGCGAGCGTCTCGGCCTCGGTGAGCGTGGCGTTGAAGCCCACGATCGCCTGCATGCGCTTGCCCACGTCGGCCTGCTCGGCGGCAACGAGGCGAGCCTTGAGGCCCACGGTGGCGGCGGCGAGCACGGTCCCGACGTTCGTGACCGGGACCACATACGTGTGCTCGTCGGACAGGGCAGCGGCGAAGGCGCTCGAGTAGTCCGGCTCGTTGGCACCCGAGGCCAGGTGGTTGTCCGTGGGCTCGGTGAAGGTGATCCCGGCGGCGTCCGTGGAGCACCTCACGAAGATCCTGTTGCCCATCGTGCCGAGGCACTTGGCCGTGATGTCCACCTGGGGGCCGGCGATGTTCACGAGGCTCGTGACCGGCAGATCCGGGTGCGTCTCGTCGACCGGGTCCTCTCCGTCGATGACGTTCGTGGTGTCGGCCGCGATGTGGACTACCGGGACACCGGAGACGTTGATGCGATGCGCCTCGAAGTTGGCCTTGAGGTCCTTGACCAGGACCACGGCCGTGTCGAGATCGCTGCAGGCGGGTGCCGTGAGGGCGTTGACCGTGTCGGCCTGGCCGTGGCACGGGCCACCACCCACCAGCACGCGGTGCGCCTCGTAGCAGGTCCGGCAGTCGTTCGCCAGCGTGATCAGCGTGGCGAGGTTCGTCGCCGCGGCAGCGGCGACGAGGTTCCCGGGGTCGGCTGCGGTGTGGAAGACCGCCGAGTTCTTGTGCGCGTTGTAGTCCAGCTTCAGCTCGTTGGCGAGCCGGCAGGCCATCTCCAGGCGGGTGGGGTTGATGAGGAGGTTGACCTTCTCGCACACGATAGTGGCCGTGTCCCCGACCTCGATGGTGCTCGTGTAGGTCCTCCCGGCGATCTTCACCGTGAGGGTCCCCTCGGTCGTCGCCGTCCCCGCTGGCGTGATGGTGCCCGAGGCTGCCACTCCCGCCCCGTCGTCCTCGGTGATGACCAGCTTGATGGGGATGGTGCGGAAGTTGAGCCGTGCGAACCTGCACAGCGAGGCGGTGAAGCCGCCCTTGCCGGCGAGCAGGTCCGAGTGGTCGTCGTCCTGCACGTCGTAGACGGTGTTGACCGTCGCCGTGCCATCACTGGTCATCGGACCGGCGACGAGGATGTGGCGTGCGTCTGGCTTCGGCCCGAAGGCTCCGCCGTACTGCACGAACATGAAGTGGCCCGGGAGCAGCGTGCTCGAGGGGATTCCGGTGGCGATGGTCATGTCTCTACTCCTCCTCGGAGAGGGTCTTGATTTCCTTCACGAGTCCCTCGTGGGTCTTGTTCAGCACCCCGAGCGCCTCGGTGAGCGTCTTCTTCTTCGCCTTCGGCGGGTCGGCCTCGAGTTCCTTCTCGAGCTCGGCGATCTTCGTGGTCGTCTCTTCGAGGTCCGTCCGCGCCTGAACGAGGCGGGCGTCGGCCTTCGGGTGGGCGTTGGGGTTGGCGGTGGGGACCGGCCTCGAGTCGGCCTCGTCGAGCTTCTCGAGCAGCCCCTGGCGGACGAGCTTCGCGTAGAAGTCGTACCCCTCGTGGGTGTCGACCCAGACGGGGGACCGCGTGATGAAGCCCCGCCCCTTGGGGCGGCGCACCTGGTTGAGATCGGCCCGGGCCCGGACCAAGATCCAGCGTTTCATGGGATGCTCCGTTGTTGTTGGGAGAGGGCTAGAGCGGGTTGTTGCTCAGCATCTCGAGGGCATCGACGACCTTCATGCCGTCCACGTAGAGGTCGCCCTCACCGTCCGCTCTGTCGAAGTCGTTCAGGGTCGCTCGGTCGATCTCGGACCACTCGTGGACCACCTTCAGGCCGAAGAGCAGGACCCACACGGTGAAGTCCTTGTCCGAGTAGATCTGGCGCTCCTCGAAGATGCCCCAGTGTTCGCCCTGGATCGTGTTCCCGTAGACGTCCACGGGTAGCTTGCCCACGACGAGGTCGCAGGCGTCCTCGGCCATCTGGTAGATCCCAGGGGGTTCTCCGCCGTGGCCAGAACCTCGCCTCTGCGCCTCTCGGCTCCGAGGGCTGCGGTCGATCAGGATGGCAGCCACGCGGGCGTCCCTGTAGTAGTGCCCGCCGACCGTCTTCTTTCTGGGAGTGGCGCCCTGGGCCTGCACGAAGATGGCCGGGGCACCTCGCTTGATGATCTCCTTGAGGTCGATGATGTCCTCGTAGTTGCCCCCGAAAGGGGCGATCATCTTCACGTACTGGACCAGGATGTAGACCGTGTCGGCCTTGAGGTGGATGGCCGGCGAGCCGGAGATCATCTTCCGGTGCGCCTCGTACTGCAGGATGATGTCCTTGACCAGCGTGACGCAGGTGTCGAGGTCCGTGGGCACGGGCGCCGTGATCGCGTTCGTCGAGTCAGCCGACCCGTGGACAGGTCCGCCTCCCACCAGGATACGGTGGGCCTCGTAGTTCGCCCGGAACTCGGTGAGCAGTGTGATCAGCGTGGCCAGGTCCGTGGCGTCCGCGGCCACGATGGGGTTCACCGCATCGGCCGCCGTGTGGAAGACGGTGGAGGCCAGGTGGGTGTTGAACGCAGCCTTGTACTCGTTGGCCCGGTACATCGCCCACGTGAGCTTGTTCTTCGTGATGAGCAGCGGGAGCAGCTTGTAGATCAGGCCGTCCTCGAGCTGGGTGTAGAAGGCGGTCATTCGTCCTGCACTCCCTGGTCACGCCAGTCGTTGCCCCACATCGGACCCCCGTCCTCGTAGTCGGCCGGGGCGACCATGCCGTGCGCCGAGCCGGTGACGAGCTCCGAGCCGGTGGGCTTGGGCTCCACGTCGAGCTGCATGTCCCCCTTTGCGCAGAGGTTCAGCTCCCTCACGGCCTTGTCGTACATGATCTTGAAGCGCTCGAGGTCGCTCATCCTGCGAAACAGCGCGAACTCGTAGGTGGCCAGGTTCAACGCCCAGCTCTTGACGATCACCGAGCTGGTGAGCGCAGACGGACTGAACCGCTGCCCGAGTTTACCCTTGATCAGGGCATCCGCCTTCTCGCCGGCCAGAGTGATCACGTCGGCGTCCGAGACCCCGTCGTCGTCGAGGTCCGAGAACTGCGTCATCACATCGGGGCCTCCGACGTTGATGGTCAGCTCGGCGTCTGTGAAGAAGTCGCTCAAGGGCTACTTCGCCGGCGGCCTGGGGTCGATGGTCATGGGATCGGTGCGCTCGGCCTCCCTCTCGGCCTCGAGGCGCTCGAACTCCTTGCGCACCTTGCCGACCATGCCCTTGTCCACCTCGGGGGGGCGGGCCGTGGTGGCCGCGGGGGGCGGTCCCTTCGGCTTGGGGATGCCGTCGGGGGTCCACTCGCGATCCCCTGCCTTCCTGGCGGCCCTCTCCTCGTCGGCGGCCCGGATGTTCTCCTTGAACGCCTCGGTGGGACGGCTCCCCTCCTTGACCTTCTCCGGGTCGTGGGGGTCCTGCACCCTGAGGTACTTGTCGGCCTTGATCTGGGCCCACTGCTCCTCGGTGAAGGCGCTGGGCTTGTAGAGCCGGGTTCCCGTGAACGTGTGGCCCGCACGCCTGCGCACGTAGCTGCTGGACGCGGGACCGAATCCCGGGTGCTTGACCTGCACCAGGATGTCGTGCTCCTCGACCTCCACCTCGGGCTCGGACGGGGGCTCGGGGGGCGTCTCGGGGGGCGGCTCGGGCTGAAAGCCCGGATTCATCTTACGTCGTGTCATGGATCTCTCCCCATTGGGGGTATGCCGGGGGGACGGAGCGTACCCCGTCCCCCCGGGTTATGGGTGGAAGGTCAACCCGTCAGGATCACGGGTGGCAGCCGACGATGTTCATCGGGTGCAGGTAGGCGAACTCGTGCTCCCCGTCGGTGCCGGCGATGACCGTCTTGCGGTGGAACACGCCCGGGTCGGTGGGCTTGTTGAAGATGATCAGCTCGTCCATCCTCTTGTTGACCTTGAGGAAGATGGGCTTGAGCCCCAGCGTGGCGTCCCAGAGGAACCAGTAGCCGGGGTACGGCATCAGGCCGTTCATGACCATCACCTTGGCCGCGTTGGCGTTGCGGTTGTACCCGGACGGGTTCTTGTTCGGGGCCACGATCTCGTGGGCGAGCTCATCGAGGTCCGGACCGACGATGAGGCGCAGGTCCGCGCACGGGTTGAGCGCGTCGTTGGACCTCTGGCGGGCGATGGAGCGCAGGCGCCTGCGAGCCGCCTCGAAGTTGGAGGAGCTCAGGCCCACGTTCATGTAGTTGGAGTACTGGGTGGTGGTGACCTCGTCACGGAAGTAGGGGTGATCCGTGTCGAAGAAGAACTGCCCGTCCCAGCAGTTGGAGGAGAACCCGGCGATGAGCGTGGAGATGGTCTGGTTCTCGTAGTGGCGGGGAATCGCCAGCGGGAGCCGCTGCATCTTCTTCATCGTCACGCCGAGGCGGTCGTAGTCCAGGTAGCGCTTGTGCAGACCGGCGGTGAGCGCCCAGTCGCGGACTCCCACGTCGTAGGTGTCGGCGCTGAAGTGGTCCACGATCCTCGTCTCGTTGTCCTTCCACTCCCTCACGATCGGCTCGCCGAGCAGAAGCATGAGGTTGGTGGTCAGCTCCCGGGACTCGTAGACCTCGGTGATCTCGGGGTAGGCCTTCT